>Ga0209269_1000129_pt1 | contig 116243 bp, 124 predicted proteins | sample MTBAKMMethaMetaG_FD_187455 | JGI IMG/M metagenome (GOLD analysis project Ga0209269, IMG submission 187455) | Enrichment culture microbial communities from Arthur Kill intertidal strait, New Jersey, USA, that are MTBE-degrading - MTBE-AKM (Arthur... | ecosystem: Environmental > Aquatic > Marine...
CGAAGCGCTCGGCGATCTCGATGATCGACTGCTCGCCCCTGACCGCCTCCAGGGCGACCTTGGCCTTGAAAGCGGGTGAGTGGTTGCGTCGTGGTCGTCGTGGCATCGGTGCTGTTCCTCCTCGGTCTGCTGCCGCGGAGCAGTATCACCTATCGGGCTGCCCGAATTCGCCCGGCCACTTCTAACTACGAAGCGAGACGCAGGAACCTCAGCACGGTTCAGGCAGCGTAAGGAACGTGTCTGTCAAAGCGGGGCAACCCCATCCTGGCGGCGGCGCTCGCGCTGAGCCGGCCCGCGGCCCGAGGTGAGCAGCCCTTCTGGCTGGTCGCATGCCTGCTCGGGTGGGCGGCGCTCGCGGCGGCAGCCGCATCGCGCGCCGCCGACCTCTTCCTCGCACCCAGGGACTACAAGCTGGGCATCGGGCCGGGCGCGGCCTCCGTGGTGGCCGCGGCTTGGCAGACCTACTTCTGGGTGGTGGCGGTGGCCTGTGCCGCGCTCGCCGGCGGACTGCTCGTCCGCCGGGCGGCCGCGGGTAGTGGCGCGCGCGTCAGTCGCCCGGCGGCCTGACCGGCGGCGGCGCGTCCGGGTCCTGCGGCTGCCCGCGGCCGCGCCGACGCCGGAGCACCTGGCGCACCACGCTGAGCTCCTCCAGCCGCAGCAGCTTCGCCAGCCCCAGGTAGACGGCGGCGCCGGCCGCCACAGCGGCGACCACCGCGACCACGAGCTGCGCGAAGCCGCCGTCCGCGAAGTCCTGCAGCGCCCGCCAGACGCCGTACGACACGGCGGCGAGCGCGGCGGCGGCGACCAGCGCCCCGCCGGCCGCCCCGGCCATCCTGCGGCCGTCGATGCGCCCCACCTGGCGGCGCAGCAGGAAGAACAGCGCGAAGAAGTTGACCGCAGAGACGGTCGCCATGCTGAGCGTGATGCCGGGCACGCCGAGCGGTCTGTACAGCAACCAGCACAGCAGCACATTGACGGCCAGGTTGCCGAAGCTCACGTACATCGGCAGCCACGGCTTCTGCATGCTCTGGAACGCCCGGTTGAGCATGATGTTGGAGTTGGCGAACACCAGCCCGACGGAGAAGAACGCCAGCGCGCCGGCCACCTCCGTCGTCGCCGTGGGCCCGAACTGCCCGCGCTCGTACACCAGCCGCACGAATGCCGCCGGCATCACGATGAACCAGGCGATGAACGGGAGCGACACGAAGACCATCTGACGCACGCCCATCGACACCGTCTCCCGAAACCGGCCCTCGTTTCTCTGCGCCGCGAAGCGCGAGAGCGACGGGAACAGGACGGTGCCGATGGTGACGGCAAAGATCCCCTGCGGAAGCTGATACAGGCGAAAGGCGTAGCCGATCTCGGCCGCCGCGCGGTCGCTCACGAACTGCGCGAACCAGGTGCCGATGAGGGCGTTGAAGTTGAGCACGCCGAGCGTGATGGTGATGGGCACCATGAGCAGGAGCACGCGGCGCAGCAGCGGGTCGCCGAGCCCGAAGCGCGGCCACAGCCAGCGGCCGTGGTAGCGCGCCGCCCCGGCGAGCATGACGACCTCCAGCAGCGTGCCGACGAGCATGCCCCAGGCGATCGCGTCCACGCCGAGTGAATCGCTGAAGACGGCGATGGCGGCGATGATCGTCAGATTCCAGACGATGGACACCACCGCCGGCATGGTGAAGCGCTCGAACGAGTAGAGCACGCCGCTGATCGCACCCGCGATCGAGAGGAAGAGGATCGTGGGCACCAGGATGCGCAGCAGATCCGCGGCGAGCGAGGCGCCGGCCGGCGTGGTCGTGAGCTCGGGGTACATCCACGCCGTGAGCGGACCTGCGGCCAGGGCCAGGATCACCACGGCCGCGCCGACCACCACCACGATCAGCCCCAGCAGGTTGGCGGCCAGCCGGTAGGCGCGCTCCTTGTCCCCCTTGGCCAGCAGCGAGGTGAAGACGGGGACGAAGGCGGCGCTGATGGCCGCGTCGGCGAAGAGCTGCTGCACCAGCTGCGGGATCACCGAGACGGAGACGAAGGTGTTGTAGGAGGGATCGACGCCGTAGATGGCGGCGGTGATGACCTCCCGGCCGAGTCCGGTGAGTCGCGAGATGGCGGTGGCGGTGGCGACGATGATCGCCGCGAGCGCGAGCTTGCGCTTGTGATCGCTCATGAGTCCCTTGATTCGACCGCCGGCCGCGAACTACTGCCCGGCGAGCCTGACGAGCGGGCCCGGGACCGGTGGGCCCAGCGGGCGGAGCCGTGCCGGGCTGAGCCGCCCGGCCGGCCGTGAGTCTACCAGAGGGCGGCCCCGGCTCCCGGCCGGTCCGCCCTTACGCATGTACCGTCTGCGCCGGCCTGTCTCGCTGCGCCGCCGGCCGGGCCGGCTGCCTCCGCGGCCGGCGCTACGGCTGATAGGCGGGCGCCAGCCCGGCCTTACGCTTCAGCTCGAGCACGCGCAGCACGGATGCCTCGGCCTGCGCGCGCGGCAGCCGCCCGGAGCGGATGGCCGCCGTGACGGCGTCGATCACCGGTCCGGGGTCGCCGGACGCGAACAGCGCGAGGTCGGCGCCCGCCTTGAGCGCCCGCACCGCCGCCGCCGGCAGCTTGAGGCCCACGGCCTTGGTCGTTGCGGCCATGGACAGCGAGTCGGTGATGATGACGGTCTTGTCGCCGGTGCGCCCGCGCAGGTACGTCAGGGCCCGGCGTGACAGGCTCGCGGGAGTCTCGTCCCCCGTGAGGCCCTTGGACCGGAGGTGACCCACCATCACCAGCGGGACACCTGCGTCGAAGGCCTGCTCGAACGGGACCATGTCCTGCCGGCGCAGCACCGAGAGCGAGGGAACGCGCGCGGCGCCACTGTGAGTGTCCGTAGCCCAGCCGTGACCCGGCCAGTGCTTGACGGTCGCGAGCACGCGCGCGGCGCGCAAGCCCGTCACCCAGGCGACAACGTGCGTACCGACCGCTGCGGGCTTGCGCGAGAAGCAGCGGTCGAGCGAGCTCATGTAGCGGCCCGGGACGTCCAGATCGGCGACCGGGCCAAACACCACCGAGACGTGCAGCTTGCGCAGCCGCGCGCCGTAGTCCTTGGCCGTCGCCTTGGTCTTCGAGGCGCTCCACGCGCCCTGGACGCGCGCCGACGGCAACGGATAGATGACGTCACGCAGGCGCTGGACCTGGCCGCCCTCCTCGTCGCTGGCGATGAAGGGCCTGATACCGCGCGGCGCGGCCTTGAGCACCGCCGCGAGGTCGGTGCCGATGCTGCTCCGCGCCCCGCCGCCGAGGATCACGATGCCGCCGACGCCCATCTTGGCGAACTTGCGGCCAGCCTCGGGGTTCGTCGCCGGCACGCTGCAGAAGACGAGCTGCGCCGCCAGCCGGCGGGCGCCCCAGGAGGCCAGCTCCGAGGGCGCCGGGGGGCTCGGCGACGTGGTGGGCGCGGGTGAGGAGACGACGTCTGCGGCGGCGTCACTCTCGCCGGCCGCCTCCGCCGCCCCCTGCGAAGCGCAGCCGAGCGCGCCGGCCGCGCCCAGCGCGACGGCGAGGAGCATCAACGCGAGTGGGATGCGGCGGAGTCGTCTCATGCGGCCGACGGTACCACCCGACGCGCACGGGGGCCAGAACGGCGCCGGCGGAACGATCAGCGAGAAGAACAGTCGAGTGGCATCCGATTCCACGTGCCGACGCGCGACGGCGTCGCTCGTCAGCGCAGCGGAAACGGCTTCGTGCCTTGCGTTGGCGCCCTCACGCCTGCATCATGGTCCATTCCACAATGCGGACGCCGGCCCTGAAGGCCGGCGGCCTCGCCGTCAGATCCGGACAAGGAGTCGTCTGTGGACCAGTCGAGCCGTTACGCCGCACTTGACCTCACTGAAGGGGACCTGATCGCACAAGGCCGCCACGTCCTGTGCGCCTACACCCTGAAGCCGAAGCCGGGATACGGCTACCTCGCCACGGCGGCGCACTTCGCCGCCGAGTCCTCGACCGGCACCAACGTGGAGGTCTCGACCACAGACGACTTCACCCGCTCGGTCGACGCCCTCGTCTACGAGATCGACGAGGGCGCGGAGCTTACCAAGATCGCCTACCCGCTGGAGCTGTTCGACCGCAACATCATCGACGGCAAGGCGATGATCGTCTCCTTCCTCACCCTGTGCATCGGCAACAACCAGGGCATGGGCGACGTGGAGTACGCCAAGCTGCACGACTTCTACGTCCCGCCGGCCTACCTCGAACTCTTCGACGGGCCGGCGCGCAACATCGCTGACTTCTGGCGCGTGCTCGGCCGGCCCGAGGTCGACGGCGGCATGATCGTCGGCACCATCATCAAGCCCAAGCTCGGCCTGCGGCCGCAGCTCTTTGCCGACGCCTGCCACCAGTTCTGGCTGGGCGGCGACTTCGTGAAGAACGACGAGCCGCAGGGCAATCAGCCGTTCGCCCCCTACGTGGAGACCATGGGCCTCGTGGCCGACGCCATGCGCCGCGCCCAGGACGGGACGGGTCAGGCCAAGCTCTTCTCGGCCAACATCACCGCCGACGACCCCCTGGAGATGATCGCGAGGGGCGAGGCCGTACTCGAGGCCTTCGGTGACGACGCCAGCCACGTCGCCTTCCTCGTCGATGGCTTCGTCGGCGGCCCGGCGGCCGTCACCACCTGCCGCCGCCGTTTTCCCGGCGTGTTCCTCCACTACCACCGCGCCGGCCACGGCGCCGTCACGTCGCCGCAGTCGCGCCGCGGCTACACCGCCTTCGTGCTCGCGAAGATGGCGCGGCTGCAGGGGGCGTCGGGCATCCACACCGGCACCATGGGATTCGGCAAGATGGAGGGCGACCCCGCCGACCGCGCCATCGCCTACATGATCGAGCAGGACTCCGCCGACGGGCCCTTCTACCACCAGGAGTGGGACGGTATGAAGGCCACGTCGCCGATGATCTCCGGCGGTATGAACGCCCTGCGCCTGCCGGGCTTCTTCACCAACCTCGGCCATGCCAACGTCGTGCAGACCTCGGGCGGCGGCGCGTTCGGACACCTCGACGGCCCGGTGGCCGGCGCTCACTCGCTGCGTCAGGCGGTGGAGGCGTGGGCGGCCGGCGAGGACCTCGTCGCCGCCGCCGGCCGCCATCCCGAGCTGCGGCGCGCCTTCGAGTCCTTCCCGGCCGACGCCGACGCCTTCTACCCCGGATGGCGCGACGCGCTCGCGGCAAGCTGAGCCGGCAGCAAACGAGGAGCGAGAGAGGAGCCCGATGTCGTCCAAGCACCCCGTGATCGCCGTCACCGGCTCAAGCGGCGCCGGAACGTCGACGGTCAAGACTTCGTTCGAGCACATCTTCCATCGCGAGAACGTCCGCGCGGCGGTCATCGAGGGAGACAGCTTCCACAGGTACGACCGTCAGCAGATGAAGGAGGCCATTGCGGAGGCCGAGAGCAAGGGCGAGCGCACGGTGAGCCATTTCGGGCCCCGAGCCAATCTCTTCGAAGAGCTGGAGGCGCTGTTCCGCACCTACGGGGATTCAGGGACCGGCAGGCGCAGATACTACGTGCACAACGAGGAGGAGGCGGCCAGGCTCGGCTTTGCACCCGGCACCTTCACCCCGTGGGAGGAGTTGCGGGACGACAGTGACGTGCTCTTCTACGAGGGCCTCCACGGCGGCGTCCGCGCGGAGGGCGTCAATGTCGCCCGGTACGTCGACCTGCTCATCGGCGTGGTGCCGATCGTCAATCTCGAGTGGATCCAGAAGATCCACCGCGACACGCGTGCCAGAGGCTACTCGGTCGAGGCCGCGACGGACACCATCCTGCGGCGCATGCACGACTACATCCACTACGTCACGCCGCAGTTCTCGCACACGCACGTCAACTTCCAGCGGGTGCCCGTAGTGGACACGAGCAACCCCTTCGTGGCGCGCGACATCCCCACGCTCGACGAGTCGCTGGTCGTGATCCGCTTCCGCGACCCCAAGGGCATCGACTTCCCCTATCTGCTGACGATGCTCCACGACTCCTTCATGTCGCGGCCCAACTGCATGGTGGTCCCCGGCGGCAAGATGGAGATGGCGATCCAGCTCGTGGTGACGCCGCTGCTGCACGAGATGATGGAGCGCCGCAAGCGCGCTGTGAGCGCGGACGGACAGGTCTGACGGCCGGGCGACCCGCCGGCGCTCGCCCGGGATGCCGACGCGCCGTCAATCGTCTAGCCTCTCGTCAGGGGCAGCCGTGACGGCTATGCCTCATTCATCAGAGGAGGGGCCATGAGGACACGCACGGGACAGATGACACGCCCTGCCCGGGCGCGCGCCGCGGGCCGCGCCTGCCTCGCCCTCGCCGCCTGCGCGGCCGGCGCCGTGCTCGCCTTCGGCGCGGCCGCGGCACCGGGCGGGCTCCTCCCCGAGGCCCAGGCGCTCGGCAAGGGCATCGTCGACAACCGCCTCGAGACGGCGACCGTGAACACGGCGGTCGTCCCGTCCCTGGTCCAGGACATGGGCGCCGGCGGCGGCGGCCTCGGCGCCGGATGGACCCGCGTCCTCGTCCGCTGGGCGACCCTGCAGCCCAAGTCGGCGAGCGGCCGGAACAGCGCCTACGTCGCGCAGCTCCACACCATCGTCGACCAGCTGCGCGCCCAGGACATCACCGTGATCATGACCATGGTCGACGTCCCCAGATGGGCGAGCAAGAAGTCGCTCTGGAAGTCGCCACCCAAGGGCTACAAGAAGGGCGTGTACCAGCCCTTCTACGCCATGGACATCAAGCGCTCCTCGGTGCGCAGCGCGTTCGCCAAGGTGGGGCAGTTCCTCGCCCGCGAGTACCCGGTCCAGTACTTCGAGTGCTGGAACGAGCCCAATCTGGGGAGCTGCCTCTACCCCCAGAAGACCGGCGGTGACGCCAAGTACGGGGCGCGGACGTACCTGACCATGCTCCGCGCCTTCGACACCGGCGTCCACCGCAGCGACAAGAAGGCCAAGGTGATCGCCGGCGCCACCGCTCCCCGCGGCGGCAACGACGCCTACAGCACCACGCCGCAGACGTTCGCCAGGTTCCTCAAGGCAAACGGCGCCGCCCGGTCGTGCGACGGGTACTCGCACCACCCCTACGTGCCGCGCGGCACTCGCAACACCGCCCCCGCAGCCAAGCCGAACAACCCCAGGACGGCCGTCACGCTCGGCAACCTCAGCGAGCTCACGAGGCTCTTCCCCACCAAGCCGTTCTACCTGACCGAGTACGGCTACGGCACCCGGGACTCCCGGTACTTCGGCTGCACGGTCAGCGAGGCGACCCAGGCCAGGTACCTCAAACAGGCCTACGCGCTCGCCGCGAAGAAGAAGCAGGTCAAGGTGCTGCTCTGGTTCCTGGTCCAGGACTGGTCTGAGAAGGGCAAGACCACCTATGACACCTACGGCGCCTACACCGGGCTCATGGACCTCAAGGGGAACAAGAAGCCGGCGTGGAAGGCGTTCCGCGGAGTGAAGTAGCGACCGTACACGCGTCAGCCGCGGATCAGGAAGACGTACACGGCGCCGAGGAAGATCACCCAACCCGCGATGAACGCGAGCACGGCGCCCAGCGTGCCGTTCCAGCCGGCGCGCCGCCCCCACGCGTAGCCGTACGCGGCGAGCACGCCGATCACCGAGAAGAACAGACCCAGCAGTCGCCACACTGGGTCTTCGCTGCCCGCCCGGCGCCCGACGCGGGCAGCCCAGACCGAGCAGCCGTACTCGGCGGCCACGAAGGCGACGATGAGGACCGCACCGGTGATCGTCTGTTGAGTGGTCAGTCCTGCCTCCGTCCCAGACCCTCGCCCCCGGTGGGAACGAACTCATGCCACTCCGGATTCTATCGTACCGAGGTGACGACCTCCGTGGAATCGGTCGGCAGAACGTCTACCCACGGCTGCCATTGTCGTCCTTGAGCCGGGACCCCGCCCGTTCCAAAGTCTGCGTATGGCTCCTGTTGCCGCTCATCACCCCCGCCCAACGCACCGGCACTGGCTCGCAGTGCTCGCGTGCGTCGTCACCTTCGGGCGGCGGGGAATCGCTTGCGCCACTGGGCCGGTGAGGTACACTCATGGCAATCCTCCCCGCCGTCCGGGTTCGCCCGCACAGGCGGGGCCTTTCGTTGCGCTCTTCGCGCTGCGCACGTGAGCGGCTCGGCGCTGCAGCGTGTCGTCCTCTTTCTGGACTACCAGAACGTCTACCACCGCGCTCGCGACACGTTCTCCTCTCCTAGCGCTGCCGCGGGCGAGGGCCAGATCGACCCCCTGGCTCTCGGGCACCTCCTGGCGCGCCGTGTTCCCGGCGGCCGCCTCGTAGAGGTTCGCGTGTACCGTGGACGGCCCAGCCGACGTCGCGACGCACGATCGTACGCTGCCTATCGGCGGCAGACGGCCACGCAGGTCAACATCGGCCTCGGCCTCGTCTCGGTGATCTCGCGCGACCTGCGCTATCCACCAGACTGGCCAACGAGGGCTGCCCAAGAGAAGGGCATCGACGTAGCGCTCGCCGTCGACTTCGTCAGGATGGCAGCCCGTCGCGACTACGATGTGGGCATCCTGTTCTCCAGCGACACGGATCTCGTCCCGGCACTGGGAGCAGTCGTCGCGCTGCGGCCCGATGATCCAGTTTCATGCGAGGTCGCGGCTTGGGCTGCTCCCGGCGGGCGGCCCCGATCCCTCTCCGTGCGCGGGGCCCGGATCCGCCGTCACCTCCTGTCAGAAGCCGACTACCACGCCGTGGCCGATCCGACAGATTACGCGCGTTCCCGGTGATGCCCGCGGAGTGGAGTGTGCGCCGCGGCTCAATACGTTTGCCCGCCGCGGCGCCCCCGTGATACCATCGCGCGTCCGAACGCAGCCCCACTGCATCCGGGACCGTCACGAATCTAGCCTGAGAAAAGGGATCACGTGGCCAACATCAAGCAGCAGAAGAAGCGTATCCGCCTCGCCACCAAGCAGCGGCTGCGCAACCGGCACGTCAAGTCGAGCCTCAAGACGCTGTTCAAGCAGCTCGAGACCGAGGTCGCCGAGGGCCAGGCCGAGGAAGCCGCGAAGACCGCGACGTTCCTCACCTCGCGCATCGACAAAGCCGCCGCCAAGGGCGTTCTGCACAAGAACAACGCCGCTCACAAGAAGAGCCGCGTCGCGCACACCGTGGCGCGCCTCTCTTCCTGAAGCGGAGCTGAAGACTGACGACGAAGCGGGCGGGCCGCACGCGGCCCGCCCGCTTCGTCGTACCTGCTTCTCGGGCCGGCGGCGGCGGAGCCTCCCGGTCTGGCTTCCTCAGGCATTCCTGCGCCCTTCGGGCTCGTCGCCGCAGGCGGCGACGGTCCGGTGAAGCCTCACCCAGAGGCCGTGGGCCCGCCTGCGTCAGACCTCGGCCCGTTCGGAGTCGCCGCCGGCCTCAAGGGCACGAGTGAGCACCGCGCGCGCCACAGCCATGCGCTCCCGCGTCGCCAGGCGCTCGTCGATGTCGAGCGCCTTGCCGATAGAGCGTGCAGCACGAGCCCACTCGCCCAGATGAGCGTAGGCCAGGCCCATGCCGAGGTGGATGTCGGCGATCCGGTCCGGGTCGCCCTTGCGCTCCCCGGCCTCCAGCGCCTCGTCCAACGCCACGGGGTCCGCGTCGTCGACTTGCGTGCGCGGCGTTGCGAGGTCCAGCGGCCGGTACGTCTCGGCGAGCACCCACTCGTCGCCGTACTCCAGCCTGAGCTTGACCGCTCGGTCCTGCAGTGCCAGAGCTTCGTCGACGCGGCCCTGATCCAGCAGGAACGCGGCGTAATCCATGCTGGCGCTCGGGGAGTCCGTGCCCTCGCAGCGTCGCTTGAGAAGCGCCTCGGCCTCCTCCAGGCGACCCTCGGCGACGAGCTCCTCCATCCGCGCGAGCTCGCCGTCAGCATCTCTGCCCAGGGCCGGTCCGTGGCCGTCGGCCCCCGGGGACCCACCGCGCCTCCTCCGCCCGAGGGGCGCGCCGAACGACCGGTGCGGGCCGCCCGTCTGAGACGCGTCGTCCATTCCCATCCGGCCCACTTCCTCTACGCGAGCAAGCGCGCCAGCGCCAGCTCCATCACCAGGCGGTCCGCGTCGTTGACGCCGCCGATGGACTCCAGCGTCACGGGCGCGCGGCCGCGCAGGCCGGCCTCGGCCTCCGCCAGCGCCCGGTAGGCGCGACCGATCCGCCGCCGGTCGAAGTGCTCGCGCTGCGCCAGGAGCTTCTTGGCGGTGAACGGGTGCACGCCGAGCTGTTTTGCGGCCGTGGTCTGGTCGGCGTGCGGCAGTTGCAGCGCCGCCTCGAGCTGCTCGATGTGCCGCTTGAGGCTGTACAGCACCCCGTTGGCGTCGTTGCGCGGGTGGCCCGAGGCGTACAGCGACTCGAGCAGCACGAAGCTGCGCCCGCGGTCGCGGTGCCCCACCGCGTCCATGAGGTCAAAGATCGCGGTGTCGTCGTCCGGCGTGCAGATGGCGTCCACGTCGGCCTCCGTGGGCTCCTCGCCGCGGCAGTAGAGCGCCAGCTTCTCCAGCTCCCGCTCGATCTGCTCGGCGCGGCTCGGGTCCGACCCGCAGCGCGCCAGCAGGTGCTCCGCGACGTGGCGGCTCATGTGCATCTTGTTCTCCTTGGCGCGCCCGGAGACCCAGTGCGCCATCTCCCACTTCTTGGGCAGATTGAAGGAGAGGACGGCCCCGGCCTTGGTGACGGCCTTATGGAGGGCGTCGTCCTTGCCCAGCTTCTCCGCCTCGAAGGCGATGCACGTGTCCGGCATGGGGTCGTCCAGGTACGCGACCAGCTGCTTGCGCTGCGGCGCCCGCAGCTTGTCCGTCCGCAGCACCAGGATGAGCCGCGTGCCGAGCGCGAGGCTGGGCGCCGACGTGGCGTCCAGGACCTCCTGAAGCGACTCGGCGGTGCGCGCCGGGTCGATCTCGAACGCGAGGACATTGAGGTCGCTGCCGCTGTCCCGGATCACCCGCCGGCGCAGGCGCTGGACGGCGTAGCGTACTTTGGGGCGGTCGGTGCCGACGATGAGGTACGCGGGTAGCAGAGGTTCGGGGGAGGCCATCGTGCCGAGAGGATAGCACGGCGGTATGATGCTCACGGCCGGCCGGCCCGCTCGGGCCGGAGACGCCGACCACAACAGACGTCATGGAGGGTGACGCTTGACCTGGGGCGTGGAGCACATCGCGGCGACGAGCACGTCGGGCTTGTCGCCGGCGCTCGTGGCCGGGCTTGTGGCGCTCGCCGCGGTCGAGCTGGGTCTGCTGGCGTGGGCGCTCGTGGACCTCTACCGCCGACCCAAGGACCAGATCAACGGCGGCAGCAAGATCCCGTGGCTGATCCTGTGCCTGCTGCTGCAGATCATCGGGCCGGTCGTGTACCTGGCCGCCGGGCGGGAGAAGCAGGCGCCGGCGGCCGCAGGCCGTTCCGGCGCCCAGGTGCCGCCGCCGCGGCCGGTCGAGCAGACAGACGTGGCCACAGTGGTCGATCAGCTGTTCGCCGCGCCGGACGGCGGAGCCGGCTCCGGCCCGGCGGTCGGGCTCCGCGACGTGCGTAAGACCTTCCGCGACACGGTCGCCCTCGACGGGCTCACGCTGAACGTCCCGGCGGGCTCCATCTACGGCTTCCTCGGGCCTAACGGAGCCGGCAAGACCACCACGCTGCGCATCCTCGCCGGCCTCGCGCACGCGGACGCCGGCGCCGTCAGCATCCTCGGCCGCGACGTCGGGCACGGTGCCGACGCGCGCGGACTCATCGGCTATCTGCCCGACGTCCCCGCCTTCTACAAGTGGATGACGGCGCCCGAGTACCTGCGCTTCGCCGGCAGCCTCTTCGGCCTCTCCGGCTCGGAGCTCGACGGCCGCGTCGCCGCCATGCTCGAGCTCGCCGGCCTCACCGGCGCGCGCCAGCGCGTCGGCGGGTTCTCGCGCGGCATGAAGCAGCGCCTCGGCGTGGCGCAGGCGCTCATCCACGGCCCGAGCCTGCTGCTGCTCGACGAGCCGACGAGCGCGCTCGACCCCATCGGCCGCCGCGACGTGCTGGACATGGTCGCCTCGCTGCGCGGGCGCACCACCGTCTTCTTCTCGACGCACATCCTCGCCGACGTGGAGCGCGTCTGCGACACGGTCGCCGTGATCGCGCGCGGCCAGGTAGTGGCCGAGTCCGGCATCGACGAGCTGCGCAGCCGCCGTGGCGGCGTGAACCGCCTGAGCATCGAGGTCGACGACCCGCGCCGGCTCTGGGAGGCGCTGGCCGGCGCTCCCTGGGTGCGCACGGTCGAGGCCGGCGAGGAGGGCCAGCTCCTCGTCACCTGCGACGACGTGGAGGCGGCGCAGCGCGAGCTGCCGGCCCTGGTGAGCAGGCTCGGCCTCGCGCTGCGCCGCTTCGGCATCGACGAGCTCGACCTCGAGGACGTCTTCGTCGACCTCGTCGGGGAGCCCCGCCGGTGAACGGCTTCGCCCCCTTCCTCCGCAAGGAGCTCAGCGAGACGGTCAAGACCTGGCGCCTGTGGGTGCTCCCCGGATTCCTGCTCTTCTCGGCCATAAGCTCGCCGATCGTCACGTACCTCATGCCGACGCTGCTCGACCAGCTCGGCACGGCACAGCAGGGACTCAGCATCACCGTGGCGGACCCGACCGCCGTCCAGGCCTACCTCGAGTTCTTGGGCAACCTCACCGAGCTGACCCTGTTCGCGCTCGTGATCGCCTACGGCGGCATCGTGAGCGGCGAGGTCCGCGGCGGCACGGCGGCGCTCACCCTGGCCAAGCCGCTCTCGCGCGCCGTCTTCGTGACCGGCAAGTGGCTCTCCCAAGCCGCGGTCGTCGTCGCCGGCGCCGCCCTCGCGACGCTCATCTGCATCGGCCTCACGCAGCTGCTGTTCGGCGACGGTCCGGCTGCGCGGACCGCCGTGGCCGTCACCCTCTGGGCAGCCTACGCCTTGATGCTGCTGGCGGTGATGGTGTTGCTCAGTGTGGAGCTCCGGGCGCCCGCCGCCGCCTCCGGGGCGGGCGTCGGCGCGTACGCGGCGCTGCTCGTGCTGGCGCAGTTCGACGTCACCGGCCGGGTGACCCCCGCGGGCCTGCCCGCGGCGGCCCTCGCCATCGTGCGGGGCGAGCCGGCGCGCTGGGCCGGCCCGCTGGCGGCGACCGCGGCGGTCGCCGCGGCGTGCCTGGCTGTGGCAGTCCTGCGCTTCGCCCGCCGCGAGATCTGACCGGCCCGGCGCGCCGCCGGCTGCCCGTCAGCCCGGCCGCTCCGTCGCCGCTCGCAGCGCTCCTGCCTCGACCCATAAAGAGATGTCGCCGCGCTCGTCCGTCCGCGCGCAAGGCACGCCCGCGTCCGCCAGCAAGCCGAGTACCTCCTCCGCCGGGTGCCCGTGCCGGTTGGGCCCGACGGGGCACACCGCCAGGAGCGGCGCGAGCTCGCGCAAGAAGGCGACGTCGAAGCCGCTTGCGCTGCCGTGATGGGGCACGCCGACCGCGACGCAGGGGGGCAGGTCCAGGTTCTCGAGCACCTGCCCCTCCGCGTCGCCCGGGAGCAGAGCCCGCCGTCCGGCCAGCTCGACCACGGCCACCAGCGCGTCGTCGTTCTCCTTCTGGTTCTGGTCGACGCCGGCCACCGGGTCGCTGGGCAGGATCTGGAGACTCCACCCCTCCCCCGGCACCCTCAGCTCGGCGTCGCAGCGACGCACGTCGGTGCCCTCGGCCCGCAGCCTGGCCTCCACGTCGTCGAGCGCCGCGGAGCGGTCCTCCGGCTCGGGCAGCAGCGCCGCGGTGACAGGGATGCGGCCGACGATGTCTTCGAGTCCTCCGACGTGATCCGCATGGCCGTGCGAGAGCACGAGGAGGTCGATCTGCTCGACCCCGTGCTCGCGGAGCTCGCGAGCGAGCGGCTCGGGTCCGGCGTCGACGAGCACGGTAGGACCGCCGGGCACCTGCAGCAGCGTGGCCGCGCCCTCTCCGACGTCCAGGAACGTCAGCGTCGTCCTGTCGGGCGGCCGCGCTGGAGCCGGCGCCAGCAGCAGAGAGACCGCGATGAGCGTCGCCGTCGCGGTCACCAGCGGAGCCAGCCGGCGGCGGTCGCGCACGTAGGCGAGCAGGCCGCCGTCGGACCGCACCGCCAGCGCCGCGACCACGGCGGCCTCCACCAGCAGCCCTACCACCAGCAGCAGACGCAGTGTCATCCCCTGGTACTCGTACACCGCGCCGGGCAGCCCAGCGAAGAAGTTCGAGACGGAGATCAGAAAGCCGATGAACAGGCCGGCGACTACGTTGAGCGGCGCCGACAGCCACTCACTCACGAACCCGGCCAGCAGCGAGAGCATGCCGAGGAACATGATCGGGCCCAGGACGAACCCGCCGGCCACGTTGGCCGGGACGCTGACCAGAGAGGCCGACCCGAACGTGAGCATGGAGATGGGAGCCGTGGAGATGCTCGCGGCCGTCGTCACCCCCACCTGTTCCGGGAGCGGACCGGGCAAGAACGAGACGGCGCGGGTGAGCGGCCTGGCGAGCACGAGCAGGCCCACGACAGCGCCGAACGAGAGCTGGAAGCTCACGTCGAACAGGTTGTTGGGGTTCATGGTGAGCAGCCACGCCGCCGGCGCCAGCCAGAGCAGCCAGCCGTCGCTCGGCCGCGAGGCGAGGATCGCGAGCAGGCCGCAGATGCCGGCGACACCGGCGCGGACGATCGACGGCGACGCGCCGGTGAGCAGCACGTACGTTGCCACGACGGGCAGCAGCAACGCCGTGCGCAGGAGACGGTGCATGCCGAACAGCGCGAACGCGAACGACCACATGCTGCAGAGCAGCACGACGTTCTCGCCGGAGACGGCCATGATGTGCAGCAGACCGCTCCTCCGGAAGTCCTCCTCGATCGCCGGGTCCACACCCTCGTCGTCGCCGAGGACCATGCCCTGCAGCACGTCACCGACCGGGGAGTGCACGCCCGCGGCCAGGTGAGCGCGGGACGCAAGGCGCAGCCGGTCGATCGCACCCTGCAGGCCGCGGCGACGGCCGACGAGCTCGAGGTCGGCGAACTCCGCCTCGAGCAGGACGTGCTCGCCGCGCCGGCGCAGGTAGCGGCCGTAGTCGAACTCGCCGGGCTCCGGCTCCGGAAGTGGCTCCACGCTCACCGAGGGCAGCCGCAGGAGCGCGCCCTCGGTGAGCGGACCCGTGGGGTCGTGAGGGAGCGTCTGCCCCTCTTCGAGCCGCAGACGCAGATGGGCCGGCTCCCGGAGGGCCTGCCCCTCCACGCTCGTCACGCGCACCGCCAGAGTGACCTGATCCTCCTTGACCGACGGCAGGTCCGTGAGCACCGCGGCAAGAGCGACGCGCTCGCCGATCCGGGCGCCGAGCGCCGAGCGTGCGAGCGCGTCGAGGCGCGTGCCTCCCAGCACGGCCCCGACGCAGACGAACAGCACGGCGAGACTCGCGAGGGCCACCGCGGGGGCTCGGGCCGCGAGTGCCGGCGCCCGGACCGCGCCGACCAGCGCGCCGGCGGTCAGGGCGGCGACTCCCAGCATCAGGGCGAGCGGCGGCCGGCACGCCAGCACGAGCAGGAGGCCCGCGCAGTACGCGCCGAGCAGGGCATGCGGAGGAGCAGGCAGCCGCACGGCCTGCCCTCAGACGGTGATGGATGCTTGCATCCCGGCGAACTTGGCGTCGCCGATGCCGGAGACCTCCTTGATCTCGTCGATCGTCGTGAAGCCGCCGTTGGCGGTGCGGTAGTCGATGATCTTCTGCGCTGTGGAGGGCCCGACCCCGTCGAGAGCGTCGAGCTCCTCGAGCGACGCCGTGTTGATGTTGATGAGCGCGCCGGAGCCGCTGGCTCCCGCCGGCGCGACGCCCAGCGCGCCGCCGGCCGACGTCGAGCCGTCGGAGGACGGGGCCGCGGCGAGCGGCGCCGCGCCCCTCTCCGGCACGACGATCTGCTGGCCGTCGGCCACCGGCGCCGCGAGGTTCACGGCGGCCAACTCGGCCTTGCCCGTGGGGCCGCCGGCCACCTGCAGCGCGTCGGTGACCCTGGCGCCGGCCGGCAGCCGCACGACGCCCGGCGAGCGCACCGCCCCACACACGTAGACCATGACGTCGGGGGTGGGCGACGCGGCGGGGCTCGCCGGCGCTCCCTCCGCCGCCGACGCCGACGCTGTCGCCGCCACGGGAGCGAGCACCACGGCCTGCGCCTCTGAGGGGCCGCTCTGACGCGGCAGCACGACGTAGCGCACGCCCACCGCGACGACCACCACGGCGACGGCGACGTAGGCGATGATCTGTCGTCTCGAGAGCTGCACGGCCCACCTCCGGCGCCGCGATCGCTGGGGGGAGTGACGGGCGCCGGGGGCGCGTCCGGCGCCCGTCGCGTCGCAGGCTACGGCAGGCGGGGGGCGCGCACATCGCCCCAGAGAGGGGATTCCACGGGGTCACATTCCGGGCGGGGCGTCGGGGTGCCGCTCCTCACGGGGCTGCGGTATCGTCGGGCGCAAGGGACACGTTCAGGGAGGCGAGCGCCGCGGCGAAGTTCATGACCAGGACCAAGTCGTCCAGCGGCAGCCCCCTCGTCCACGACCTCGCCGGCGACGTCAAGCTGGGGCATGACAAGGCGATGACGCACGACATGGCCGATATGGCCGGCGAGGTGACGGCGCGCGTACGTCAGGCGGCGGAGATCGTGGCGGCCAAGGCTCCCACCGACCTCCAGGCGTTCAAGGCGTTCATCCTCGGCATCGCGCAGGCCACCGCCGAGGCCCCGGCGTGGCGAGTCGACTCCCCCTGCTCGGCCCGCGTCCGCGTACGGCGCGCCGAAGCTGACGGAGCGCCGGCTCAGCGGCACGCCGTGGTACAGCAGATCCTGGCGCCGGCGAGGTAGTCCTCGTCCTCGTCGTCACGGCGGTACGAGCCGCAGGCGGCGGAGACGGCGGCCGCCAGGGCGACGTCCCCTCAGGCGCGGCCGCGTGCCCGGCGCCGGCTACCTCACCACGAAGTTGACGAGTTTGCCGGGCACATAGATCTCCTTGACGACCTGCTTGCCCTCCAGGAAGCGCGCGGCGTTCTCCGCCGCGCGCGCCTGCGCGAGCACGTCGTCCTTCTCCGCGTCCACCGGCACCTGCAGCCGCTCGCGCAGCTTGCCGTTGACCTGCACGACCACGGTGACCACCTCGTCGGCGGCGAGCTCGTCGTCCCACGCTGGCCAGGGCGCGTCCAGTACATCCCCGCCCTGGCCGAGCAGATCCCAGACCTCGGCGGCCACGTGCGGCGCCATGGGGCAGAGCAGCAGGGTCATGTCCCGTACCACCTCGCGCCACTGCGCCAGCGTGAGCGTGCCGCGCGCGTTGGTCCACACGTCGAGCACCTCGTTCTGCAGTTCCATGAGTGCCGAGACGGCGGTGTTGAAGCGGAACCCCTCGATGTCGCGCGTGACTTTGCGGATGGTCTTGTGCAGCGTCCGCAGGACGTGGCGGCCCCGCTCGGCCGCTGCCTCGTCGGCCGCCACCCCGCTCCCTTGCGCCTCCACGACCTCGCCCACGAGGTTCCAGAAGCGCCCCAGGAACCGGTACGTGCCCTGCACGCCGCGGTCGCTCCAGGCCACACTCTGTTCGAACGGCGCGATGAAGAGCTCGTACACGCGCAGGGCGTCGGCGCCGTACTGCTCCACCACGCTGTCGGGGGTGACGACGTTGCCCTTGCTCTTGCTCATCTTCTGGCCGTCCTCGGCCTGGATCATGCCCTGGTTGCGCAGCCGGTAGTAGGGCTCGCCGAAGCTGATGTGGCCGGCGTCCTGGGCGACCTTGCAGAAGAAGCGCGCGTACAGCAGGTGCATCACCGCGTGCTCGGCGCCGCCGACGTACAGGTCCACCGGCAGCCAGTACTCGACCTTGTCCCGGTCGAACGGCGCCATCTCGTCGCGCGGCGAGGCGTAGCGGAAGTGGTACCAGCTCGAGCAGGCGAAGGTGTCCATGGTGTCGGTCTCGCGCAGCGCCGGTCCGCCGCACCCGGGGCAGGCGGTGTGCACCCACTCCTCGGCGCGGGCGAGCGGCGAGCGGCCGTCGTCCGTGGGGTGGAAGTCCTCCAGGTCGGGCAGCAGCACCGGCAGCTGGTCCTTGGGCACCGGCACCACGCCACATTTCTCGCAGTGCACCATGGGGATCGGCGCGCCCCAGTACCGCTGGCGACTGATGAGCCAGTCGCGCAGCTTGAAGTTGACCTTCTTGCGCGCGGCGCCCCGCTCGCCGAGCCAGGCGACGATGGCCTCGAACGCCTCGCCCGGCGCCGCCATGCCGTCGAACCGCGCCGAGTTGACCATGACGCCGTCGCCGGTGTACGCCTCCGCCAGATCGCCCTGCGGGCCCGACTCCGGCGCGATGACCTCCACGATCGGGATGCCGAACTGCGTCGCGAACTGGAAGTCGCGCTCGTCGTGGGCCGGCACCGCCATGATGGCGCCGGTGCCGTAGCCCATGAGCACGTAGTCGCTGATCCAGATGGGGACCGGCGCGTCGTTCACCGGGTTGACCGCGTAGGCCCCGGTGAAGACGCCGGTCTTCTCCTTCTCGGTGCTGAGACGCTCGATCTCGCTCTGTCGGCGGGCCTGGGCCTGATAAGCCTTGACCGCCACCCGCCGCTCGCCCGTGGCGAGCTCGTCCACCAGCGGGTGCTCCGGCGCCAGCACCATGTACGTGGCGCCGAAGAGCGTGTCGGGCCGCGTGGTGAACACCGTGAGCTTGTCGTCGCGGCCCTGGAGACTGAAGTCGACCTCGGCGCCCTCGCTGCGCCCGATCCAGTTGGTCTGCATGGTCTTGATCTGCTCGGGCCAGTCGATCTCCCTGAGGTCGTCCAGCAGCCGCTGCGCGTAGTCGGTGATCTTGAAGTACCACTGTTCGAGGTCCTTCTTGGTCACCTCCGTGCCGCAGCGCCAGCACTTGCCGTCGTGCACCTGCTCGTTGGCGAGGATGGTCTTGTCGACCGGGCACCACCACTGCTGCCCAGTGGCCCGGTACGCCAGCCCTCGCTCGTACAGCAGCAGAAACCACCACTGCGTCCAGTGGTAGTAATCCGGGAAGCAGCTCGTGACCTCGCGCGACCAGTCGAACGAAAGGCCGATCATGTCCATCTGCCGGTGGTAATTGGCGATGTTGCGCTCGGTGGTCACCCGCGGGTGAACGCCCATCTTGATGGCGTAGTTCTCGGCCGGCAGGCCGAAGGCGTCCCAGCCCATGGGGTGCAGCACGTTGAACCCCTGCATGCGCTTGGACCGCGCGACCGCGTCCGTGGGGACGTAGTTGCGGCAGTGACCCACGCTGAGCCCGTCGCCGGAGGGATACGGGAAGAAGTCGAGGGCGTAGAACTTGGGCTTGTCGCTCTCGTCCGCGGTGCGGTAGGCCTCGCGCTCCTTCCAGAGACGCTGCCACTTCTCCTCGATGGCGTGCGGGTCGTAACGTCGGTCCACGTGTGTCCTCTCTCGCGGCGGTCGGCCGCGCGCAGGGCTGCGCCGGCGCGGCCTCCGATTCTACCTCAGGCACGCGCACGAGGCTGCGCCGGCGCGCACCCCGGCCCGGCGCGCCTCAAGCCGCCGGCGACCAGCGCGCCCGGCCTCACTCGAATGGCATGTAGGTGACGACGGTCCGGCCGGCTCGGCCGTAGCTCACCGTCGTCACGGCCACCAGCAGCGACGGGTCCTCGCGTGAGAAGTCGATGAGCTGGAACGTGTACACGTCCCGACTTGCGGCCGAAGGCTCTCGGGAGGGCGTCTGCGGCGGCTCCGCCGCCCCGATGGCCTCGTACCCCGAGGCGCCGGCCGTACCGGCGTCGACGAGCACGACGCCGTCGCCTCCGTTCACCCCGGCCACGTGATCGTTGCCGTAGGCGATGAGCAACGCCGCCCCCAGCTCGCCGGCCGAGGCCGGCAGGTCCTCCGCCTGGCGCAGGTCGTGGACGAGCACCACGCGAGGAGGTGGCCGGCTGAGACGCCAGACGTCGTCCAGGCGGGCGGCCGCCGCAGCCAGACGCTCCTCGTCCGAGGCCACTCTGGGCTCTGCCGCCACGGGATCGGAGGCCCCCAGGATCGTCACCCCGCTGATCGTGACGGTCGTGGACGCGAGCTCGTGGAAGCCGGCGCGGCGGAACACGCGCAGCGCCGGCGCGTCCTCGTGGTTGCCACCGACGAAGATGACGGGAGCCTCCGGGGTGCCGAACACGCGCACGAACAGCTCCGCCTCCTCGCCCGTCCCGCGGTCCGTCAGGTCGCCGGCGAGGAGGATGGCGTCGACGGGCTCGCCGCCGCCCGCGGCAAGCCGCGCTGCGGCGCGGGCGCCGAACACGTTGTTGTGGATGTCGCTGGCGAGCAGCAAGCGCACCACGTCGGCGCGCGCCGGCCGGCGCGGCTCGGTGATCAGGTCGGTGGCGACCGCCTCCAGACCGTCGAGGTAGTCCTGGAGGCGGCCCAGCCTGTCACTCTGGTCGCCCCCGCCGCTCAGCGCCCGCAGGAGTGGGAGCACCTCGGGCACACGCGAAGCCAGCCCCGCGTACCGGACGGAGGGCGACCGGTCGAGCGTGGCGTACGTCGCCAGGGCGAAGGCGCCGCCAAGCAGCAGCGCGGCGGCGGCGCCTCCCGCGGCGCCCCACAACAGACGCCGCCGCGTCGCGGCGCCGGCCACGAGCATCCCCGCGGCGACGCCCGCGACGAGCAGCCAGGGCACGCGGCCGAGCAGATACCGGTTGAAGGCGGCCCTCGCGCCGCCCCGCAGCCGGGGCAGCTCGCTCGCGGAACTCCCTTCTATCACCGCATCCGTCTGCGCCGGCAGCTGGTAGTCCATCACCACGTCGACCGGCGTACGGTGCGTGCGCAGAGAGAGTTCGCCCGCCGGACCGAGCGGCAACACGAGCTGCCCGCCGGGCCACGCCGGCCGCAACTCGAAGGTGACGGATCCGGTCGACACGAGGTAGGTGCCGGCGGCCTGCACCTGCACCACCGCGAGGACGACCACCAGCACCAGCGCGGCACGCACCAGGAGCGCGGCCGTCAGCCGCCGTGGCGCGCCCGTCTCCCGCGTCCGGCCGCCCGCCATCGTCTCGCCGCCCTCGCCTTCTGCTCGTCGCATGCCGTCGTCCATCCGGAGTCATCTCCCTCTCTTCCGAGACTCTCCAACCCGGTTGTGCCCGCTCCGACGCGAGCTCTCCCGATGCTGTGGCGAAAGGTTGCCCGCGAAGCTGGGTATGCTATACTTCCGAGCCTGCCGGGCACGCCCGGCACCCCTTCGGTGGGGGTATAGCTCAGTTGGGAGAGCGTTTGGCTGGCAGCCAAAAGGTCACCGGTTCGAGCCCGGTTACCTCCACCACTGTTGTCATTTCGACAACATTCCCCATGCAAAGAGCCATCTGGCCCTTAGTGCAGTGACTTGCCACGTGCAAGCATCTCCAGGATGGCCTGCATCCTCCTCTCTCGGGTCTCCGGCTTCTTCGCCGTCTGCAAACGCCAGGCAATCGAGTAGATGTTGGCTCTGTTCAAGGTCCTGAAGAACGCAAGCGCCTCTTCGCTTTCGCTGAGACGATCGAGGAAGTCGTCGGGAACAGTCATGGCGCTCTGCGCATCGTACGCGTCGTTCCAGCGACCATCCTCCTTGGCTGCCTCCACCTGCTCGAGCCCAGCGGGCGCCATCCGCCCCTCGTCGATGAGTTGTGCGACGCGTTCGCGATTTCGCTTGGACCAGAGGCTCCTCGGCCGCCGTGGCGTGAACTTCTGCAGCCATGACTTCTCGTCGCACTTCTTCTTCTGGCCGTCAATCCATCCGAAGCACAGCGCCTCGTTGAGCGCCTCGGCATAGGTCACGGTGCGCACTCCCGAGTCATTCCTGAAAATGCGCAGCCAGAGGCCGTCTGACAGCGCGTGGTTCTTGCGAAGCCACCGCCGCCACTCTCCGGCTCCGGTGAATGACTCTGTCGGGAGCGGCTGCTTGGTCACCGTCGTCACTTCCTCTCGTATCAGCCCCGCCCATCTGTGCTTCGTCTAGCAGAATGCGTCGCTGCCCTCTCGGCTCCTGTCCTGCCTCTGGCGTACCTGAGAGTGCTGAGGCTTTCCCGCCGGGCTCGGTCTTCGGCAAAGGCGCCTGCAGGGCCATCACGTGGCGCGGGTGCGCTGCGCATGACAATCTGGCGGCCTCCGCACAGGAATGCGGACCATCCTCCTGAATGTGAATACCCCGTCGCGAACGAGGCATGTCCTGCCCCTATCGATGGCCGCTCATGAGTGCGACGACTGAGACATCGACGTCATCGGCCCTCAGGATCAGGCTCACCTCCGTGGGAAGCCGTCGTGTCAGGACGTCGCAACGAAGCGCCGGGCTCGCCGATCCTTCAGGAAGACCTGTGCGTCGAGCCAGGCTATTCTGCCGGGCATTCCCGTGATCAAAGGTCGACTGGACGCGCACGTCGAACGGGCTCTCCGGGTCGAGGGTCCAGTAGTCGCGCACGGTCGCCTGATACAGCCGGAGCCATGCTTCACCGGTGACCCGGTCGAGCCCAAGCGGCTCGTCTCCCTGGCGGACGGACACACGGGAGACGATGCCGAGCCCGTGTATCTGTGAGATCTGGGGGCAGATTTGGCAGTAGACGTCATGACATCGGGTGGCCATCATGGCTTCCGAGAATCGACCAGCTGGCGAAGGAGGATCAGTTATGTCACTCGCCCGCGTCCACAACTTCTCCATCTCGCTCGACGGCTTCGCCACTGGCGAAGGTCAGACGCGCGACGCACCGTTCGGCCATGCCGGCGAACGGCTGCACCAATGGATGTTCGCCACCCGGTGGTGGCACGAGATGGTCGGCCAGGCCGGCGGCAGCAGCGGCATCGACGACGCCTTCTCGCAGCAGTTCGCTCCGGGGATCGGCGCCGAGATCATGGGTGCTAACAAGTTCGGCCATCCCGGATGGCATGAGGACCCGCAGTGGAAGGGCGCGTGGGGTCCCAACCCGCCGTTCCACACCCCGACCTTCATTCTCACCCACCAGCCGCGCCCGTCGATCACAATGGAGGGCGGCACGACGTTTCACTTCATCGACGCTTCGCCCGCCGAAGCGCTCGAGACCGCCCGCGAAGCCGCCGACGGCCAGGACGTGCGCATCGGCGGAGGCCCGACCATGGTTCGCGAGTTCCTGGTGGCCGGGCTCATCGACCACATGCACATCGTGGTCGTTCCGATCCTGCTCGGCCGAGGCGTACGCCTCTGGGACGGACTGGGAGGTCTCGAGAAGGACTACGGGGTCGAGGCCACCTCCTCGCCGAGCGGAGTCACGCACGTGACGTTCACGCGTGAGGGTGTCTGAACACGACAGCTACCGAGCTATCGACTAGGCCGAGATATGGAGGACACGGATCACGATCCAACGTATGGATCACGTGGGCATCGTGGTCGAGGACCTCGCAGCCGCGACGGCGTTCTTCGTCGAGCTCGGACTTGAGCTGCAGGGCGAGATGCCGGTCGAGGGCGATTGGGTTGACCGCGTGGTGGGGCTCGAGGGCATCCGGGTGGAGATCGCGATGATGGAGACCCGAACGGCCACGGACGGCTCGAGCTGGTGAAGTTCACGCCCCGTCGGCCCGGGGCGGCGACCGACACGCGCCGGCGAGAGGGATCATCGTCGAGCTGGCGGAGCAGATCGGCTGAGGGGAATCCGGCCGGCTACACGCCGTCCTCTGAGGTCCCCGTCTCGGGCCGCGGATTGGCCGCTCTGATGTATCCGTCGAGGGACATGCTCATGCGAAGCGACCCCCTCGCTCCGGAGCCGGTCGAACGAGCCTGCTACGTACTCGGACGTCGAGGCAGCGTCGCCGTTGCTGACGAGGACGACTTGGTTCGATAGGCTTTCCGCTGGGTCTGCGATGCCTGACTCGAACCTCGTTCGCGGGGTACGACTCACGTGCACGCAGTGGCCCAGCTGGACGGCTACATTGCCGATCCGCCGTACTTCGAGGAGAGCATCATGACCGCTACCTACACCTTCGACGTCTTTTCAAGCCTCGACGGCTACGGCGCCGCCAGCGCCAACTGGGCCGGCTACTGGGGCAAGCAGGGCCCCGAGTTGCTCGACCGCCGCCTCGCCCTGTTCGGCGGGGAGCAGAGGATTGTCTTCGGGGCCAACACCTACCGGCTCTTTGTACGGATGCTAGCCTCTAGCACCGAGGAGTCCGACGTGCGTGACCAATGGGTCACTCGGATGAGGAGCCTGCCGACAACGGTGGTGTCGACCACGCTGGAGGATCCCCTCGACTGGCCGAACGCGACCCTCGCGCGCGGCGACGCCGTCGACGTCGTCGCCCGGCTCAAGGAGGAGTCCGAGGTGCCGTTGCGTTCGCACGGCAGCCTGTCGATGAACCGGGCATTGATGGCCGCCGGCCTGGTCGACCACGTCCAGGTGACGCTCTTCCCGGTGATCACCGGTCAGACCGGGGCGGACCCGATCTTCAAGGGTGCGGCCGACTTCGACCTCGAGCTGATCGAGAGCCGGACGCTCGACGGCCACATCCAAGAGCTCATCTACCAGCCTACCCTGCATGTCTGAGTCCATCATGCGCGGTGTTCAGGAGAAGACCCCATGAGAAGGTCATCGCCCTTACCCAAGTCACAGTGGACGGCGTCATGCAGGCGCCCGGCGGCTCCGAGGAGGATCTGAGGAGCGGGTTCACCCACGGGGGCTGGGCCATGCCCTTTGTGGACGACACCCTGAACATCGTCGAGACTGCCGGCGAGTACGACATGCTCGTCGACGCGGCGGCCGATACCGAGACCCCTGGTCCACACTGCCCCACGCATCACTTGAATCGTCGCCAAGAGCGCGTTTCGCCCCTCGCCACCCGGGAACGGTCGGGAGTATGGGCCGGACACAACGGATCCACAGCCCGCCGGCCCGGATCCCCGCACCCGAGAGGTGACAGTCATGTGCTTCGAGTACCGAGAGCGGATCCAGCGCCTCGAAGAACAGCGCAGGCGCGAGGTCCTTGAGCGGCAGCGGCAGGATGAGGGAGACCTCGAGCGCACCACGCTCGAACAGCTCGACTGGCCGACGCCCGAAGAGCCCGCCCGGAGCCGGGACGAGAAGGTCCCGGCCTGAGCCGGAAGGACGCGGCGGTCCGCCTGGGACGGAGGCCGCCGCGTCCCACGTACGGAACCGCCGCCGCTCCGGGCGCGACTCACGGATGGTGAGCCCGTCGACGTGAGCCGGAGAGCGAAGGCACGACATGGCAGGTCCTTCCGGAGGGAGAGCTTGCGGGGCTCTCCGGTTCAACCTCTGGACCCCTGACGTCGCACGAACTCGCGATCCGCGCAGGGCGCTGCGTATCCTTCTTGTGGGGGCCCCTTGCCAAGCCGTCACGGGTATCGAGCTCGGTCGGGCTCGGATACACTCGCGCAGTGACCAGGCCTCCGCACCCCTTCGCCCTCTCCCTGCTCGTCTTCCTCGCCGGCATTGGCTCGATGGCGACCGAGATGTGCGCCTCGCGTCTGCTGGCGCCGTACTACGGCTCGTCCACGGTGGTGTGGGCCAACATCATCGGCCTCATCCTCGCCTCGCTCGCCTTGGGCTACTGGCTGGGCGGCAGGCTTGCGGACCGACGCCCCTCCCCCACCCTCCTCGCGACGATCGTGCTCGCGGCCGCCGCGTGGGTGGCGGTCATCCCCTTCGTCGCCAAGCCGTTCCTCGACCTCTCCATCAAGGGGATCGACACGCTCTCCACGGGCGCCGTGGTCGGCTCGTTCGCGGCGTCGCTCGCGCTCTTCTCGCCGCCGGTGGTGCTGCTCGGCATGGTGACGCCGTTCGCGATCCGCCTCGCGTCGACGGGCGTGGAGGACGCCGGACGCGTCGCCGGCCGGGTGTTCGCGCTCTCCACGGCCGGCAGCCTCATCGGGACCTTCATGCCGGCCATCGTCACCATCCCGCTCATCGGCACGCAGCGGACGCTCATCGGCGCGGCACTGATCATCGCGGCGTCGGCGCTGCCGCTGCTGGCCGGCCGCCGTCTCACCGCCGGGCTCGTCGTCATCGCCGTCCTCGCCGGCCTGCTGGCCGTGCCGCCGGGAGTCGTCAAGGCCCAGGAGGGTCTCCTGCACGAAGAGGAATCCGCCTACCAGTTCATCCAGGTGGTGCAGCGGGGTGACGAGCGGCGCCTCTATCTCAACGAGGGCTACGCCATCCACTCCGTCTGGCGCGCGGACGAAGTGCTCACCGGCGGCGAGTGGGACATGTTCCTGGCCGCGCCGCCGCTTCTGGACCGGCCGGCGGCGCGCGCGGCCACCCTGGGCAACGCCGCCGGCACCACGGCGCGCTCCTTCGGCGTGTACTACCCCGAGACCAGCATCGACGGCGTGGAGCTGGACCCCGCCGTGACCGAGGTGGGGCGGCGCTGGTTCGGCCTGGACGACAACCCGCGCCTCACCGTGCACACGGCGGACGCGCGCCCGTATCTTGCCGCCACCCGCGCGCGCTACGACCTCATCATGATCGACGCCTATCGCCAGCCCTACGTGCCCTTCTACCTGGCGACGCGCGAGTTCTTCCGCCTCTGCCGGCAGCGGCTCGCGCCCGGCGGCATCGTCGCCCTCAACGTCTCCACGGTGCCCGGCGACGACCGGCTGGCAGAGAGCATCGCCGGCACGCTGCGCGCCGAGTTCCCTCAGGTGGTCACCTGGCAGGCGCTCACGTTCAACCAGTTCGTCGTGGGGCTCACGGCGCCGCTCTCGCAGGCGGAATTCTCCGCCCGTCTGGCGTCGGCGCCGCGCGACCTCATGCCCCTCACCCAGCTCTTCGCGCGAGACCTGCGCGAGGCGTCCGTCGCGAAGCGACCCTGGACCGACGACCGGGCGCCGGTGGAGTGGATCACCGACCGCATGATCGCGTCCTACGCCATCCAGGGGGCCGCGACCTCCGAGCACCTCCTGCCCACGGCGCCGGACTGAGGCCGCGCCGTACCGGCGCGGCCCGCGCCCATCAGTCTCGCCGCAGGCTCATTCGGGGTTTAGCGGCACCCCCTCACGGAAACTATCCGGGCGAAGCAGTCGGGGCCATGACGGCTGCATATCCACTGACGAGGAGGCGCTTATGGAGGACAAGCCGCAGTTCCGCGTCGACTACGAGGCCACCACCGAGGATGTCGGTGTCGTGATCCTCGAGGGCGAGATCGACATCTACTCCGCGCCGGAGTTCAAGGAGGTGCTGGTCAACGGCATCGAGGGAGGCGCGAAGCGGGTGATCGTCGACCTCTCCGGGGTCACCTTCATCGATTCCACGGCGCTCGGCGTGCTCGTGAGTGGCGCGAAGCGCGTGCGGCCCCGTAACGGCAACCTCGACATCGTCTGCACCGACGAGAACATCATCCGGATCTTCGAGATCACCGGCCTCGACCGGATCTTCGGGATCTTCCCCAGCCGGAGCGAGGCACTGAGGGCGGCGTCAGCGTAGCAGTGGGCGCCGAAGACCGACAGGTGGCGGCTGCCGACAGGTCACGGGGCGACCGCCGGGGGCGAGGAACATGGAGTTCCGCAGCTCGAGAGCGCTTCGGGGCAGCAGGCTCCACGACGTGGCCGACGTCATGCTGAAGACCAGGACATATGGGGCGGGACGGATCTGTGTGGTAGACGGCTGCGGCACGCGTCTGTCGGCGTACAACCCGTCGAGCGTGTGCGCGTTGCACGGAGGTTCCTGGCAGGAGGAGTGTCACAGGACCACGCGCAAATCGACGCAGCGCGAGGAGATCACGCGGCGCTGCGTCTTCGACCAGTGCGGCCGCGAGTTCACGACGACTAACCCCGCCAAGAAGTACTGCAGCGACGCCTGCCGCATGAAGGCCTTCCAGGCCCGCGTCATGGAGTCGCGGCGGATCGGCACGGCTCAGGCCGTGACGCCCATCCGCCGGGCGAGCTGACCTGCCCGCGTGGCGCCGCCGGGCCGCCGGCTGCGCCGGCTGCCCCGACCGGGCGGCGCGCGCCAGACGGAGCCGTCCGCGCTACGCGCCCGACGGCCTGAAGGCCGGCGGGATCACCGGCATCTTCCCTCCGTGCAGGCTGTCTTGGGCCGCCTCTACGGACTCGAACACGGGCACCACATTCGCCAGTCCGACGATGCCGAACACCCTGCGGACCTGCCCCGTCGGGCGCACGAGCAGAAGTTCCCTTCTCCGGTTCCGGAGCGCGGCCGCGAGGCGCACGAGGAAGGCTATGAAGCTGGAGTCGACGAACGTGGTCTGGGCGAGGTCGATTACCAGGTGGTCCTGGTGATACAGCGGACCCAAAGCGCGGCGCAGAAAGCGGTCGATCTCCGGCACCGTGTCCAGGTCGAACTCTCCCTCGAGCTCGAGCACCGCCGGTCTGCATTGCCCGCCGCCTGCCGACACGCGCAGCCTGGTCCTGCCGGCCGCCGCCTCACGGGACGCCGTCGCTCGAGATGCCAAAGCGCTCCCCCCCTGTAGGTCATGGCGCGTCGGCAACGACCCCCCCGGCGTGGCCGGCTGCCCTGACGTGCTGTGAGCGTGCCCCCAGGAAGGGGGCGCGGCCGACGCTAGGCCAGCCCCACGCGGAAGTAAAGCGTATGGCAGGGAGAATTGGCAGGTTCCGGGGTGAGCCTGTCGGCTAAGCTGAACCTGACGCCCAAGGCCTCGACCGCTGGTCGAGGCAGCTTCACCTTCCGCTCGAGGGTACGACGCGTCCGGCGCGCGCCGTCAGGCCCCGGCCCGGCGCCGTCAGGGCTGGTCGGCGCGAGCCGCGGCCTTGAGCTTCCTGAAGCGCGACTCGCGTTCCTTCAGCATCGTGAGCACAGGACCGGAGACGAAGAAGGTGGAATACGCACCGAGGAGAATGCCCACGAACAGGGCGAACGCGAAGTCCTTGAGGGTCTCTCCGCCGAAGAGGAGCAGGCAGATGACCGGGAGCAGACTCATGAGCGTCGTGTTCAGCGACCGGGTGAGCATCTCCACCAGCGACTCGTTCACAAGTGCGGCGTAGGACATGCGTGTGAGCTTGCCCTCGTTCTCGCGGATGCGGTCGAAGACGATGACGTTGTCGTACAGGGAGTAGCCCATGATGGTGAGGACGGCGGCGATCGTAGCGGTGGTGACCTCACGGCCGGTGAGCGAGTAGATCCCGATGACGATCACCGTGTCGTGGACGACCGCGGCGATCGCGCCGACCGCGTACTTCCACTGGAAGCGGAAGGTGACGTAGGCGAGGATGAGCAGCAAGGCCACGCCGATCGCCTTGAGCGACGAGCTGACCACCTGCCGGCCGAACGAGGCGCTCACCGTCTCCACTCCCCACACCGGCTTGCCGCCTGAGCTCTCGATGGTGAACTGCTCGTCCAGCGCCTCGCGCAGGGCGACCTGCTCTTCGTTAGACAGCATGGGCACCTGGAACTGGAAACCCTCGACACTCGAGCCCGCCACATTCGCGGTCTGCTGGATCTGCGCATTGGCATATCCGGCCTCGGTCACGGCATCCCGAAGGTCCCCGAGCGCCGGGGGCTGCTCGAACGAGACGGTGATCCGTGTCCCCTCCTGGAACTCGAGGCCGAAGTCGAGACCGTTGGCAGCGAGGCTCACGACGCTGACGACGATGAGGATGCCCGAGAGTGCGAACCACCAGACCTTGTGGCCCATGTAGTCGAACTGGTACAGACGGCGGAAGAAGGACACCGCTACCTCCGCTTCTTCCGTTTGCCGGTGGACTTGCGGCGCGTGCCGACCTTCGGCGGGGCGGCGGCACCGTCCGCGCTCGCCGCCGCACCCTCAGCCACCGGCTCCGCGGCGACGCCGGCGCGCCTGCGCCCCGCCGTGCCGCGCGCGGCCCTGGCCTGCTCGGCCTTCGCCTGCTGGATGTGCCCCGGCTTGACGCCCATGAGCGACGGACGGTTGAAGAAGGCGAACCCGGCGAGCACGCCGAGGATCGCCCGCGTGAAGAGCACGGCGGTGAACATGCTGACGATCACGCCGAGCATGAGTGTGACGGCGAAACCCTTGGGCTGTGCGGTGGCGAAGATGAACAGCACGAGCGCGGTGAGCAGGGTGAGGACGTTGGCGTCGAGGATGGTCTTGAATCCGAGCGCGTACCCCGAGTTGACGGCGGAGCGCACGGTCTTGCCCTGACTGACCTCTTCCTTGATGCGCTCGAAGATGACGACGTTGGCGTCGGCCGCCACCCCGATGGTGAGGATGAGCCCGGCGATGCCCGGCAGTGTGAGGGTGACCGGAATCACATTGAACAGCCCCCACAGCAGGATGCCGTAGACGATGAGCGCGAGGTCGGCGACGAGGCCGAGGAAGCGGTAGAAGATGAGCAGGAAGATGAGGACCAGGCCAAGGCCGGCCATGCCGGCGATGAGGGCCTGGTCGAGCGAGTCCTTGCCGAGCGTGGCCGAGACCTGCTGCTGATAGGACGTCTCGAGCTCGACCGGCAGCGCGCCTGTGTTGAGCACGAAAGCCAGATCCTTGGACTCCTGGACCGTCATCCCGCCGCCGCTGATCTCGGCGCCGCCCTCAATGCCGTTGCGCAGCGTGGGGTCGGTGTAGTCGATCATCGGGTCCGACTCCATGACGTTGTCGAGCACGATGGCGAAGGTCTGGGGGGTGTTCTTGAGCAGGCCCGTGCGATAGAGCTCCCTGGTGATCTCCTGGAACGTGTCGCTGCCCTCGCTGGTGAAGTCCATTACGACGTTGGGCTGACCGGCCTGGTCGTAGCTGGCTCGGGCCGAGTCGATGGCCTCGCCGGTCATGGCCGGCGGGCGGGCGTACACGTACCACTGCTCGGGGATGTCGTTGACCGCGTCCGCCTGCTGCAGGATGAGCGAGTAGCCGTCGGTGGTGCCCTCTTCGCCGAGCTGTTCGACCTCCGCCTTGGAGACGCCCTGCCGGCGCAACTCCTCGAGGGCGGTCTCTTTGCTCTCGACCGGACCGACCGGACGCGACTCGGCGTCGTCCTTGAAGAACTCGAGCTGGGCCGTCTTGCCGATGACAGCGAGCGCCTGGTCGGCGTCGCTGACGCCGGGCAGCGCGATGGAGATCTCGTCCGCGCCCTGCGTCTGGATCTGGGATTCGGTGACGCCCAGTCCATTGACGCGCCGGTCGAGGATGCCGACCGTCTGTTCGAGCTGTGCCTTGGTGGGCTGCTTGCCGTCGGCGGTCTTGGCCGTGTAGACGACCTCGAGCCCGCCCTGCAGGTCGAGGCCCAGGCGGGTCTTCACGCTCGGCGGGATGATGTAGTACAGCGAGACCACCACCAGGGCGGCCATCACGATCAGGATGATGAGGTTACGGTGCTTTCTCACGTGGTCACGCAGTCCGCTGCCCAGTCTGGGCCGCCAAGCGGTAGAGAGTACCGGACGCCCGGAACGCGCGCAACTGACGGACGCTCGGGGAGACGCCTGAGCTCACAGGGCGGTTCAGCGGTCGCGCAAGAAGCTCGGGATGTCCAGGACGTCGTCGTCCACGTCGAAGGAGGGCTTGGACTCCTCCGCGAAGAGCGGCGTCCCCTTGGGCTCCCGCTCGGGAACCTCCTGGCCGGCCGGCTGCTCGCCGGCCACGGGCCGGTCGAAGCCGGTCGCGATGACGGTCACGCGCACCTCATCGCCGAGCGACGGATCGATGACGGCGCCGAAGATGATGTTGCAGTCGGCGTCGGCGGCGCTGCTGATGATCTCCGCCGCCTCGTTGATCTCGAAGAGCCCGAGGTCGTTGCCGCCCGTGATGTTAAGCAGGATGCCGCGGGCGCCCTCGACGCTGGCCTCGAGCAGCGGCGAGCTGACCGCCGCGCGCGCCGCCTCGACGGCGCGGTTCTCGCCGCCGGCCACGCCGATGCCCATGAGCGCCGACCCGGCGTCCTTCATGATGGTGCGCACGTCGGCGAAGTCCAGGTTGATGAGGCCCGGTACGGTGATGAGGTCGGTGATGCCCTGCACGCCCTGGCGCAGCACGTCGTCGGCGACCTTGAACGCCTCGATCACGGAGGTGCGCCGCTCGACCACCTGCAGCAGCCGGTCGTTGGGGATGACGATGAGCGTGTCGACCTTGTCGCGCAGGCTCTGGATGCCGTCCGATGCCTGGCGCGCGCGGCGCTTGCCCTCGAAGGCGAACGGGCGCGTGACCACGCCGACGGTGAGCGCCGAGAGCTCCTTGGCCAGCTCGGCGATGACCGGGGCTGCCCCCGTGCCGGTGCCGCCGCCCTTGCCGGCGGTGACGAAGATCATGTCGGCGCCCTTGAGCACGTCGCGCAGCTCGTCCTTGCTCTCCATCGCGGCCTGGTAACCGATGGTGGGGTTGGCGCCGGCGCCGAGGCCGCGCGTGATCTTGCTGCCGATGTGGATCTTGACGTCGGCGTCGCACATCTGCAGCGCCTGCGCGTCGGTGTTGACGGCGATGAACTCGACGCCGCGGAGCCCTGCGTCGACCATGCGGTTGACGGCGTTGGTGCCGCCGCCGCCCACTCCCACGACCTTGATGACGGCGAGGTAGTTCGCTGACGCGTCGATCATCGTGCTGACCCTCCTGTCGTGGTCGAGACTCGCCGACGGGATCCCTGGCGAACCCTCAAGCCCCGCTTGAGTGTTGCTCGTTTCGTCTGCATGAGTTCCGCAAAACCATCCTGTTTGCAGCGGATCCTATACTACGCAAAGGGCCGGGCAGACCTGGCGACCCGACCTTTGACCTACCTTACCCACGCCCCTCGGGGGTGTCAAACAACGTCCCTGCATATGCCCGTAATCGCGACGGTTCGACCAGTGCTTGAAGAGGCCCTCGACCATCACTGGAGGACCGGCTTGGCGAGGGTCCTGTCGGGGATCGAGACGTCCATCTGCGTGCAATGCTTGCCCGCGGACTCATACTTCTTGAGCACGGTGCGCAGCGCGACCGTCTTCGCCAGTGTGCGCTCCACGTCGCCCCAGTCGACCACCGGCCCGCCGTCGAAGCGCAGGGTGATCTGGCCGTCGTCGTCCTCGACTGCCGCGAGCCGGCGTTGCAGCGACCGCGGCAACGCGCCGATCACGTGGAGCATGTCGGCGGCCGCTGCGTCCGCGACGGCCGCGCCCTCGCGAAGGCGGCCCGAAACGGCGATGCGCGGCAGTGCGAGCGGCGCCCGCTCCGGCCCGGCGACGAGGCGTCCTGTGAGCGAGACCCCGTCGTCGCCGGCGTCAGTGTCGGCGGCGGTCCCGGGGGCCGGCGAGGCGCCGGAGGCGCCATCCCCGGCCGCGTCTGACGCGGAGGACGAGGACCCGGCGGCGGACTTGCCGCCGAGTTGCTCGGCCGCCCGCGCCGCCCTGCAGATCACGTGACCCTCGAAGTCCAGCACGAACCAGCGATCGCCGGCCAGGGCGTAGGCCGCCGGCTCATACTCTGTAAGGGTGACGGCCAAGGAGTCCGGGAAGTCGCGGTCGACGCTGGCCCCCGAGACGAAGCACAGCGGCGTGAGCGTCTTGCGCACGTCCGCACCGGTGACCGTGAAGAGGTTGCGGCCGGCGTAGTCGCGCCGCAGCAGCCTCAGCGCCTGCTTCTCGGAGACGAGACGGGTCCCGGCGACCGTCACGGTGGTGATGCCGAACGACGAGGAGTTCCTGCCCCAGGCGTACACCACCGTGGGCAGGACCAAGATGGCCAGCGTCAGCAGCACGGTGGGAAGCAGACGGAATCGCGGGCGGCTAGCCCCACGTGCTCTCGTCATGGCGCCGGACCTCTGTCGGGGGTTACGGAGTACCCCTGATTATTCGGCGCCGGCGGTGTGTTCCCCTTGCCCGGCGAGCGTGACCAGGAGTTGCTCGCCGGCGTGGGAGACGTCCCCGGCGCCGAGCGTGAGGACGAGGTCGCCGGACCGCACGCGCGGGGCCAGACGAGCGACCACGTCGGTGAGCCGCGGCAGGAACGAGACGGGGCCGCCGGGCCGCTCGGCGAGATACGCGTCCACGATCAGCTTGCCGCTCACGCCGGGCTCGGGCTCTTCCCGGGCCGGGAAGATCTCGGTGACGATCGCCTCATCGGCGAGCGTGAGCGCCTGGCCGAACTCCCGCTGCAGGTACCGGGTACGCGAGTACAGGTGCGGCTGGAACACGGCGATCACGCGCCCGTGCCCGCCGCGCATGGCGGCCTTGAGGGTGGCGACGATCTCCGTGGGGTGATGCGCGTAGTCGTCGACGATCGTGACGCCGTCGTGCTCGCCGATGAACTGGAAGCGCCGGGCGGCGCCGCTGAACGTGAGCAGGTGCGGCGCCGCCTCCGCCGGCGAGACGCCGGCGTGCCGCAGCACGGCGAGCGCGGTGAGCGCGTTGAGCACGTTGTGCTCGCCCGGCACACGCAGCTCGACCCGGGCGAGCGCCTCGCCGACCGCGTCGCGCACGGTGAACAGGCTGCCTCGGTCGTCCACGCGCTCGACCTCGGCGCGCAGGTCGCCGGCCTCCAGACCGACCACGACGACCGAGGCCGGCGTGTACGCAGCGAGCTCCTCCCCGCCGCTCCCCGCGACGAGGACGAGCAGGCCGTGCTCCGGCAAGAGGGCCACGAACCGGCGAAACACGTCGCGCACGTCGTCCAGGCAGCCGTAGTTGGCGTGGTGGTCGAGTTCCACGTTGCTGACGATCGCGATCTCGGGGCGCAGATACAGCAGGCTGCCGTCGCTCTCGTCGGCCTCGGCGACCAGCCACTCGCCCTTGCCCACGCCGGCGTTGGAGCCCACGTCGTTGAGCTCGCCGCCGACGAGGAACGTGGGGTCGAGCCCCGCCTGACGCAGGACGTGCGAGATCATCGACGAGGTGGTGGTCTTGCCGTGCGTGCCGGCGACGGCGACACCGCGGCGCAACTCCATGACGCGAGCCAGCATCTCGGCGCGCCGCAGGACCGGCAGGCCGGCCGTGCGCGCCGCGCGCAGCTCGGGGTTGGACGGTCCGATGGCCGTGGACGTCACGACCACGGCGGCGTCGCCGAGGTTGGCCGCGTCGTGCCCCACCACCACGGGGATCCCGGCCTCGCTGAGGCCGCGGGTGTAGCGGGACGCCTTGAGGTCCGAGCCGCGGACGTCGACGCCGAGCTCGTGGAGCACCGCGGCGATGCCGCTCATCCCCGCCCCGCCGATGCCGATGAAGTGGACCGGCTGCGGAAAGTCCCTCGCCTCGTGCCTCATCGCGCCCCTCGCCCTCGTCTCGTGGTCAGGATGTCCTCGACCTGGTCGGCTACCCGCTGTGCGGCGTCCGGCCTGCCCAGTGCGGCGGCGGCGGCCGCCATGGCGGCGAGGCGCGCACGGTCGCCGAGCAGCTCGGCGACGAGGCGCGCCAGCAGGTCGCCGCCGAGCTCGGCGTCGTCCACCAGGAGGGCCGCGCCGCCGCTGACCATCTCCCGCGCGTTCTTGCGCTGGTGGTCGGCGGTGGCATACGGATACGGCACCAAGATGGCCGGCTTGCCGAGGGCGGCGAGCTCGGCGACGGAGCCGCCCGAGCGCGCCACGACCAGATCGGCCGCCGCCATGGCGGCGGCCAGGCGGTCAGTGTACGGGACCAGGCGGTAGCGCTCAAACCGCTCGCCCCGCTCCTCCAGCTCGTGCCGGACCTGCTCCTCATTCTTCGGCCCGCAGACATGCACCACCTGGAAGCCGAGATCCTCACCACCGAAGGCGTCGACGCAGGCGCGGTTGATGCTCTGCGCTCCCTGGCTGCCGCCGAAGGCGAGCAGCACGGGCAGATCGGGAGTCAGGCCGAAGGCCTCTGTCCCCTGCTCGGAAGTGGCGTCGAGCTGCTGCGGGCCGAGCGGCCGCCCCGTGACGACGTAACGGGGCGGCTCCAGCCCCTCGATGGGGAAGCTCAGACAGAAGCGCTTGACGAACGGTCTGAGCAACTTGTTGGCCACGCCGAGGTGGGCGTCGGCCTCGAGCGCCAGACCCGGCACGCCGCCGGCGGCGGCCACGGCCACCACGGGGCCGCTGGCGAAGCCGCCGCCGCCGACGGCCACGTCCGGCTGGGCCTCCTTGAGGATACGCCGGACGCGCGGCACGGCGGCGGCCAGCAGCCTGAACGTGTGCGCATAGGCGCCCACATCCACGCGCCGCTCGAACCCCTTGAGCTCGAGCGCGTAGGTCTGGTACTGCTCGCGGACGCGCTCGACCTGCGACGGCGTCGTCACCACGACGACGCGGGCGCCACGGGACTGCGCCTCAGCCGCGACGGCGAGCGCCGGCTGCAGGTGACCGCCGGTCCCCCCCGCGGCGAGCAGCACCGTCGCGCCGCTGAGCGCTGACGGCAATGTGACTCCTTCTCCAGTTCTACCGTGTTTGCAGGGATTTTGCGTCTTCCCTGCTGGCCTTACTTGTACCATTCTGTCACCAATCGGACCCCCCTGCTTTTGTCAGGTTTTGGCAGACGGGGCGGCGTCGAAGGGGTGATGCCGTAGGCACACAGGCGCCAGGGTGAACGACCATCACAGGAGATGAGGACATGCAGGACGCACAGACCATCGAAGGGCTCGCTCTGACCGAAGAGGACGAGCTGTACTGGCGCATCTACGCGCCGAAGACCCGCCGGCTTGACGTCGGCGTCACGTGGGAGAGCGAGACGGTGTCTGACTACGCCCCTACGCCCCCTACTCCCCCAAGGCGCCGCGGCTGTGGCTCATGGACTGCTGCGACGACTACGGGCCGGATGAGGACATGCTCTGGATCAAGGTGGAGTCACTAGAGCGCACGGAGGCGCTCTGCAAGGCTGCGCGAGAGACGATCTACTTCGCAGACGGCTTCGCACGCACGGGCACCTGGCGGCGCTACTTCCAGGACCTGGCCTACACGAAGCACATCATCGCCGGCACCGGGTGGACGCTGACTCCCGAAGAGGCGGCGCTTCTGGACGCCCTGGACGCCAAGGGCAGCGAGTGTCCCGCGTGGGTGCTCGCCCACATCGGTCAGGTGAGCCGTGACTGAGGAGGGCCGGGGCAGTGCCCCGGCCCCGGCCGAGCTCCCGCATCCCCGCCACGACCCCGACTTCATCGACCGCTGCTTGGTCGACCTGTTCACTCACTGGGGCGAGTGGCGGCAGCTGGGCAGGCTCTACGCCGGCCACGTGGAGAGCTTCGAACGCTGCCGCGTCGTGGGTGCCGCGGTCGACTGGGGACGTCGACTGGGGTTCGAAATCGAAGGCTGCCGGAGGCACGGGTACCGCGTCGTCGGGTTCAAGCATCCCAGGCGAAAGGAGGTGCGCGGTGTCTGACTGTACCTACCGCGAGAGCGAGATCGGCCTGCCGCCGCTGTTCACGCTGCGCGGGTTCGAGGGGTCGACCGCCGACTACATTGACGCACTGTACGGCCAGTACCAGAGCGTCGTCGGCGTCGACGGAGTGCGCCTCTGGGGGAAGCCCGTCGTCTCGGCCGGCCTGCAGGGAGCAGACGGCCGCGACAAGCGCTTCTGGCACATCATCACGGACGTGAATGGAGACTGCGGAGCGCGTCGCGCTCTCGACCTGCGGCGCTGCGCATGGCTCCCGCGTTGCCTGCACACGCTCGAGGCCTTCGCGGCCGGCAATCCGCACTGCATCTCCTGGCGCGAGGACCGGAAGAGCATCCACGTTGTGTGGCCTGACTTCACCACTCACGTGGTGCTGCGCGATTCGGCCACGGTGGTCAGGCTGGCTGCGGCGTACCCTGTCGACAACGCCGATAGGGCCGGCCGTATGATGGAGCGCGCGGCCGCCTTCTGGATGTCGGGACGGGTGATGCAGTCCCCACGCATGACCGGACGTCGGTTGCTCGTCGCGTAGCGCCGGCGACAGCAGGCGAAGAACCCGAGGGGCCCGGCTTCGGCTGGGCCCCTCGGTATCTGCACTACTATCCGGCATGCACGAGGTGGATACTGCGCATGGGCGACGACAGGAGGCGCCATGCTCGTGGCAACGTTCGGGCCGAGCACCAGGTGGGCCGGCAAGACCATCTCCTATGAGGACGGGCAGTTCCGGCTCGAGGGCTTCGGCCCAGTCAGCGCAAAGGATGTTCTCAAGTACGACCAGCAGGGACACCTCGTTTGGGACTACGAAGGCCTGAGAGAGTGGGTAGCGGAGCAAGCGGGCTCAGCGCCGAAGCCGTCCGCGCCTATGATAGGCGCGGCCGTCGGCAGTGCCGCGAGAGGGCCCGGGCAGAAGAAGGGCGGCTTCCCCGCGTGGGCTGTCGTCCTGATTGTGGTCGTCGCTGTCGTCGCTGCCGGCGCTGTCATCTACCTGCCGGCAAAGGCCGGACAAGACGACAGGGCGCGGGAGTCAGCGGTCAAGGAGGGCATCCACTCGCTACAGATCGGCGTCCAGTCCTACGCGGTGGATCACAGCGACACCTATCCCGACCCCTCGCTCATGACGCAGAGCGGCATGGCGACCTATCTCGACTACTGGCCGACCAATCCCTACACGGGCGCGCCAATGACCCAAGGCACCGGTCCCGGGGACTTCAGCTACACCGTGACGCCGGACGGCACGTCTTTCCACCTCACGGGCCACGGGAGGGAAGGAGAGACCCTCATCTCGGTACCGTAGCCGTAGGCGGCGGCACCGTGACGGCCAATGCTGGTGGCGACGCTTCATGCGCACAATCGGCACCGGGCAGACAGGGCTACTTCCGCCGCGGCTGTGATTCCTCAAGGTACCGATGCAGGCAGCCGCGGTCGAGGCGCACGGCGAGCACCGGCTCAGTGATTCCAACACGGCGGGACGGCGGCTCCCCGTAGCCGGCTCCGAGCTCGCCGAGGACAGGACCGCCGGATCCGTCCACGAACGCCTCCACTGCCCACTCGGCCACAAAGTACAGGTCGGCAGGCGAGAGGCGCTCTGCGTCTAGCTCGTCATGCGCCAGAACGCAACGCGCCAGGCCGAGCAGGCTGCCGTCGCACGACAGCAGGCTGCCGATGCTGGTCCTCTCAAGTGGTGCGACGGCGCCGCTCGGCAGGGTGACGAGTTCGGCCACAGCTCACGCCACCGCCAGTGAGTCGAGGAGACGGGGGACGACCGTGTCGTTCAAGACGCGCTCGACGTCGCGGCTGGTGAGACCGGGTCCGAACTGTGCGCCGGAGAAGTCGAAGACGTTCGTCACACCGCCACTCCCGAGCACCCGCCGCGCATACGCCTGCCGCTTGGACGCCGGCACGAAGTCCTCATCCTCGCCGGCTTCGGCGGCGATGACGGGGGTGCCGCCCGGGCGGGCTTTGATGGTGCCGCCCTCGGAGAGGCCCATCCAACTGGCGATCTGAGCGCCGCCGGTGCCGATGACATTGCTGACCAGCTCGGCCGGCCCACTCAGCCACCACTGTCCCTGCGAGCCCGCACCCCACGACTGCAGCCATCCGGCAAGCCCGGTCAGCTCGGCCTTGCGGTTGGCGACGATCTGCCGGTCCATCTCCTTCATCTGCTCGGCGAACTTGCGGTATTCGTCGCTGTTCTCGCCGTACTTCTGAGCGATGTAGTCGAGAGCCGCGGCCTCGTTCTGCTTCCTCTCCTCAGTCGCCTCCTTGAGGAAGTCCTCAGCACGGCGCCACTCCTTGAACGCCTTCACGACCTCCCAGACGGCAATCGCGACGGCACCGATGGCGAGCGCGTAGGGGCCGAAGGCGAGGGCGCTCTTACTGAGTAGGCCGGGGAGGCCGCGGAGTAGAGTGCTGAGGCCACCAAGCCCTCTGCGAGCCGCGGCCAGGCCACCCGTGGCCAAGCCCTTCAGGTGCAGCCCGAACGTCCTGATGGTGCCACCCGAGCCGGCCATGCGCTTCAGCAGCGCCCCAAGGCGCTTGCCACCCTCCCCGAGCTCGCGCACCATCTTGTAGGCGTTGAACACCTTCACAGCGCTGCCGATCGCTATGAGGCCGACGGCCACGTAAGGCAGCGCCGGCGCCAGCGGACGGATGAGGTTCACGAACTTCGTGAACTGCGTGAGCATGCTCGACATGGAGCCGACGAACTGCGGATCCGAGATGGCCATCTGTAGTGCCAGCATGCTGATGCGCATCTGCCGCTGGGCATCGATGAGGTCTTGCCAGTTCTCAATCTTCTTGTCGTCCCAGACGAGCCCCATGTCCGCGAGCTGCTTGTTCAGCTTCTCCATGTCCTCCGGCGCAGCGTCCAGCCAGTCGGCGAGGTCGGCACCGGAGCGGCCGAAGAGGCGCAGCGTGATCGCCGTGCGCGCCGTCTTGTCGCCGAGGTCGGCCATGGAGTCGCGCAGGCGGAAGAGGATGTCCTCGTCGCCCATGGACCGCAGTTCCTCGAGCGAGAAGCCGAGCCGTTCGAAGTCTTCGAGGTACTCGGCCTGTCCCTGGCGCGCCTCGTCGAGGTTCTTCTCGAAGTACTTGATGCCGTTGCCGGCATTCTCAAGTCCGATGTCGAAGTAGTAGAGCTGGCCGGCGAGCTTGGAGGTCGCCTCGGCCGAGAGTCCGGACAGGTCGGCGATGTCGTCGATGGCCTGGCCGTATTCGATGGTCTTCGCGGCCGAGAGGCTCACGGCGCTGGCGATGGCAAGCCCGCCGACGATGGCAGCATCGGCCGCCATGTTGAGGCGCTTGCCCCACGTCCGGAGGCCGGTGTCCGTCTTCTTGACGTCGTCGGAGAACTCCTTCAGGCTTCTCTTGGCGCCAGAGGAGTCGCCGTCGATGACCAGTCGGAGTTTCTCGGTCATGCTCATGGCGTGCCGCCGAATCTCAGGATCGCAGCCCGGTCGGCCTCATCCATCGCGGAGACGTAGACGTAGCCCTTGCGGCGCGTGAGCGATCCGGGCGGGTCGACCATGGCTGCGCACACGGCGTAGTTCAGGACCTTCATGCTCTCGTCGTCAGAGAGCGGATCCTTGTCACGCCTTCTGTCGATCAGGCGCTTGACGCCCGCCGGCATCTCCGTCCTGTAGAGCGTGTACCACTGCGGGCGGCGCAGCCTGGCGACGGCGCCGCTCGGCAGGGTGACGATCTGCGGGTCGTTGGTCGGCCACTCGTCGGCCGGGGTTGGTTTCAGCTCGGCGGGCTCGGAGCCGCTCTCGGACGCCTTCAGCTCGTCACTTTGAGTCGTGGTCATCTCGTCACCTCATCATGTGTCGTGATGTGCGCTCGGCGAACGCACTACGTTTGCAGGGGTTTCGCAGCGGCAGTCACCGGTCTGACAACGGCACGGCGGAGAAGACGCACCGACGAGGCCGATGAACCCGACGCCGCGAAGGGCGCCGAGAGCGGTGTGGGCAGCCTCATGCATACGCCGGCACTCTTCGATGTATTCACGCGCCCACGCTCCGGCCTCGAGGATCTCGTCGAGACGCCGGCGACAGTCATCGGCCTCGCGCAGCATGGCGCCCAGGCCGATGAATCCGACGATGCCGGGCGGCTCCGAGGATGCGGTCCGGAGCACGTCACACATGCAGGCGCACGCCGCCCCCGGCTCTTCCTGCGCCAGGCGCAGCATGTCGGTCAGACGGGCGGCCATTCTCAGCTCACCACCGAACGCAAACGGCTCGCGGCTTCGTCGCCGTGGGTGGCCCGCGTATAGCCGAGCGTGGGGACGTACTCGTGCAGGCGGGCGCCCATGAGCGTGGCGAGGTCATCGACCACGTGCCCGCGGCGCGTACTTGCCGGCTGCAGGTCGAGCCGGCGGGCGATCGCGACGGCCTTGTTCTCCGCTTCCACGGCGTCGGCCACCACGGTTGCGAGCTTGCCCACGAGGTCGACGGCCTGGGCGCTCGCGGTCTTGCTCATGGTCATCAGGCGGCCGTACTCCGCTTCGTCGGCCCGGCGTTTCTCGGCGGCCTCCTGCTCGAGGTGCGCGGCCTCGCGTCGGTCCACTTCAGCGAGGGCCTGCTCGAGCGCCGCGCCGTTGCTCGCGAGGCGCGCGTCTTCGGACGTGGCGGCGTCGAGGTCAGCCTGCTTTGCGTTGCCCAGGGTCACGTCCAGGGCGAGGGCGCCGAGGCGGTCACGGACCTTCGCCTGTGCGGCGTCGTTCGCTGCGATCTTGCCGCGCAAGTCGGCGCGCGCGGCTTCGAAGTCGAGGGGCTTTCCCATGGCTCAGCCCTCCTCAAAGAGTGGCTTCAGCTTGCCGCCGGCCTGGATGCTGCGGGCGCGTGCGAGCTCGTCGACCGCTGCCGCGAACTGGTCGGCCGCGGCCGGGCTCGGGTTGATGAGGTAGTGGAAGAGCGCTCCGCCGCACTCGGGGTCGGCGGCGATCGTCTTGGCGGCCTTGATGTCGATGCCGTCGGCCTGGTTGGCTACCTCGGCGACGAAGTCAAGGAACTGCTGGCGGGTCATGGTGATCCTTTCGCTGGGGACGGTCAGGTGGTGGACTTGTAGGGGTCCGGCTCGAAGTAGGCGTACACGGCCTCACGCAGCGTCGGGTCTTCGGCGAGGGCGGCGTCGAGCGCCTTGCCCTCCGTCATGCGCATGCCGCTTGCGCTGCGAATCGTGTACGCGCGATAGGCGAGCTCGTCGAGCGCCGACTCGCGGAGCCGGAAGTCCTTGTACCGACTGGCCAGCTTGGGATTCTCAGCGAGGATGCGGCGCTCGGCCGCGGCGTAGGTCGTGCCCTCGGCGGCCGCCAGTGCCTTGCTGCGCTCCGCGAGCTCGACGTCGGCTGGCGCCTCGCACATCTTCAGGCCGCGCGGCGGCGATGCGGTCAGGCCGCGGAACTGCTCGCGGATGAACCCTTGCATGCGGTAGCGGGTGGAGAGGGCGGGGTCGCGCTCTTCGGCAAGGCGCTGCGCCGTACCGAGGTCGACGCCTTCGGCATCGGCGATCGTCTTCGCCGCTTCGGCGAGCATGATGTCCGGGCGCGTCGCTTGGTAGGTGGCTTCAGGATGCAGACTCATGGGGTCTCCTCTTGTGGACAGGACATGACGGTCGGCTCCTCTCGGGTCGTGGGTTCCGGATCGACGATGCGCAGGTGCTTGCGGCGCGCGGCAGCCAGCTCGGCGTCTCGGGCATCGTTCTGGCGCTTCACCTGCTCGACGTACTCGCCGTACAGGTCGATAAGGCGCCACATGACGCTGTCGCGGTCGTCGGGGTCGTCGCACGTCTCGGCGGCCACACGGAAGTACCGGCCGGGCCAGCCGCGCAGGGCCTCACGGGCCGCCGGGTCCTTGGTGCCTTCGATGATCGCTGCCTTCACGGTGTTCACAGGGTGCCTCTCTCCCCCGCGGCGAGCGTCGGCACCATGACCTGCACTGCGCGTGCCGGTTTCGTGACGCACAGCGGCGCAACGGCCTGACAGCGGCAGCGAGCGTCCCCGGACCGGGCCGCCGCGGGGAGCTGATGTCCGCGGCGGCCCTTGAGCCCGGGGTCGGCGGCGTGGGAGTTGAGCACGCCGCACAGGTCATAGAGACGCCGGCGCGTCTCGGGTGGGATGAGGTAGCGAATCAGGGTCACGACGGGCCCTCTGAGTCGATCACGCGCGAGAGCGCTTCGTCGTCGTACTCCCACGGGTTCTCGAGACTGTCGACGTCCACGCCTGCGATGGGCCTCGCTCTTGCGGCGTCGATCGCATCTGCCCACACGATGTGGAGCCATGAGCGCAGCTCCGCGCCGGCGTGCTCCCAGGACCACTCACGGAACGTCGCATCCTCGGCCGCCGGCCAGCACGGGATGCCGTACTGCTCGCAGACCCCGCGTAGCTGCCGTCCCCACTTGGCCAGACCCGGGTCCCCGCGCTGAAGGATCGCCGCGGCCTCGAGGCGACCTAGGCGCCTGTCCATGGCGGCGCTCACGGCCATATCCTGACGCCGCGGTCCATGATCTCCCGGAGGCGAGCCTCTTCGGGGCCGCTGAGCGCGTCCCACGAGTCGGCCTCGAGCACCCGCTCCGCCAGCGGCGCGGCCTCTTCCACCTCGGCGTCGGAGAGACCGCTGTAGTCGATTCGCCCGCCGGTGGCCAGCGTCTCGCACGCGGCCAGGCGCCGGCGCAGGTCAGCGCTCACGAGGCAGCCCTCCTGCAGCGCAGGTAGAGGCTGTGGACGAAGGCCGCGTCTTCCGGCGGGATCTCGGAGTGGGGACGCCTGGGCGGACCGACCATGAACTCGTACACGGCGATGAGGCGGTCCACGTCGTCATGGGTGAACGGATCCGCGGCGAGTACGGCCTCCTGCGCCGCCTCGTCCGTACAGGCATCGATCAGGCGGATCGACTCTTCCACGAGGTCGCCCAAGAACGACATCTCGGCGGCCAGTCCGGTGGGCGATGCCGCGGCCAGGCGTTCGCACTGCTCGAGGCGCCGCTGCATGCCGGCGCTCACGACGCATCCCCGCCGAGCTGCCGCTCCAAAGCCTCCAGGCGCCGCTCGAGCTCCGCCACCTCCAGGACCTTCAGGCCTGTCTGCGCGATCGCGTTGAGGCAGTACGCCGTGCTCGTGTCGAGCGAGCCGCGCCGCACCCGCGTGAGCAGGTCGGCCAGGAGCCGGCGCACCTCTTCGGCCGACTCCAGCTCGATTGCCGCCGACTTCGGCAGCACGGCCCGGGCCCGACGTTCGCGCGTCGCCGCGCCACCTCGGCGGCCGGCCGCGGCGACGCGCTCGGGGTTGTCGTGGAAGAAGCAGCGGTCCGAGCCGTCGTGCCGGCGCCCGCGGCAGCGTTCGCCGTTCGCCTTCACGGCCGTGCATCGGACCGTGTCAGGCAGGTCCCCCCCGGGGGTGGTGCTGGCGGTCTTGGGCTTGTCGGCCTTGCTCATGCTTCCTCCCTCAGCCTCGCGCGGTCGCCTGCTGGCGCCGGTCGACGTTCCGCGGACCTGTTGCTTCGCGTGCTCTGCGCGGCGCGGCCGTGCTCACAGCGAACGTGTCGAAACCGTGCCGAACGCCATGAGGAGCCGGCCGTGCGCCCGGGGCAGCGGAGGCAACGGCCGGCCGCTCATGGCGGCTGCGATCTTCTGAGAGAGCCTCTTGAGGAGACATGGACGCCGGGCCGCGACTGGGGCCGGGGCCATGGTCCCCTCTAGAGAGGGGGACCTTGGTCCCCAGTTGCCCGGGCGTTTGGTCCCGGTTGGTCCCCGCGTTGGCCCCAGCCTCGTTTCGGGACCACGTGGTAGTGGTCCCGTTCATCGGTCCCCGGTCCCCGCAGGACTCTTGGTCCCCGCACATCGGGGACCAAGCCTGGGACTGTAGATCCGGCCTCATGGCTGCCCCTCTTCGCGCTCTTTGCGGAAGCGCAGGGCGGCCGTCACGAGGTCGTGTCGACGGCCTTCGTCGATGGTGCGCAGGGCCGCCGAAGCGGCGCGGCGCGTGGCGTCCAGTGGCACCTCGAGGCGGTCCAGGATGTTCGCCAGCGTCGCAGTCCCCGCGGGCCAGTCCTCAGACATCGCCAGGTAGGCGAGCGGCGAGTCGGTGAGCTTGAGCGTGACCCGCTCGGGAACCCACGACATGCGGGCCCGGTACCGCTGCAGGGTGACGCCGTTCTCGGTCTGCTTCAGGTGCCAGATCACGTCGACGTCGTCGCCCTTGCCCGAGCTGCCACGCTGCCCGCGGTCGGCATCCTTGCCGGCGTGGTCCAGGCGCACCCACGTGGCGCCGCGACGCTTCAGCCGGATGCCGGTGTACGTGTAGAAGTTGCGGAACGTGTCGGCGCTGTTCTCCTCTCCGCAGATCGCACGGCCGATGGTGTCGACCATGACCACAAGGTGATGCTCCGGCCACCTGGCCTGCACGGCGTCCAGGTGGCGGCTGAGCGCCTCCCCGCCCTCCGGGGTGTCCAAGGGCGGGAACGACGGCAGGAGGGCATAGGAGAGCCGCGAGAGGTCTGTCTCGGGCCCGTACCCCATGTCCGCGAGGCGGTCGAAGAGGTCGGCCTCGGTCATCTCGAAATCGAGGTACGCGACGACGATGGGCACCTCTCCCGTCGCCATGCGCGCGGCCATGAACAGGGCAAGCAGCGACTTCCCCTGTTTGTGCCCCGCGTAGAGAGCATGACCACGGCCGCGCGCGAGCACGTCCCGGTACACCCACTCCTCCTCTGAGTGGTCACGGCTCCAGAACGCCGGCCAGTTGATGACCGCGGAGGTGTCGACGTCGCCCGCCGGCGCGTCCGCTTCGATCTTCGCGAGCTCCTCCAGGAAGAGGCGCGGCCCGTCCCCGTTCGCCTCGCCCAAGAGGCGCAGGGCTTCCTCGGCGTGTCGCTGCCAGCGGCGCGAGCGCGCGGCCTCGCGCACCCGTGTGATGTACTCGCCCACGTTGGCGACGGTCGGGCACGTCTCGGCCAGGCCGTGCACCATCTCGCGCAGCTCGCCGGCCGTGAACTCGCCGGCGACGCTCACCTGGTCGACGCCGCGCCCGGCCGCGTGCAGGCGCGCGATCGCTGCGAAGGCTTGCCGGTGCTGTTCGCGGAGGAAGTCGTCACGGCGGAGCTGAGCGCAGACGGCGGCGCACGCGGCCTCGTTGCAGAGGGCGGCGCCGAGTGCGGCCGTCTCGGCATCGTCGGCCAGGTACAGAGGGCGCTCGCTCACGGGCTCACCGTCCAGCGCCGCGCCAGCTCCTGCGCGGCCTCTTGCCTGCGGCGGCGCAGATCCGCCGCCACGTGCTCGGCGATGCCGGCCTCTCCCATGGCGAGAATCGCGGTCGCATCGTACACCTCAGACGCCAGGTCGAGGTCGCTCGTCTCGGCAGCCGGATACTCGAGCGGAAGGCAAACGGAGGTACTCACGGCTGGCCGCCCTTCGTGCGTGCGATGCGTTCGCGCAGGTAGGCGGAGGCGGGAAGCGGCCAGCCCTCCATAGAGTGCAACGGCGGGTCATCTCCCGAAGCGATCACAGATGCCAGGGCGAGTTCGGCGCGGCGACACTCTGCCCAGCGCTGGGCCGGGGTCATGCCGTCGAGATCCAGATGGTGATACCGACGGTAGTCATCCTCCGAGCGCCAAGGCTGAGGGAGGATGTAGTCGGGCTGCCGGACGTGGACGCGCGCTCCGTCGTCGCGGTGCTGATTGCAGTTGCTGCAGGTCATGCTGCCCCCGCCACCCTCACACCCGCCGAGGCGGGGCGGGCGGCTTCCCGCTGTCTCGCCGATGGCGGGTAGACTCACAGAGCGGCGGCACCATCACGTCGCATGGGGTTGACGTCACGACTTCTCGCCGATGCTCTCGAGCCACTCGCGCACCGGGATGCGAATCGTCTTGGGGCCCAGGCGCCGGTGAGGTATGCGCCCCTCGTGGACGGCCTGCCAGCCGGCGTTCTTCGACAGGGACGAGAGACGGAAGCAGGCTTGCGGCCGGATCATGGCCATAGTCCGGGCCTCGTCCATCGTCTCGGGGTCGCCGCGAGGGGTCACGATGCGAGCACCTCGCGCTGCAGCTCCTCGAGCAAGCGTGCATAGGCTCGTCTGAGGTCCCCACGAGGAGTCCGAATACTGAGCTCCCACCGTGCCACGGTCACGCGGCTGACGCCGAGCTCCTCGGCCAGTCTCCGCTGGGAGACGCCGGCCTCTATCCGTATCGCCCTGGCCCGTGCTGGCGAAGGTATCCGGCGGTCTGCCAAGACCTCAGCCACAAGTGGGTTCATTCCGTCGTCCTCCGCCATTGTCATCGGTGCACGTGTGGAAACATCCGCGGCAACTATCCGCCACATCGATGTAAATTGGGAGGGTGCACCGAATATCGATAATCAGCCGTGCACGCTTGACTACGGTTACAGCGACGGATACAATCCTGGCATGGACGACGAGGAAGAGAGACCGATTCCGGCGCGAGTAGTCTGGGGAGTCACGGGCTGGTCCAAGACGAATCCCTTGAACGAGAACAAGCTCGCCGGACTCACGCATAGTGACCTGCGAGCTCGATTGGTCGCGTGTTCGCGGGATCTGGAGTCCGAGCGTGGGCGCTGGATCAGCATTCACCGCACCCCGGCGTTGCCATTTTCCGTGCAGGTGCGCGTGCGCCGGACGGACGAAGGCCGACTCGTCGTGACCGCTCTCAGACTCGGCGCCCGCGTAAACAAGAGCATGGCGGCCGAAGGCGACCCTGCGGACGAGGAAGCAGAGATCACGCAGCGGGACCTGCGAGATGTGAAGCTGCGCGAAATCCTGCAGTATCTGTCGTCGATCTTCGACGAGGTCCCGCCGGAGTTCGCGACGCAGATCGGAGGCGACTGGCTCGTCGGCGAGGATGCCCTGCAGCGCACGGCTCGCGTCCGCCCTGGGCCGAAGGGCCACACTGCCGATTTCTTCAGGGGTCAGCGTTTGGCGGAAGCCTATGCACAGGCCGTCAAGATGTGCCCTCAGCGGCCGGCTCGGGAAGTCGCGCGGCAACTGTTTATCTCTGAGCCGACGGCGCGCCGGTGGATCAAGCGAGCTAGGGAACTCGGGGTCATTGACACCGACACGCCAAGCCACGATCGAAAGGGGCAGCCATGACCACCAACGGACAGCAGACCACCGGGAAGATGCGAGGGGGGGTGCGAAGACGCGGCAAGACGTGGACGTTCACGCTCTACCTTGGCCTGCAGCCGGCGCAGCGGTGCACAGAATGCGAGCACCGCGAGTGGATCGGCGCCGAGCGGCTCGAGGCCTGCCCGAAGTGCGGCGGCGAACTGCGTGACGTCACGGCGCCGCGGCAGTTCACCAAGGGCGGCTACCCTGACCGCGAGACGGCCGTGGACGCGCTGGCGAAGTGGCGGCTCGAGTATCGGGGCAACGCCAAGGCGCCGGAGCTGCTCAAGCCGATGACGCTGGCGACGTTCCTACGTGACCAGTGGGTACCGAAGCAGCTCGACCCCTCGGGCAGGCGCAAGCAGACGACGAAGGAGTCACAGCGCCGGCACGTCGAGCGACACCTCATCGGCCCTGCGTCGCAGCCCTTCCCTTTGGGGATGACCAAGCTGCGCGAGCTCACCACGGAGCAGATCGCGGCCCACTATGCGAAGCTCCGCGAGGGCTACGTCGTGGAGGACTACATCCGCACCAAGTACGGGCGCCCGCGCAAGGATCGCAAGACGGGCGAGCTGCGCCGCGGCTTGGTCGACCGCCGCGGCCTCTCCGAGAACTCGGTACGCCGCGTCCATGCGACCCTGCACGTCGCGCTCGCCTGGGCCGTTGAGAAGAAGTTCCTTCTCACCAACCCTGCCACCGGCGCCGCCAAGGATCTCGGCGATGCTGATGCACCGAAGCGCGAGGTGCCGGCGTGGGGCGGCGATGAACTGTCCGCCTTCCTCGCCTCACAGTCCGACTCGGAGCTGTGGCCGCTGTGGCATGTGCTCGCCTTCACGGGCATGCGCCGCGGCGAGGCGCTCGGCCTCCAGTGGCGCGACGTCGACCTGGACGCCGGCGAGCTTACGGTGCGCCAGACGCGCGTACCCGTGAAGGGCGACGGCCACGGCAAGCCGGGCCGGTTCATCATCTCGAGCCCGAAGACGAAGCGGTCGCGCACGATCGAACTCGACTCCCAGACGGTGGAGGTTCTCCGCTCCGTCATGATGCGCAGCGTCTCCCCCACCGACTTCTCCGAGCCGGCCGACCGCGCCGACCGCGACGCCCGGTGGGTGTTCGCGGATGCCGCCGGCGAGCCGCTCAACTCCAACAGCGTCTCCTACCGCTGGCGCAAGGCCGTAGAGGCAAGCCGACTGCGGCACATCCCGCTACACGGCCTGCGGCACACGCACGCGACGTTCCTGCTCTCTCGCGGGGTGCCGGTCCACATCGTCAGCGCGCGCCTCGGGCACGCAGATACGGCGATGACTCTGAGGGTGTACGCCTGGTGCCTGCCGAAGGCTCAGCAGGCCGCTGTCCGCGAACTCGAGATGCTCGGCTCAACCACGGCCGACTGAGGTCGTTTTGTCACACTTTGTCAAAGGAGCTGGAGCGCATCCGCTCAGAGCGGCCGGAATGGGCCGTTTTGCGGGGATTCTTTCCACCGTCGCGCCGCTGAGCGCTGACGGCAATGTGACTCCTTCGATTGGTGGCGATGTTGAGCATGATGCCGAGGCCGGCCAGCACGACCAGCATGCTTGTGCCCCCGAGCGAGACGAGCGGCAGCGGCACGCCGGTGAGCGGCAGCACTCCCAGGGCGGCGCCGACGTTGATGCAGGCCTGGCCGATGACGATGGCCGTGATGCCCGTGGCGAGCAGCTTGCCGAACAGGTCCTTGCAGTTCAGGGCGATGCGGAAGCACACCCAGGCCAATGCCGCGTACAGCGCCAGCAACACGAGCAGGCCGGCGAGCCCGAGCTCTTCGCCGATGATGCCGGTGATCATGTCGGTGGTCTGTTCGGGCAGAAACCCGAACTTCTGCACCGAGTTCCCGAGTCCGATGCCGAAGACGCGCCCGGAAGCGATGGAGATGAGCGACTGCGTGGCCTGGTAGCCGGTGCCCTGCTGGTCCTTCCACGGGTCCAGGAACGTGACCAGGCGTTCCAGCCGGTACGGCTCCATCACGATCAGCACGAGGACGCAGACCACGCCGAAGACGGCCAGGCCGAAGAGATAGCGGAGCGGCGCGCCGGCGGCGACAATGACCGCCGCGACGGCCGTGACCAGGACGAGCGTGGTGCCCAGGTCCGGCTCGAGCATGATGAGAGCGGCCGCCGGCAGGATGCCGGTCGCGGCGAGTCTCAGGAAGCCCGGCAGCGTGAGCACCTCGCGCGGCCGCTTGACGATGAGCGTCGCGATGAGCACCACACACGCCAGCTTGGCGAACTCACTCGGCTGCACCCCCTGCCCGCCCACGATGATCCAGCGGCGGGCTCCGTTGACGACGCTGCCGATTCCCGGCACGAGGACGAGGCAGAGCCCGGCGAGCGCGAGCCCGGCGAGCGGGACGGCGGCTTTGCGGAACCAGGCGTAGTCCACCCGCGAGAGCACGTACATCGTCCCCACGCCGATGCCCACCCACAGCGCCTGGCGGCCGAACATGTAGAAGCTGCTGCCGTAGTCGAAGTAGGCCTGCGCAGCCGAAGCGCTGTACGCCATGACGAGGCCGTAGACGACCAGCAGGAAGGTGACGAGCATGAGCGCGCGGCGTTCGGCGACGCCGGGTCCGAGTACGACCGCCGGCGGCCCGGAGGCATTGCGGGCGCCACGGCGTTGGGACTCGGCCTTCGCGCGCGAAGAGTGGGCGGACGCGCGCGCGGCTTGAATGGACGCGCGTCCGGTCTGAGCCGCGGAGGTCCGCGCCGCGCCGGAGCCGCCGGACGCGGCGGCGCTCCGCTCGCCGCGGCGGTCGCCGGCCGACCGCGCCGACCGCGGCGGGTCCTCGACCCAGTCGAGGTGGTCAAGATCGACGTACTCGGCCCCGCGCCCTGACGACCTCACGTGGCCTCAGCTCCTTGCTCTCAGCTCGCTCACCAGCTCTAGGAAATGTTCGCCCCGCTGCTCGTAGTCCCTGTACTGGTCCCAGCTCGCGCAGGCGGGACTGAGCAGGACGACGTCGCCTGGCTGCGCCGCCGCCGCGGCGGCGGCGACCGCGGACCCGAGGTCGCCGCAGGCGAAGTACGGTGTGGCGCGCGACCCGACCGCAGCCTCACGGGCCGCGAACGCGGCCTCCAGCTGCGGCGCCGTCGCGCCGATGAGCAGCACCTGGCGCACCCGGCCCTCCGTCGCCTCGGCCAGCGCGTCGTATGCGGCGCCCTTTTCGTAGCCGCCGAGGATGAGGTGCACGCCGCCCGAGTACGCCGTGAGCGCCTTGAGGGTGGCGTCGACGTTGGTGGCCTTGGAGTCGTTGACGTAGGTGACACCGTCCACGACGCCGCCCACCTGCAGGCGGTGCGGTACGCCCTCGAAGGTGAGCAGCGTGGCCGCCGCGGCACCGACGGGCGCGCCGGCGGCACAGGCTGCCGCGGCAGCGGCCAGCGAGTTGAGCACGTTATGGTCGCCGCGCAGCGCCAGCTGGTCGCGGCGGCAGAGCCGGCGCAGCTCACCGCTCAGACGCAGCCACAGCACACCGTCGCTGCCGACGCCGGCGACGAGCGGCTCACCGCCCGGCGCTTCTGTGCGGCCGGGCTCGGCAGAGAACCAGCCGCGCCGGGCCGCGCCGCCCAGGCGCCCGGCGTCCAGCTCGACGAGGACGCCGCGGTCGTCGGCGCACAGCAGCGCGACGTCGCCGGGGCGCTGCCGCTCGAAGATGCGCAGCTTGGCGTCGACGTAGGCGCGGTAGCTGCCGTGCCGATCGATGTGGTCCTCCGTGAGGTTGAGCAGCACGGCCACGGCCGGACGGAAGCGCTCGACGTGTTCCAGTTGGAAGCTGGAGAGTTCCGCCACCACGATCGCACCGGCGGCGACCACGCCCGGCATGGCCGCCAGCGCGTGACCGATGTTGCCGCCCACTGCGACGGGTAGCCCGGCGTCGCGCAAGATGGCGCCGGTGAGCTCGGTTGTGGTGGTCTTGCCGTTGGTGCCTGTGATCCCGACCACGAGGTTCGGCAGGAAGCGGCAGGCGAACTCGACCTCGCTCCAGAACGGCACGCCGCGGCGCAGGGCCTCGCGCACCGCGGCGCTGGTGCCTGGCACGCCGGGGCTCTTGACCAGCAGGTCCACGGCGTCCGGCAGAACGGCCGCCGGTCCCGTGAGGACCTCGACCCCGGCGGCCTGAAGCACCTCCACCGTGCCGTCGGTCGGCGGCGCGCCCTCGTCGAGGGCCACCACGCGCGCCGCCGGCAGCTCCCGGCGTGCCAGCAGCGCCGCCGGCCTGCCACTGCGGCGCAGGCCGAGCACGGCGAGACAGCGTACGTCGGTGAGCTCCACTCTCACTCCCTCAGAAGGTCGCGTAGTACGCCGCGAACCCGGCGCCGGCGAAGATGGCGGCCACGATCCAGAAACGTACTATAATTTTAGTCTCGGACCACGCCTTGAGCTCGAAGTGGTGGTGCAGCGGAGCCATGAGCAGCACGCGGCGCTTGAACAGCTTGAAGGAGATGACCTGCGCGGCAACGGAGCCGGCCTCGAGCACGAACAGGCCGCCGATGATGAGCAGGACCAGCTCCGTGCCCGTCATGACGGCCATGCCGGCCACGGCGCCGCCCAGTCCCAGGGATCCCGTGTCGCCCATGAAGACGTCCGCCGGGAACGTGTTGTACCAGAGGAACCCGAGCGCGGCGCCGCCGACGCAGCCGGCGATGACCATGAGGTCGGTGATGCCGGGGTCACTCGTGTTGCGCCCGATGATGAAGGCGATGCCGGCCAAAGCGACCAGCACGATGGCCGACGCGCCGGCGGCGAGCCCATCCAGGCCGTCGGTGAGGTTCACCGCGTTGGAGAATCCCGCCAAGGTGAGGAAGATCAGCGCGTAGAAGCCCCATGTGCCGAGCTCGAGCTGGTAGTCGGTGAACGGCACGTCGACCGCCGTGGTGACTCCGACGAAGCGCAGGGCGACGAACCCGATGAACAGCGAGAGCAGCAGCTGCAGCAGGAGCTTGTAACGCGCCGAGAGACCCAGCGACCGCTTGCGCACGATCTTGATCCAGTCGTCGGCGAAACCGATCATCGCGTTCCCCACCCCGGCGATGAACACCGTGAGTGACGCGACGGAGAAGCGGCTGAAGACCACGTAGGCGATGAGGACGGCGAACCAGATGAGCACGCCGCCCATGGTCGGGGTCCCCTCCTTGGTCTTGTGACCCTCGGGACCCTCCTCGCGGATGTTTTGGCCGAACTCGTTGACGCGCAGCCAGCGAATGAAGGCCGGTCCGATGAGGAGGACCAGCACCATGGCCAACACGCTGGCGCCCATGGCCCTAAGCACGCGGCGCTCCTTCTTCGGCCAGCGCCTCGGCCACGCGTTCCAGACGCATGGCGCGCGAGGCCTTGACGAGCACCGCACTGCCGGCCGGCACGGCCTCGGAGAGCGCCTCCAGGCACTCGTCGACGGTCGCGAACCATTGCTCGCCGGGCGAGCCTGTGAGGTAGTCGCGCGCGAGATCGCCGACGGCGACCAGGCGCACGCCGGCGGCGGCGCAGTGCTCGCCGACGGCGTGATGGTAGGCGCCCGCGCCGGCGCCGAGCTCGAACATGTCGCCGAGCACGGCCACGGTGGGCCGCCCGTCGGCGATGCCGACGAGGTGGTCCACGGCGGCCTTCATGGCGACCGGATTGGCGTTGTAGGCGTCGTTGAGCAGCAGGCCGCCGCCGGGCAGTTCGGAGAGGGCGCCGCGGAGGTCGCTGAAGGCGACCCGGCCGGCGCCCTCCGCAGCCTCGTCGAGGCGATAGCCGAGCTCGACGAAGGCGGCTACTGCGGCCAGGGCATCCAGCAGGTAATGCCCCCCGGTGAAGCTGAAGTCCATGCGCGCGCGGTGCCCGAACGCGTCGAGCAGCACGTGCGTGCTCTCGCCGCGCCGCTCCTGCGCCACGATGTGTACGTCGGCTTCCTCCGCGCCGAAGGTGACGACGCGCCCGCGGTGCCGGCGTATGTGCCGGTCGAGCAGCGGCTCGTCGGCCGGCACCACCGCCGTGCCGCCGGTGAGCTCCTCGACGAGTTCCGCCTTGGCTGCAGCGACGTCCTCGATGGTGCCGACGAGCTCGAGGTGCACCGGAGCGATGTTGGTGACGACGCCCACGTCAGGCAGCGCCACCCGCGCGAGCTCGCGGATCTGCCCTGCGCCGCGCATCGCCATCTCGACGACGGCCACCTCGGTGCCGGGCTCGATCTGGAGCAGCGTGAGCGGCACGCCGATCTCGTTGTTCAGGTTGGCCGTAGTGGCCACGGTGCGGGCCACCGGGCGCAGGAGGGCGGCCAAGATGTCCTTGGTGGAGGTCTTGCCGGCGCTGCCGGTGATGCCGACCACCTTGACGCCCGAGCGACGACGGACCTCGGTCGCGAGCGCCTGAAGCGCGCGCAGGCCGTCGTCGACGACGACGCGCGCCGCGGCCGGCGGCAGGGCCGCCGCGGCACCAGCGCGCACCACCGCCGCAACTGCGCCTCCGGCGAGTGCGACGGCGCCATACTCGTCGCCGTCGAACTGCTCGCCCTGCAGACCCACGAACAGATCCCCGGCCTGCAGGCCGCGGCTGTCGGTGCACACCCGGCGCACCTCGGCGCCGGGGTCAGATCCCTCGAGGCGGCCGCCGCAGGCGGCCGCGACCTCTGCGAGGCTCAGCGGCAGCACGGGCTCACCAGTCCCCTCGCAGGCGCGCGAGCTCTTCCTCGGCCACCGTGCGGTCGTCGAAGGGGACCTTGCGGTCGCCGATGAGCTGGCCCTGCTCGTGCCCCTTGCCGGCGATGACGACGGTGTCTCCCGCGCCGGCCTCGCCGAGCGCGAGCCGGATCGCCTCGCGCCGGTCGGGCTCGATGACCACTTTGCCCGCCATATCCCCCGGCACCCCGGCGGCGATCTCGTCGATGATCGCCAACGGCTCTTCGGTGCGAGGGTTGTCCGACGTGATGACCGAGCGATCGGCGAGGCGTGCGCCGATAGCCCCCATCAGCGGGCGCTTGCCACGGTCCCTGTCGCCGCCGCAGCCGAACACCACCAGCAAGCGGCCGCCGGTGACGGCGCGCGCCGCCTGCAGCGCGTTCTCCAGGGAGTCGGGGGTGTGCGAGTAGTCGACGACCACGCTGAACGGCTGGCCGGCGCGTATCGCCTGGAAGCGGCCGGGAACGCCGGCGGTGACGGCGAGGCCGTGGACCACGGCCTCGGCCGGCAGCCCGAGGGCCAGGCCGGCCGCCGCCGCCGCCAGCGCATTCTCGACGTTGAAGCGCGCCGCCAGGCGGAGCGTGACGCGCTCGTCCACGCCGAGGCGCGGGCAGACGAGCGTGAAGGCGGAGCTGTCGGCGCGCAGATCCAGGTCGCGGGCGACGACGGCGGCGCCGGTGACGCCCTCCTCGTCCACCGCGCTCGTCCAGAGACCCTCGCCGTAGTGCGGCGCGCATTCCCTCGCCAGCCGGGCCCCGAACTCGTCGCCGACGTTGACGACGGCGACCGCGTGTCCGTTGCGCGCCTCGTCCGGCAGGAAGAGGCGGCGCTTGGCGCCGAAGTAGTCCTCGAGGTCCTTGTGGTAGTCGAGGTGATCGCGCGTCAGGTTGCTGAAGACGACCGCGTCGAAGTCGATGCCGAGTCCGCGGTCCTGCGCCAGGGCGTGCGAGCTGACCTCGAGCGCGCACGCCTCGTCGCCCGCGTCGACCATCTCCCTGAACATACGCTGCAGGTCGAGCGACTCGGCGGTCGTGAGCACGACCGGGTTGTCGACCCCTCCTATGCGGTTGACCACGGTGCCGAGGAGCCCAGACGGGGGCCCGGCGGCGGCGAACAGTCCGGCGATGAGGTGCGCCGTGGTGGTCTTGCCGTTGGTACCGGTGACGCCGGCGACGCGCAACTCGCGCGAGGGATGGCCGTACCAGGTCGACGCCATGAGCGCCATGGCGCGGCGCACGGAGGGGACCCGGACCTGCGCAGCGGTGACTCCCATCTCGCGCTCGCAGACCACAGCCGCGGCTCCGGCCTCGGCGGCCGCGGCTGCGAACTCGTGCCCGTCGAACGAGAGTCCGGGGACGCAAAAGAAAAGCGTGCCGTCGGCGACGTCACGCGTGTGGTAGGCGAGACCCCGGATCTCGGTGCCGGGGTCGCCGCGCACCGTGGCGCCCGAGACGCCTTCGACCAGCTCACTCAGCTTCATCGCGGCGGATTCTACCAGACCCCCCCGCCGCTCGCAGAGCGGGGCGCCCGCGGCGCCCCGCTCGACAGCCTGCCCATCGCGACTGCTCACGGGGCTATCTCCAGGTGCTGAAGCGCGAAGCGCATGATCTCCCTTACCGCCGGCGCGGCGGCGTCGCCGCCGAACATGGCGGTCCCGTCCACCGCGACCAGCACCACGAGGCGTGGGTCGTCCGCCGGCGCCATACCGACGAAGGAGGCGACGTAGACGCCCTTGGCATAGCCGCTGCCGTCCGGCAGTGGGATCTCGGCCGTCCCCGTCTTCCCCGCGACCTCATATCCCGGGATGCGTGCCTGGGTTCCCGTACCGGTGGCATCATCAACCGCGCTTTGCAGCATCTTGCGCACCTGACGGGCGACCTTGGCGGGGATCACCCGGTGCTGCTCGACATCGTCGTGCAGGGCGGCGCCGACCTGGGCCACCAGACGCGGCTTCACCTGCACGCCGTCGTTGGCCACCGCCGCGAAAGCCGAAGCCATCTGGATGGCGGTCACCGCGATGCCCTGCCCCATGGGAATATTGCCGATGGAGGACCCCGACCACTGCTCGACCGGCAGGACGATGCCGCCGGACTCACCGGGGAAGTCGATACCGGTGGGCGTGCCGAACCCGAACGCCGCGACCCACTCCGAGAGGCCCGCCTTGCCCATCTCGATGCCGATCTTCACGGCGCCGACGTTACTCGACTCCCGCAGGATCCGGCGCACATCGTAGGCCTCGGTGGCGTGGGGATGCGAGTCGTGGATCTCACGGTCGGCGACCCACATGCTCCACGGCACCGAGAACTGGGTGCCGGGCTTGACGGTACCGTCCGCCAGCGCGCCGGAGATCGTGACGAGCTTGAAGATGGACCCGGGTTCGTACACGTCCGTCACGGCGCGGTTCTTCTCGGCCGCCTGGTCGCCCTTGCCGAACCCGTGGAAGCCCTCACGCGTCATGTTCGCCATCACGAGGATCTCGCCCGTGCGCGGGTCCATGACGATCCCCGTGGCCGCCGTGGCGCCCGTGTCGCGCACGGTTTTCTCGAGGACGTCCTCGGCGTAGTACTGGATCTCGCGGTCGAGCGTGAGACGCACGTTCTCGCCCGACTGCGGCTCCTTGTGGGCGACCGTCTTGAGAGCGTGACCGGACGGGTCACGGACCACCGTCTCGCTGCCGGCCTGACCCGAGAGCTCCTTGTCGTAAGTCAGCTCGATGCCCGCCAGCCCCTGGTTGTCGGTGCCGGCGAAGCCGATCACCTGCGCCGCCGTGCCCTTGAGCGGGTATGTCCGCTCCTCCTCGGCGTAGCTGCCCACGCCCGGCAGGCCGAGCCCGACGGCCGCCCTGGCGAGGTCGGGGTCCACCGTGCGCGCCACGTAGGCGAAGCCGCTCTCCTTGTCGGAGAGCAGCTTCTCGACCGCACGGCGCTTGCGCTTGCGATTGATCTGCAGGGCATCGCAGAGCTCATCGGCCGCGGCCTTGGGATCCTCCAGCAGGTACGGCGTGGCGTACACGGTCTGGGCCGGCTTGCCGACGGCCAGTTCGTCACCGTTCCTGTCCAGGACCGAGCCGCGGTGGGCCGGCAGGACGATCTGCTTGGTCTGCTGGCTGAGCGCGATCTCGGTGAGGTGCTGCGACGACGAGGCGAGCGCCACGGCCTTGCCGCCGACGAGCACCAGGAACACGACGAAGACGAAGCGGAGGAGCCGGATGCGCCCATCCACCCCGTTGCGGGCGGCCTTGGGGCTCCCAAGGAGGCCGCCGCGCCGGCGGGCCGGGCGACGACGACCTGTGGGGGGAGCCGCCATCAGCGGTTCGCCGCGACCGTCGCGCTCGTGCCGATCTTCAGTGGCTTGGGATAGTCGATGTGGCTCGCGTAGACGAGGCCCAGCTGTGACTCCGCGATATGGCTGATGCGCACCGTAGACGAGAGCCGCGCGACCTCTTCCCTCAGCTCGTCGTTCTTGGCGCTGATCCTGCGCTCCTCGTGCACGACGGCCTCGGTCTGCAGGGTCTTCTGCACCACGGCGAAGCTGAGCGCGACGCGCCCTACGGCGAGCACAGTCAGGCAGGCGACGAAGATCACGAACGTGCGCATGAACCGGGAGCGCTGCGCCGCCTTGCGCCGCGTGCGTGGCGCGCGATAGGCGTAGGCCGGCATCTCGGCCCGCGCCTCAGGATCTTTGCGGGGCGGGGGCGCCGTCGCGTGACGGGCGGCGGTGGCCAAGGTCAGACCTCCTCCAGCCTCACCGCGACGCGGAGCTTGGCCGAGGAACTGCGCGGGTTGGCCTCGACCTCGGCGGCCCGCGGCGTGACCGGCTTGCGCGTCAGCACGCGCATGGTGGGCTCGTGGCCGCACACACACTGGGGCAGGCCGGGCGGGCAGATGCAGCCTGCCGCGTGACCTTTGAAGAAGTCCTTGACCATGCGGTCCTCGAGCGAGTGGAAGCTGATCGCCGCGAGGCGCCCGCCGGGACGGAGCACGCGGTAGGCCTCCTCGAGGCCGCGCGCGAGAGAGCCGAGCTCGTCGTTGACGACGATGCGCAGCGCCTGGAACACGCGGCGCGCCGGGTTGCCGCCGCCGAAGCGGGCCGGCGTCGGGATCGTGCGCTTCACGATCTCGACGAGCTCGCTGGTCGTCGCGAGCGCAGCCTTCTTGCGCGCCTGCGCGATGCCGCGGGCGATGTTGCGCGCGTACCGCTCTTCCCCGTAGCGGCGGAAGATGCCGGTGAGCTCGGCCTCGGGCAGCGTGTTGCAGAGATCGGCGGCCGTGACCTCGAGCTCAGGGTCCATGCGCATGTCGAGCGGGGCGTCGTAGGCGTAGCTGAAGCCCCGCTCCCGCCTGTCGAGTTGCATGGATGAAACGCCGAGGTCCATGTAGACGATGTCGGCCGACGCAGACTCACGCTCGGCGAGCACGTCGGCGAAGTTGCCGTGGTAGAGCTCGGTGGCGCACGGCGCGGCGCGGGCGACGTCGCGGAAGAACTCGCCGACGCTGGGGTCGCGGTCGACCGCGATCAGGCGGCCCCTGGCGCCCAAGGCCGCCGCGACGGCTTCGGCGTGGCCGCCGCCGCCGAAGGTGCAGTCGATGGCCGTCTCGCCCTTGGCCGGCCGGAGCAGCTCGATGAGCTCATCGAGAAGGACCGGTGTGTGGGCGAGCGCCATCTCGTACTCACGCAGTTGGATGCTCGTCAGCGGAAGCATCGGCCTCCTCCTCAAGGCGGGCCCTGTGGGTAGTCCAGGCGGCGCGGTCCCAGATCTCCAGGTGGTCGGCGGCGCCGATGATGGTCAGGTCTCTCGAAGCGCCTGCGTACTCCAGGTGCTTGGTGGGCAAGGTGACTCGCCCTTGCTTGTCCAGATCAGGAAAGTGCACGGCCGTGGCGGCCAGACGGCGCTTGGCGTCCCGGCGCGCGGCCGAGCCTGCCGGAGCGGCGTCCACGTCCTCCTCCAGGCGAGCCTGGAACTCCTCGGGGCTGTAGCCGCCGAGGCAGCGCTCGTTCTCCTGGGTCACGTAGATGCCCTCGTTGAAGGTGCTGCGGAGGCGAGCCGGGACGGCGACGCGATTCTTCGCGTCGAGCGTGACGTCGAACTCCCCAACAAGTAGCGGCCGCTGCATGTGCGCCACTCTACCCCACTTCTCCCCATCAAGCAATACTTTTGTGGTCTTGTTCCCCACTTCGTGGGGAATGACTCCACGTCGGGCCCACTGGGGACCCGCCGGGGCGAGCAGGACGTCGCGAGACGAGGCCGAGAGGCCGCGATAAGCGGACCGGGAAGAAGCGAAACGTGAGGGGCGGGCGGGATCCGGGCAGGGCCGGAGGCCGGACGAGGAGCAGGCCGGCGCGGCGCAGGGCAACGCGCCTCCTCGGCGCGGCGTGCTGGTGGGGACGTGCGGGGAGGCGGGACGCCGCCGGCCGGCGGCGACGGCGCCCTCAGGTCACTTGGCCGGTACCAAGATCCGCTGTCCGACCACCACGGTGGTGCCGCTCAGGTCGGGGTTGAGCTCCTTGAGCTCGCTGGTGGTGCTGTTGAAGCGCTCGGCGATGCTGGAGAGTGAGTCGCCCTCGTGGACGACGTACTTCTTGGTCACCACCGTCGCGCCGCCGGCCTTGGTGGCGCTCGCCGCCGGCGTGGGTGTGGGCTCGTCCGAGCCCATCACGCCCGAGTTGACGACGATGCCGAGCAGGGCGATAACGGCGACGAGGAACACGATGGGAACAGCGATTCGCCCGACCACGCGGCCGGAGCGCGAGCCCCCCGCCGGGCGGGCGCGCTGTGCGCGCCTCACGCCGCTCGCGGGGCGCGTGTGGCGCGGAGACGGGTCGCCGACGGAATCCACGATGGGAGATGGCGGCAGCGGCGCCGGACCGGCCGGCTCTCTGGAGGCGGCCGGCGCTCCGGTCGGTGCGGCCGAGCCTCCTGGAGTGGCCGGCTCGCCTGCGGCGGCCGGCGTACCCATGGATTCGAGGCGCCGCAGGGCGACGTCCGGATCCTCGCCCCCGGGCGTGCCGGGGTCTGAACCTGCCGGCGGTACGCCGCCGGCGGACGAAGCACGAGGACGGCGAGTCCTCTTCTTGGGTGGCTCGTCGGTCATAGAACGTCCTGGAGGTCGTTGCGCATAGATTCGGCAGCGGCGGCAGCAGCCCTTCGATAGTCCCCGCCCGCGTGCTGCCAGGCGAAGATGATGGAACGCGAGGCGTTGACCACGAAGCCGGCCGCATCGCCGGCGGCGACGCCGGCGAGAGCCTCGGCCCCGGCGCCCTGCGCCCCGTAGCCCGGGACCAGCAGGAACGCGTGGGGCAGCGCCTCGCGCACCGCGCGCAGCTGCGCCGGCGCGGTGGCGCCGGCGACTGCGCCCACGTCGCTGTAGCCGGCCTCGCCCATATGGGCGGCGCCGAGTTCTCGCACGAGGTCGGCGACGCGCAGGAAGAGCGGCCTCCCGTCCACCTCGACCTCTTGCAGGAGGGCGGCGCCCGGGTTGCTCGTGCGCGTGAGGATGAAGACGCCGCGCCCGGCGGCACAGTGGTCGACCAGCGGCTGCAGCGAGTCGTCGCCCAGATAGGGACTGGCGGTGACGGCGTCGGCGTCCATACCCCCGACCGGTCCGGCGAAGCCGGCGGCGCCGCCGAACGCCGCATTGCCGTACGCGGCTCCCGTGGAGGCGATGTCGCCGCGCTTGACGTCGAGGATCACCGGCAGGTCGTGGTCGTGAGCGCATCTGACCACGGCGGCGAGAGCTTGCCAGCCGGCGGCGCCGTACTGTTCGAAGAAGGCGGCCTGCGGTTTGACGCAGGCGGCCACCCCAGCGACGGCGTCGATGACGCCGCCGCAGAACTCCTGGAAGCATGCGGCAACGGCGACGGCGTCGCCCAGCTCGGCCGCCTGCGGCCTGTACTTCTCGACCAGCTGGGACGGTATGTGTTCCAGCACCGGGTCGAGCCCGACGCAGACGACACTGCGACGCGTACGGATGGCGCTGGCCAGTCTGTCAGAGAAGTGTTCCACGAGGCCCCTTGCGGTGATGGCGCACATGGTATCTCACCGGGCCCGGCGCAGACACCCGCCGGGCGCAGGGTCAGCGGTCCGCGCCCCCGAGCTCGGGGTCGCCGGCGCCGGTCTGGTGACGGGCCTGGAACTGGCGCACGTTGCGGCGGATCGTCGCCATCTTGGCGCACACATAGTCGGTGGCCTCGTCGTCGGCGCCCGGCTCGGGCGCCGCCTCGGACTCGGCCTGCATCTCGCGTAGCACCTCCATCAGCTGCGCGTCGTCCATACGCGAGAGGGTGTTGAGGTCCCACTTCATCGCCTTGCTGGACGTCTCGTGCACGGCGTCGAGCTTGGCACGCACCACCGGGTTGAACACCGCGCCGGGGTCCACCTGGGCAGTGATCTCGTCCACGTCGCGGATCATGTCCTCGAAGGTGGCGTCGGCCTTGGGGACGATCTTGATGCGGCCGTCATCGTTCTCCTCCACCCTGTCGATCGAGAGATACGCCCTGAGGAACCCCTCCGTGAACGCGACCGGCACGGTGACCGCGTAGGCGATCACCTGGAGCACCTCGGCGGCGAACTGGGTGAGCGTCCCGCTGTGCAGGTAGCTGTCCTCGATGAGCCCGAGCAACATGGATTTGAGATACGGGTCCGCGCGCAGGTCGCGCGGCCTGCCATCGGGCAGCGTCTTCGAGGCGGTGTCGGGAACGGCGCTCATCTCCCGGAGGTATCGGCAGAGCCACCGGGAACTTGACGGACGGCCGGGAGCGCTGCCGTGGCCACAGCCGGCCGAGGAGCACGACGGCGGCCAAGTCGGGCTCCGTTGCGAACGACAGCGGAGCGGGTACGCTCTCGGCGAGCAGGACCGGGGGAGTTCAGTGGAGTCAGGATCGCCCATCGTGAGCGGAGCGGACGCGCTGGACGCGTTCGTCCGCGCCGCCGCGGAAGCTCCTTCGGCGGCGGCGCTCCTCTGCGACATCGACGGCACCATCTCCCCCATCGCCCCCACCCCCGGCGAGGCCCTCGTCCCCGAACGCTTCCGTGAGCTGCTCGCCGCCCTGGTGCGGCGCCTCGGCCTGGTCGCCTTCGTGACCGGCCGGGCGCTCGACGACGGACGGCGGATGATCCCGCTGGAGGGCGCCGCGTATATCGGTACACACGGGCTGGAGACCATGGCCGGCGACGGGTCAGTCACCCTCGAGCCCCAGGCAGAGCGCTACGCGGCCGCCATCCGCGAGGTCGCCGAGGCGGCCGCGCGCGACCTCGACTGCGAGGCGCTCGGCGTGGTGCTCGAGGACAAGCGCACGGTGCTCGCGGTGCACTACCGGCTGGCCACGGACGCAGCCGCGACCCGGCACGAGATCCTCACCCGGGTGATCGAACCCGCGCGGGAGCGCGGGCTGGCCATCGCGACCGGCCACTACATGTACGAGGTGCGGCCGCCGCTGCCGTTCACCAAGGGCTCCGCGGTCCGCCGTCTGTTGCAGGCGGGCGAGTACTACGCGACCATGAGCTGCGGCGACGACCTCACGGACGTGACGATGTTCGCCGCCGTCCACGACTGGGGCGAGCGTGACGCCCGCAGGCGGGCGCTGGCGGTGGCGGCGGTCACGGAAGAGACGCCGCGCCCTCTGGTGGAGGCCGCCGACGTCGTCGTGCGCGCGACGCCGGGCGTGCACGAGGCACTGTCGCGCCTCGCGAAAGCCGTCGGCGCGACCTGACGCCGCCTCAGCGGCCGCCGAACTCCGGCGCCCGCTTCTCGAGGAACGCCGTCATGCCCTCAGTCTGGTCCTCGGTGGCGAACGCCAGCGCGAAGAGGTCGCGCTCGATGCCCTGCCCTGTGGCGATGTCGGTGTCTGCGGCGGCGTTCACTGCCGCCTTGCAGTAGCGCATCGCCAGCGGGCTCTTGCCGCCCAGCTCCTCGGCGAGCTTCATGGCTTGGGTCATGAGCTCGTCCCGGGGGAACACCGCCTGAACGAGCCCGATGCGCAGCGCCTCGTCGGCGCGGATCACGCGGCCGCTGAGGACGAGGTACTTGGCCCAGCCGTCCCCCACGTTGCGCGGCAGGCGCTGCGTGCCGCCGAACCCGGGGGTGATGCCGAGGTTGATCTCGGGCTGGCCGAACTTGGCGTTCTCCGCGGCCAGCCTGATGTCGCACGCGAGCGCCAGCTCGCAACCGCCGCCGAGGGCGAAGCCGTTGACGGCGGCGACCCACGGCTGCGGAGCCGCCTCTATGCCGCTCATCACGGCCTGGCCGAGGGCGCCGAACCTCCGCGCCTGTTCCGCGGTGAGACCGCTCATCTCGGCGATATCGGCGCCGGCCACGAACGACTTATCGCCCCCGCCGGTGAGCACGACGGCGCGGACGGACTGGTCCGGCGAGAGCTCTCGCACCGTGGCGAGCAGCGCCTCGTTGGTTTCGGAGTTGAGTGAGTTGAGCGCCTCCGGGCGGTTGACGGTGACGATGGCGACGGCGCCTTCGCGGACGACCTCGATGGCCATGGCGACCCTCCTCGGACCATGGGACAGGACTGGCTGCGCCAACTCTATCGCAGGGACGTCCGCAGCCGTCCCGCGCGGCGGACGCCCGGGCTTCGTCAACCTCCGCCACCGATCGTCACCCTGTACAGGCCGGCGTGCCTGTGATGGAGTCCGCGGGGGCGCGTCCCAAGGCAAGGAGGCCGTCAGTGAGCGAGCACCACCATCCCGGGCACGTCGGTCCGCTGCGCGCGCTGAGCGCCGCGAGTCTCGTGGTCCTCGCGGCGCTGGGCGGCGCCGCCCTGCTCGCCGCCTGCGGCGGCTCGTCCGGCGGCGCCGCGTCCACCTCGGCGAGCCCTTCGCCCACGCCGTCGCCGTCGCCGCTTATCACCAGCGGCGCGCCGCCTGCAGGCGCTGTGGACGCGGTTCGGCGGTTCTGGACGCTGGTCGGCGGGGGCCAGGTAGCCGAGGCGAAAGCCACCGTAGTGGCACCCGGGTCTCCGCTCCTGCAGTGGGACGAAAACTCCATCGCCTCGGCGCGCTTCGTGCGGGTCATGCCGGGTTCCGTCGGCCGCGTCCCGGTGGAGGGTGCGACGATCGAGTTCGCCGTGGACGTCTGGATCGAGCAGGCCGCGTCAGCGCCCAACGTCTGGGGCGACCCCGGTGAGCACCAGCTGTTCGAGCACGTCGTGCGCATGTCCGACGGCACGTGGAGGATGTGGGACAGCGGCACGGGACCGTGACGGCGCGGGCCGGCGCGGGGAAGATGGCCATCTTGTTCCGCGGCATCACCGTGGAAGACTGGTCGGCAGGCTGGCTAGCCGCGCAGCTTCTTGAGCGGCGCCACGCTGGCCATGAGCCGGCGCTCCGAGCCGTCGTTCTCGAAGCGGATCAGCACGATGCCGCCGGCCTGCATGTTCAGCACGGTCCCCTCGCCGAGCGTCGCGTGCAGCACACGGTCGCCCGGGGCGAAGAACTGCTCCACGACCTCCTCGTCGAGCTCCTTCTTCTTCTCGAGCCCCGTGATACGGCGCCCGCTGCCGAGCGTCGCGTAGTCGTCGTCTTCTTCGTCGCGGCGGCGGCCGCTCCAGCCTCGACCGCCCCAGGAGTCGCCGTCCGAGCCGCCGCGACCGGCGCCTGAGTCCCAGCTCACCGACCGCCCGCCGATCGTCTGGCGGTCGATGAGCTCGGATGGGATCTCGTCGAGGAACCGGGACGGGATGTTGTACTGCGCCGAGCCCCACAGGGTCCTCGCGCGCGCATGCACGAGATACAGCCGATCCATGGCGCGCGTGATGCCCACATAGGCCAGCCGGCGCTCCTCCTCCACGTTCTGCTCGTCGAGCGAGCGCTGGTGCGGGAACACGCCCTCCTCCATGCCCGCGATGAACACCACCGGGAACTCGAGACCCTTGGCGTTGTGCAGCGTCATCAGAGTGAGCAGCGAGCTCGTGTCGACGAGGGCGTCGCTGTCGCTGTACAGGGAGATCTCCTGCAGGAACGCGTCCAGGCTGGGCTCGTCGGCGCGCTTGTCGTACTCGGCCGCCACGCCGACGAACTCCTCGATGTTCTCGAGCCGGCCCTCGGACTCGAGCGTCTTCTGCGATGTGAGGGCCGCCTCGTATCCCGTCTCCTCGAGAAGGCTGCGCAGCACTTCGGCCACGGGGCGGCCGGCGTGCGTGGCCTGCAGGCCCTCCATGATCCTGGCGAAGGCCAGCAGGCCGTTGACCGCGCCGGCCGAGAGCCCCGGAACCTCGCCGGCGCCGCGCAGCGCTGTCCAGAGGCTCTCCCCCACGCTCGCGGCGTGCGCCTGCAGGCGCTGCAGGCTGGTTGCGCCGACGCCGCGCTTGGGCGTGTTGACGATGCGGAGCAGGCGCTGCGTGTCGTCCGGGTTCACGAGGATGGTGAGGTAGGCGATGAGGTCGCGGATCTCGGCGCGCTCGTAAAACTTGGGGCCGCCGATGACCTGATAGGCGATCGCGTAGCGCCCGAACTGCTCCTCGAGCACGCGGCTCTGCGCGTTGGTGCGGTAGAGGACGGCCACCTCGTCGGGACGATATGCCCGCTCGGCGCCCTTGGCCTCGCCCTCGAGCAGCTTCTGCACCTCGCTGGCCACGAACTGGGCCTCCGCGCGCTCGTCGCTGACCTCCACGACCTGGACGAGCGCGCCCTCCCCCCTGGGGGTCCACAGGTTCTTGCCCTTGCGCCGCCGATTGTTGGTGACGACGGCGTTGGCGGCGTCCAGGATCTTCTGCGTGGAGCGGTAGTTCTGCTCCAGGCGGATCACCTGGGCATCCGGGTGGTCGCGCTCGAACTCGAGGATGTTGCGGATGTCGGCGCCGCGCCACGAGTAGATGCTCTGGTCGTCGTCGCCCACGACGGCGAGGTTGCCGTGTGCACCGGCGAGCAGGTTCGCCAGCCGATACTGGGCATGGTTGGTGTCCTGATACTCGTCAATGAGGACGTAGCGGAAGGTGCGCTGGTAGTGCTCGAGGCGATCGGGGTAGCCCTCGAGCAGCTCGACCGTCTTCATGAGCAGGTCGTCGAAGTCCATCGCGTTCATCGCGGCGTGCCGCCTCTCGTAGAGCTCGTAGGCGTCGGCCGCCACCTGCGCGAAGCGGCCGCCCTGCTCGCGGAACTGGGCGGGCCCCAGCAGTTGGTTCTTGGCGTCGCTGATCTGGCGGCTGATCGACTCCGGCGGGTACCGCTTGGGGTCGATGTTCAGCTCTTCCATACAGCGCTTGATGAGCCGGCGCCGGTCGTCCTCGTCGTGGATGGTGAACGTGCTCTTGTAACCCATGCGCTGGGCCTCGCGGCGCAGGAGGCGCGCGCACATGCTGTGGAACGTGCTGATCCACATGGTGCGCGCCACCGGCCCCACGAGGCCCTCAATGCGCTCCTTCATCTCGCCGGCGGCCTTGTTGGTGAAGGTGATGGCTACCACCTCGTCCGGGCGCACGTGCTCCACCTGCAGCAGCCAGGCGACACGGTGGGTGAGCACGCGCGTCTTGCCGGAGCCGGCGCCGGCGAGGATGAGCAGCGGGCCCGCGACGTGAGTGACCGCCTTGCGCTGCTCGGGGTTGAGGCCGGCGAGCAGCGGGTGGTCCTGCCGCGCGGGACCACCCGGGCCCTCGCCGGCCGGGCGACGGGCCGTCATCCGACGCCTCCGCCGAGCAGGAGGCTGATGACCAGCGCGATGGCCCCGGCGAACACGAGGCGAAGCCCGGACAGCCAGAGGCGCTCTCGAGAGATGGCGCCGAGGAACGCGCCGAGGAAGAAGAGCTCGACGAGCCCGACGGCGACCGCAAGGATGTAGGCGGTGTGCATGGAGATGACGGAGGTGAAGGCGAACGGGATCATCACGATGAGCGCCGCAGCGAACGGCGACGCGCCGTCGACGAAGGCGATGACGATGGTGGCGTACCGGGAGGCGGACGCGATGGTCGACCCGCGGAGACTGGAGAGCGTGGACTCCTCGAGTTCGCGCATCGCCCTGCCTCGCTCCGCGCGTTCGACCAGATAGGACCCGTAGAAGCCGGAGACGCCCATGCCCACGGCCGTGGTGAGCACCACGATGAAGATCGCCCGCGGGCTGTCCACGCCGCCGAGGTAGCCGCCGACCAGCACGCCGATGGCGGTGAGCACGCCGTCGAAGGCGTTCATGGCGAAGTACCGGCGGGCGATCTCGCCCACCTCGGCGATCTCGTGGTAGTGACGCAGGGTGTCGAGGCGGCGCCGAACGCGTGTCCCGATGCTGGGACTGCCTGGGAGGCTCATCGGCTCACCGGGGTGTCAGGCCGGCGCGGTCAGCGAAGCCAGCTCGCGCCGGCGTCCTGCGGGGTCTCGACCTCGTCGATGATGCGCTTGCCGGCCGAGACCTTGTCGATGGAGTGGATGCTGCCGCCAGCGTCCTGCACGACCTCGGCGACGTCCTGGAAGTCGACGTCGTCGCCCTCCAGCGTGATCTTGATGTTCTCGACCTTATTGTCGATCTCGATTAGCGTGATGTCGACCCCGTGGATGCCGTCGAGGTCACCGAGCTTGTCGGCGAGCACGAGAATGGTGGGCTGGTGGGGCTTGAGGACGTCGAGCACGAGTCGCCTGACCTCGCTCATGTGGTGATCACGCTCCGTTCACAGGTCGCCTGAGAGGGCAGCAATCGTAGCATACCCCCCCGTCGACCCGGGTCACCCGGCAGGATGACATCCGCGTCCCGCGTGCGGACGCCAGGCTGCCGGCACAACGGTTCCTGTTTGCGTCGAGTATGGGTACTCATCAGCCGTGACGGTCCTTGACCGATACAAGGAGAGACATGCCCGCGGAGTCGCGAAGGGCGCCGTGGGCGGGCAGCGGAGACGAAGAAGGGGCAGAGAAGTCATGGTACGCACTGGTTCGATCTGGCTGGCGTGCGTCACGCTCGGCGTGCTGCTCGCACTGCTCGCACAGGGACGAGTGCTGCTCTGGTGACCTCCGAGGACTGAGACCGGCGGGCAGGGCGTGAGCCAGAGCCCGCCGCACTCAGGGGTCCGCGCCGCGCTCCACCCCCCGGCGCGGCGCGGACTCTATCGCGGGGCCGGGGCGCGCGGTGCGCGCCCCGGCCCCCTTCGCATACCGCCGTCCAACGTGCTTCTCACGTACGGTCCTGCACGTATCCCGAGGATTCCCGGACAAGTCGAGGAAGCGGCCTCATGTCCCGCCGCGACCGGATTCCGATGACCCCAGTGAGGGCGAGGTGGACCCTTGAAGACCGGCGAGGAGGCAGGCGATGAGCGGCGTGGCGAGCGGCTACACGCTGGTACTGGCGGAAGAGGCGCACGACGGCGCCCCCGTGACCGACTACATCGTGACCGACGGCGGCGTGCTGTTCGCGACCGCCGACCACGGCGCCACCTGGCGCTTTTGCGGGCTGGTAGACCCCGAGGTATTCCTGCTCGACCTGGGCTTCTTCGAGGCGTGGGAACTGACCACGGCCGACGCCGCTCCGCAACCGGCCTCAGCACGCCGGTACCTCGCCGCCTGAGACGGCGCTCCTCCGACTCCCCAGGCACGACGCCGCCGCAAGGCGGCGTCAGATGCCGGCGCCCTCGTCGAAGCGCAGCAGCTCGGCGAGGATCGCCTGCGTCTCGCGCACGGCCTGCTCACGCTTGCCGCTGCGCTCGGGATGGATCTCGTCGAGTTCCTTCTCCATCTCCACGATCCGTGCCACCAGGCACTTGATGGCCTCGGCCACGGGGTCTGGCAGGTGCCGGTAGTCGATGTCAGGGATGCCTACCTTCTGGCCCTGCAGCAGCACCGGGCGCCCCGGGTTGCCGACCACGGTGGAGTTCTTCGGCACGTCGCTGACGACAACGCTCCCCGCGCCGACCTTGGCGTTGTCGCCCACCGTGATGCCGCCGAGCACCTTGGCGCCGGCGCCGAAGACGACGTTGTCGCCCACCGTCGGGTGACGCTTGCCGCTCTCCTTGCCGGTGCCACCGAGCGTGACCCCCTGGTAGATGGTCACGTTGTCGCCGATCTCCGTGGTCTCGCCGATGACGACCCCCGAGCCGTGATCGATGAAGAGCCCATGGCCGATCCTGGCGCCCGGGTGGATCTCGATGCCGGTGGCGAAGCGGTTGGCCTGGCTGATCCAGCGGGGCACCAGGGGGACGCCCATGCGGAGCAGCTTGTGTGCCAGACGGTGGAGCCAGAGCGCGTGGAGCCCGGAGTATGAGGTGATGATCTCCACCTTGGAGGTAGCCGCAGGATCGCGCTCCTGTACGGCCTTGACGTCGCTGGAGATCTCTCCGATGGCGGTGTGGACGTCCTGGCTGAGGGCGCCGACGACGCCGTTGACAGGACGACAGCCGCGCGTCCCTCGTCCCAGGAACCAGCACGCAGCGACACTCGCGCCCGTGAGGGCGAGCAGCTTGCGGATCACGGCCGTCACCTCCTCGCGTCGTCGTGGCGGGCACCGGCGGCGGAGCCGCCCCGGCGCCCGGGGTACGCTATGAGTGGTGCTTCTTCGGCGCCCCGCTCGATACCTTCGCTACGTCGGGTATTCACGCCTCGTTCATGCTTCCCGTCCGGAACCCATCCACATCGAGCGCGACGTAGGTGAACCCGGCGGCGTGGACCAGCCGGGAGATCTCGAGGCGCAGATCCAGGACCCTGGCGAGCTCCTCCGGCTCGACCTCGAGGCGCGCCACGGCGCCGTGGTGGCGGACGCGGCACTGGCGGAAGCCGAGCGCGCGCAGCGCCTTCTCGGCCTCCGCCACCGCCACGAGCTTCTCCACCGTGATGGCCTCGCCGTAGGGGACGCGCGAGGCCAGGCAGGCCTGCTGCGGCGCGTCCCAGGTTGCCAGACCGAGCTCGCGCGCCAGCCGCCGGACCTCGGCCTTGCCGATCCCGGCGGCCAGCAGCGGCTGCAGCACCCCGCGCTCGGCAGCCGCACGCATGCCCGGGCGATGGTCGCCGAGGTCGTCGGCGTTGGCGCCGTCCACGACCGCCACATCGCCGCGGCCCGCGGCGACGCGCGTCAGCTCATCCAGCAGCCCGGCCTTGCACCAGTAGCAGCGCTCGCACGAGTTCTCCACGAACCGCGGGTCGTCGAACTCGCGCGTCTCGGCGATCTCGTGGTTCACGCCCAGGCTCACGGCCACTTCCGCAGCCGCCGCGAGCTCCTCGTCCAGGTAGGTCGGCGAGGTCGCCGTGACCGCGACGACCCTGCCGGGACCGAGCGCCTGCGCGGCGGCGGCGAGCACGAGGCTCGAGTCGACGCCGCCGGAGAATGCGACCACGGCGCCGTCGAGACCCGCGAATTGCGCGAGCAGCCGAGCAAGGACGGGATCGTCAGACATCGAGATCGACCAGCTGGGTCACCGACGGGTTGTCGCCGCAGACGGGGCAGGAGGGCACACGTGAGACCTCGACCTCGGTGAAGGTCATGGCCGCGCCGTCGTACTGCAGCAGCCGGTCGTAGAGAGGCCGCCCGGCGCCTGTAAGGACCTTGATGACCTCCAGAGCCTGGATGGAGCCGATGAGGCCGGGGATCGGGCCGAGCACCCCGGCCTCCGAGCAACTGATGACCCCGGCCGGCGGCGGGGGATCCGGGAAGAGGCAGCGGTAGCAGGCCGTCTCCCCTCCCTTCACCGTCATGGCGAGGCCGGTCATGCGCAGCACGGCGCCGTCGACAAGCGTTTTGCCGGCCAGCACACAGGCGTCGTTGAGCAGGTAGCGCGTCGGGAAGTTGTCAACCGCCGTGACCACCACGTCGTAGCGGCCGATGAGCTCAGGGGCGGTGGCGGCACACAGGCGCGACGTGGACGGCTCCAGCGTGACCTCGGGGTTGAGCGCGCCGAGCCGCTCCGCCGCCACTTCGGCCTTGAGCCTTCCGATGTCGGCGGTCGCGAACAGGATCTGCCGCTGGAGGTTGGAGAGGTCGACCACGTCGTCGTCGACGATGCCGATGCGCCCCACGCCGGCGGCCGCAAGATAGTACAGGACCGGAGAGCCGAGCCCACCGGCGCCGACGACCAGGACGGAGCCGTGGCGAAGTGCCGTCTGCCCCCGCTCGCCGACCTCCTTGAGAACGAGCTGACAGTCGTACCGCCGGCGTTCGTGCCCGCTGATCCTCACTCTTGCGGCTCCGGCAGGTCGGCGAAGAGCGACGTGGAGAGGTACCGCTCGCCGGTGTCGCAGAGGATCGTCACCACGACCTTGCCACGCATGCCGTCGCGACGTGCAACCTCGCCGGCGGCCCACACGTTGGCGCCGGCGGAGATGCCCACCAGCAGGCCCTCCTCACGAGCCAGGTCACGGGTCACCACGAGCGCGTCCTCGCCGCGCACGGCGAGGACCTCGTCGTAGGCGTCGCAGTCGAGCACGGCGGGGACGAAGCCGGCGCCGATGCCCTGGATGCGGTGCGGGCCGGCCGCTCCGCCGGCAAGGACCGGCGACTCCGAGGGCTCCACAGCGACCACCCGCGCGCCGGGTCGCCGCTCCCTGAGCACCTGCCCTACGCCGGTCAGCGTGCCGCCGGTGCCGACGCCGGCGACGAACGCGTCGACCTCGCCGCCGGTGTCCTCCCAGATCTCCTCGGCCGTGGTCAGCCGGTGCGCCTCGGGGTTGGCCGGGTTCTCGAACTGCTGGGGGACGAACGCATCGTCCAGCTCGGCGGCGAGCTCCACGGCCCGGTCCACGGCGCCGGTCATGCCGCCCGCGCCCGGGGTGAGGACGAGGCGCGCGCCGTAGGCCTTGAGCAGCGCGCGCCGCTCGAGGCTCATCGAGTCCGGCATGGTGAGCACCATCTCGTAGCCGCGAGCCGCGGCGACCATGGCGAGCGCCACGCCGGTGTTGCCGCTGGTGGGCTCGATGATGGTCGTGCGCCCGGGAGCTATGAGCCCGTCCCTCTCCGCCACTTCGATCATCGCGAGCCCGATGCGGTCCTTGACGCTGCCGCCCGGGTTGAATGACTCGAGCTTGCCGAGAACTTCGGCCCCGGTCTCGTCCGAGATGCGGTTGAGGCGTACGAGCGGCGTGCGCCCGATGAGCTCGGTGACGCTGCCTGCCCTCTTCATGCGGTCTCCTCCGTCAGATGTGGTACATCGGCGCCGTCTCGCGCAGCTCGTCCTCGCGTCGCAGGAGGTCGCCGATGGTGGTGGCCGTAAGGACGTCCTCGAGCGCCCGCTGCGCCTCGATCCACACTGAGGACGCCCCGCAGCTTTCGACCTGGTCGCAGCGGCCCTGCGTGCACTCGGCCGGCGAGGGCACACCGTCGAGAGTGGCGACCACCTCGAAGACGGTGATCTCGTCGACGGGACGCGCCAGCGCGTAGCCGCCGGCGGCGCCGCGGCGGCTGCGCACGATCCCGCCGCGGCGGAGCGCCGCGAAGACCTGCTCCAGAAACTGGAGCGGCATGTCGCGGCGCTCTGCGATCTCGGCCAGGCGCACCGGCTTGCCGGCCTGCCCCTGCTCCACGCGGGCGAGCTCGGTGAGCGCGCGTACCGCGTACCTGCTCTTCATGGAGATGTTCACGTCGGTCCAGCTCCTCGCCGATTCCCGATAATTCCAGTCAAGATTACGGGACCGGACGGCCCCCGTCAACGCGGGCGGCCGGAGAGCGGCGGCGGACCGGCGCGCCCGCGCCGCCGCAGCCAGTGCGTCGCCAGCGCCGTCAGGGCCAGCGTCACGAGCGCCGCCCAGAGGATGCGGTAGGCCACCACCCAGAAGACGCTGGCCCCCAGGGCGATGAAGATCAGCGAGTCCTCGACGATCGCGTGCACCATGCTCAGGAACACGCTCATGATGAAGACCTGGCGGCGCCCGAGCTCGTGCCGGCGCACGTCACGCACGATCACCCCGCCGCCGTAGGCGAGACCGAACATAAAGCCGATGAGCGTCGGCGCCGCGGATCGCTCGTCGAGGCCGACGTGACGCACGACCCGGGCCCACGCGCGCACGACGGCTCGGAAGGCGCGCGTGCCCTCGAACAACTCCAGCACCACCATGATCGGCACCACGATCAGGAACACGCGCAGCAGCAGGTCGAGCGACCCCGTGACCAACTCGCGCAGGAACCCGCTCACCCGAGCACCCCCATCAGCAGATTGGCCACGGCCGCCGCGGCAAGTCCGGCGACGATGCGCAGGGCGCCGAAAGCGAATCCGTTCACTCCGGCCTTGTGCAGCACCGCCCCCTCCACCACGAGGTTGTGACCGATGAGGATGGCGATCGCCAGCACCGTGATTTGGCGCGCGGTAAGGTCGAGCGCCTGCATGGAACCGACGGCGGCGTAGATGTTGAGCACGTAGCCGACCACCAGCGGGACGGCCGCGTCCCCGGGCAGGCCCAGGGCCTGCATGAGCGGCCGCGCCGCATCCGCCAGCCAACCGATCACACCCAGCTTCTCCAGGGCGAGCGTGACGCCGTAGGCCGGGATCATGACCTTGGCGAGGTCCCAGAAGGTCTGGAGCCCGGAGACGGCCCCGACGCGCAGGTCGCGGCGCACCGTGGCCCAGAAGCCCTGCGGCGGCCGCGGGAGCGGGGCGCCCGGGACGGGAGCGCCCGCTAGGTTGTCGTCCGGTCCGGTCATGCGTCGGGATTCTCGCACGCCCGCGAGGCGCACGTCACCGCCGTGAGAGCGCCAACGTCACCGTCCGGCCCCGAGCGTCACCCTTGAGGCTCACGGGGGCCGCGCGGGACGATGCCGGCATGCTCCGCGTCCAGACAGCCGCTCTCTGCTTCGCCGCCCTCGCCGGGCTCGCCGCCCTCGCCGGAGGCTGCGGCGAGCACGGGGCGGCGCCCAAGGCGGTGCCGTCTGACGTGCACCTGGCCACGGACGGGCCGGCGCGAGCGCTCGCCCTGGCCGCCGCGCCGGCATCCGGCACTCCGCCGGCCGCGAGGCCGGCCGGCTCCGACCGGCTCGAAGCAGTGCGCACGGTGGTGCTCTACTGCGCGCTCGTCGACAGGGGCCAGTTCGCGCGCGCCGCGGAGTGTTGCGCGCGACGGCGGCTCTGGTCGCGCCGCGCGCTTGCAGGCGTGACGCGCTTCCGCTTCCGCTCGGCGCGCGTCTACGCGGCGCCTGACGCGCGCACGCTGGTGCTCAAGGCGCGCGTGCGCGTGCGCGCCGTGCAAGGCCGTCCGTTTCCGGACGGCCTTGCCGTCCTGTTCTTCACCCTGGGGAGGGCCGGCTCCGCTGTGGGGGGATGGCTGATCACAGCCGTCTCCGCCAGCCCATAACCCTCCAGAAAGGGGACAGTATGAACAGACGGCACTGGGCGCACATCGTCGCGGCCGCTGCGGTCGTCGCGGCCGCCCTCGCGGCCGCGGCACCGGCGGCCGCGAGCTCGGAGGCCGGCGGCACCTCCGCCGGTGACGGCAGGGGCGCGGCCGGAGCCACCCAGGCGGCCACGGCCTATCTCGAGGCACGAGCCGCCGCCATCACCGCAGAGGACCCGGCGGCGGCCCTGGGCGCCCGAGTCGTCACCGGCGGTGCGCTCGCGCGCACCGAGGCGCAGGTCGCGGCCGGCGTCGCGCTGCGCGGACGCAGCATGGGTCGCACCCCCGGGTCCGCCTCCTGCGAGGTCACCGTGCTGGACGCGAGCCTGTCAGCGGACAGCGCCACGGCTACGGTGACCGCACACGCGGTCACCATGGTCACGTGGCGCTCCCCCGACGGCGAGGCGGACGTCGAGGGTAGCGGCGTCGATCACGCGATCACGCTGGCCCGCCGCGGTGACGGCTGGGTCGTCACCGCCGACGCCTACACCGACGTCCTCAAGGCGGCCTGCCTGGAGGCGGCCGGCGCCTCCCGCGCCCGCATCCGCTCCGCGGCCCGGGCGACAGAGCGCGCGGCTGTGCCCCTGCGCCTGCCGCGCGCCGCGGCCGCGACGCCGGCGATCCCGCAGCGGCGCTACAGCGGCATCATCAAGTACGACCGGCCCGCTGCCCAGGCCTACGCGGACAAGTACGCTCTGTCGTACAACCCCACCTACGTGCGCTTCGCCGGCGCCGACTGTGCCAACTTCGCCTCGCAGTGCGCCCGGGCAGGCTCGATGCTGCTGGCCTCGGGCTCTACGAGCAGCGGCTGGTGGTACGACAAGGGCGGCACGTCCTCGCCCTCAAACGACAGGTACAGCCTCAGCTGGATCAATGTGACGAAGCAGATGGGCTACTGGAACGGGCGCCGCACGGACTGGGTCAAGTCCGCTGGCCTCCTGAGCCGCGGGGATTTCATCTTCTACGACTGGACGGGCGACGGCGTGTGGGACCACGCGGCCGTCGTCGCCGGCACCAACAGTGCCGGCCAGAAAGTGATCGACGCGCACACCACCGACCACTACCGTGTGTACTGGAAGCTCGGCACCAGCAAGGCGAAGTACCGCTACGCCAAGGTGCGGCCGCAGTGGGTGATCGTCTGACCTTCAGGCCCCTTTCAGCACCACGTCGTGGGCCACGAGGTCCTCGGCGGTGTCCCGGCGCCTGACCTGCACCAGCTCGCCGGCGGCCGTCACCGCGTAGGCGGCGGCCGTCGGCCGGGCGTTGTACGGATTCATCATCTCGAGGGTGTAGGCGCCGGCGTCGAGAAAGGCGACCACGTCGCCCACGGTGGTCGCCGCCGGGAACCGCCTGTACGGCGAGTCGGCGTCGCCGGCGAACACGTCGCCGCCGTCGCAGAGTGGGCCGGCGAGGCGGAAGTCCGTATCCGCCTCCTCGCCGGCGCGCGACGCCACGATGGTGCGGTAGTACCAGGCGTAGTTGGTGTGCTCGAGCAGGGTGTTGAAGCCGGCGTCCACCGTGACCCAGCGCTCGTCGCCGACACGGCGCCCGGCGCCGTCGCGGCGACCCTTGATCTTCTCATTCTCCACGCGCGCCACCAGGGCGGCGGTCGTGGCCGCGATGGAGCGCCCGGGCTCCAGGAACAGCGTGAGGTCAGGTCGGCGCGCCGCGACGGCGCCGCCGACCACCTCGGCGTAGTCGGCGGCGGTCAGCAGCGAGCAGAAGTAGTCGCTCGGGTGGCACGTCACCGGAGCCTCGCGATACGGCACGGCGAAGCCTCCGCCGGCGTTGAGGAACCGCAGGCGGACGCCGGCGGCGGCCTCCACCTCATCCACGAGCTCGAGCGCCGCAGCGATCGCCTGCCGGTACGGCTCTACGCTGGTGATCTGCGAGCCCACGTGCAGGTGCATCCCGGCGGGCTCGAGACTCGGGTGCACGGCGGCGATGCGGAAGGCCTCCGCCGCGTCGTCACGGTCGATGCCGGCCTTACCGCCGTGCGCGGTCTCCAAGCCGGGATGCGTGAGCGTCGGCACGTGCAGGTCGATGCGCGGTGCCACGGCGGCGACCGCGTCCATGCTCGCCGCCACCTCGCCGATGCGTCCGAGCTCGTGGAGCGAGTCGACCATGAAGGCGCGCACACCGCAGGCGACTGCGCGCCCGATCTCGTCCCGGGTCTTCGCGACCCCGTTGAAGACGATCTGATCCGGCTCGAACCCCGCCGCGAGCGCCTTCTCTAGCTCGCCGCCGGCGTTGACCTCCACGTTGGCGCCGGCGTCGCGCACCACCCCGAGGAACCACAGGTTGGAGCAGGCCTTGCTGGCGTAGAAGAGCTCTGTGGCCTCGTGCACACGTCTGAACGAGCCCAGCACCGCCTCGACGTTGGCGCGCAGGCGGCGCTCGCTGAAGACGAAGAACGGCGTCTCGCGGTCGGCAGTCAGGTCGACAAGGTCCACCGCGTCGAAGCACAGATGACCGTCGCGGACGGTGTACAGCGGATCGGTGGCCGGCATACGTTCCCTGCTTGTCGAATGAGCGGTCAGCGAAGTATACTGCGCCCGCTTTGTCCCACCGGCCACGGGAGACCGTGTGGTAGGCGCAAGCCCTCACGACCATCGTCGCACCGCCTTCTCAGGCGGTAAGGTCCACGACTTCTAATACCCTCCTTCTCTGACGCGCACCGGCGCGCCCGCCCACTGCGGCGCCCGGCGGATCGCGATCCGCTGCCCGCGCCGCCTCGCAGCGGCTCCCGCCCCCGTGTGGGTTCACCCCGCGCCCGGGCTCCCGCAGGCGGGCTGCCGACGCATCCGCACCCATGCAGACGAACGGAGATGGAGTGGCTCTACCCCGGCTCACGATCGACCTCGACGCCGTCGACGAAGCGACGCGGCGCCTGGCCGCACACCTGCACGCCCGCGGCGCGTCGCTCGTCGGCGTGACCAAGTGCGTGGACGGCGAGCCGGCGATCGGGCGGGCGATGCTCGAGGCCGGCTGCGCGGGCCTCGCCGACAGCCGCCTGCACTCGCTGGTCCGGCTCGCCAGAGAAGGGCTGAGGCCGCTCATGCTGATTCGCGCGCCGCAGCCGGACGAGATGGAGACCGCGGCGCAGGTGTCCGACCGCGTACTGCTCAGCGACCCCGGCGCCGCCCGCGTGCTCGGTGAGCACGCCTCCGGCGCCCCGGTCCAGGTCCTGCTGACGGTGGACCTGGGCGACCGCCGCGAGGGCGTCCTGCCGGACGCCGCGCCGGCGGTCGCCGCGCAGCTCGCCGACTTGCACGGCGTGGAGCTGGCCGGAGTGGCCGTCAACTTCGCCTGCCTCTCCGGCCAGCTGCCGTCGCCGGAGCTGTTCCGGCAGGCCGAGGACGTCCTGGCCGAGGTCGCGCACCTGTGCGCCGCCGAGCCGATACTCAGCCTCGGCGGCACCTGCGTGGTCCAGCATCTGGACGGCTACGCGCCGCGGTTCGCGACCGAGGTCCGGTCCGGCGGCGGCCCCGTGTACGGCCACGACTTCGTCAGCGGCTGCGGCATCACGGGGCTCCGGCGCACCGACCCCGTGCTCACAGCGCCTGTGCTGGAGTGCAATCGCAAGCCGCCGGCGCCGCAGGCGCCCGGCGGCCTCGACGCGTTCGGCCACGTGCCGGACGTCAAGCTGCCCGACGAGGACGCCTGGTACGCCATGGTGGCCGTCGGCCGGCGCGACATGGAGCCGGGGGGATTGCGTCCGCTGCTCCCCGGCTCCTGGCTCGCCGGCGCCACCAGCGACGTCAGCGTCCTCGTCACACCCGAGCCACTGTGCCCCGGCGACGAAGTCCGCTTCGCCGTCGACTACGACGCGCTGGTGCGCGCCGTCACCTCGCCGTTCGTCGCCCTGGAGTGCGTGCACAGCGGGCGGGCGTCGACGGATGAAGCGGAGTCGGCCCCCGATGCCCTCGCGGACGCGGCCGCCACCCCCAGCGACTGCGACGTCACAAAGGGAGACGCATGATGAACCACGCCGACGCACGCTACGTCGGGCCTCGGCGCCCGCTCGAGATCGTGAACCCGGCCGAGGTGGAGCGCATCCACGAGGCCGCGCTCGAGGTCCTGGCGGAGACCGGCGCCATGTTCCACTCCGCCCGCGCGCTCGATGTCCTCGAGGCCCACGGCGCCACTGTGGACCGGGAGACGACGGTGGCGCGCATTCCTGCGAGCGCGGTGGAGGCGGCCCTGGCCGCCGTCCCGCGCTCGTTCACGCTCGGCGGCCGTGAGCCGGAGTTCGACCTCCCGGTGGACGGCAAGCACGCCTATCTGTGCTCGGACGGGTGCGCCACCAGGGTGCGCGAGGCCGACGGCTCGGTGCGCCAGAGCGTGAAGCAGGACGTGTACGAGGCCGCCCGCGTGGTCGAGGGACTGGACAACATCTCCGCGACCTCGGCCCTCGTCTCCGCCCAGGACACACCCGAGGAGAGCCGCGTGCTGCACGAGTTCGACGCCTGCATGCGCGCCTCGCGCAAGCACAGCATCGTCGTGAGCATCAAGGACGCGGCCGAGGCGCGGCCGCTCATCCGCATGGCCCAGGCCGTGGCGGGCGGAGAGGCGGAGCTCAAGGCCCGCCCGACCTTCTCCGTTATCCTCTGCACCGTGAGCCCGCTCCACATGGAGCGATTCGGCATGGAGCTGGCGTTCGAGCTCGGCGAGGCGGGCATCCCGATGATGCTCTACCCCATGCCGATCCTCGGCGCGACCAGCCCGGTCACGCCGGCCGGCACGGCAGTCGTGGGCGCGGCGGAGATCCTCGCCGCCGTCACCGCCATCCAACTGGGCTGCGCCGGCGCTCGCGTCGTGCACGCCGGCGGCCCGACCGCTCTGTTCATGCGCACCGGCTCCTACTTCGCAAACGTGCCGGAGGCCCTGCTCCTGCGCGCCCTGCAGGGCCAGATGGCGCGCTACTGGGGCATGCCGGCCGGGCTCGGATGGGGCGGCACCAAAGCCAAGCAGCCGGAGGCGCAGAGCGCCTACGAGAACACGCTCGGCTTGGTCCTGGAGCTGGCGGCCGGCGCGGACTTCATCTTCGGCGCCGGCCTACTCGACAGTGTGCAGCAGATGAGCCTCGAGGAGCTCGTGATCGCCGACGAGACGTTCGGCATGATCACCCGGCTGCTGCGCGGCGTGACGGTCGACCGCGAGACCCTGGCGGTCGACCTCATCAAGAAGCTCGGCTTCCGCGGCGACTACCTCTTCGAGCAGCATACGCGCGAGCACGTGCGCGAGCTGTGGCAGGCGCGCCTCGGCGAGACCGGCACCTACGACAGCTGGAAGGGCGCGGGCAGCCCGCGACTGGAAGACAAGGCGCGGGCCGTCGCCGACGGCATCCTCGCCCGCCCCGCGCCCGAGTTCCCCGCGGGGCTCGGGCGCGAGTTCGACGACATCATCGCCGCGGTCGAGTCCGGCCGCTTCTGAGAATGCAAGGAGTCTCCTGATGGCATACGCAGACAAGTGCTTCGTCGGCAAGCGCGTGAAGCTGAACCTGCTCGACGAGGCCGAGGTCCGCCAGATCCACGAGGCCACGCTCGACGTGATCGAGAACGTGGGCGTCAAGTTCCACTCGCAGAAGGCCCTCGACGTCCTGGAGGCCAACGGCGCTACCGTGGACCGCGAATCGACGGTGGCGAAGATCCCGGCGGCCGTGGTCGAGCAGGCCATGAGCACGGCGCCACACGAGTACACGCTCGGCGCGCGCAACCCCGAGTATGACCTGCCACTGGACGGCGAGCACGTCTACATCAGCTCCGACGGCTGCGGCGTCTTCGTTCGCGACCCGAAGACCGGCGAGGTCAGGAGCTCCGTCAAGCAGGACCTCGCCGACTGCGCCAGGGTCGTGCAGGCGCTCGACAACGTCAGCGCCACGAGCGCCGTGGTCAGCGCCCAGGACCGCCCGCCCGAGACGCGCGTGCTGCACGAGTTCGACGCCTGCGTGCGTAACTCCGAGAAGCACAGCATCGTGGTCAGCATCAAGGAGGACTGGGAGGCCCGCAGCCTCATCAAGATGGCCGAGGCGATGGCCGGCGGCAAGGAAGAGCTGCGGCGCCGGCCCATGTTCACGACCATCATCTGCACCGTGAGCCCGCTCCATCAGGAGCGCTTCGGCATGGACCTCGCGCTCACGCTGGCCGAGGCCGGGATCCCCGTGAGTTTCTACCCCATGCCGATCCTGGGCGCCACCGGCCCTATCACCATCGCCGGCTCCGCCGTGGTGAACAACGCCGAGTTCCTCAGCGGCGCCGTACTCGTGCAGCTCGCCCACCCCGGCGCCCCCGTGATGCACGGGGGCGGTCCTACAGCGATGTACATGAACTCCGGTGCCTACGCCAGCAACTCGCCTGAGGCCCTGCTCCTGCGCTCGTGCCAGGGCCATATGGCCAACTTCTACGGCGTCCCGGCGTGGTACGGCGCCGGCGCCACCACCGCCAAGGAGCCCGGCATCCAGAGTGCCTACGAGAACGCTCTGGCCATGTTCATGGCCTACGCCAACGGCGCCGACGTCACATTCGGCACCGGCCTCCTGGATGGTTCGCGCATCCTGTGCCTCGAGAACATGGTGGTGGACGACGAGATCATCGGCATGGTCAAGCGCATCCTCACCGGCATCGAGGTGAGCGAGGAGACGCTGGCCGTCGAGCTCATCAAGAAGATGGGCTTCAACGGCAACTACCTCTTTGACAACCACACCAGGGCACACGTGCGCGAGCTGTGGCAGGCCAGGCTGGGCGAGACCGGCAACTACGACGGCTGGAAGAACGCCGGCGCAAGGAGCACGACCGAGAAGGCGCAGGAGAAGGTGGCAGAGATCCTGGCGGCCCCGGCTGCCGAGTTCCCGGCCGACCTCGGCGTCGAGTTCGACGCGATCATCGCCGCGGCCGCGAAGGAGGCGGCGACCGCCATCTGATCAGCCCACGAAGACGGGGTGACGAGCGGTGCGCCGAAGGGCCACCGCTCACTGTTCGTCGCGCGACGAGGCCAGCGCGAGCGGACCCCGCGCCCGTGGGGAGTCGGTGCGAGGCGACTCTGAAACGGTAGTCACAATGCAGCCACATGTCTGTCCATTGGCTCTACGCCGGCAGAGCGACCGCACGCCCACACCACCCCTCCCCCGGTCGCCCTGGCAGATTCTCCGGGAACGCGGCGACCACGCCCCGCCGGGCCGCGCCCCACCTCTCCCCTCAGCCTCCGCCGCTGCGGTAGCATGAGGTGCCGTCTACCGTGGGAGCCGCGAGTGAGCGCCAAGAAGGTCCGCGAGCCTGGCCAGAGCAAAGACACAGACAAGCTGATCCGCAGGCTCTCGCTGCTCGCGCTGCTGCTCTCGCGCCGTGGCCAGCCGGTGAGCGCCGCCGAGATCCGCAGCCGCGTTGAGGGCTACCCCACCATGACGGAGGAGGCGTTCAAGCGACGGTTCTTCGAAGACCGGGACGAGCTGCGCCGGCTGGGCATCGCGATCCGCGCGGACGAGGACCCACTCTCCGAGACCTCGTCCGAGCTCTACAGCCTCCCGGCCGACGCCTACTACCTCGAGCCCGTCGCGCTGGACGGCGACGAGGTGGCCGCCCTCGCCGCCTGCCTCGCCGTCCTCGAGGACCGCTTCGCCTACTCCCAACCGCTGCGCCTCGCGCTGCTCAGCCTGGCGCAGGGGCGCCCGGAGCTCGTCGCCGAGGCCGAGGCGCCGCCGCTCACCGTACTGCCGGAGGTGCACGAGCCGTCCGCCGCCCTGCCCAAGCTCCAGGCGGCGGTCGCCGAACGCAAGACGGTCGTCTTCACGTACTACGCCATCACCAGCGACACCGAGTCCGAGAGGGTCGTCGATCCCTACGGCCTGCAGCTGGTGGCGGGCGAGTGGTACCTCACCGGGTGGTGCCACCTGCGCGAGGACCTGCGTACCTTCCGCCTCTCGCGCATCCGCTCGCAGGTCAAGTACCACACGCGCCGCCCGCACGACTTCTCGCCGCCCGCGGACTTTGACCTGGCGGCGTACCGCGACCGTCCCGCATGGCAGCTGGCCGAGCCCCGTGGGACCGCCCGGGTGCGCGTCTCCCCCGCCATGGCGTGGTGGGTCGAGGCACACTGGGCGCATTGCGGCACGGTGCTGCAGGCGGACGACGGCTGCATCGTCTACGAGACGCCGTACGCCGACGCGCGGCCGCTGCTCGGCTGGGTGCTGGGCCTCGCCGACGAGGCCGAACTGCTCGAGCCTGCCGAGCTTCGGGCGAGGCTCGCCGGAGAGCTTGCCGGGCTCGGGGCCCTCCTCGACGCCCCGGCGCCGGAGCGCCCCCCCGGAGGCGCCGGCGCCGTGCGGCCGCCACGACGACGGCGCCACAGGCCCGACCCGGACCTGCGCGTGGAGGTCGACAGGTTCACCCGCCTCACCGCGCTCGCGAGCTACCTCATGCGTCGCTGCCACGAGGACCAGGCGGTGCTCGACGTCGCCGAGGTGCGGGCCGACCTGGGCGTCACCGCCAAGGAACTGCGCGACGACGTGGGTCTGCTCAACATGGTCAACTTCGGCGGCGACGGTCTGCTGCTGTACGCGGAGTTCACCGGACGCGGCAAGCTCGACGTGTCGTGCGAGATGGCGGGGTCGGCGCTGGCGCGCCCCGCCCGCCTCTCCCCCCTTCAGGCGGACACTCTGCTGCTGGCGATCGAGCTCGTCGGCAACCACCTGCCGACGACCACCGGCGCTGCGCTCGACAGCGCCGCCGCCAAGGTGCGCGCGGCGCGCGGCGGCGCCCCCACCCTCGTGAGCGGCGACCTCCTGCTGCCCGCCGACGCGATCCTCCGGGACGTCAATCGCGCGATCGTCGAGCGGCGGCTCCTGGCCATCCAGTACTGGACCGAGGGTACCGATGTGGTCAAGGACCGTCTGGTGGAACCCTACCTGATCGTCCACAGCCGCGGCGAGTGGTACTACGTGTGCTGGTGCCGCACCGCCCGAGGCACACGCGTGTTCCGGGTGGCGACGACCAAGAGCGCGCGACTCCTGGAGGACACCTTCGAGCCGCGCGAGAGCGTGGAGCTCGATCTGTACCGGCGCGAGGGCATCCCTGCCTCCGGCACCTACGCGCCCCAGGCGGCCAGCGTCTGGTACAGCCCCGTCGTGGCACGCTGGATCGCCGAGCGACAGCCCGTCGAGATGCTGCCGGACGGCTCCTGCGTCGCGAGCCAGCCCTATGTCGACGTACGCTGGCTCGCGTCCCACCTGCTGCGTCTCGCCGACCAGGCGCGCCCGCTCGAGCCGCCGGAGGCGGTCGAGAGCGTGCGCGCCGTCGTCGACCGCCTCCGGGAGACCTACGCGTGATCGCCTCCGCCGCCGACAACGCGGTGCTTTACGGCGCCTACGTCGCCGCCTGGGCGTTCTTCGCCTACGGGCCCCAGCTCGCGATCTGCATGCTCTTCGCCTGGTCGGGCTGCAAACGCGTCCGCGGCGACAAGCTCAACTGGCTCGCCGTCGGCTTCCTCTGGTCGCTGCTCCCGTTTATCGGCCTGATCGCCATGTGGTGGACGTGGCGCCGCGCCTCCCGGGAGGGCCGTGGAGCGGCCTCGCATGCGGGCGGCGGGGCGGCCCCGGCGGCGTGAGCGCGCGACAGGACGGCACGTGACTCCATCTGGCGAGGGCCCCGAGAGCACGCCGCCCTGGGTGTGGTGCGGGTCGGCCCGGCTGCCCGTAGCGCGAGCCCACGCATTCGAGGCGCCGGCGGCGCTGGAGCCGTTGCCCGACCTCGACGCGGCCGTCGGGGCGGCGCTCGCGCAACCAGTGGGGGCGCCGCGCCTGCGGGAGCTGGCGCGCGGCGCGCGCTCGGTGACGGTCACGATCCCCGACGCCTCCCGCCCCTGCCCCAGTGGACCCGTGCTGCTCGCCGTGCTCGACGAACTGGCCGCCGCCGGTGTGCCGGACGGCGCCGTGACCGTGGCCGTCGGCTGCGGTCTGCACGCCACCACCGGCCCGGCGGAGCGAGAGCGGCTGGCCGGGCGCGAGGCGGCTCGCCGGGTGGAGGTCGTCGACGCCCAGGGCATCGAATCTGAGACTGTCGACCTCGGTGAGACAACGCTCGGCGCGCCGGTGTGCATCGACCGGCGTGTGGCCGAGGCGGACCTCGCCGTCACGGTCGGAGTGGTGGAACCGCACCTCTACGCCGGGTTCTCCGGCGGCGTCAAAGGCGTCGCCATCGGCTGCGCCGGGCTCGAGACGATCGCCTGGACGCACCGCCCGGCGTTCATATCGGAGCCGGGCGTCACCGTCGCCGGCCTGCGCGGCAACCCGTTCCAGGCGACCCTCAGGGAGATCGCGGCACGCACACCGCTGGCCTGGGGCGTGAACCTGGTGCTGGGGCCGGGCGGAGCCAAGGCCGTACGCGCCGGGGACCCGGCCGCCGCCCAGGAGGCGCTGGCGGAGGCGGAGGCGCCGGCGTGGCTGCGCGCCGCCGGCGGGCGGTACGACGCCGTCGTGGCCGGCGTACACGCGCCCAAGAGCGACGGCCTCTACCAGGCGAGCCGGGCTGCGACGTACCTCGGCCTCGCCGCCCGCCCGGCCGTCGCCGACGGCGGGCTGATCGTCCTGTGCGCCGACCTCCCGCTGGGAGCGGGCGAAGGGCCCGGGGAGCGCAACTTCCTCGAGGTGCTCGCCGGCGCCGCCTCGCCGGCCGAGCTGCTGGCGCGCGGCCTGCGCGAGCCGCTCGGTCCCGGCGGCCAGCGCTCGTTCGTCGTGGCGCAGGCGCTCGAGCGCTACCGGCTGGTCGTGGTCGGCGCCCGGGACGCGCGGTTCCTGGAGCCGCTCGCGCACCTCGGGGTGGCCGCGTTCGACTCCGTCGACGCGGCCCTCGCCGCCGAGGACGAGCGGCTCGGCCGCCGCGCGACCGTGCTCGCCGTGGCGGACGCCATGGCGACGATCGTCACCGCCTCCTGACCGGGGGTGCGAGGCACCGGCGACCTCCCGGCCGCACGGCCGGTCCTCCGCGTTCCCCCGGGTTTGGCGCGTGGAACAACTCATATGAAACCCCTGTGAGGAGGAGACCGTGACCGGCATCAAAGTGGGCCGCCTCTTCGGCATCGAGGTCGCCGTGCACCCCAGTTGGTTCCTCGTGCTCGTCTTCTTCGCGTTCACGCTGGCCAACGGGTTCTTCCCCAACGTCTATCCCGGTTGGAGCTCCGCCGCGACCTGGGGCGTCGCCGTCGCCGCCACCCTTCTCCTGTTCGCCTCGGTGCTCGCGCATGAGTTCGGCCACTCGCTGGTGGCGCGCGCGCAGGGCATTCCGGTGCGCAACATCACCCTGTTCTTCCTGGGCGGGGTCGCGCAGCTGACCCGCGAGCCGGATTCGCCGGGTCGGGAGGCGTGGATGGCCGTCGCGGGTCCTCTGGTGAGCGTGGGCATCGCCGCCGGCTCCATCGGAGCGGCGTTCGTGCTGCCGGGCCCGGAACAGCTGGTCGCGCTGCTCACCTACCTGGGCATCGCCAACGCGCTCCTCGTTGCCTTCAACCTCCTGCCCGGGTTCCCGCTGGACGGCGGACGCGTGCTGCGGGCGCTGCTGTGGAAGCTCTCGCACGACCGCGTGCGCGCCACGAGCTGGGCGGCCGTCGTCGGCCAGGTCTTCGCCTGGGGCTTCATCGCCCTCGGCGCCGGCCAGATCCTCTTCGGGGGCAGCCTCGGCGGCCTCTGGCTCATCCTCATCGGCTGGATGATGATCCAGGCGGCGCGGGCGACGGCGCGGCAGACACTGGCGGAGGAGCGACTCGCGGGCGTCTCCGCCGCGCGGCTCATGACCATCCCCGAGGAGTGGATCTCCCCGTACATGACGCTGGACTGGGCGGCGCGCGACCGCCTGCTCGACTGGGACACCCGCTGCCTGCCTGTATCGCCCGAAGACCCGGACGCCGAGTACGGCGGGCTCATGTGCGCGCGCGACATCCAACGCGCCGCCCGCGAGCGCTACGACATGGACCGTGTGCGCGACGTGATGACGCCCGCGCCGCAACTGGCGACGGTAACGCCCGAGACCGAGGCCGTCGACGTCTTGCGGCTGCTGCGCGAGCGCGAGACCGACAGGGCCGTCGTGGTTGACCAGGGCGGGCGTCTGCTCGGCTTCATCGACGTGGATGCGTTCACGCGCTTCCTGAACGCGGGACACGGCCGGCGGCGGCGCCTCTCGCCACCGTCTACGGCAGCTTGATGGCCACCACGGCGCAGTCGTCGGCCAGCACGCCGCCGGCGTACTCCTTGACGGTCTCCAGCAGCGCGTCAGCGAGCGCCTGAGCACTCAGCGGCAGGTTGGCGCGCACCGCCTCCTGCAACCGCTCCTCGCCGAAGAGAGCGCCGTCTCTGCGCGCGTCCGTGATGCCGTCCGTGTAGAAGACGACGCAGGAGTCGTCGGGCAGCACGGCGCGATTGGTGGGGTACGTGGCGCCGCGGAAGATACCGACCGGCACGTTGCCCTCGCCGGGCATGGGGAACTCCTCGTGCCCGGCGAGCACCACTGGCCGCGGGTGCCCCGCGCACGCGTACTCGAACATGTGTCGCGCCACGTCCACGTAGGCCACGACGAGCGTGACGAACGGCTGGTTGGGCGCCTGGGTGATGACCGCCGAGTTGAGCCGGGAGAGCGCTTCTCCCGGAGACCCCTCGGCCGCGTAGGCGCGCAGCATGTAGCGGACCACCGCCGACTGGGCGGCCGCCGCCAGGCTCTTGCCGCACACGTCGCCGACGATGACCATGAGCCTCCCCGGCCCCAGGGAGACAAGGTCGTAGAAGTCGCCGCCCACGCGAGCCGAGTCTGTGGCGGCGCGGTAGTGTACTCCCACCTCGATGCCGGGAATGGCTGGGGGTTCCATGAGCAGCGCCTGCTGGAACGTCTCGGCGATCACGTGCTCTCGCTGGTAGGCGATCGCGTTGTGCATGCTCGCATTGAGCTGCGCCGCCAGCGTGACGAGCAGCAGCCGGTCCTCGTCGTCGAACTCCCCCTGCTGCTTGTCGGCGACCACGAGCGCCGACGGCTGTGGCGCCGCCTCGCCCTCCAGGGGCGCGATGAGCAGCGTGTCGTCGTGCACGCCCAGGGCGGTGATGCTCTCGGCGCCGGCGAAATCCTCGCCGGCCGGCGCCGCCCCCCGCGCGCACCGCTCGAGGAGGTCGGCCTCGGCGACCGCGAGCGCGCTCGAAGGCGCGTCCCCGGCCACGGCGAGCGAGCGCACGGTGATGTAGTCTCCAGCCCCCTGGACGACCGCCGCCGAGCGCACGTGCAGCAGGTCGACGGCCGCGCGCGTGACCTCGTCGAGCACCTCCTGCAGGTCAGCGCGATCGAGCCGCTGGTTGAGGTCCACCGCGAACGACTGCAGCCGCTGCAGACGGCGCGCCAGGCGGTCCCGCCGCTCGGCCATGTCGCGCTGCTGGTCGTAGAGTCGCGCCTTGTCGATGGCAAGGGCGGCGAAGCGGCAGATGCTGCGCGCCAGCTCGACCTCCTCGTCGGTGAAGTCGCGGCCCTCACGGTCGTCCATCAGCTCCACGAGCGCCGTCACGTGCTCGCGAATGCGCAGCGGGATGATGAGCTCCGTATTGTGGCCGTCGCGCTGCATGAGGTCGCGCTCCGTGTAGTTGAGCCGCGGATCGTCCAACGAGGTGACGATGACCGGGCGGCGGCTGCGGATGGCCATGGCGCTGGTGGCGAAGTGGTCGATCGGGTACTCGCGCCCCTTCCACTCCAGTGTGTCGAACTCGCCGTGGGCATAGCTCACGAGGGTCCGCATCACCCCCGCGTCGAGATCGACCTCGTGGATCTCGCAGGCGCACATGTCGAGCGCGTCCAGCAGGCGAGTCGTCACCGCCTCGAGGACCTCATCCATGTCGATGCTCTGCGCGAAGTCGAGGCTCGAGTCGCGGACCAGCTCGAGGTCCCGCCGGCGGGTGTTGAGCTCGAACATGAGACGCACGTTGTCGACGGTGACGCCGACGTACCTGGCGAGACCCTCGGCGAGCGACACCTGTTCACGACTGTACTCGCCCGCGTCCTGCGAACGGTTGTAGACGAGCACGCCCACCTCCCGCTCGAGCGAGCGCATGGGCAGCACAAGGACACGCTCGAGCCGCGCGTGTGCGGCGAGCGGAGCGAGGGGCGACGGGTCGCCGCCCGTGAAATCGCGCATGAGAGCCGTGTCCGCCTGCAACGCCTGCGCGGCGAGCGGTACGTCCGCGAAGCGCGCCACGACCTGCCTCGCGTCCGTGCCGAGGCCGAACCCGGCGCGCCCTCTCCACTCCCCCTTCTCGAGCAGCAGCAGGATCCCGTTGGCGGCGTCGAGCTGCTCGCCGAGGCGCTCCAGCGCATATTCGAGCAGTTCGTCGAGGTCGGCGCCGGAGCGTCTCCCGCCGAGGATGTCCGCGCCGGCCTCCGAGAGCTGGGCGCGCAGCACCGCGTACTCGGTCGTCGTCGCGAGCCGCCGAATGAGGTAGGAGAGCATGACGAGAGCGACGCCGATGATGCATGAGTACAGCAGCACGAGCCAGCGGTCCACGTCGAGTGAACCCTCCCAGACGAACACCAAGGCCGAGAGGCTGACGGCGACCGCCGAGGCAAAGGCCACTGCACGCCAGTTGACTGAGAGCGCCAGGAAGAGCAGGGGGATCACGTAGAACCCGTTCATGAGGTAGCCGGGCGCCGACATGTCGAGGAAGAAGATCAAGGCGACGCCGACAGACCCGGTGATGCCGCAGAAGTACGGGTGCGTGCGCAGCCAGGAGATGACCCGAAGCACCCGGGGATGGCGGCGCTTGATGGCGTCGAACGAGGCGTTGGTCTCGGCGACCGGCATCCGACCCCCCTGGCCCTCGGTAACGTGGCTCGCCGCGCAGACTGTACGGTACTACGTCACGCTGAACGCCGCCAAGGGCGCCGTCGACGCGGCGCCGGCCAGGCCGCCGCGCAGCGGCGGCTCATCCCCGGCGCCGCACCCGCTCCAGCGTCTTCTCGCTGCGGAGCTCGCGCAGAGCGTCGCGAGCGACCCAGCGGCCGCTGCGCGCGGCCGGGTCCTTGCTGTCGGCCGCGGCCCGCGCCTCGGCCTCGGCCAGGATGGCCTCGGCCGCGGCGACCGCCGCGACGTGCAGCCGCAGACTCCGCTTCCCGATGTTGCGCAAAGCCCAGTTGACCGCCTTCTTCACGTAGTTGCGGTCGTCGCCGGCCTCGCGCCGGCACAGCTCGAGGATCTCCAGGAAGGGCTCGTCGGCCGCCTGCTTGTCCTGCACGGCCAAGGCGGCCGCCGTAGCGAACGCCGCCCGCTTGACCCACTCGTCCCCGGCGGCGCTCCACTCGCGCACCTTGTCGTAGGCGAACGGCGTCTTGTCGAAGAGGTTGGACGTGACCTGATCGCAGATGTCCCACGAGTCGAATGCCGCCGCCCAGTCTTCCATCTGCGCCTCAGTGACCTGCGCCGGGTCGTCCACCATGCTGGCCAGCAGGCGCGCCTCGTGGTTGCCCGTCTCCCAAAGCGCGAGGGCGAGATCGTGGTCGTGGCCGAACCCTTTGGCCACGCAGCGCAGTTCGTACACGGACACGCCGAAGGCGTCCTCGGTGCGGATGCCGTACCGCGCCATGCCGGCGCGCGCCTCCTCGCTGCCGAGGGGCGCGAGCGCCTCCAGCACGTCGTGAGCACGGGCGGCCGCCTCGCGGCCGCCCGTCTCCTCTTCAGGCACCTTGGCCCACCCTCGCGTCCGCGAAGTCGTGAAAGCGGTCGAGGTGCGCCACCGCCCGGTGGTACGCGGCCTCGACCTCATGCCCCGTCTCGGGATCCGACGGCTGCAGGTCGAGCTTGAGACTGAGCGTGACCCTGGTCCGCGCCACGCTCACCGACTCGAAGGTCACGTCGCCGGCCCCCATGACGCCGCAGGCGTTGTCCACCTGTATCCACTCGTCGGGCACGAACCCCCGGTCGGAGATGCGGTGCGCCACGAACTCGGCCCAGAGGAAGCCGGCCCGCTCGACGGGCTCGTCGACGACGACGGCGTGGCGGACGACGATCATGTCACGACTTCCAGGGAAGCTGCGGCAGGCGTTTCATCGCCTTGTTGGCCGCGTAGCCGGCGCTGACCGCCAGGATGAGGCCGGCGCCGACGCCGGCGGCGATGCCGAAGGCGGCCGCGGCCAGCGGCCCGAAGAGCACGCGGCCGCCCTCGCCGACGTCCACACGCCAGCCGAGGGCCACGCCGGCGACGCCGTGCTCCACGCGCACGCTCGGCGCAACCGCCGCGGCGCAGCCGCCCTTCTCGATGGTCACGTCGCCGGCGGAGATGATCCATTGCGCGGCGCCCTTCTCGATATGCACGTCGCCGAGCGTGGGCATGGCGACGGCGGCGGCCATCTTCATGCTGGTGTCTCCGCCGGACACGACCACAATCGAGGCGGCCTGCTGCACGGTGGCGTCGCCGCGAGCGGTCGTCACCAGGCTCATCGCCTGCTGCACGGTGGCGTCGCCGCCCGCCCGGACAACGCCGGCCATGCCGCGGCGTACCTCGGCCGCGTCTGTCCTCGCGGTGTTGGCGTTCTCGTCCATGTCGCTCCTCTCCTTGGGTCCACGAGAGGAGCTTTCCACCGCCGGCCGGTGACTACGCATGGTGTCGTAGGCGGCACCCGCCGCGCCTCAGCCCCGCAGCTCGGCGTCGGCCGCCGCGAGGATCCTCTTGAGCTCGGCGGCCTTGTCCTCCTCCAGCGGCACAGGGCGGTAGTCGCGCCACAGCTCTTCGGCGCGCTCGCGGGCCACTGAGGCGGGGTCGCGGTACGCGCCGTCGGGCCCGGCCTGGTGCGTGAGCGCCGGCGTGACCGCGGTGCGCATGTGCCGGCGCGTGTGCCGGTTGCCCAGGTAGTGCCCGCCCGGGCCCACTTCGGCGATGGCGTCCAGCGCGATCTCGTCGTCGCTGAAGTCGATGTCCATCACCGAGTAGCGGGCTCGGTGATAGATGTCGTCGCCGAGGATCAGGTGCTCGGGGTAGAACAGCGTGTACACGTTGACGAGCCCGATACTGGGCATGAGCTCGGACCCCTCCTGAGCCGCCTGGGCCAGGTCGAGCGCCTCCTCCACGCCGGCCTGCCAGGTGCCGGGGACCGCCGAGTCGGTGCCGCAGGCGGCAGACTCGGCGGGCACGCCCCAGTGGTGCGCGAGCTCCGTGGCGATGGCTCGCGTCCTGCTGTCGAGCGGGAAGCTGACGAAGTTGCCGGAGCGCGGGTCGGCCCAGCTCTGCATGGTGGAGTGCAGCACCGGCGCACCGGGGCTCGCCAGCTGCAGCACGACGGTCGCGGCGACGAGCTCGGCCGACCCGAGGGCGTACGCGCCGGCCTTGGTGGCCGGCGCGGTGGTCCCGAGGGTCGGCATCGTGACCCACGTGACCGGCACGCCGGCGGCGGCGAACACGAGCGCCGCCTCGATGGCGTCCCTGTCCACGACCAGCGGCGAGATGGTGCCGATGAGGTCGCTGAGTACCGGCCTGCGGCGTAGCTCCTCGACGCTGCCGGCGATCACCGTGGCCATCTCCACGGCGTAGCGAGCTTCGCGCTCGCCGTTCACCATACCCTGCAAGTGCTTGACCGTGTTGTTCCAGCCGGCGTCGAGCTCGTGCAGCTGCGCCGTCTCGCCGCAGTCGCCGGCGCTCAGCGTCGGCCACCAGAACGAGATGCTGGAGAGCGCGTCCTGCAGGCGGCTGACGTCGGCCAGGTCGGCCTTCGTCGACTGGCGGCGCTCCCGCGTCTGGAAGTCGATGATCTCGACGCCGCACCCGTCGGTAGTGCAGTAGGTGCGGCCGTCGCCTACGGCGATCTTGCAGGAGGCGTTGCGGGCGCCGAGGGCGAAGCGCCGCGGCGCCGTCGCCATCGCCTCGAGCACCAGGGCCGGCGGCAATTTGGCCACCTCTGTGGCCCTGTCCACCACCGCGCCGGCCTCCGCAAGGATGTCCAGCGCCTTGGCGCTCTGGAAGCGCACTCCGACCGTCTCGAGGATGTCCAGCGTCGCCTGCTTGAGCCTGTCAAGCTGCTCCGCCGAGTGGTACGTGTGCCTGAACGCCGGCTCGATAGGCTTGATCGGCGGTCTGTCCGTGGCTGTCACGCGAGGCCTCCCCGTCGCTGTCCGCCATTCATACCAGACAGACGGCCTCGCTCACCAGATAGGCAAACCTTGCAGGCATTTCGCCCGAGGTAGCGCGAACTTCGCACCCCAGGCGCCAGACGGATTGTGAAGAAGTTGTGCGCATCCGCTGCGGGATGCTAAGCCTCGCCCGCGCCCGCCGTCTGACCATGTGAAGGGCGCGGACAGGCCGCGCCGGAGAGTGGGAGGTCCACATGAGAAAACTGATCGTCCTGGCCGTCGTCGTCGCCCTGGCGCTCTTGGTCGTGCCGGCGGCGTTCGCCGGCAACGGTCCCGGCGGCTCCAAGAAGGCCGTCGTGAACTACTCGCTGAGCGGCAACGTCACCGCGGTCGACGCCGACAACGGCATCGTGTCCGTGACGGTCGTCAAGGCCAACAGAGCCGCGCGCGGCTACAAGGGCGACACCGTGGACCTCAAGGTCGCGGCGACCACCCTCTATTACGAGCGCACCGCCGACGGCGAGCGGGTCGCCGTCACGCTCTCCGACATCTCCGCCGGCGACCGCATCACGTCCACCGGCAAGCTGACCAAGGCCACCGGGGCGTTCAGCGCCAAGCGCATCACCATCGCGCTGCCTCTCGGCACCTGCCTCCCCACAAGCTGACACATCTCCACGCCGAAGGCGGACGGCGGCGGCCTCTGCCGGCCGACGCCGTCCGCCTTTTCTCGTCTCGGGACGTCCTTCCCGCGCCGGCTGTCCAGCCGGCGCGGCTCCTCACCGCCGGTCCCGCTCCCCGAAACGCCGCCACACGACGCGATGCACGACGATGAGCGAGAGCCACGAGAGCTCGGTGACGGTCGAGCCGAGCGGCAGGAGCGCGAGCGAGAGCAGGAAGACCAAGGCGATCGAGAGACCCCGCCAGATGTGGTACTTGATCCTTGCCTCAGTCAGACCGGCCGAGCAGAGGCGGTGCCCTCTCAGGGCGTAGACCGCCATGCCGGTGTTGACGAACCCCGCCGCGGCGATCGAGAGCGCGTAGATCACCACCGAGACCGGCTGGTCGCCGTGCTCGCCGACCAGCGACGTGGTGAACGGCATGATCACGATGAAGAAGAGCGCCAGCAGATTGAGCCAGATCAGGCGCCCGTCGTAGCGCTCGATCTGGGAGAAGAGCCGGTGGTGCGCGACCCAGTAGGCGCCGATTACGGCGAAGCTGACGGCGAACGCGGTGAGGCTAGGGGCGAGCGCCGAGACCTCCGCCCAGACGTCCACGCCGTCCCGCGCCGGGATCTCGAGCTGGAGGGCGAGCAGCGTGATCGCGATGGCGAACACGCCGTCGCTGAAGGCGGCGATGCGCGCGACCTCCCGCGACTGGTCGCGCGCCTGCCGCACCTGCGGCTCGCCCGCCGGCCGCTTCTGCCCAGTACCCGTTGCCATGTCCGCCACTCTTTGGCGCAGGGGCGGCGATTCCCTGCCTCGCGTACCCGGACTGAGGTCTGGTACGGTTCCCGGCATGCACATCCCGGACCATACGGAGGGCGCGCAGGCGCGCCCGCTCGTCATCGCCAATCCGGCCGCCGGACGCGGACGGACCGGGCGCGGAGTCGCGTCCCTCGTCCGCGCCGTCCGAGATGCGGTCGGGGACGTGGACGTCGCCGAGACCGGCCGTCGCGGCGACGCGGAGGCCTTGGGCGCCACGGCCGCCCGTGACGGCCGTCCACTCGTCGTGGGGTTGGGCGGCGACGGCACGCTGGACGAGATCGTCAACGGCCTGCTGTCGGTGAGACCGCCGGGCGACGCCCTTCTCCCCACCCTCGGCATCGTCGGCACGGGCACCGGCGGCGACTTCGGCAGATCGCTCGCCATCCCGCACGAGCTCGGCGCGTACCTGGCCGCCCTGCGCAGCGGAGTGGACCGCGCCGTCGACATCGGCTGGGCGCGGTTCCCGGACCTCCACGGCAGGGCCGTGGAGCGCTTCTGGCTCAACGTGCTCTCCGCCGGAGTCGGCGGCCTGGTTGACCGCTACACGGCGGCCGCGCCGTCGTTCCTCGACGGCCGCCTCGCCTACGCGCAGGCGACCCTGCGCGCCATCGTCATGTGCAGGCGTGTCAATCTCGTGTGCGACTACGTGAATCCCGACGGCGAGCGCCGCCGGCTGCCCGTGCACGCGCACGCGGTGGCGATCTGCAACGGCAGGACCTTCGGCGGCGGTATGAACATCGCGCCCATGGCCCGGCTGGACGACGGCCTGCTCGAGGTGATCGTCTTTCAGACCCGCACGCGCTGGCGCCTCGTCGGACGACTCAAGACCGTTTACGCCGGGACGCACATCCTGGAGCCCGGAGTGGACCATTTCACCTGCAGAGAACTGGAGGTACGGGCGGACACCACGCAGGCGAGACGCCAGCCGCACGCCGGCCTCTTTCCTCTCGACGTGGACGGCGACCCGCTGGGCGACGTGCCGGTCGCTGCAGGCCTGGCGCGCGCGGCGCTGCGCGTACGCGCGCCCGTCATTTGCTGACGGCGCCTCCGCCGGACCCGGACGACGTGCCACCGGACCCGCCACCCTCACTCGAGCCGTCTCCCTGACCCGGAACGCCGCCCTGTGGGGACCCGGACCCGGCGCCGTACCCGTCTTGCGTACCCGACGACCCGGTATGCGCACCGGTCGCGCCGGTCACGCCGCCGGAGGCGCCGCTCTTACCCCCGGACCCGGTCTGGCGGGAGGAACCTTGCGACCCGCCCGAGGCCTGCTCGGACGAGCCTCTCTCGCCCCCGGTCCGGCCGGCGCCCTGGCCGTCGCCGGCCCGGATGCCGGCGTGCGCGCCGGCCGGATCGCCGCCACGCCCGCCGAGAGCGCGCGCGACGAGACGTGCCCGCTCGCGCTGCGAGGTCCCTTGGCGGCCCGCGCCCGTACCCGCCGCGTGCAAGCCTTCGCCCGCCGCGGCCGCCGAATGAGTGGCCGCCACAGGGCCGGGGGCGTCGGCCGTGCTCGCCTGCCGTGCGCTCACGCCGGCGATGCCGACCACGGCCGTCGCGACCACTGCGATGGTCGCGACCTTGACGCCTGCAGCCGAGCCGAGCGCCGCGAGCAGGCCGGCTCCGCCGGCCGTGCCCGCGGCCGTCGAGGCCACGGCCGATGCGCCGGCCCCCGCGGCCGAAGCCGCGGCGGTGGACGCCGCCCCTGCAGCGGCCCCGGCGCCGAGGCCCGCGGGCACGGCGATGCCGGCCGCCTGGGCGGCCGCCAGCGTCGCGCCGAGGCTCAGCTTGGCCGGCAGCGCGACCTGCGGCAGCAGGATGCCGAGCCCGATGGGCGCCGCGCCCCAGAATTCGACGGCGCGGCGGCAGTCCGGGCACGTGCGCGAGTGCTCGAGCAGAGAGGCCGGGACCGGCTCGTTGCGGCCGACGCCGGCCGCGAGCGCCTTGTCGGCCAGGTCGCAGCGTCCGGAGATGGAGCCCACGCCGGACAGGAAGAGACGCCGGAAGCCGGCGCGCGCCCGCGAGAGCAACACGTCGGCGGACCCCCTGGTGAGGCCGAGCACGGACGCCGTCTCCCCCACGCTCATGCCGTGCACGTCGCGCAGCACCAGCGCGAGCTGCTGCCGCTTGGGGAGCTCACGCAGCGTGGACTCGACCCTGCGCGACAGCTCCGCACGCTCGTACTCGTCCACGACGGACGGCGTCTCCGGGCCGGCATCGGCCACCACCGTGGCGGGACGGCGCTTGCGTGCCCGCACCTGATCGAAGGCCGCATTGACGGTGACCCTGTAGAGCCACGCGGCGAGGTTCAGGTCAGTCTCGCCGCCGGGAAGACCGCGGAACACTTTGAGCAGAACCTCCTGTGCGACGTCTTCAGCTTCCTGCCGGTCGTCGACGATCCGCAGCGCGAGGTTGTAGATCGGCGCGGCGTACGCGGCGTGCAGCGCCTCGAACGCCTCCGCCTTGCCCGCGCGCAGGCCTGCGCACAGCCCCGCCTCGTCGGCGAAGCCCCCGTTGACCTCCGCTTGTGCCTCCCACGCCATGGACCGCGACACCATTCCTTCTAACGTCGTCCCTCGTTGGACCTTAGCACCCGACTTTGAAGAACTTGTGCCGTTGCCGCGCTAAGGACCGCGCCCGCGTGACGTCTGTAGGAGAGAAAGTGTCGAGGCTGGTCCTCCCCGACCAGCCTCGCATGGACGGCGACGACGGCGTGCTCGACCGTCGACGCCGTCTGATGGGCGCCGGGGGTGCATGCCCAGGCTCGACCAAGCCCCGGTCGGCGAGCCCCCCGGCGCCCCCGCTCCGCTGGGGGGCGAAGCTCACGGCCTGCAGGCGAAGCCCTCCTCGCGGAACGGCCGCACGCCCGCCTCCGCGACGGCGACGTCGCAGCGTCCGCCGGCCCCCTGCTCGCTCTCGGCGAGCTCCGCCTCCGCACGCCGCCGCTCGGCGAAATCGTGGCCCGCGCCCAGGATCCCGTGGCATGAAGTCGTCCCAGTCGGCGCCCAACTGCTCGTCGCCGGAGGCCCCAAGGAGGGCGAGGAAGGGGCGATTGCGGCGCGGAGCACGGCATCGGCCGTGACGATGCCCAGTGGCTGCTGGTGCGGCAATGGATGCCATCCCACCAGGTATCGGCGAGGCGTTCTTCAGAGATGACTTTCGCCCGTCGCAGCGACCCGGTCGGTGCGCGCCGTACGCCCGACGGTCAACGGCGTGCGCCGGCGCAGACGTGGGAATCACGAAACCGACCCGGTGGGCCGCGCGCCGATGAGCCGCGCGTCTCGGACCCCCCGGCGTGCGCCTCGACGCGCGATCCCCCGGGTCACCGCGACGCCGCGGTGAGGGCCGGCCCAGTGCCTCCGCCCCTCACCGCGGCATCGCGCTTCAGGGGGCGGCGGCGAGCGGGACCGCCGGACGTCCGGCGTGTGTGGGCGGCCAGCCGGCCGGACTCCCGGCCGGGCGGATAGTCATCGGCCGGATGCTCAGCCGTCGGCCGGCGGTTTGTACTCCGGGGCCTTGCCCTTCTTGCGCTCGAAGTGGCCCGGGTTGAGTCGCGTGCGTGAGATACCGACCTTGAATCCGCCGTAGACCCGCGCGACCTCGCGGCCGCCGCACCGAGGGCAGACGGCCTTGTCTTCACGATCCGCGAGACTGCAGACGATCTCGAAGCGCTCCCCGCACCCGGAGCATGTGAACTCGTAGACAGGCATGTGTGGATTGTACGGCAGCGGCGCCCGGGCTGCGTCGTGGCCCCCGCGGCGGCGGTCGCGCGCCGGCGCGGCGGTCAGCCGGCAAAGGCCAAGGCGACCTGGCTGAGCAGAAGTACGGCGATGATGATCACGGCGAGGACGGCGAGGCTGGCCAGGGCGACCAGCGTGAGAGGAGGTCCGAGCTGCGGGTCCCGGCGCTGCCGCTTCCAGGCCCGCCGCGATCCGTACGTGTCGATGGTCGGCTCCACGAGACGCAACTGCGCCATCCCTTCCTCCCTCGTCTCCCCCTGGCCCCCGCGGTACATGAGGTATCGGCAGAGAGGCGACCGACCTAACGCCGGCGCCGTTGCGGCCGGTCTGCGCTGTCAGAAGGTGTGCGGCGCGCCGGTCTGGCGGACGATCATCCACTGCGGGTACGGCAGCTGCGGCGCCGTGACTTCTCCGAGTCGAGTCAGCTCGTCAGGTGTGAGCTGCAGGTCAACCGCACCGAGGTCAGACTCCAGCTGGTCAAGAGTACGCGCGCCGACGATCACCGACGTGACCCCCGGCTGAGATCGCAGCCAGGCGAGCGCCAATGCGGCCATGGCGACGCCGCGCTCGCGGGCGACCTCCTCGAGCGCCGCGAGCGCCTCCTCGGCGCGCGGGTGGATCGGCGGAAAGTCGCGACGGCTGCGCCGGCCAGCCTCCGGCGAGCCGGCGCGATACTTGCCCGAGACGTAGCCGCCGGCGAGCGGCGACCAGGTGAGCACCCCCAGCCCCTCCGCGCGCGCCATCGGCAGGACCTCCACCTCGAGGTCGCGGGCGACCAGCGAGTAGTAGGCCTGCACGCTGACGAACCTCGCCCAGCCGCGCCGCTCGGAGATGCCCAGCGCGCGCTCGATCTGCCACGCGGCGAGGTTGGAGACGCCGATGTAGAGCGCCTTGCCAGCGCGCACGATGTCGTTCAGCGCCTCGAGCGTCTCCTCGATCGGCGTGGTGGGATCGACGCCGTGGATCTGGTAGAGGTCCACGTAGTCCGTGCCGAGCCGCCGCAGGCTAGCGTCGATGCTCTCGAGGACGTGCTTGCGGCCCAGGCCGCGGTTGTTGACGTCGCCGGTGCCCTCGGCGGCGGCGTCGCTCATGCTGCCGCGCACCTTGGTGGCGATGACGAGCGACTGGCGAGGGACCCCCGCGGTCTTGAGCGCGCGGCCGAGGATCTCCTCGGACTCGCCGCGCGAGTACACGTCGGCGGTGTCGAAGATGTTGACGCCTGCGTCGAGCGCTTGGCGCACGATCGCGTCGGCCCCGGACTGGTCCACCACGCCGACGCCCTGCCAGCCGCGCGTGCCGAAGGTCATGGCGCCGAGGCAGAACTCGGAGACCTTGAGCCCCGTGCTTCCAAGACTGCGGAACCGCATCCCGTCCACCTCGTCCGGCCCGCCGCCGCGCGAAGCGGCGGCGGGCCTCATTCGCTCTCTGCCGGCGCCTCTCCCGGCCAGGTGGCGAGCGCGGAGGCGATGAGGTGCTCGCAGGGCTGCTCGTTCGCGGCGCCGCAGGTGCACGCGAACTGCAGCTGTTCGGCGTCCAGGCTCCACTCGGCCCCGACGACCTCGTCGCCGGCCTCCACTGAGGTCAGCAGCTGCGTGCCGTCCCTCTTGATGACCGTGACGGCGCCGGCCTCCACCGCGGAAGCGCCACGGACGTACACGTCGATCGGCACGAGCTCCATGAGCGTGCGCTCGTCGAACCAGTCGTCGATGACTGCCATCTCTCTCCCTTCGCCGATGCCCTGAGGTCAGCGTACCCGGCTCAGGGCGGAACGACGAGGGGCGCCGCGCTGCCTACTCTGCTTCGCGGCGCCCCCACATTCGGCGCGGCCGCCTTGCGGCGCCGCGGCCGTCGTCGGATCCTCAGCTTAGTGTGGCCTGGCCCGGGCGCCAGTCGACCGGGCAGAGCTCGCCGGTCTGCAGCGCCTGGAGCACGCGGAGCGTCTCCTCGGTGTTGCGCCCGATGTTGTTGTCGTGCACCACCGCGTACTTGAGGATGCCCTCGGGGTCGATGATGAACGTGCCGCGCAGCGCGATACCCTTGGGCAGGAGCACGCCGTAGGCGTCTGTCGCCTCGCGCCGCATGTCGCTGAGGAGCGGGAACGGAAGCGAGCCGCCGAAGTCGCGCTCGATCCACGCCTTGTGGCTGTGCTCGCTGTCGGTGCTGGCGCCGAACACCACCGCGCCGAGATCCTCGAACGCGCTGTTGTGCTTGGCGTAGCCCTGGATCTCCGTGGGGCACACGAAGGTGAAGTCGAGCGGATAGAAGAAGAGGACCACCCACTTGCCGCGGTAGTCGCTGAGCTTCACGTCGACGAACTCGCCGTCCTTGACGCCCGTGAGAGCGAAGTCGGGTGCGGGCTGACCTACCTGGACTGCCATGCTGCTCCTTTGTCGCGGAAGAGCCGTGGCGCTTCGCCGCCGGCCCGGGTCTTCACTGACTGGGGCTCACAGTACCCACGTAATTGCGGAGTGAAACGGTCTCTTTGATAGCCGCCGCGGCGCGGTGTGGCCTCAGTACTTCTCCGGCGGCGGTGACGAGAAGGCGGCGGTGAACACCTGCTCCACCGCGTGGCTGCCACACTTCGGGCAGACGGCCTCCTCCTCGCGCTCGTCCATATGACAGGTGACCTCGAACTCGGTCCTGCAGGTGCGGCAGATGAACTCATAGGTGGCCATAACGTCCCCCTGAAAGGTCCACAGTCCTCACCCAGTTTGTTCCCCGCCTGCCGGGTGCTAGGCTGTTCGCCCCGTGGACGGCGGGGGGCCGGCGACGAGCAGCACGACGAGGTGCCGGGGCCCGTGCACGCCCTCCACACGGTGGAGCTCGATGTCGGAGGTGGCGGACGGGCCGGAGACGAAGACGACCGGCCGGCCCGTCTCCTTGATGAGCACGGCGATGGGGTCCATCGCCGCCGCCAGATCCGGCTCGACCTGGTCCTCGGCGACCACACAGAGATAGATGTCCGGGACCAGGGAGAGGGCTCGCCGCCCGTCGGCAGGGCCGGCGGCGAGCACCAGCGACCCCGTCTCCGCCACCGCAAGCGTGCAGCCGGTGAGTGCGGCGTCGAGGGCGTCCAGTTCGGCCGGCGTCAGGCCGTGGTCCTCGACCAGCTCGACGCCGGCCTCCGGGCCGGCGCCCGCGTCGTGGGGCACGCCGGCCGGGCGCCACCAGGCCGGGAACGCGGGCGGGACGCCGAGCCGGCGCACGCCGCGCTCGGCGCAGACCCGGGCGGCCTCCGCCGCGACATCGCCTGCGGCCACGCGGTGGACCTCGACGTGCGCGCTCGTCAGGCGCTCGACGAACAGGTCGAGGACGGCCGGATCGACAAAAGCGTGCGTACGGTCTGCCGGGCTCACGATCGCTCCTCCCCGCCCGGCTCGCCGCCGCCCCGAGCGGGCGGCGCGGCTGCCCCCCGCTCGCGCACCCACCACTCGCGGAACGTCTCGCTCGCCACCGGCCGCAGGTCCCGGCCCTCCGTCCAGCCGGCGAGCGGCGGCGGCAGGGTACGGACCAGGCCGCCGCGGACGAGCGGCAGCTCGGCGGCCCTCCCCGCCTTCTGCGCGGCGGCGAAGCGCCGCGGTGAGCCGAAGGCCCACGCCACGGCGCCGAACGCCGCCCTCTCAGGCGCGGGCGCCTGCTCGCGCACGGCCCGCGCCCGCAGGTACAGGAGCACGCCGGGGATGTCGATGCCCACGGGGCACACCTCGGCGCAGGCCCCGCACAATGTGGACGCGAACGGCAGTCTGGCGTGCTCCTCCATCCCCCACAGCTGCGGCGTCAGGATCGCGCCGATCGGCCCGGGATAGATCGACCCATACGCGTGCCCGCCCACCCGCGCGTAGACCGGGCACACGTTGAGGCAGGCGCTGCAGCGGATGCACCACAGCGCCTGTCTCCCCACCGGGTCGGCCAGCGCGTTCCGCCGACCGTTGTCCAGCAGCACGATGTGGTACTCCTGCGGCCCGTCCCCCGGCGTCACGCCGGTGAGCAGCGAGGCGTAGGAGCTCATCCGCTCCCCTGTCGCCGAGCGCGGCAGCAGGCGCAGCAGCAGCCCCAGGTCCTCGAGCGTGGGCACGACCTTCTCGATGCCCATCACGGTGACCAGCACAGGTGGCAGCGTGGTACACATGCGGCCGTTGCCCTCGTTCTCGACCACGCACACCGTCCCCGTCTCGGCCACCCCGATGTTGGCGCCCGTCACACCCATCCGCGCGCGCAGAAAGCGCTCGCGAAGGTAGAGGCGTGAGACCTCGGCGAGCTCGCGCGGGTCGTCTGAGAGGTCGACCCCGCGCGCGATCGTGCGCATGAACAGGTCGCGCACCTGGCCGCGGCTGTAGTGGACGGCCGGCACCAGGATGTGCGACGCCGTGTCGCCGGCCAGCTGCACGATGAGCTCGGCGAGGTCGGTCTCGACGGCCTCGACGCCGTCCGCGGCGAGCGCGGCGTCGAGGCCGATCTCGTCGGTGGCCAGCGACTTCATCTTGACGAGTTCGGTGACGCCGTGAGCGCCGGCGATGCCGGCGACGATGTCGTTGGCGGCGGCCGCGTCGGCGGCGTGATGCACGCACGCGCCGGCGGCCGTGGCCGCTGCCTCGAATTGCGCGAGCAGCTCGTCGAGGCGGCCGAGGGCGTCGTCCTTGACGCGCCTCGCCTGCTCGCGGAGCTCCTCCCAGCCGGGGAGCTCCGCGACGGCCGCGGCGCGGCGTCCGCGGATCGTCTGGGTCGCGCCACGCAGGTTGGCGCGCAGCCGCGAGTCGGCGAGCGCCTCGCGCGCAGCAGCGGGGAAGTCGTGCTGGCGACCGCGGCTCACGCGCCGGCCTCCTCCGCCGAGAGGATCTGCGCCAGGTGCACGGCGCGCACCGCCGGACCCCCTCCGGGCGCCGGCGGCGCCAGCCGGCTCAGACCGCCGCCGACGTGCAGCAGGCACGAAGGGTCCACGGCGGTCACGACCTCCGCGCCTGTCGCCAGGATCGCGCGGCACTTGTCCTCGAGCAGCGCCACCGAGACGGCGGCGTTCTTGACGCTGAACGTGCCGCCGAATCCGCAGCACTCCGTGGCCTCCGGCAGCTCCAGCAGTTCGAGCCCGTGCACGTGCGAGAGCAGCCGCTGCGGCGCGTCGCCGACGCGCGTCACACGCTGCGAGTGGCACGTCGGGTGCAGCGTGACGCGTCGTGGGTACGACGCGCCGACGTCCTCAACGCGCAGACGGCGGACAAGGAACTCGGAGAGCTCGAAGAGCCTGCCGCCCAGTGCCTCGGAGTCGCGCGCGAGCTTGTCCGCGCCGGCCTCGTGAGCCACGCCCGGCAGCAGCTCCCGGACCCACCCCACGCACGAGGACGACGGCGAGACCACTGCGTCCACGCCGTCGTCCTGCCCCATCACGTCCACGAACCGCCGCGCCAGCCGCAGTGCGTCGTCCCGATAGCCGCTGTTGACGTGCATCTGCCCACAGCAGGTCTGCTCCTCCGGAAACACCACCTCGTGCCCTAGCCGCTCGAGCACGCGCACAGCCGCGATCCCGGTCTCCGGGAACAGCGTGTCGGTGACGCAGGTGATGAAGAGCGCGACCCTCACGACCCGAACAGTACACCAGGCGCTCCGGCGGCGGCTCCCGCTCGGACCCTGCCGCACACGCGTTCCAGAGACGCCCGAAAGCGTCGTCGCGCCGGCTGCCGTCGCTGAACGGCGAGAGCTCTGGTGGAGCCGCCTGGGCCGGACTAGGATGCCCATGGGGTAAGGCTCCGGGCAGTCGAGAACCGCCGTCCGGACTCTCGAGGAGGGACCATGGTCAGTTCCCGCTCCACGACGGCCTCGTCCACCCGCCGGCTGCGCTTGCTGGCCGCGCTTCTCCTTCTCCTGGTCATGATGTTCAGCTACTGAGCCGCGAGCGAGGGACCCGGCGCGTCAGCCGGGCACCCGATCGCGCGGCGCCTCGCTCGGGATACGCACGCGGCGGCTCGCGGCCGCACACCCTTGCAGGAGAGACGCTCTGGGCCTACTGTGGCCGTATGGACAGCTGCCGGTGCGCGGGGCGCCCGGCGAGCGAAGGAGGGGAACAATGCACGTCGCACGTTCTCGCACGTTCGTGGTCCTGATCGTCATCGGTGTACTTCTGATCCTCATACTGGCGGCCGGCCCCGCCGCACAGGCCGGCCCCAAGGGCGTCATCTACGACGGAACCGCGACGCCGTCCTGGTTCCGGACCGTCGCCGGACCGGCCGCCGGGACCGATTCCGCGGCCGACGTCCTGCTGCTCAAGAGCGGCGTCATGCTCGTCTGCGGCACGCTCACCAACGCGTCTGGCAACACCGACATCAGCGTGACCAAGTACAAGAACGACGCGCAGCAGTGGACGCAGAGCTGGAACGGGCCCGCGAACGGCAACGACGGCATCCTCACCCTGTCACCGGCGCGCAAGATGGCTCTCTCGCCTGACGGCAAGTACGTGTACGTCTGCGGCTACGGGACCAGGGCGGGTGGCAATGTCGACCTGTACGTCCTCAAACGCAGGGTGTCCAACGGCAACCTTGTGTGGGCCAAGAGGTATGACGGACCGGCCCACAAGAACGACATCGCGACCGGCATGGGCGTGGACGGCGCCGGCAACGTGATCGCGACCGGCACCAGTGCCAACGCCGCCGACAGCGACTACGTCGTGGCCAGCTGGAAAGCATCGGGAGCCGTACGGTGGACCTGGCGATGGGACGGCAAAGCCGGGGCGGACATCCCGTTCGACCTGCTCGTGACCGGCGCGGGCGACGCGTACGTCACCGGCGCCAGCCAGGCCGCCGGCGGCCTGGTCCGGGCCGTCACGGCGCGAGTCTCCCCTCAGGGAGCCAAGAAATGGGTCAAGAAGTGGTTCGGCGACGCCGGACTCGGAGCGGCCATGAGCTCGCTGGCGGCGCGACCGGGCGGAGGCGTCTACGCGGGCGGCTGGGTCACAACCGCGGCCACGGCGAACGACGCCGTCGTGATCAGGTACACCGCCGCCGGCACCCGGTCCACGCTGGGCGTGGACACGGCCGGCGGCGGCGCGACCAACCAGATGTACTGGGACATCGCCGTGCTCTCGACCAAGGCGGTCGTCGGGGTAGGGTACACGCAGCTCGGTCTGAACCAGCAGCCCCGGGTGAGCATCTTCAGCTCCGCTGGGACGCCTCTCTTCGGCGGCACGAGAGGCACGATGGGCTCGGATTCCTTCGTGGCGTGCGCCACGGACGCCTTCGGCGGGTGGTACGCGACGGGGACCGTCCACACCGCCCCGGCGACCACCAGCGTGTGGACGTACCGCTCGTCGGTCCTTGCGTCTGCCGGCTCGTGGTCGTGTGACTTCGGGCCCATCGCGAGCGCCGACTACGGCGCGCGGAATATCGCCGTGCGCGACGCGTCCTGCGCGGTGGTCGGCCAGGCGCCGTCGGGCGGTCCGACGGCGATCGACCAGCTGGCCTTGATGTTCAACTACTGAGCGCGAGTCGCGGCGGCCCGGCGGCCGGGAGAGCCGCCGGCGGGGCGTCACGAGAGGGGGCGGCGGCCGGAAGGGCCGCCGCCCCCTCTCCGCGTCCGGCGCCGCCAGACGGACAGCCGGCAGCGCAGCGCCCCGCTCGCGAGCACAATGAGGCGCTGCATGGCCCAGGCGGCGCCGACACAGAAGAGGTCGCGCTCGCCCGGCGTGCCCAGGTGCGCCATACTCCCGAACCCTCTGCGCCGCCGGCCCGTCTCACATATGCTGGCATCCCCGCGAGAACGGACGGCATCATGGCCATCGTCACGTATAGCAGCCCTGACCTCGGCTTCGGCGTCACCTACGACGACGCGTCCATCGTCCACACCGACGACACCGCGGACCCGCGGCTGCGTGCCGCCTGGAGCATGCGCATCCCCACGCAGATCGCCGCTGCGGTGCTGTTCACCACCCGCGACGCGACCATCGAGAGCATCGCCCGCGGCCTCGCCCCAAGTCTCCTCCTCACCACCGACGGATTCCCGCTACAGCCTGACAGGTTCGGCACATGGGACTGGGACGCGGAGGCGGAGCGCAGGGGCCGCGGGTTCCTCGAGATCACGCGCGCGCGGGCGCTCGAGGCCGCCGGCCTCTACTGGCGCGGCTTCCCGGTGCTGCAACTCACGACGGTGCCGCCGGCAGACACGGAGCCGCCGGCCGCCGTGGAGTGCCTCTCGCTGCTGCACACGCCGCAGCAGACGTTCGCCATCGAGCTTGTCGTGCCCGTGAGCGACCTCGACGAGTGGTCGGAGCCGCTCCAGGAGGTCGCCGACGGCTTCTTCCTGCTGCCGATCGAGCGCGAGGGCAACATGCGCACCGGCCACCAGCACGCCTGGTCCGCGCGCATCGAGGCCGGCGTGGCGGAGGACGAGCTGGAGAACGACCTCAGGGACGGTCTGGCGCAGCGCTGACGACGCGACCACCGCGGCACCTGGAAGGTGTACGCGACCGACCGGGCCGGCAACACGCAGGCCAAGCCGGCGTCGGGACCCTGACGGTGAAGTGGACGCGGGCGGTTCGGGCCAGGCGGCGCGTCAGGCCGGCCCGGACGAGCCGGCCGGCCGGGCCGCGGCCACGAGCCGGCGTCTCCACTCCTTGCCCACCTCGTGGCCGGCGCCGATGTCCGACGCCTTCTGCCAGACGAGCGCGAGGGCGGCCGGATCACCTGCCGCGGCGTCCGCCCGCGCCGCCGGGTACTCGCCGCCGTTGGGAAGCACAAACGAGAGGCGGTAGCGGACGCCGGCGGCGCTCAGCTTCACGCCGCCGCCGAAGTAGTACCAGGGCCATTCGACGTCGGCGACCTTGTCGATCCCGACGTCGAACACCACCTCGTCCGGCGTGGAGAAGCGCAGGCGGCCGGCCGTCAGATCCAGCCAGCCGGCCGCCGTGCGAAACGTCCCCACCAGCAGCCAGGCGAAGGAGGCGAAGTCCACCTCCGGGCCCTTCGCCCTAGCCTTCCGCGGCATGTCGCGCTCGTCGCTCATGCGCGACAGTGTCTCACGCCGGCCGCCGGCCGTCTTCCCGAGGTCGCCGGTCCCGGGGTCTCCCCCGAGCCCTCCTGCGCCTTAGAACTGCGGGAACCCGTCTTCCGAGACGAGCTTCGTGTACTTGCTCTCTCCCGTGCCCATCGTGAGGGTCCAGTTGGTCCAGTGCGTGGTCGTCTGGGAGTGCCCCTGGGAGTAGTTGTAGTAGGCGTCTGACCAGTAGGAGGTCCAGTGCCTGGTGGACTTCGTGGTGTCGAACTCGAGCGGATCCAGCCAGCGCTTGTACTCGACGGGCGTGTAGAAGTCGCGCATGGTCCAGTTGAAGTCGGAGCCGCAGCTGTCCCAGAACACGTACTTGCCGTCGGGGATACCGCCGACCTTGGCCTTCTTGCCGGCACGGATGTAGACGGCCAGCACCGGCTTGCGCTTGTTGCTGCTGCGCGAGAAGACTGCGACGGCGTCGGAGCCCGTCTTGTTGACGATGGTGACCGAAGAGCGGCCGCCGCTGATGGAGCGCCTGATCACGTAGCCGTTGGCGAGGCGCACGGGCTCGACGATGACGAAGGCCGCCGTTGCGTCGCCGAGCGTCAGCTCGTACTCGCCCGCGGCGTCGGCGGTGAGGTCGTAGGTGACGTCGACGGACTGACCCGGAGCCACTTTGACCGGCTGCGCCATGAGTTCGTCGCCGCCGACCAGGAGAGCGCCGTCAAAGGTGCCGGCGAGGTCGCCGGTGTTCTGGACAGTGGTGGTGAGGACGACATCGTCGCCCAGCTTGGCCGGCGCCGGGTCGATCTGGAGCGGCGCCACCGTGAAGGCGGGCGGAAGCACTGCCTGCGCCTCGATGGAGGCCCCGCCGAGCGTGAGCAGCACGGGGCCGCGCTCGGCTTCGGCAGGCAGCGAGAGGGTGAGCTCGCGAGCGTCGCCCCCGCCGAGGGGGAAGGCAACCGCGTCCTGCTCGAGACCGTCGACCGCATAGGCGGCGCTGTAGGTGCCGCCGATGAGCCCCCGATTGACCACCTGCAGACTGATCTGGCGCTGGTCGTCCAGGGCGATGCGCTTGTCCGCGGGCGCGACGACCTCATAGTGCGGCATCCACCAGAGCACGGCGGCGAGGACGAAGCAGCTCGCCGCCACCGCGCCGCACGTGACGAGAAGAGCCCGCGACCCGGCGCCGCCGAACCAGCGGCCGAGCGCCGCCGGCTTGACCGCCGCGACGATCAGCGCGATCACCGCAGCGACGGCGAGCAGCGTGAACGCGACGCCGAGCCCGTCGCGCAGCCGCCCGCCGGTGGCCAGCACGCCGACGATCAGCGCGACGATGACGACGCCGGCGAAGATGAACCAGCCAAGGCGGCTCTTGCCGGCGGCCGGCGCCGGGCCGGCCGCCTCCGGCGGCGCGCTGGGAGCCGGGCCCGCGGCCGCAGCCGGGACGGGACCTTGTCCCGCCGCCGGCTGAGTCGCTTCGGTGGGTGGCGCTGCGGACGGGGTCACCGGTGAGGTCGTCGGCGGTGCCACCGGTGAGGCCGTCGGCGGTGCCACCGGTGAGGCCGTCGGTGGTGTCACCGGTGAGGCCGTCGGTGGTGTCACCGGTGAGGCCGTCGGTGGCGCCATTGGCGGCGCCAGGTGCGGGGCGACCTCCCCGGCCGGCGCGGACCCCACGGGCTCCGCCGGCTGAGTGAGCGCGGTCGCCTCAGCGGGAGCCGCGGCAGCCGCGGGCGAGATCGTCTCGGCCGGCGGGGTCGCGGGTGAAGCCGTCTCGGCCGCGGGCGCAGCCGTTGCTGCAGCCGGCTCCGGCTGCCCGGCAGCCTGGTATGCCCACTCGCGCAGCCCGTCGTAGGCCCAGACCAGGTGTCCTTGCCGGTCGTAGTCGACCACGGCCTGTGCCGCAATCTCGCCGAAGTCCTCGAGTGTGAACCGGCCGTCGTCGTAACTGATGGTCTTGCCCACCCAGGCGGTGCTGGGGCCGAACGAAGCGACGAGCATGTCCCCTCCCTCCTGCTGCCCACCTTAATGCGCCCGGGAGGACCTGGTCGTCCCGCCCGCGCACCCCTCCGCGGCCAGTCTGCCCGCAGACCGCGGTGGTAGGTATCCTATCGGACGGAAGCGGTGATGGATTGAGCGACGAGCCTCAGCGCTCCACCAGCCTGCCGCTCACGTACTGGTGCAGCACGCCGGCGATGAGGGTCTGGCAGGGTACCCCTCCTCGAGCACGCGCCTGGATGCGACGGTACCCGCCTGTGTGCCTCTTGTCATCACCCGTGTCCACGCCGAAACGAGCGTGCGAGACAGCGCGCAGATGGACAAGCGAGACGATCGACGTGTGCGGGTGACGTCAGCGCACGACGGTCACGAACGCAGCCCTGGACGCCTTGGCGGCGTGGTCGGCGTCCGGCAGCGCATGGGCCACGATCTTCCAGCGGCCCGTCTTGGTGAGCGCGAAGGTGACCGCCCAGCGGGTGAGATCGGCGTCCGCGCCGCCGGTGTCCCGGTTCGTCGTGACCACCGTGCGGCGCAGCATCCAGCGAGAGCCGTTCCAGCGTGAGAGCCGCAGCTCCACGGAGTGCGCGCCGGCCTCGTGGCGTGGGGAGAGCGTGCCGGAGACGGTGAACCGGTCGCCGGCCCCCACCCTCTTCTGCGCCCGCGGCGCGCTCAGCACGGGCTTCGGCAGCGGCGTCGGGCTCCACCAGTGCGCCGGCTGCGGCGTCGCAACCGGAGCCACCGGAAAGCCGTTGACCAGCCAGGCCTTGGGGACCGGGGTCAGCGCGAGGCCGGTCCAGAGGCCGCGGCCGTCTTCGATGTGCTCCCAGATGGTGTACGGGTAGGAGTTGCCGCGCACCCAGCCGTTGTAAGCCCAGACGGCGAAGAACCAGTTCTCGTAGCAGAGGGCGTCGCCGTCGCCGATCACCGGGAAGATCGACGGAGCGTAGTTCCACTTCTGGGCGAGGATGTCTGCCCCCACCTGGATGTTGTAGTGGAAGTCTGTCTTGAGGAGGTCGACGTCCACACCGGACGGGATAGTGGTGACCTGCATGATCCCGATGCCGCCGTCGCCGCTGACGAGCGGGTCGCCGCTCGCGGCGAACTGCTGCCAGCGACTCTCCTGCCAGGCGATGCCGTACAGGATCCTGGGCGGGATGGAGCGGGCGACGGCCGCGGCCTGGAGCTCGGCGCGGATCTCGGCCGGCGAGGGGTTGAAGTACGGGCCGGCCGATGCGGGCTGGGCCGCGACGACGGCGGCCATGAGCGCGACGGCGAGGATCACCGTCGCGGCGGCGGCCGCAAGCGCGGCCCGTCCGGATGTGAGCGGATGTCGGGTGCGTAGCATCGGGCCTCCAGTGTACCTGCGGATGGAGCGCCCCGCCCGCCGCCGCGGTTCAGGCTGCGCGCAGCGGATCCCCAGGGATCTCCGGCATACCCTCGTAGTGCGCCACGTTCTCGCGCATCCCCGCAAAGGCGAAGCTCGCGTTGCGGTGGTCGCGCTCGTCCAGTCCAATGCGGCGGAACACGTCGGCCCAGCAGTCGAACCCCTGCAGCCCGTGGTACTCGGCGTACTCGCGCACGGCATCACCCTCCGCCGGCGCCTCCTCCCACTCCGCATGGGCGGCGACCAGCTCGGCGTAGGTGTGCTCCGCGTGGTCCTCGAACTCGGCGTTCAGCAGGAACGCACGGTGGATGCCGAAACGCGCCAGCGTGCCCGAGAACAGCCGGTATGACTCCACCATCAGCTCCGGCAACGGTTTCATCATGTACCGGGGGTCGCGGACGCCCTCCCGGCTGATCTTCTCCTCGACGACGCGCAGGTGCTGGATCTCGTTGTCCTGCGCGAACCGGCCGTACTGGAGGATCGTCTCCGCCTCTCGCACGACGTCGGTGTCTCCGTAGTGCCGCGTGATGCGTCCGTACTGGCGGTTCTCCCAGGCTCGATATGGTATCGATGCAAGCGACTCGATCACCCTGACCTTGGGCAGCGTGTCCTCCTCCCCCGCCAGCCTGTCCATGCTCCTGAAGAAGAGTCTCGCGCCGGTAGAGTAGATGTAGCGCGGGCGCGCGAGCGTCGCCTCCATCTCGCGCTTAAGGTCGATTGCCTGGTCCACGGGTCCCCTCCCGTCGCGGATTGGCGGCCGGCATCGGGGCGGGTCCCCGTCGTCGACGGTCTGTTTTGGGGACTGCCCGGATACGAGGGAGCTAACCCATAGACGCCCCCTGCGTTCGCGGCCGGCTGCGGGCGCCCTCAGACGGGCGCGGCGTCGAGGTCCGCGTCGATCTCGAGATCGTCGGCCTCGTCGGCGGTGACGCCGGGCGAGCCCTCGATGCCGAGCACGAGCTCGGCCTCGTCTCGCGGCAGCTGCTCCACGGCGCGGAGCCTGCGCTCCATGGCGCGGGTGCGCACACTCGTCTCCTCGATGGTCCGACCGGCGGTGTCGAGCTGCCGCTTGACCTTGTCGAGCACGGCGCCGAACTTGCCGAACTCCGTCTTGACGCCGCCGAGCACCCGCCAGACCTCCGCGGCCTGCTGCTCTATGGCCAGCGTCTGGAAGCCCATACGCAGGCTGCTGAGCAGCGCCGCGAGCGTGGAGGGCCCGGCGGCGACCACGCGATACCGCTGCTGGAGATCCTCCACGAGCGCCGGCTGCCGCACGACCTCCGCGTACAGCCCCTCGGTGGCGAGGAACATGATCGCGAAGTCGGTGGTGTGCGGCGGCTTGACGTACTTGTCGTGGATGGACTGCGCCTCCAGCCGGACCGCCCGCGCCAGCGCCTCGGTGGCCAGGCGCGCGGCCTCGGCGTCGCACGAGTCGGCCGCGTCCTGCACGCGGGTGTAGTCCTCCTGCGGGAACTTGGAGTCGATGGGCAGCCATACGCAGGTGGCCGGGTCGTCTTTGGGCCCCGGCAGCCTGACCGCGTACTCGACCATCTCCCGCGATCCCGGCTCGACGTGCACGTTGCGTTCGAACTGCGCCGGCGTGAGGATCTCCCCTAGCAGCGCGCCGAGCTGGACCTCGGCCCACGTGCCGCGCGCCTTGACGTTGGTGAGCACGCGCTTGAGGTCGCCGACGCCGGTGGCCAGGCTCTGCATCTCGCCCAGGCCCTTCTGCACCGACTCGAGCTGGTCGCTGACGAGCTTGAATGACTCGCCGAGGCGCTTCTCGAGCGTGGACTGGAGCTTCTCGTCCACGGTCACGCGCATCTGCTCGAGCTTCTTCTCGTTGCCGGCCTGCAGCTCGATGACGCGCGTGTCGATGGTGGCGCGGACGCCGTCGAGCGCGGTCTGGTTGGAGGCGGTGAGCTCCGTGAGCCGCCTGGACACGGCGTCCAGCTGCGCCCGCTGCACGTCGGCCATGCCGCCGAGCTGCCGGGCGAGCGTCTCGTTGCCGGCGGCGAGGCCGCGCGCGAGCTCGTCGCGTGACGCGCGCGCTGCCTCGCCCGCCTCCGTGCGCGCGGCGCGCAACTCCGCGCGCACGACGTCCGCACTCCCCCGCGCGCCCGCTTCCGAACGCACGAGCAGTACCGCGAGCCCCAGCGCGTTGGCCACGGCGAGCAGCACGACCAGCCAGAGGACGATGTCGCTCATGTACACGCTCCCGGATCAGTGGACGAGCCGCGCGGGAAGCCCGACTCACGGCACGCAGGACGCCGGACATGAGGGTACGAGGCGGGTCGGACGGAAGTCGCCGCGGGGCCGCCGGTCGACTCAGCCCTCCCGGCTGATCCTCTTGCGCAGAACAGCGACTCGCTGACGCACGGACGTGGCCGGAAGGTGGTCTTCAAGGTTGAGCGGGGGATCCAGGCGCTCGACGACGGCCCGCTCGAGGCCACCGAGGCTGTCGCGGTCGTCGTGCGGGTGTACGGCGATGAGAAGATGTGCCCGCATCCACTCACTGAGCACGTGCTCGGACGACGCCTGGAGGAGCATCGCCGCCTGCACGGTGAGGTCGAGCTGGTCGAAGAGGATGGCCGCCAGCGTCAGACGCAGGTCCGAGCCGCGGACCTTGCCGCCGAGGTGGGTGCGGCCGACCCGCTCGCCGACCGTGTCGGAGCTGGCGCGGCCGGAGGGCCACCGGGTTGCTCCGGCCTGCCCCGCGTAGACGCGCCCGGCCTCGAACGGCAGGTCGAGGCCGCGCGCGAGATCGGCGGCGCCGGCCTCGGAGGCCCAGAAGGCGAAGAGCCCCGGCCGGGCCGGCTCGGCGCCGCCGGCCGGCCACTCGCTCGCCGGCACCAGCGCCGGCGAGGCGTCCAGGTCGTCGAGCGCCGTCCAGGCGTCACGCTCGTCCCATTGCGGCTGGGGCAGCGGCTCGTCGCCCGGCGGCGCGGATGGCAGATCGTGCTCCATGACCGCATCCTACTCCCGCGCCGCACGCCGCGCGTGGCTAGAGTGCGGGCGGGCGGCGCTTGAGCGGACGGCGCCCCAGCCGGCGGTCTGTTCGGGTTCAGACTGCGTCACGACGCTAGCATCACGCAGCAGCAGCTCGCCGCCACCTCCGCCATCCGCCAAAGCGAGATCAGCCGGCTCGAGGGCGACAACGGCAACCCGACGCTCAAGACGATCGGCGCGCGCGAACGCGCCCGGCGCGGAGATCCACCTCATCGCCGGCTGACGCGCCGCCGCCGAGCGGTGAGCCGCATCACCTATCCCGTCACAGACCCCTCGGCGTCGACCGCGTCCAGCCACCTCTCGAGCTCCTCCCGCGGCATGGCCAGCAGCCGCGTGACGACCGCGTGATCGCCCGCGAGGGTAAGCATGTTGTTGAGCGCAAGGTACGCGACGAGGCCGTAGTGAAAGGCGGCCTGCGCCGCACCGCGGGCGCGGGATCCCGCGTCGAGCTGGGCGTGGACCGCGTGGATCTGCTCGAGTGCGCCACGGCTCTTCTCGGCCACGTACGCGAGCGGCGGCCCCGTGCGCTCCTCCACGCGCTGGTACGCCCCGGCGTTCGAGTCGCCGAGGATGGCGTCGAGGTCGAGGTCGTCGGCATCGAACCCGGCGTCTGCATCGTCGTGGTCACTGGGCATCGTGATCACTCCCTCCCCTGAGGCCGGTAGCCACGGTCACCACCCGGCCTCGTCCAGCAGCTTCCTGAAGCTGCGCTTTTCTGCCTGTGCGCGGTGCGCGGCCACCGTCGCGACCCGTACCTTGGCCGGACCGGACGCATCCTCGTGTGGACGGCGGTCGGGTTCGTCGCGCTGGCCCGCGTGTACACCGGCGCGCACCTGCCCCTCGACGTCGTCTCGGGCGTCGCCGTCGGGTGGGGCCTCGGCTGCGTCATCAACCTCGTCCTCGGCACGCCTGCGCGGGCGTGCTGCCCCCCGGCCCGCCTCAACTGCCCCACGCTGGAGTGACCGCCGGCGTCAACTGTGCCGCACGCCCTTCACCTTCGGCGCACTATCGTATGGAGCCAGCGGGCTCGCAGGTCTACAGGTGTCGGACCAGTGCCAGGAGGCGCTCGTGCGGCCGGCCACGCAAGGCACAGCGCCAGCCCTTGTACCCGGGCCGGGCGCCGAACAGCGCAAGCACGCGGCCGTCACGACGCCGGGCCTCGGCCAGGGCGCCGTCACGGGTGACCTGGCCCCTGGCGCCACCCGGGAGCAGCGCGGCGCTGGGCGCCCTCAGGGCCGTCGCGCCGCGGGCGCGGAGTCGCCGGGCCTCCGTCTGGCAGGCGGCGTAGCTCGCGATCCCGCCGCGCAGCGTGGCGGCGTCGAGCGCCGGCCGCCGCATCTGCTCGTCATCCTCGGCCACGGAGACCGCCCAGACAGCCCGCTCGACACCCATCAGGTCGGCCGGCTCCGTGATCTCCTCGTGCCGGAGGAACTCCGCCCAGGCGCCGTCGGGGGTGTCGGCCAGGTACTGCACGGGTCCGTCACCCGGTCCATGCCAGCGGCCGGGGCTCTGGTCGCGCGTGTCCCAGAAGAACGGCCAGCGCGAGTCACAGGTCCGGAACCAGATCACGGCGCGTCCTCAGTCCGGGTCAGGCCGCGGGCCCGGCGCCCGTGAGGTCGTCGGCAAGGGCAATGGCCGCAAGCAAGAGCTCGTCGTCCTCGTTCCTGGCTGTCTCGAGCACCTGCACGGGCGCCAGCCCGTCGAGAGCGGTGCGGCGGCGCTCGAACCAGCGGCGCACTCCGTACGCGTTGTAGGAACCCAGAAGCGCCGCCAGCAGCCTGGCCACCACGTGCAGGCGCCAGGCGACGTCGTCCGGCGTCTCGCGCGTCCCGCCGGCATAGCGGTGCAGCGATGACTGCGAGACACCGCCCACGAGGCGCGCGAGGAGCTCGTCGCCCAACAGCTCGCGCGCCGGCCGCCACTCGCCCCCGGGCATCGGCGAGGCGTCCAGGGCCTCGACCACTGCGCGCAAATCGTCCGCCGCCACGCGCGCCGTGCGCCCGCCCGCGATGCCGGCGTGGAGCCGAGCCGCCGCCGCGCTCGCCACGCCCGCGTGCTGCAGGCAGGTGGCGAGCTCGTCCAACAGAGCCAGGTCCAGGTGTGTCCGCTCCGCCACGTCCGGCGGACAGAGACCCATGGTCTGGGAGCGGCTGAGCAATCCGTAGGCCCAGCGCACCAGGTCGGGGGAGCCGAGCAGCTCGCGTTCAATGGAGTAGACTCGGATGTCAACCACATTCCGAATGGTATCCGTTTCATATCCAAAGGGCAAGAGTGCGCGTTGCCTCACCAAGAATGTACTCGAACGCGATTCGTTGCCTCACGTAAGAAAGTACTCGAGGGGCGCCGAACTCCAAGCCCTGCAGGTGGGCGAGAAGGAGGGCGGCGACGGTGGCCCTGTCGA
>Ga0209269_1000130_pt1 | contig 116227 bp, 98 predicted proteins | sample MTBAKMMethaMetaG_FD_187455 | JGI IMG/M metagenome (GOLD analysis project Ga0209269, IMG submission 187455) | Enrichment culture microbial communities from Arthur Kill intertidal strait, New Jersey, USA, that are MTBE-degrading - MTBE-AKM (Arthur... | ecosystem: Environmental > Aquatic > Marine...
GAATCCCGGCGGGAGCACCACATTCTAACCAAGCATTGTCAATAAAAATTGAAAATTGGAAGAGGTTTGTGGTCTATTCACTTCTTCGGAGGCTTCGGTGGCTTCGTCGGAGGCTCCTCAGGTGGCTCTTCAGGCGGCGGGGGCGGTTCTGATGGTGCACTGAGGTCGAAGATCACCATGGAGAAGCTGGCGGGCTTCACCGTGACCGTTATCTCCGTGATCATTTCTCCTTCGACGAACAGCTTCAACGTGAAGGTGGTCGGTTTGCCGGTGTGCTTGTAGTCCAGCATGTACCAACCGTCTTCGTCCGTTTCCGCCGTCCCTATCAGGGCGCCCTTCAGCCAGATCTCGATGACCGCCCCGACCACCGGATCTCCGTCCTCATCCAGCACCAGGCCGCCGAACCCGGGGCTCCTCTTGAAGGAGTTGATGTTCATCACCTCATCTTCATCGGAGTATCCCTCCGGCCCTGTGACCGAGAACGCGTACTGCCATCCTTCCTCGATGGTAAGAACGGTCCCTACGGCGTCATTGCTGCCACCGGGGTTCAGCTCCCCAATGTTCTTCTTGAGCCCGTAATCCAGATGCAGGTTGATGTACAGGAATCCATTGTAGTCGTCCAGGGCGGTAAGGGTGATCACGGCAACGTCGGAGAAGCCGCTCTGACCGTCGTAGGACCAGGATATCGCTGTGGCGGATAACCCGAATAGGCTGCTTATATCCATACCGGGGACCAGCCATCCCAACGAGTTCGTGTTAAGGCCGCTGTACACATGGATCGGCTCCGTGCCCTGGGTGACGAAGGGGAACGGAACGCTCAGCATGAAGGTGTCGCCCTCGCTGACGGACCCGAGGAAGAACGCGTTGAGGTAGAACTGCCCGGGGTTGGATGCGGTCAGCGCGAACATCGTGGGGGCGTCAGGAACGTCCGGCGTGAACAAAAGCTTGAACTGCCTTCCGTTCGTGGCGTTCTCATCCACGTCGAACATGGACAGGTCGCTGGTGGTGACCATGACCTTGCCTCCCAGCCAGTTCCCGAAGTCCAGGCCGACCTCGTCATGTCCGGATTGCGCTTCGAAAGAGTATGTTCCATCGAACGGACTTGTCTGGACCCACAGGTACCTCCCCTGCTCGGCCACGACGTAGCGGCCCGGGTCCTTGACGGTGAGCTCGTAACCGCCGTCGACGTCCGTGAGTATCGGCCCGAGGTACGGAGCGCCATCTCTTTCGATAGAGATCGCCCAGTTCTGCAGGCATGGTTCTTCCGCCTCCCTCAGGCCGTTGCCATTGGCATCGAAGAACTTGGTACCGGAAACGGTCAGCCATTCGAAGTTCTCGAAGTCCGATCCGGTCACGTCCGTGCCGCTGCTGACGGTTATGTAGTCATGGCCCAGGACGGAGGGCGTGGAACTATCCCCAGCGGAGTAGGTCAGGACCGGGCTTGTCTCGGTCCAGCGATCCTTCAGGACCTCCCTGACCTGATAGGTCCCGGGAAGGGTGACGGTAAAAGAGTAGGCGCCGCTGGCATCCGTGACGATATCCGGACCGACCTGCGATCCATCCTTCCAAAGCTGCATGTGCCAGTCCGCAGCCCCGGTGGTCGTTCCGGTTATGTAGACGTTTCCGGAGATGGTCATGGACTTGAAGTACTCCGCCGTTTCAGTGCCGGACGTGACTATCGGCGAGACCAGGCCTGAGCGTTGCACTAGGGTGAAGACCCTCTCTCCGGCCGTTGGCACCACGCTTGACCAGCCGAAGGCGGTACCTTCGTTGACCCAAATGTCGGTGGGAAGTTCGTTCCAGGCGTAGGTCGTGGCGCCAACCGTCAGGACGGTGTTGGTTCCCGCGTCGCTGTCCAGTCCTGTGGCGACGAAGGATACCAGATGCTGCGTCGCGTACATCGCCGATATCGAACCGCCTGTATCGGGAACGGTGATGGTTCCAGATACATCGGAGCACAGGCCGCTGGATGATTGCCATCCGAATCTCGTTACCGGATCGATGCCTACGACCTCGGACCAGGAGAAGGTGTGCTCCGTTCCGCTGTACCAGGTGAACACTATCGGCAGTTGGGATGCCTGATAGCCGGTTCCATCCACGGTAAGGACGATGCCGACGTTCGATGTGTCCACCCCGGTCTGCGAGAAGGTCACGTCGCCCAGATAGCTGCCCATAAGCAGACCGCCGAACCTCTCCCCTGGCGCGGGGAAGCTTGAGGCTTGGTACGCATGGCCTAAGGCCCCTGAGGGAGCGCCCAACCACATTGGATCATCCCCGGCCGGATGCGTCATCCCCAGGAAGTCGATGTTGAGCAGGGAGTTGCAGTTAGAGAAGACCCGGCCCATGTAGGTCACCCCGCTCGGTATGGTCAGGGACGTGATGTAAGCGCAGCCGATGGACCTTCCCTCTATGCTCTCGAGATCGTCCGAAAGGCTCAGGGACAGCAGGTTGGAGCACCCTATCAGGGCGCCCGACATGATGAGGGTGACCGTGTTGGGCATGACGTAAGAGGTGTTCGGTCTGCCCGCTGGATACTTGATCAGCGCCGTAATTGTCTCATTGTAGAGGACACCATCTATGCTGGCGTAGTAGAGGTTGTCGGCATCCACATTGATCGCCACAAGCGCGCTGCATCCGGAGAACGCCTCGTCCATGCTCTCGACCCCGCTTCCCACGTTCACTGAGACGAGCTCCGTGCATACGATGAAGGCCTTGGTCCCTATGGTGATGACGCTATCCGGGATGTCCAGGGTAGTGATGGAGCAGTCATAGAACGCCAACGATCCTATGGCAAGCAAGCCCTCAGGAAGTTCGATCGCAGATAGCGAAGTGCAATCCCAGAACGCGCTGTCGCCGATGTACGTCAGGCTGTCCGGGAAGGTTACCGAGCTCAGCGCAGTGCAGCTCATGAAAGCCCTTTCTCCTATGAGGGTGAGTCCGTTCTCGATGAGGACGGAGGAAAGGACCTCGCCCTGAGAGAACGCCCCCATGTTAATGGCGTTCACACTGCCAGGGACCGTCACTGAGACCATATGTTGGCTATAGAAGAAGGAGTAATTGTCTATCCTTGTCACCGTACCGGGTACCGTGAAGGAGGCGTCGGGCCGGCCTGACGGATAGACGAGCAACGTGCTCATCGTCTTGTCGTACAATACCCCGTTCAAACAAGCGTACACCGGATTATCCTCAGCGACGCCGATGGCCGGTAGGTTACAATAGAAGAACGCGCCCATGGTCCGGAGATCGTTCTCCAACGAGGAGATGCTGGTGACGGTGCTTGGCAGGAATATTCCATCTGATATCGAGGAATAATCGAACGCCTGCAGGCAGATGGTCTCCAGACCCTCCTCTATTATGAAAGAGGTCATGTGACAGTTGCCGAAGGCGTGATCGCTAATGACCCTCACCCCACCGCCGATTACGACCGTCTGTACGCTACTGACCTGGAAGGCGCAAGTTCCGATGACGGTCGAACCGCTGCCGACTATCGTGACGGACTCCAGGGCGGAACAGTGATCGAACGCGAACTCGCCGATGACGTCAACACTGCTGGGGATCATCAACGAGGTGATGTTCACGTTACTCTGGAAGGAGCGATCACCTATGATCGTGACCGGGTATCCGCCGATCTCGTCCGGAATGCTTATCGCCCCTCCGCTTCCAATATAACCGGTTATGGTCACCTGGCTGCCGTCGAAGGTGTGGGTGTAGTCGTTCAGGAGGTACGAGCCCATGGTCAGCTCATGGAACGGTTCACCGGGAGCCGGGAAGTTCGAATCGGCGTAGCCATGACCCAGGATGCTTGAATTTGAACCGCTTATCCAATAGGAGCCTACTGTGGTCGGCGCCACGAACCCTTGGAAGTTGATCGAGGTCAGGTTGACGCATTTCCCGAATCCCCATGCTCCGATGGTGGTGACGCTATAGGGTATCGTGACCGAAGTGAGCGATCCGCAAGACAGGAACGCGTAAGCGCCTATCGTATCGACGCTGTCCGGGATGATGATGGCAGTAAGTTCGGAACATGCATAGAACGCATAATCGCCGATCCTCGTGACGTCTTCCGGGATGATGAACGGTCCGGACAGTCCTCCGGGGTATGCGATCAGGACGGTCATATCCTTGCTGTAAAGGACCCCGCCCACGCTGGCAAAGTTCGGGTTGTCTGGATGTACGTCTATGGCGGTCAGGGCGGAACACCCTCCGAACACGAAGAGGCCGATCGATGTCACATTGCTCGATATGGTCACCGAGGTGAGAGCGGTGCATTCGACAAAGGCGGCTATGCTGATGGCGGTGACCCCATTTCCTAAGATCACGGAGGATAGGGCGTAGCACTCGCCGAACGCCTGGCCTTGGATTGTGATCACACTGTCAGGGATGATGACGGAGGTCAGGGCGGAGCAGCCATAGAACGCGGAATTTCCGATCGTGGTGACCCCATCGCGGATGGTGACGGAGGTCAGGTCGGAACAGTAGGCGAACGCGTTCATACCGAACGTGGTGACCCCGCTGCCGATGGTGACGGAGGTCAGTGATAGGCAAGAGCCGAACGCTTGGTTACCTAAAGTGGTCACGCTGTCAGGGATGATGACGGAGGTCAGAGTGGAACATCCATAGAAAGCGGAGTTGCCAATGGCCGTCACAGGATATCCCCCTATCTCGTCGGGGATGGTTATCGCTCCTCCGCTTCCAGTGTAACCGGTGATGCCAACTTGACCGTAGGCGAAGATAAAGGTGTAATCGAACGGGATGTAGGAGCCCATGATCAATCCGCCCAGGCTGCCTCCCGGGGCCGGGAAGTTGGACCCCTGATAGGCGTGGCCCAGGATGCTTGAATTCGACCAGCTCGCCCAGTCGGAGCCCACTGTGGGTGCCACGAGCCCATGGAATATCACCGAGGTCAGGTTATAGCAGCTACCGAACGCCCATGTCCCGATCACATTGACGCTGCTGGGGATCGTCACGGATGTCAGTGCTTCGCAGTATTGGAACGCATAGGCGCCGATGGTCGTGACGCTGTTCGGAATGGTGATCGAGCTCAGACCGGGAATTCCATAGAACGCTCCTTCGCCGATCGTCGTGACGCTGTTCGGGATGACGAACGGTCCGGACAGTCCCGGGGGATATTGGACCAGTACGGTAAGGTCCTTGCTGTAGAGGACCCCGCCCACGCTGGCGTAGTTCGGATTGTCGGCATCCACGTTGATCGCGGTCAAGCTGAAACAGGACGCGAAGGCGAAGCTGGAGATGGTGGTGACGCTCTCAGGTATGGTTATGGATGGCAAAGAGGTGCAATCGCAGAACGCTAAATTGCCGATGGTGGTGACGTTGTTTCCAATGATCACGGAATCAAGGGAGGTGCATTCTATGAAAGTGAAATCGCTGATGGTGGTGACACCGTTGCCTATGATCACGGAGGTCAGGGAGGTGCATTGCATGAACACATATATGCCTATGACAGTGACACTGTCAGGGATGGTCATGGATGTTAATGAGGTGCATTCACGGAACGCCCTGGCACCGATGCTGGTGACGCTCTCAGGGATGTTTATCGAGGCGAGCTCGTAGCAGTAAGCGAACGCATAGGGACCGATCGAGCTGACCCCGCTGTCGATGTTGACGGAGATCATGTCGGTGTTCGCGAACGATAAGTAGCCGATGGTCCGGACGGAACTCGGAATGGTCAGATCGGTGATGTTGACGTTGTTCAGGAACGCACTGTCGCCGATGGCGATGACGGGACAGCCTCCCAGGGTCGTTGGGATGGTTATGTCTCCTCCCGCCCCGAGGTAGCCGGTGATAGTGGCCTTGCCGTCCGTAACGGTGTAAGTGTAGCCCTCGGGGATGTAATCACCCATGACGAGCCCGTGGAAGTCCGCTCCGGGTATGGGGAAGTTGGACGCAGCGTATGCGTGGCCGAGGATTGTCGTATTTGTATAACTGATCCAGCCATTACCGACAGAGGTCGGCGCCGTGAGCCCATGGAAGGTTATGGATGTGAGAGAGGGGCATAAAAAGAACGCATAGCCACCGATCGTGGTGACCCCGCTGCCAATGATGACCGAGGTCAGGTCGTAGCAACGGTAGAACGACCTATCGGAGATCGTTGCGAGGCTGTTCGGTATGGTGATGGATGTCAGGTCGGAATAGGAGAACGCGTCGCCTCCGATCGTGGTGACGCTTTCAGGGATGGTGATTGAGGTCAGGCCGGAATTGGAGAACGCTTCGTTGATTATGGTGGTCAGGCCATAAGGTAAGGTTATGGCGGTCAATGCTTCGCAACGATAGAACGCCTGAAATCCTATGCTGGTTACCTTGCTGCCAATGATGACGGAGCTAAGGGCAGTGCAGTCTTTGAAAGTATAGGTATAGAGGGAGGTGACATTATCACCGATGGTGGCGGAGCTCAGAGAGGAGCAGCCATAGAACGATGAAAATCCCATGGAGCTTACGCTGTCGGGAATGATGATCGAGGTCAGGGCGGATTGTCTGAAAGTACTATTTCCGATAGTTATTACACTGTCGGGTATGGTAACGGAGGTGAGAGCGGATAGTTCGAAAGCATAATCTCCGATCTCGGTCACACCATCCGGGATGATGAAGGACCCGGAAAGCCCTCCGGGATAGGCGATCAATTTGGTCACGTTCTTGTTGTATAGCACCCCATCGATACTGGTGTAGTTCGGATTATCGGAATCGACGTTGATGCTGGTAAGGGAGCCGCAGTCGCTGAACACTCTGGTGCCCATTGAGGTGACGCCCCTTCCAATGCTTACCGTGCTCAGGACGTCGCAGGAGGAGAACACATCGTTGCCGATCGTCGTCACACTGTCTGGAATGGTGAAAGCGGTTAGACCCGAACATTCGGAGAACGCAGCGCGCCCTATCGTCGTCACACTGTCTGGAATGGTGAAATCGGTTAGAGCTGAACATCCGTGGAACGCAGCCTCCCCTATGAAAGTGACGCTGCCGGGTATGGTCACGGATGTGAGGGAGGTGCAGGAAGCGAAATTAGCGAAGCCGATCGTGGTGACCCCATAGCCTATGGTGACTGATTCGAGGGAGCGGCACTGACTGAACAGATATCTTCCCATTAGAGTGACGCTACCGGGTATGGTCACGGAAGTGAGGGAGGTGCAGCCCTCGAACGCGAAATCACCGATAGTTACTGTACTGTCAGGGATGACGACGGATGTGATGTGGGTCAGATATCTGAACGCGTTGTTGTTGATGACGGTTACAGGATATCCTCCGATGGTCGAGGGGATGATTATGTCCCCTCCGGCGCCGACATAGCCGGTTATCGTGACCTGTCCGGAGCCGACCACGTACACGTAATCGCTGGCGATGTAGCTGCCCATGAGCAGCCCGTTGAACGTCCCGCCGGGGGCTGGGAAGCTGGAACCCCTTAGGGCATGACCCACGATGCTTGCGTTCGTGTCATCGATCCAGTAGGCACCAACGTTGGTCGGTGCAATGAGTCCGTGGAACGTTATCGATGTGAGGTACGTGCAATTATTGAAGGTATATGCTCCGATCGTTCCGACGTTGCCGCCCAAGGTGACCGATGTCAGGGCGGAGAATGCGAAGGCGCCTTCCCCGATGGAGGTGACGCTGTCCGGGATGACGAACGGTCCGGACAGCCCACCGGGGAATGCGATCAGGACGGTCATGTCCTTGCTGTAAAGGACCCCTCCCACACTAGCGTAGTTCGCATTGCCGGGGTCGACATTGATGGCCGTGAGGGCTGGACACCCTGCAAATGCAAAGCCGCCGATCGATATCACGCTGTCGGGGATGGTCATCGAGGTTATGTCGGCGTTGTGCTGGAAAGCATTGTCACCGATGGCGATGACCGGACAGCCCTCCAGAGAGGATGGTATTGTTACATCCTCTCCTCCACCCAGATAACCGGTGATGGTGGCCTTGCCATCGGTCACGGTGTAAGTAAAGCCCTCAAAGACGTAATCGCCCATAATTAGGTCGTAGAAGAAGCCTCCAGATGGCGGGAAGTCGGAGGCGTAGTGGGCGTGTCCGCGGATGGCCGGATCTGTATACATGATCCAGTAAGAGCCGACGGAGGTCGGCGCCGTGAGGCCGAGGAAAGTTATCGAGCTCAGGGAGGTGCATCTTCCGAACGCCCCATCACCGATGGTGGTGACGCTGCCAGGGATGGTTATCGAGCTCAGGGATGTACAGAAGAGGAACGCGTAATCGCCGATCGTGGTGACCCCGTTCCCGATGGTCATGGAGGTGAGGAGGGAGCATTGTTGGAAAGCGTTGTCTCCGATCGTTATAACACTGCTGGGTATGTTCACAGAGGTGAGATGGGTGCAGAAGGCGAACGCAGATCTGCCTATGGAGGTGACGCTGTTCGGTATGGTGGCGGAGGTCAGGGCGGTGCAGTAGTAGAACGTCTCGTTCTCGATAGCGGTGATGCCGTCAGGGATGACGATGGAAGTGAGGGAGGCGCATCTTTCGAACGCCCCCTCACCGATGGTGGTGACGCTGCCAGGGATGATGATGGAAGTCAAGGCGGAGCAGGTTCTGAACGCCCAGTTGCCGATGGATGTCACGCTGTCCGGTATGGTGACCGAGGTCAAACTGAGACAAACACCGAACGTGGCGTCCTCTATGGTGGTGATGCTGTCGGGGATGTCGATCGAGGTCAGGCTGGCGCAGAAGTAGAACGCGCCAGCCTCGATTGAGGTCACGGTATCAGGGATTGTGACCGAGGTCAGGCCTGAGCCATAGAATGCACACTTCCCTATCGTGGTGACACTGCCCGGGATGACGAACGACCCGGATATCCCGGCGGGGTACTGGATCAGAAGGGTCACATCCTTGCTGTAAAGGACCCCGCTCACGCTAGCGTAGTTCGGGTTGGCGGGATCGACATTGATGGTGGTCAATGCGGAGCACTCTAAGAACGCATAGTCGCCGATGGAGGTGACGCTGGCAGAGATGTTGACCGAGGCTAGAGCGTTACAGCCGGAGAACGCGGATTCACCGATGGAAGTGACGCTGTCACCCAGGTCGACCGAGATGAGGTCGAGGCAGTAGTAGAACGTCTTGTTGCCTATGGAGGTGGCGCTGTCCAGTATGGTAATGTTTGTGAGATCGGACCACGCGAACGCCCCTTCGCCGATAAATGTTACGCTGCCGGGGATGGTGATGGACGTGAGTGCGGAGTCCGCGAACGCGTAATCTCCTATCGAGTTGATACCGTTACCTAGGGTGACGGAGGTCAGGGCTAGGCAATAGTAGAACGCCTCGATACCGATGGATGTGACGCTATCTGGGATGGTCAGCGAGGTTATGTTATCGTTGAAATCGAAAGCATAGTCGCCGATGGCGATGACCGGGCAGCCACCCAGGGTGGATGGGATGGTCACATCCCCGCCTGCGCCAAGGTAACCGGTGATGGTGGCGTTGCCGTCCGTCACGGTGTAGGTGTATCCCTCTGGGATGTAATCGCCCATGATGAGCCCGTAGAAGTTGCCCCCCGGTGCGGGGAAGTTGGAGGCGTAGTATGCGTGGCCGCGGATGGTCGCAGGCGTGTGATCCTTCCAGCTGGGGCCTATTGCCGGTGCCGTGAGCCCGTGGAAGGTGATATTTGTAAGGGAGCTGCAATAGTTGAAAGCGTTGTCCTCGATGGAGGTGACCCCGCTGCCGATGGTGATAGAGGCCAAGGCGTTGCAACCCCAGAACGCCGAAACGTCGATCGTTTCAACGCTGTCGGGAATGGTGATCGATTTAAGGCCAGTGCAATAATAGAACGCACCACTGCCGATGTAGGTGACGTTATTCCCAATGGAGAGCGTTTCGAGGGATGTAAGGTAGAAGAACGAATTGGTGCCGATGTATGTGACGCTGTCGGGGATGACGAGGGAGGTGAGGCCGTAGCAGTGGGCGAACGCACCGGTGCCGATGGTGGTTACCCCGCTGCCGAACGTGATGGCGGTCAGTGAGGCGCAGCGTTGGAACGCGCCATATCCTATCGAGGTGACGCTGTCGGGGATCACGAACGGCCCGGACAATCCTATTGGATATTGTATCAGGATGGTCGTGTCCTTGTTGTAAAGTACCCCGCTTACGCTGGTGAAGTTCGGATTGTCCGGATCGACGTTGATGGAGGTCAGGGCGTAACACTCCGAGAACACTCCAATGCCGATCTTGGTGACGCTGCTGGACACCGTAGCGGATTCAAGGGCGGAGCATCCAGCGAAAGCGAGGATGCCGATCGTGTTAACGCTGTTGCCAATCGTGATGGACGAGAGGGATTGACATTCCCTGAAAGCATAGCGATCGATGTATGCGACCCCATCGCCCATGGTGACCGAGGTTAGGGAAGTACACCTGGCGAACGCATACTCTCCTATCGTGCTGCTTTCGAGGGTGATGGAGGTGAGGGATCCACAATAACCGAAAGCATACGTTCCGATGGTGTTGGCTTCGATGGTGACGGACTGCAGGGAGGATTGATAGAACGCGAAACCGCCGATCGTTTGAACCCAGTTCGGTATGGTTATTGAGGTGATGTTCCCGTTGTACCAGAACGAATTGTTGCCGATGGCGATGACCGGGAAACCTCCCAAAGTGGTGGGGATCTTGGCCGCTCCGCCAGGGCCGATGTAGCCGGTGATTGTGGCCTTGCCATCGCCGACGGTGAATGTGTACTCGGGAATGTAGTCGCCCATTATGAGGCCATGGAAACTGCCCCCAAGCAGGGGGAAGTTGGAGGAGTAGTAGGCGTGACCGCGGACGGCGGAAGGTGCGTGCCATAACCAGTATTCGTCCACTGATGTCGGCGCCGTGAGCCCGCGGAAGTTCAAGGAGGAGAGGGAGTAGCATTCATAGAACACCTCTCCGCAGATCGTGGTCAATCCGCTGCCGAAGGTGATGGAAGTGAGGCCATAGCAGTAAGCGAAGGCATCCCAGCCTATGGTGGTGACGCTGTCGGGGAGGATGATGGATGTCAGTGCTGAACACGATGCGAAGGCGGAGTCGTAGATGGTGGTGACCCCGCTGCCCATGGTTACTGAGCTGAGCGATGAGCACTCAGAGAACGCGGAGGAGCCGATGGAGGTGACACTGTTGGGTATGGCGATGGAGGTCAGGCCAGTGCACGATCGGAACGCATCATTACCTATGGTGACGACACCGTCCGGTATGACGAACGACCCTGACAATCCTTCGGGGTATTGGACCAGGACGGTCAGGTCCTTGCTGTAAAGGATCCCTCCCACGCTGGCGAAGTTCGTATTGTTCGGATCGACAGTGAAGACGGTTAATGCGGAGCAATCGAGGAACGCAATGGCGCCGATGGAGGTGACCCCGCTGCCGATGTTGACGGATGTCAGGCCGGAGCAACCGATGAACGCATAGTCGCTGATGGAAGCGACGTTGTCCGGTATGGTGATGGATGTCAGGGCGGTGCAATATCTGAACGCCTCCGTTCCGATGGTGGTGACCCCGTTTCCGATGGTGACAGAGGTCAGCGCGGAGCAGTCGGCGAAAGCGTAGTTGCCGATGGAGGTGACCCCGCTGCCCATGGTGACAGAGGTCAGGGCAGAGCATCGGAAGAACGCAAAGCTGCCGATGGAGGTGACGCTGTCGGGGATGATGATCGAGGTGATGTTGGCGTTGTATTGGAAGGAGTTAGCACCTATAGCAACGACCGGGAAACCTCCCAGGGTCGGGGGTATCTTGGCCGCCCCACCCGGACCTATGTAGCCGGTTATGGTTGCATTACCGTCGGTCACGGTGTAGGTGTACTCGGGGATGTAATCGCCCATCATCAGACCGGCGAATCTGACTCCCGGTGCGGGGAAGTTGGATGAGTAGTAGGCGTATCCGCGGATGGTCGAAGGCGTAACACCGATCCAGGAAGCCCCTACGTAGGTCGGTTTAGTGAGCCCGTGGAAGTATATCGAGTTGAGCGATGTGCAGTAGTAGAAAGCCTCTGTGCCGATGGAAGTTACGCTGCTGCCCATGGTAACTGAGGTCAGAGATTGGCATACCCAGAACGCCTCATTGCCGATGGTGGTGACCCCGTTTCCGATGGTGATGGATGTGAGAGCGGACTGTGCAAATGCATAATCACCGATCACAACGACGCTGTCGGGGATGGTGATGGACGTTAGGGATCTGGCGTAGTAGAACGCATAGTTGCCGATGGTGGTGACACTGCTAGAGATCGTGACGGAGCTCAGAACGGTACAAAAGTGGAACGCCCTAGCTCCGATCGTTGTTATTCCATTTCCAATGGTGACCGATGTCAGGGCGGAGCATCCGTCAAACGCGTTGTTTCCGATGGTGGTGACGGTATCAGGGATGATGATGGATGTGATCCTGGTGTATGAGAAGGCAGCATACCCTATTGAAGTGATGCTGTCAGGGAAAACGAACGGTTCCGGCAGTCCTCCAGCATATTGGATCAGGACGGTCCGGTCCTTGCTGCAGAGAAGTCCGTTCACGCTAGCGAAGTTCGGATTATCGGCATCGACGTTGAACGAGGTCAGGGCGTGGCACGCCGCGAACGCCAAGTTGCCGATGGAGGTGACGCTGGCAGGGATGGTGATGGATGTCAAAGCTGAGCATCTGAAGAACGCATATTTCTCGATCGATGACAGGCCGTCGGGAATATTGATGGACGTCAGTGAGGTGCAGTAGTAGAACGAATAATTGCCGATCGTGGTGATGCTGGAACCAAGGGATACGGACTCTAGGGAGATGCATTCCCTGAACATTTCATCGTCGATCTTGGTAACCCCGTTCCCGATCGTGACTGAGGTCAGTGCGGAGCAGGAGTAGAATGCATATTTGCCTATGACAGTGACACTGTCGGGGATGGTTATGGATGTCAAAGCGGTGCAATGGGTGAACGCCTGGTAACCGATGCTGGTGACGCTGTCAGGGATGTTTATCGAAACGAGCGCCGCGCAGTGAGAGAAAGTAGATGGACTGATCGAGCTAACTCCGCTCTCGATGTTGACGGAGGTCAGATTGGAGTACGCGAACGCAGAGTATCCGAAAGTGACGCTGCCCGGAATGCTTATTGAGGTAAGGCCAGAATACGCGAACGCGGCGCCTCCGATGGTGGTGACGGTATCAGGGATGGTGATGGAGGTCAGGCCAGTGCACGAACGGAAGGCCTCTCCCCCGATGGAGGTGACCCCGCTGCCGATGGTCACGGAGGTCAATGCGTAGCAATATCGGAACGAATAGTTGCCGATGGAAGTTACGCTGTCAGTTATGGTGACGGAGGTGATCAAGCTACCGGAGAACGCATATTCCCCGATGCTGGTGACACTGTTGGGTATGGTGAAAGGCCCAGATGATCCTCCAGGATAGATGATTAACGTGGCAATGGTCTTGTCATACAGGACCCCGTCGAGGCTGGCATAGATTGAATTGTCGGCATCGACATCTATGACGGTCAGAGAGGTGCAGGCCAGGAATGCATATGAACCGATCGTGGTGACCCCGCTTCCGATGTTTATCGAGGTCAGAGCTGAGCAGTTGTAGAACGCATACCTGCCGATGGTGGTGACGCTATCGGGTATGTTGATGGAGACGAGGGAGATGCAGTAACTGAAATCCCAGTCATTGATGGTGGCGACCCCGTCGCCGATGGTGACGGAGGTCAGGGATGGGCATCTGTCGAAGGTATAGGTTCCCATCAGAGAAACGCTGCCGGGTATGGTGACCGAGGTTAGGGAGGTGCATAAACGGAACGCGTAGTCGCCGATCGTTCTCACGCCATCAGGGATGACGACGGAGGTGATGGAGGTGCATTGATAGAACGCTTGGTTGTTTATGACCGTTACCGGATATCCCCCGATGGTGGAAGGGATGGCGATGTCTCCACCTGGGCCAACATAGCCAGTTATCGTTACCTGCCCAGAGCCGATTGCGTAGAGATAATCACCGGCGATGTAGCTGCCCATCAGCAACCCATTGAAATAACCGGTGGGGGCGGGGAAATTCGACCCCCTGAGAGCGTGTCCTACGATGCTTGCATTGGCATCAGTGATCCAATCCGTACCAACGGTGGTCGGCGCCGTTAGCCCATGGAAGGTTATCGAGGTCAGTTCGAAACACCTATTGAACGCATTGTCGCTGATCGTGGTCAATCCATTACCAAGGGTGACGGAGCTCATGGCCAAGCAGTTATAGAAAGCGTAATTTCCGATGGAGGTGACACTATCGGGGATGGTTACCGAGGTCAGGACGCGACAATTGAAGAAAGCAATGTCTCCGATAGTGGTTACATTATTGCCGATGGTCACGGTCGTAAGAGAGGTGCAATGACTGAACGCTTGTTCACCGATGGTTATGACCCCGTTTCCGATGTTTGCGAAGGTGAGAGAAGCGCAGGAGGAGAACGCAGTACTTCCGATCGAGGTGACGCTGTTGGGGATTGTGATCGAGGTGAGAGAAGTGCAGGAGTAGAACGCAGAGGTGCCGATGGAGGTCACACCATCAGGGATGGTTATGGATTCTAGCGCGGAGCAGTAATAGAACACCCGAACGTCGATCAGAGTGACCCCATTTCCGATGGAGGCGGAGGTGAGAGAGGTGCAATGGTCGAACGCATAGCCGCCAAGGGAGGTTACGCTGTCGGGGATGGTGATGGATGTGATGGAGGAATATGCGAAAGCTCCAATGCCGATCTTGGTGACGCCCTCGGGAATGATGATAGAGGTGATGTTGGCATTGCTTGTGAACGCGCTATCAGCAATGGCGATGACCGGGGATCCCCCCAGAGTGGAGGGTATCTTGGCCGCCCCGCCAGGACCTATGTAGCCGGTGATGGTTGCCTTGCCATCTGCAACTGTGTAAGTGTACTCGGGTATGTAATCGCCCATGGTCAGGCCGTTGAACTTCGACCCTTGCGCGGGGAAGTCGGAGGAGTAGTAGGCGTGACCGCGAATGGTGGAAGGCGTGCCAGCGATCCAATTGGTGCCCACGGAGGTCGGTGCCGTGAGCCCGTGGAAGGTGATATTAATGAGCGAGGCAGAGTAGTCGAACGCGTAGCTGCCTATGTTTGCTATTCCGCTGCCGATTGTGATCGATGACAGACCGGTTCGTGAGAACGCATAGTCGCCGATGGTAGTGACGCCGTCAGGGATTGTAACGGCGGTCAGTGAGGAACAGTAGTAGAACGCGTGGCTACCGATAGAAGTGATACTGTTGGATAGGGTGACAGAGGAGAGGGAATAGCAATAGATGAACGCGCGTTCACTAATCGTCGTGATCCCAGTACCGATGGTGACGGATGTTACATAGGAATATTCGAACGCATAGGGTTCGATTGATGTTATGGTGTCTGGTAATATAATGGGAATCGGGGCGGAATAAGTGAAGGCGCCACGTTTGATGGTTGTGACGCTATCAGGGAAAACGAAAGGCCCAAGCAACCCTCCGGGGTATGCGTTCAATGCGGTCATGTCTTTGCTGTAAAGAACTCCGCCATCGCTAGCGTAGTTCGGATTATCGGGATCGACATCGATGTGGGTCAGTACAGAACAGGCGGCGAACGCGCGGGCTTCGATGGACGTGACATTTTCGGGTATGGTGATGGAGGTAAGGGAGGAACAGACGAAGAAAGCGGACTCACCGATGGTCGTGACCGAGTTACCTATGGTGACAGAGGTCAGGGAGGTGCAATAATAGAACGCATGGTCACCGATCACGGTAACGCCGTTGCCAATGGTTACATTGGTCAGGGAAGTGCAGTCTGAGAAAGCCATTTCCCCGATCGAGGTGACGCTGTCAGGGATGGTGATGGAGGTTATGGAGTCTTGTCCAACGAAGGCCCAATCACCGATGGCCACGACCGGGTAGCCCCCCAGCGTGGTGGGGATGTTGACATCACCACCTGGCCCTAGGTAACCTGTGATCGTGGCATTGCCCTCAAAAACCGCATATTCAAAATCTCCCTCGCTCGCAGCAGAGGCGTTGTTTGGAATGACCAGAAGCAATATGATGATGAACAGTAACGCTAATCCCAGAATACCTAACCGAAATCTCGGTCTATTTTCTGAACAGACTTCCATCTAATGATCCCCCCACGATTCGCGCTTTCGTAAATGGTCGTTCGACCATTCTCTGAAGCCTGAATGGAACCCTGGGTAGACCTGTGCGAATGTCCACTCATTTGCGCTTCACCCCCCTAATATCAGCGAAGGCCCCTTCTCCCCCCTTGCGTTTGAATGAGGAGGGACCTACGAGTGCCGATGATGAGCTAAATACGTCTTTGGTCAGAATATATAGATTGTCATTATCGTTAACGATAACCTGTGGATTAATTATGACCAGAGATTTGAGATATCTGGATGTGTTAATATGGAATCATGGCGGTAGTACCATCCTCGCATACGATCACTTGCCAACAAACGCTTGGCTATGTTATCATCTTTGATGCATAGGTAATGCATCGAGCCTTCTGTTCATTACCCAATTCGGAGCCTAATCCTCACCCTTCTCTTTTTTCCTGTCTTTCTTCTCCTTGTTCCTCTTGCCCAGCAGGAAAAACAACAGGAGGAGCACGACTATCGCCACGATCGGTATCACGATGAGGTACCAGGGAATGCCTTCAGCCTCCTCGTCAGGCATCTGGGGATCGAAGGTTATGCTGTGCTCGGACGACGCCGTCCCTTCCCCGTTATCGTTCACCGCCTTGATCACATAGTTGTATGTGGTGCCGCTCTGCACGTCCGTGTCCAGATACGAGGTCCCGTCCACAGTGGTCAGTAGCGTCAGTTCTCCATCACCAACGCTCCTGTACACGTTGTACCCGGAGATCTCCGTTCCCCCGTCCTCGCCGGGCGCCGACCAGGTCAGGCTGATTCCGTCGTCGACCTCCGCCGCGTCGACGCCCACTGGCGCTGATGGCGTGGTCACGAACGTGGCGTTTACTATGTCGGTCGGCTCGCCCATACCCAACCCGTTTATCGCCACTACTCGGAAGTAATAGGTCACCCCGGGCTGCAGGTCTTCGAATTGATGTTCCAGGGAGGTGACGGAAACGTTTAGGTCCAGAGGCCCGGGGCCCTCTCCATAGTATATGCGGAACCCGGTCACCGTGGCCCCTCCATCGTTGTCCGGTGCGGACCATGTCAAGAGTATCCCGGAAGCGGTCACCTCGGCGGCGAGGTCCTGAGGCGCGCCGGGGACGGTGATGAAGGTGATGTTCCGCACCTCGCTCAATTCTCCTTCCCCGATAGCGTTGACCGCGGAGATGGCGTAGTATAGCGTGTAACCGATGGGCGCCCCGATGTCGATGAAGGATAGGGCGGTGATGTTGCCGATCTGGCTGAGAACATCATCGGATAACCCCCGATACACGTTGTATTGGAGAATGGACGACCCGTTGTCCTCCGGTTCATCCCAACTCAGCTCGACGGACGCCCCGTTCAACGCGACCAAGAGGTTCGATGGCGCGCCTGGCACGTTGACCGGGGTGACTGCGACAACATCGCTCATCGCCCCTTCTCCTATTGAGTTCTCCGCGCTCACCGCGTAGTAGTAGGTGTTTCCATTGACCAACCCGGTGTTGGTGAACTGCAGGAGGCCGGTGCTATCGACCTCGGTCAGATCGACCTCATCGTTTCCCCGGTAGATGTGGTAGGCGGTGATCGCCGAACCACCATCGTCAGGAGCGATCCAGCTAATAGTGGCCGACCTGTCGGATGGCACTGCCCCCAAACCAGTGGGCGCCCCGGGGACCGTGGGCAGTTCAATGGTGAAATGGACCGTCGCGTTCCCGAAGTTCCCCGACTGATCGAACGCGGTCACGATGACCGTGTGAGGGCCATCCGCCAGGCTCTCCGAGTGCGAGGTGTTTAACCCCATATCCACCGGCGGTTGTGTATCGATGGTCAATTCAATGCGGTCCAGACCGGTCTGGTTGTCCCAGGCCTGCCATTCGATGGTGACATTGGTCGATGTCAGGGTGGCCCCCTCGGAGGGAGCGGTTATGGTCACCTCCGGCGGGACCTCCTCTGGATCGGCCAACGGCAGCATGTCATAAGCGTCAGCGGCGCCAACGATGTGATACGGTACGTCGACGAAACCGTCGTAGTCAGCATCAGGTTCTAACCAATCGCTCCAGCGATTGCCGCCCCCAGAATCGTTCCAGGCGTTGTTATTGCCTCCATCGTATGCTTGAGCGTGGCTTGCGTCATAGATCGGTCCGGCGCCGTTATTGTCCGTGAAAATGTTGTTGACCACTGTCACATTCTCTATGCCGGCTGTTATGTAGACCCCGTATTGATTGACGAACCCCCCGTTGTTCGATATAACGCAGTCCCGGACAAGGAGATGGTAGACATTAACGTTGACATAAATTCCATGATGGGAGCAATTGGAGATGGTACACCCTTGAACGATGGTACGTATCGAATGATCGATCTGTATGCCTCTTCCGGTACTCCCGCCGCGCTCTTCGATGGTCACTCCCGAGATGGTGGTGTCCACTGAGGATCGAACATAGATACCGAATTGGGTGCCATTGACAATGACGGAGTCCCTAAATGTTATGTTCTGACAACCACGACCCAGGAAGCTATTGTCGCCAAGCTGGAACATTGTACCCAAGCTGTCATAGAAAGAGGAATTGGCGATTGTCGAATTATCGCAGTAATTCAGTCGGACTATTCCCTCTGAGGAGAACACGTGCCTCACCACAAGGTTCTCGATCAAGGCCCCGGTCAGCTCTGAAAGGTATATGGCACAATCGGTCTGGACGGAATCATCGTTCTCTATGGTGACATTTCGAATGATCCAGTCAGTTTGTCTGGGATGATTGGTCTCGTCCCTCATCCAAAACCCTGCGGTCGAGAAATCAGAGAGTGTGCAGTTCTCGAAGGTGAACCCATACATCTTGTTGCTGTAGGTCCAGATATCCCGCATCGACCCGCTGATAATGCAATCCGTCACAGAGATATTGACACAGTCTCTTGAAAATTCACTGGTAAAATACAGACCGTGGCGTTCGTTACCGACGATCGAGCAAGCCTCAATGGAAAGGTCGACACACCCGGTTACCTTAATGCCGTTGCCGTCATCGCCTGTCGTCGCGATCCCGTTATCGATCAATCTACAACCGTTGATGGTGTTATTGTCGCATTCGTCCAACTTGATCCCGTTGTATGCGTTCATGTAGGCGCTGATGTTTTGAACGATTGCGTTGGTGACATTATTCAATCGCAATCCTGACCGGTCCTCATATCCCCCTGCGTTAGCGTAGGAGAGGTTACAATCCCTGATGATGAGGTGTAACGCCGTGTTCGATATCATGAGGGCGTTGGCAAAACCGGTTGCGTTTATGTACCAGCCCTCGATGATGTACGGGTTGTCCCACGAACCATTGCCTTGCACCACAAGGTCAGATGAGTTCAATGCGGGATCGCCATCGATCGCTACAGGAGCGTGCGTCGTAAGTTCGAGAAGCGGGACCTCGCCCGCTCTGACGCTATCGGAAAAGGATATAGTGGTCATGACCGTCATGACCATCATCAGTCCGACAACAAGCGCGAATGTCCTTAGGGCACGTCCATCAGGTGCCCTCCTCCATATCGTCCCCTTTCGAATCATGAATAATATCCCCCGCCCCATCTCGATGGTGGAATACCATATGTTTTTACACTAGAACTTGAGACCTTTTTATTATTTATGGTGAAAATTAAAGTGTTTATATTCCGGTGTAAATTAAAACAACGATCGGCTGGACCAGGTCATCCTGCGATCCGTTGTTCGATCTCGAGGGGCAAAGGTAGGGATTAGCCCTGAGAACGCTTGTATGGGCGGCCCGATCTTGGATGTCAGGAGATATCCGTCTAGATTTCGCCGAGCGTTCCTCCTTTCGAACATAGAGGACCGTCGGTATGTGTCAGATGGATGCCAAGTAATGTAATCAAGGGACACGCTTTTTAACCGCTGCCGTGGACACCTGCTGTTCGCATTCCTTCGCCTCCATTATCGTTAGGTCCATCATTCTGTTTATGAAATAGTCCACCACGGTCCCGCTGCTTATGATGGCCCGGTGGCCGCTCCTTTCTTTTGACAGGATCACCGATATCTCCCGATCGCACACCATGATCAGCTCGACATCGTATTCCATCCCCTTGTCCGAAGCCTCCATGGCGTTGGAGATGAAGGGTTCGGGGGGACTGAGCTTCCCCTTGCTTATGTTCAACAGCCTAGCCTTGCCGAGCAGCCCCACGAAGTCTTCGGTACCCTCCATTACCACCACGGTCACCGCTTTCTTCTCCGAGGCGGCCGTCACGCTCTTGGCATACCTTCTCAGATAATCGTTATGAATGCTGATTATGACCACCTCCCTTCTGGCGGAATCCATCAGCTCCGCCACCTTGTGATCGATGGCCCACTCCCCCTTTATCGTCCATATGGGGTTGTTTCCCCTTTCGGCGGTGCTGCCTATCTCCTCCATGGCCTTGACCACCTCGTCCCGGGCCTTCTCCAGGTCCTCGATGAGATGGCCGAACACCTCGGCCGGGTCGTTGGCCCGATAGCAGCGGGGATTGGTGTTGCCGACCTCCACGAATCCCTTTTCCAGCAAACGTTCCATGACATCGTACGCCCGAGACCGGGGCACCTTGCTCTCGTCGCTTATCTCCTTGATCGTCCCTTCACCCAGTACCACCGTGGCGATGTACGCCTTGGCCTCGTACTCGCTCATCCCTAGTCGCATCAGGTGCTCGATGATGTCGGACATGTCACTCTCGTAGTGACAACAACTCTATAAATATCTTCAATGTTGCCCGACCCAACCAATTTACGAGGCGCGTCCATGGTATTCGATAGGTTAGCGAACGTAGTTACGAAACATTACAAGCTCATCATAGTCATCTGGGTGATACTTCTTCTGCTCAGCGTCCCGGCCATGATGAGCCTGAACAGCGTGGTCAGCTACGACTCGGAGATGACCTCCGAGGATGAGAACGAGTCGACCATAGCTGCGAAGATCATTGCCGATAACTTTCAAGGTTCGGTCGCCAACAGCACGCTCATCATCGTGCTGCAGTCGGACGACATGACCACGGAGGAAGCCAGGGACTTTGTGCTAAAATTGCAAAATGACCTGGCATCGGCCGACCTGGCCTACATGGAGAGCATCGGGTCCATCTACGCCTACTCCGGGACCGTTCTGTACATCGCGGTGAACGAGCTGGGACCCCAGATGTACATTGCCGAGGAGCAGGTCACCCAGAGCGCCTTCCTGTTCTGGGGCGTTCCGGCCATGCACGTGCAGGCTTGGGTAAGCAATTTCACTTCGAGCATGAACGAGACCAATGCCTCCGCTCATGCCTATATGGCCACCATGGCCGCATTGGCCTCATCCGAGATGGATGCCAACATGAGCGCCATGGCCTTCGGGTACTACGCAGCTTTCGCCAGCGCCTGGAACTCCACCGCCTCCGTTCCGTCCTTGGTCGCCGATCCAATGGCTCGCGGTGAATTCTGCGTCAACGCCGTGGCTCCGACGTTCATATCCAGCCTTCCTTTGGATGAAGCATATCAGCAGATGATGAACGCGACCATAGGTGCATTCAACCTGACCACCTTCAACAGCCAGCCGGCGGTTCATGCGTTCACGATCGGCATGATCTCCGGGATGGCTGGAATAAGCAACACCACGTTCCTGCAGGACGTTTACGACCTGGGGCCTAACTATTCCAACCTGACCACCCAGATCGGCATCGCCTCTCTGATCGCTGAGATAATCACCACCAACACCCTGGACTCCTATCCGATCGCCCTGCCGGACCAGCTCATCACCGGTTTCGTCTCCCCGGACAACCACACCATGATGATGACCATCTCCTTCTCCGTGGGCGCCGGCTACATGACCGATGACGGCGGCACGCCAATGACCGACATGGTCGAGGATATCCGGGAGATAATCATTGACGTAAGGGATGACACTGGCTTCGATGTCAAAACGTACGTCACCGGGGCGGCGGCCATCTCCAAGGACATGGAGGAGCAGTCCGCCAACGATATGACGCTGATCGAGCCAATCACCATCATCGTCATCCTGGTGCTGATGGGATACCTCTTCCGCACCGTGGTCGGGCAGTTCCTTCCGCTCGGCGCCGTCGGTGTCGCCGTGGGCATAAGCCAGGCCATGGTGTTCGTGCTGGCCTCCACGGTCATGGACGTCAACTATATGATTTCCACCATGCTCTTCGCCCTGCTAATGGGCGTCGGAACGGACTACTCCATCTTCATCGTCACCCGCTATCGGGAGGAGAGGATGAGAGGGGCGAACCGTGAGCAGGCCGTGCACACGGCTTTGACGTGGGCGGGCGAATCGGTCGCCACCAGCGCCTCCACGGTCATAATCGCGTTCTTGGCCATGGCCACCGCTGACTTCTCCTTCGTGCAGTCCTTGGGGATCATCATCGCCGGAGCCATAGTAATAGCCCTGCTGGTGGCGCTCACCCTCATCCCATCCATCCTTATGCTGGTCGGCAACCGGATATTCTGGCCCACCACCGGCAAGCGCTGGGAGAACTATCGGGACAAGTTCATGGCCAAGAAGGCCGCCGGGAACCACGGCTACTTCCATAGGGCGGCCACTTTCTCGGTCAATCACGCCAAGGTCGTGCTGATCGTGGCGGTGCTGGTGACCGTCCCGTCGACATACATGTTCGTCACCGCCGAGACCAGCTTCGATTTCATCGGGGCCATGGGAGATTCCGAGAGCATAGACGGCATCAAGGCAATGACCGAGGACTTCGGCGCCGGCAGTATTCAACCGACGCAAATAGTCATCACCGGAGACGTGGTGGTGTACGATGGTACCAGCTTCAACTACGCCTACCTGGACGCGGTAGAGAACGTCACCTTGGCCGTAGCGTCCCAATCGGAAGTGCAGAAGGTCACTGGCATAACCCGTCCCTACGGGGAGCCGATTGACTACCGGAACTTGGACGCCCTCAACGACGAGGAGCGCAGCCAGGTCATGTCCGCCATGCTGTCCAACCTGGGAGCGGACAACCGCAGCGTGCTGCTGACGGTGATACTGTCGGAGCAGCCGCAGAGCGCCGGTTCGGTCTCGTTCATAAACGACCTGCGCGGAGATCTCGCCGAGATCAAGGCCCAGGAGACCCAGCTGGCCAGTTCCGAGATATATGTTGGCGGCGTCACCGCCGCCCTCTATGACACGGCGGAGTTCACCGACGCCGAGTTCAGGAACGTTGAGATACTGGTTGTGATCGGCATCTTCATCGTACTGATGATCGTTCTCGGCTCCATACTGCTGCCGGCGTTCGCGGTGATCACCATCGCCATGAGCATCAGCTGGGCCTTCGCCCTGACCTATTTGGTATTTGGGACCATCCTCAGCCTGCCGGTGCTGTGGCTGATCCCGCTCATCCTGTTCGTCATGCTGATGGGCATCGGGATCGACTACAACATCTTCATCCTGACCCGCATCCGCGAGGAGATCCACAAGGGCAAGGACACCAAGGAGGCGGTGGTCGACGCGGTGGACTGGACCGGCGGAATAATAACCGCCCTCGCTCTGATAATGGCCGGTGCGTTCGGGGCCATGATGCTCTCCAGCAACGCCATGCTGCAGGAGTTCGGGTTCGCTCTGACCGTGGCCATCCTCCTGGACGCCATGGTGGTGCGCACCTACATCGTGCCAGCCGGCCTGGCCGTGATGGGCAAGAAGGCCTGGTGGGCCCCTGGCCGCCTGCAAAGGGAGGGGCGCGAGGAGAAGATGCGCAAGAAGGCGGAAAAGAAGGAATAGTCCCGAACCGGGGCGGCCGGCCTGGCCGCCCCTTTACTTTATTCAACGTGTGCGAACCCGTGTCATTCTATTGTTTAAATTCTTGGCAGTCGTTCCCGGAACGTTCGTCAACAAAGGTGTTCCCTTGAGCAGAAAGACCATGGTCGTCGGTGCTACCGGTCAGATAGGCTCGGAGCTTATCCTGGAGCTGAGGAAGCGGTACGGAGGGGAGAACGTCATCGGGGTCGGTCACAGCCGGGCGCCTTCCCAGGAGATGCTGGATTCCGGGCCGTACGAGACCGGGAACGTCATGGATGTCAAGAGCATCGACAAGCTTTGCGATAAGTACGGCGTAGGTACGATCTACCACCTGGCCGCCGTTCTTTCTGGCGTCGGGGAAAAGGACCCCCAGTTCGCCTGGGACCTCAACATGAACGGCCTGATCAATGTGCTCGAGGTTGCCAGGGAACGCAACATCAAGGTGTTCTGGCCTTCGTCCATCGCCGTCTTCGGCAATAACTGCACTCGTGTCAACACGCCGCAGGACGCCGTGCTGCAGCCGACCACCATGTACGGCGTGACCAAGGTGGCTGGCGAACTTCTTTGCGACTACTATCACCGCAAGTTCGGGGTTGATGTCAGGAGCGTACGGTACGCCGGGATCATCAGCGCCGAGACGCCCCCCGGCGGTGGGACGACCGATTACGCCGTTGCGATATTCTATGAGGCGGTGCGCAGCAACCGCTACGCCTGCTTCGTGAACGAGAGGACCGCTCTTCCGATGATATACATGCCCGATTGCATAAACGCCGCCATCGACATAATGGAAGCGCCCGTTGAGCGTTTAACGACCAGGCTGGGATACAATCTCAACGGCCTCAATTTCTCCGCGGCGGAGCTCGCCGAGGTCGTGAAGGAACGCAGCCCCGGATTCGTCATCAGCTACGAACCGGACTTCCGTCAGGCCATCGCGGACTCCTGGCCGGACTCCATGGACGATTCCCGCGCCGCGAACGACTGGGGCTGGAAGGCCGAGTGGGACTTGGAACGGCTGGCGGACGACATGTTCGCCAAGCTCAGGAAGCGCAAGGCCGAGGGGACGCTCTAACAAGGATAGATTAATCCGCCGGCTAGTCGCTCTTGAACCGGGATAGCATGAGAGACCCTACTTCGTTCCTCAAGAAGGAGTACCAGGACCTGGTCGACCAATCGCTGGACTGGCGCATAGCCAAGCTGCAGGGGGCGAGCACCCCCTGGTGCAACGTGGACGGGAAGAGGGTGCTCATGTTCTGCTCCAATAACTACCTCGGTCTGAGCAACCACCCGCACATGAAGGAGCTAGCTAAGAAAGCTGTCGATACACACGGGGTCGGTTCCGGCTCGGTACGGCCGATCGCCGGCACCATGGACCTTCACCTGGAGCTCGAGGAAAGGCTGGCAAAGTTCAAAGGTCGCCCAGCATCGCTGGTCTACCAGACCGGCTTCGCCGCCAACTCCGGACTCATTCCCCAACTGGCCGGGAAGGGGGACCTGATAATCTCGGACGAACTGAACCACGGCAGCATAATAGACGGCGTCCGTCTCACCAACGCCGACCGGGCTATCTACAAGCACTGCGACATGGAGGACCTGGCCTTGAAGCTGGAGGAGGCAGATAGGAAGGATCCCGTATACCGGCGCATACTGGTCATAACGGACGGGGTGTTCTCCATGGACGGGGACATGGCGCCCCTGGACAGGATAGCGAAACTGGCCAAGGACCACGGAGCGATGCTGTACGTGGACGACGCCCACGGCGAGGGGGTGCTGGGCGAAGGTGGAAGAGGGATCGTATCCCATTTCGGCCTGGACCACGGCACCGTCCAGGTGGAGATGGGTACCTTCTCGAAAGCGTTCGGGGTAGTCGGCGGCCACATATCCGGCTCGCAGGACCTCAAGAACTTCGCTCTGAACAGGTCCAGAACATGGCTGCTCAGCGGCTCGCACCCTCCGGCGGTGGCCGCGGCGTGCATAGGTGCGATCGATGTACTGGAAAATGAACCGCAGCACGTGCGGAACCTTTGGAAGAGAACGGACCATTTCCGCAAGGCCATGCAGGACCTGGGCTTCGATACCGGACGTTCCGTCACGCCCATAATCCCGGTGATGGTGGGCGACAGCGCCAAAGGGAAGCGCTTGAGCGAAAGGTTGTATCAGGAAGGGATATTCGCATTGCCGATAGTCTTCCCGATGGTGGCCAAGGATAAAGCGAGAATACGCACCATAATGAACGCCGCCCTGAGCGAGGAGGACCTGAACTTCGCCCTAGGCAAGTTCGAGATGATAGGCAGGGAACTGGGGATCATCTGATCTCGTAGCCGGGAGCATGCGGCGGATGTTAAGGGCTGGTGACCTCCTATGCTCACCACCCCCAGGCTTGAGCTTATAGATGCCTATAGCCGCTGTCGGAATGGTTCATTAAGTGCTGCGCAATGCCTAGTCCGCGCACCGTGAAGAGAGGACAGGATGGGAGCGATCCCTGCTATTATTATACCAGTACATATTATTAAATACCAAATTTTTAGGCAAATACAATATCATTTTTAAAAATTCTAGATATTTGACTAATAAATTCATATAAAAACAACAAGCGTCTATGCGTCCCCCCTCAAACAACTTTGGGTGAGATCACGATGGAATCTAACATTAGCGGCCAGCCCGCATTATCAACCATGTTCAATGCCAAGGCCGAGGCCCACGCGGGCCTGGCCAGGGAGCTTGAGGCGCTGTGCATCCCGGACCTCAGGGTGGTAGCTGGGAAAGGGGAGATCGAGCTGTATTGCCGGGACCAGGCCGACGTCCCCCAGATGCTGAAGGACGTTCTTATCGACTACGTCCCGGACCTGGTTGTGCAACCTTCCACCCTGGAGGCGACGGTGGCGGCCCTGGGGTTCGCCAAGGCCCGCGGGCTCCCGGTGGTGCCGCGCGGATCGGGGTCCTCTCCCTTCGGCGGTTCCATCCCGGTGAACGGGGGAATGGTCCTGGACGCCGGGAACCTGGACCGGGTGCTTTCCGTGGACAAGGAAAGGAAGCTGGTGAAGGTCCAGGGGGGATGCCGCTGGGCCGAGGTGGACCATGCGCTCTCGCCGCACGGCCTCCGGCTGATGAGCTGCCCCTCCAGCCGGTTCTCCACGGTCGCCGGATGGATCTCCGGCGGGGGGTTGGGCGTCGGTTCCCTGGGCGGCGGGCACCTGAGCGAGATCGTCACCTCGGTAGGTCTAGCGACACCGGAGGGAACCATGACCCTGCGACCGCCACAGGAGGAGTTCATGGCGGTGTTCGGCAGCGAAGGTCAACTGGGCATCATCGTTGAAGCTACGCTCAAGGTCAAGGACCTGGACGAGGACGCCAGGCCGCACCTCCTCCTGTTCAATGACCTTGACGCAGCGGTGGACATGGCCGAAAGGCTACGCCGCCTTTCGCCCTTGCCGGAGGACCTGATATATTTCTCACCGGGCAAGCTGCGGTACGCCAACAAGCTCTTGCACGGCGATCATTTCGGGGAAGGCCACGCCCTGCTGGTGACCTCCGCCGGCGAGAGCTCGGAGAAGGCGATAGCCGAACTGATTACCTCCTCGAAAGTTCTGGAGGAAAGGGAGTATCAGGCCCGCCTTCTTTGGCATGAGAGATATTTCCCGATGAAATTGCGCCGTCTGGGCCCGGGGATGCTGGGAGCGGAGGTGCTGGCGCCCATGAACAGGCTGAAGGACATCCTGCACCGGGCCGAGGAGCTTTGCCATGAGTTCGATCTGGACCCTTTGCTAGAGGTGCACTTCGTTCGCGGCGAGGAGTCGTTGCTCCTCTGCTACTACCTCACCGACCAGGTGAACCAGTCCGCCTATACCCTGGACGCCGCCAAGTCCATGGTGGTCACCTCGTCCCTGATCGGGCTGGGAGCGAGACCGTACTCCCTGGGCGTCTGGAACAACTCCTTCGCCGACAGTTGGCCGGAGCAGGAGAGGGAAAGGCTCAGGAAGGCGAAGTTAAAGCTCGACCCGTCCAACATCATGAACACCGGGAAGTACTTCGCATTGAAGGGCCGCGTGTTCGGAGGCGCGGGGATGGTCTTCAGCCCGGCGGGGTCCGGTGCGGCCTTCGAGCTCATGGCTAGGCTGCACTCGCCCCTGGGGGCGGCCTTCCGATCGCTGTCCGCCTTCTCCAGAAAGGTCATGGGACCGAAGGAACGGGACGCGCTCGTGCAGATGGCCAATCAATGCGCCATGTGCGGGGCGTGCGTAAGCGTCTGCCCCGCTTACGCCATTACTAACGATGAACGGGTGACGGCCCGCGGCAAGCTGCTCACCGCCAAGGCCCTGGTCGAAGGAAAGGATATCACTAAGGAGCATGCGCATCGGACGTTCCTGTGCATGAGGTGCAAAGCCTGCGAGCAGGTGTGCCAATCCAAGCTCGAGCTGATGACCGCGTACGAGGACCTCGAGGCTCGCCTGGAAAAGGTGCATGGCAAGGACGCGGCGGAGATCGAGCGCTTCGTGCGGGTGGCCGAGGTGAGCCTGCGCTACGAGGAGCTGGTGTCCAGGGGGTTGGTGCTGGGGGCGCCGAGGAACGGTATGGGAGGTGAGCGCGATGTATGAGCGCTATCACATTCATGTCCAGCCGACCCAGGGAAGGCATAGGCCGGTCCCGAAGTTCCTGGTCCGCCGGGCGGAGAACTGCATCAACTGCGGGAAATGCGAACGGGCCTGCGTGTACGGCGCGCATAAAAGAGATGTGAACGACCCGCGGAAGATGTCCGAGCCGGACAGCACCTTGTGCAAGAACTGCTTCCGCTGCGTGGTGGAGTGTCCGCAGAGAGCGCTGTCGATCAAGGTCAACGAGGAGTTCAAGGTCCTGGGCAGGGGTGTCTGGACCCCGGTGCGGGTCACCACCATGTGGAACGAGGCGGAGAACGCCAAGATCCCTGTGCTCGGGGCCGGTTACCGCGGCAACTTCTCCGGACCTGGCTACGACGCTATGTGGACCGATATGTCCGAGATAGTCCGGCCTACCAGGGACGGCATCCACGGGCGGGAGTTCATATCCACCAGCGTGGACATAGGGCGAAAACCGCCGTTGCTGAGCTTTGATGAGAAAGGGGCGCTGCTAACTCAAATGGGACCGCTGATCGATCTGCCGGTGCCCTTCCTTCTGGACGTTTCCCGCCTGGCGGTCACCGCCGCCGCCCTTAAGGGGATGGCCGGGGCGGCCAAGGAGCTGAGCACCTTGATGGTCCTCCCATTGGATTCCCTGAAAAAGTTGAACGGGGAAGCCCCGGCCGAACTGCTGGTGCCCCTGATATCCAACCTGCAGGAGCTGGAAGAAGTCCCGCCCCAGGTGCGCATGGTGGAGATCCTGGATTCACCTGAATGGAAGACGGTTGTCAAAGGGATCAAGGAGCGGAGACCTGGTATACTGGTCTCCATTCGGGTCGAACCGTCCGCGGAGCTCATGAAGGCGCTCGATGACATGGCCCGGGAGACCGACGTCATTCACGTGCTGTTCGCCGAGAGCGGCATGGACCGCGATGGACAGTACGCCAGGGACACCATGCGCCAGCTGCACCGCCACCTGGTGAAGGTCGGTCTCCGGGACGGCGTCACCGTGATCTCCTCCGGAGGACTGGCCGCCGCGGAGATGGTGCCCAAGAGCATCATCTGCGGATCGGACGCGGTGACTTTGGAAACAGCGTTGCTGGTCGCCCTGGGCTGTCACGCCTGCGTGGATTGCGGCGGGGACTGCCCCTCCGATCTGAAGACCGCGCCGGAGGAGTTCGTGAAGCACCGGGTCACCAACCTATGCAGCGCCTGGCGAGACCAGATGCTGGAAATGCTGGGCGCCATGGGCATAAGGGAGGTAAGGCGGCTTCGAGGGGAGACCGGCCGCGCGATATTCCAGGAGGACGCGCATCGCGACGCCTTCGCCGACATCACTGGAGGTGGTAACGTTGAGTGAACAAACCGATTGCGTACCGGAGGCCTGCTGGATACCGTCCGAGAGGCTGAAGTTCGTGAACCGCTACGTGGTGGAAAGGAAGGACACCTGCATATCCTGCGGGCTCTGCGGAACGTTGTGTCCGTACGGGGTGCATCAGAGGATAGAAGGTCATGCCAAGGTGCTGCCTCCCTACAACCAGAGATGCATAGGGCCGTCCTGCGCCGGCAACGATTTCCATTGCGTCTCCCACTGCCCCACCAATTCTTTGAGCGTGCGAGAGAGCGAGACCTTCAGCGCGCTAGGGGACGTCCGGTGGACCACCGATATGATCCTAGCGACCTGGCACATGGCCGAGACCGGGGAGATGCTGCCCCTGGACCACCCGGGCAACACCGGGAAGGCCGGGGGAGGGTTCGATCACCTGCATTTCAAGCTCGGAAAGGTGCCGGAGAAGGTCGATTATAGCGAGTTCAGCACCGCCATCGAGCTGAACCGGCGGAAGAGCGGGAAGAGGAGGCGCATCGCCATACCGGTGTATGGCGGCGGCATGTCCTACGGGTCCGTATCGCTGCATACCATGGTGGCAAGGGCAAAAGCGGCCAAGGCCTGGAGCACTTATACTTGCACCGGCGAAGGCGGTTACCCCGCGGAGCTGGTGCCTTTCAAGGACAACGTGATAACCCAGATCGCCACCGGGCTGTTCGGCGTAAGGGAGGAGACCGTGATGCGCGCGCCCATCGTGGAGTTCAAGTACGCGCAGGGAGCGAAGCCGGGGTTGGGCGGCCATCTGCTGGGGGACAAGAACACTCCATTAGTGGCACAGATGAGGGAGGCGGTACCGAACACATCGCTTTTCTCACCGTTCCCCTTCCATTCCGTGTACTCGGTGGAGGACCACAAGAAGCACCTGGACTGGATATCGTCCATAAACCCGCAGGCGTTGCTATCTGTCAAGGTCTCCACGCCCAACGACGTGGAGATGGTCGCTATCGGTTCGTATTACGCGGGAGCGCACATCGTGCATCTGGACGGCGGGTACGGCGGTACGGGGGCGGCCCCGGAGATCGCCAAGAAGAACATCGCCATGCCCATTGAGTACGCCATACCCAAGGTGCACAAGTTCCTAACGAACGAGGGTGTGCGGGAGGACGTCACGCTAATCGCCAGCGGCGGGATGCGCACCGCTTTGGACGTGGCCAAGGCCATCGCCCTGGGGGCGGACGGCGTGGTCATCGGCACCGCGGAGATGGTCGCCCTAGGCTGCGTGCGCTGCGGGAACTGCGAGTCGGGAAGGGGCTGCCCCAGGGGAATAGCCACCACCGACCCGGTGCTGTACCTGCAGATGGACACCGACTGGGGCGCCCAGCGGCTGACCAACCTGTTCTCGGCCTGGCGCAAGCAGTGGTGTCATCTTCTGGCCTCCTTCGGCATGAAGGACATAACCGAGCTCAGGGGCAGGACCGACCTGCTGCGCTACGACGCGGGAGAGGAGGTGGGAGCATGAAATTCGACCCTATGAAATTGATCAGGTCCAGGGAATGGATGCCTGAATGCGCCCCGACCTACGGCCGCCTGCAGACCGAAGCGGAGGGCGGATGCGGGGTGGTCGGCCTGGCCGCCTCGGTGGGACTGCCGGGAAAGCACATATTGGGACCGCTAATCAAGATGCACAACCGTGGAAACGGAAAAGGGGGCGGAATCGCCGCGGTCGGCCTGGACCATGTGCAGATGAGAGTCCCGAGGGACATCCTGGACGATCACTACCTGGTACAGGTGGCGTACGTGGACCCGGCGTTCCGGGAGGAGCTGGAAAGGGAGTTCATTGACCTAAGTTACGAGGTGCACACCCGCTATCAAGTTGAGGAGAGCGACGATCCGTTGGTGCTTTCCGCTTTACCGGTACGTCCCCCTCAGGTCTGGCGCTACTTCGTTCGGGCCCGGCCGGAAAGGCTTCAGGAATTCGTACAGAAGCGCGGACTGCAGGGACTGGAACCCCGACGAGCGGAGGACGAGTTCGTCAACCAGACCAGCTTTGCCATCAATCACAAGTACTACGTGCAGAAGGGAATGAAGGCCTTCGTCATGTCCCACGGACGGGACATGATCATCATGAAGGTGGTCGGCTACGCCGAGGACGTCATTCTCTTCTATCGCCTGGAGAACGTGACCGCCCATGTATGGATAGGGCATCAGCGCTATCCCACCAAGGGCAAGGTCTGGCATCCTGGTGGGGCGCATCCGTTCATGGGCCTGGACGAGGGACTGGTGCATAACGGCGACTTCGCCAACTATCATTCGGTGAGCGAGTACCTGGCGCAGAAGAACGTGGTGCCTTTGTTCCTAACGGATACCGAGGTGTCGGTGCTGCTGTTCGACCTGCTGAACCGTACCTACCAGTATCCGCTGGAGTACATCATCGAAGCACTAGCGCCGACCACGGAACGCGATTTCCATCACCTGCCGGAAGAGAAGAAAGAGCTGTACCAGGCCATTCAGCGCACCCACGTCCATGGATCGCCGGACGGCCCGTGGTTCTTTATCATCGCCCGCAACTGCTTCTATCAGGACAAGTTCCAGCTGATAGGCATAACCGACCCTTCCATGCTGCGGCCGCAGGTGTTCGCCCTGGTGGAAGGAGAGGTCCAGATCGGTCTGATAGGTTCCGAGAAGCAGGCCATTGATTCCGCCCTGAGCTCGATCGCCGAGGAGCACCCCTCGGTGCCCAGACAGGCGGACGTGTACTGGAACGCCCGCGGCGGAAGCCATACCGACGGAGGGGCCTTCGTCTTCACCTTGGAGAAGGACGGTGAACACCGTAGGCTGAGCTGCGCCAACAAGTTCTCCGCCCCGGTCCGATTTGACCTGGGATACGACCGCCAGATGGACCTGTCCCTGGCCGCGCCGCTGCTGCCCGACGGGACCGACCCGCTGGTGGACGGCGGCAACGGCGAGGAGGTGTTCCAAAGGTTCCTCTCCGCCCTGCCCGTGATGAACGCTGACGCATTCCGCAATATGATGCAGGTGGCGGTCAAGCGCGCCTCCCGCGGCGAAGCGGACCTGCGGGAGATGCTAAGGTTCCTGACCCTGATCATCGATAGGCGTTATGACAGCGGCATCATACGCCGCAGCCGCGTCACCGACAAGGCCTTGGAAGCGGTGAACCTGATGCTGCGTTCGTTGCCGAAGGCGACTGGCAACGGCAGCTCGTTCTGCTTGGTGGACAACTCCAACAGGAACGTTCCGGTAGCCCAGGGCAACGACCCGGTCCTGGTGGTGGATTGCCGCGGATTTCCGATGGAGGGGGAGGAAGGCCCATCGTTCATCATCCGTGAGGGACATGAGAAAGGTTATCGGCATGTCATCATGATCGACGCCTGCGGCCAGCGCTTCTTCGGTTGTGGCCTGGGGCCGGGGTCCCAGGGCATGAGGATCGAGGCGTTCGGAACCTCCGGCGATTATCTCGCCTCCGGACTGGCAGGAGCGGAGATAGAGGTGCACGGCAATGCCCAGGACCAGTTGGGCCAGATCATGGCCTCCGGCAAGCTGGTGGTGCACGGGGACGTCGGGCAGACCTTCATGTACGGGGCCAAGGGCGGCGAGGCCTACGTCATGGGCAACGCTGCCGGTCGCCCGCTTATCAACGCCGTGGGACACCCCAGGGTGGTCATCAACGGCACCTGCCTGGACTACCTGGCGGAATCGTTCATGGCCGGGGACCCCCTGAACGGCGGGGGCTTCGTGGTGCTGAACGGCCTGGCGTTCGACCTGTCCGGAAGCCCGGTGGACCTGCCCACGCCCTATCCGGGAGGCAACCTGTTCTCCCTGGCCTCGGGCGGGGCCATATATGTCAGGGACCCGGACCGAAAGGTCACCGGGGACCAGCTCAACGGCGGCCGGTTCGGCAGGATGACCGAGGAGGATTGGCAGACCATACTACCATATCTCAGGGAGAACGAGAGGCTGTTCGGGGTGTCGGTGGAGGGCTTCCTGCTCAGGAAGGGAGGGAAGAATGCTTTACCGCTAGAGGTCTATCGAAAGATAGAACCGTCAATGGCCAAAGGGGCGCCGGAGGAGACCCTGGACGACGATATCTGAGAAAGACTCTTGAACACCCGCGGCCATGATGGACGGGATGAGCGTAGCGGAAGGGAGGGAAGGCCTGTTGGACCAGCTGATGTTCGAGCACATCAGTCCGACCCAGGCGGCCGTGGAGTTCTTCTACGGGCTGCTTATGGCCATGACGCTCAGCAACACCCTCCGCCTGGCGTTGCTGGGTAGCTCCGCCGGCGACGTTGTGTTCATCGTCTCCGTGGCCATCCTCGGCTGCAACACCGCCTGGGGCATCGCCGACGGAGCGGTGAGCGTGCTGACCTCGCATTTCCAGAACTTGTACTATTACCGGAAGGTCAAGCGGATCAAGGACGGGCGGGACCATGAAGCCGCCAGAGAGCTGGCCTCGGAGGTGCTCTCGGAAGCCCTCACCGAGATCCAGGCGGACATTCTGGATGATGAGGCGCGCAGGCGCATGGCCGATGTGGCGATCCAGGCCATCAAGCGCAAGGACATCATCAGGCCCACCCTGGGCCGCTCGCAGTGGATCACCGCGGGATGGTGCGTGGTCTTGAACGTCGCCGCCGCCCTGCCCTTCATGGCGATTTACCAACTGGCATTGTTCCTGGACCTGAACCTGGTCACCCTATTGGCCAACGTTTCCGGGGCGATGCTGCTCTTCTTCCTCGGACGATTCCTGGACCGCCGGCTGGGGGACGGCAGCGGTCGCACGGGATTGGTGATGGTCGGCCTGGGCATGCTGATGTTGGCCATCATCGTGGCCTTGGGCGGGTGAGGACAAGTTATTTGTGGGCGCACGCCAAAGTGATATCGAGGTACGGAGCATGTTCGCCTACAACCTTCTGGTGACCTTCCATGGTAATCAGAAAGGCCATTCCGAGCTGGAAGTGCGAGATAGGATGAAGGAACTGGGGGCATACGTGGAGAAGCTGGAGACCTGCGAGGTGGAAGGGGTGTTCCTGATCCAGGCGGGAGGGGACGCCAAGGTCCTGGTCTCCCAGCTGAAGCGCCTGTGCCACGAGGACCCGGTGGGGTTCCAGTACACCCACCACTGGGTGCCCATAGAAAGATGGGTGGTCTCGGAAAAGGGGGAGATCAGGAAGAACGCCGTGGAGATGGGCAAGGGCATCGGGGAGGACGAGAAGTGGATGATGCACCTGCACAAGCGGCACCTGTCGGAGCACTACGACGATCTGATATCCTACCTGACCGAGCCGCTGAACCGTGGCACGGTGGACCTCACCGACCCGGACAAGATAATGGCCGTGGAGATACTCGGCAAGAACACCGGCATGTCGCTGCTGACCAAGCACGAGCTGCTGGACGTCAACAAGGTCAGAGTGGAGTCCGGGCACGGCAAGGTGTGAGAGCGATACTTCCCCGTTCAGGGACAGCGTTAGCCTTGTCCCCTTGGCGCCCTAGCACGTTCGAGCTTGCTTTACATGCTCCTCGAGACATTTGCGCATATTGATTATTATTTATTAGACAAAATCCCTGTGGACGTTCGCCATCAAAAAAAATTTTCAGGACCGATAATATTGATGGAGGACCGCAATCTATAATAAATGGAAAAAATTCTCCCGCTCTCCATGGTATCCCCTCAAGTCGAGAAACTGTTCACCGCCATGCTGAGAGCCGGAGCGACCGGCGAGGACAAGGCCGTCAGCGCCGAGAAGGCCACCTCCCTGTCCAAGCTGCCCAAGGCTCAGTGCATGAACGCCATCCAGGACCTGAAGAAGCTTGGAGCCCTCAAGGACAAGAAGAACAACAACTCCGTCTATTATTACCTGATAAAAACTTCGCTGTGAGCGATCCCGGGGATGCCTGGCATCCCTCGGGATACCGCCGTAACCGTTCTTTCACTGATTCCTTGTTCTAGGTTGCCTCCGAGCTCAGTTGTCGAAAGTTTCATCAATTCACCCGCCATGGCATGCTCCGTCATGGACGCTGTCGAGACCGCCGCTAGGAACGCCAAGGAGGCTTCGTATCGCCTGCAGAGCCTGACCCAGGCTGTCAGGAACGAGGCGCTGCAGGAGATGGCCGCCGCCCTGCAGGAGCATGCCGAGGAGATCGTCAGAGCGAACGAGGCCGATGTCAGGGAGGCGGAGAAGGCCGGGCTCCCCAAGGTCCTGGTCAAACGCTTGCGCTACGACCTATCCAAGATAAAGGAGTCCGTGGAGTCGTTGCGCTCACTTATCAAGCAGGAGGATCCCATGGGCAGGGTGGTCTCCCGCACCGAACTAGATTCAGGCCTGGTGCTGGAAAGGGTCACCTGCCCCATAGGGGTCATAGGGGTTATCTTCGAGGCCAGGCCGGAGGCGCTGGTGCAGATATCGTCCCTGTGTTTGAAATCTGGCAACGCCGTCATGCTCAAGGGAGGCTCGGAGGCGCACCGGACGAACGAGGCCTTGGCCAAGGTCATCGTCAAGGCCGTCACCGACCTGGACGAGAGGTTCACCTCGGCCGTCCAGCTGCTTTCGACCCGCCAGGAGATCAATCGGCTGTTGGCCATGGACCAGTTCGTGGACCTTATCATTCCCCGGGGCTCGAACCAATTGGTCCGGTTCATCAAGGACCACACCAAGATCCCTGTTCTGGGTCACGCTGACGGTATCTGCCACACCTACGTGGACGAGTCGGCGGACCTCGACATGGCCCTTAGGGTCTGCTTCGACGCCAAGGTCCAATATCCCGCGGTGTGCAACGCCATGGAGACGCTGCTGGTGCATGAGAACGTGGCGCTGACGTTCATCCCGGCCATGGCCGAGAGGTTCCACCAGGCTGGCGTGGAGCTCCTAGGGGACGAGGGCGCCAGGTCGTTGGCGGAGATGGGGGAGGCCAGCGAGGAGGACTGGAGCACTGAGTACAACGATCTGGTGCTGTCGGTCAAGATCGTATCCACCCTGGAGGAGGCGGTGCAGCACATAAACAGCTACGGCTCGCACCACAGCGATGCCATCATCGCTTCGGACGAGAGAGCGGCGCAGCGCTTCATGGACGAGGTCGATTCCTCCTCGGTCATGTGGAACTGCTCCACGCGATTCGCGGACGGCTTCCGCTACGGGCTGGGGGCGGAGGTCGGGATCAGCACCAACAAGACCCACGCCCGCGGACCGGTGGGACTCGAGGGCCTGACAATCTACAAATACCGCCTGAGGGGCTCCGGCCATATCGTGGCGGACTACGCCGGTGACAACGCCAGACAGTTCACCCACAGGAAGTTGCTATGAGGGACATCAGCGTCACCCGGGCGGTCATCAAGATCGGGACGAACACCATCTGCGGCGAGGACGGGCAGGTCGATTCCGATTATTTGGACGGCATAGCCCGCCAGGTCCTGGAACTGGAGAGGATGGGCATTCAGTCCATCATCGTCACCTCTGGCGCCATAGGTTCCGGCAGCAGCGAGCTCAAGCTGGACGATGTGCAGAAGGACATCCCGCACAAGCAGGCCTGCGCCGCGGTCGGCCAGGCCGCTCTCATGCTGACCTATCGAGAGGTCTTCGCCCGGCATGACCGGTCGGTCGGGCAGCTTTTGCTCACCTACGACGCTTTCTCGGACCGCAAGGTCTACCTCAATCTGCGGAAGACGGTGGACGCCCTTTTCGGCTTAGGGGTGATCCCGATAGTCAATGAGAACGACGTGATATCCACGGACGAGATAGGGGAGACCTTCGGAGACAACGACAAGCTCTCCGCGCTTGTGGCGAGCAAGGTGGACGCCGACCTGCTCATACTGCTGACGGACGTTGACGGACTTTACGACCGCAACCCCGATACGGACCAGGACGCCCGCTTCATCGACACCGTCGACGAGATCACCAAGGACATAGAGATGATGGCCGGCGGCGGGACCAACGGCCGCTCCAGGGGCGGGATGAAGACGAAGATCAACGCCGCCCGCATCGCCATGGGCGCGGGATGCAACACGGTCATAGCCAACGGCCGTACGGAGGATGTCATACTCCGGGTGGTCCGCGGGGAGCATGTGGGGACCTTCTTCTCGGCCAGGTCGCTCTACACCAACCGGGAGCGCTGGATCCTTTACGCCAGTCCCAGGGGCAAGGTCCTGGTGGACGCCGGGGCCGAAGAGGCGTTGCGGGACGGAGGAAGCCTGCTTCCGTGCGGCATCACCGCCGTGGAAGGCCGCTTCAAGGAGGGCGACGTCGTTCGTTTGGGGACCTTCGCCAAGGGAGTGGTCAACTTTCCGTCAGGCGAGATAATGCAGCTGAAGGCGGAGTGCGAGAGGGATAAGAAGAAGGGGAAGCACAAGGTCCACAACGGCTCGGTGGTCATGGACCACAGCAACATCGTGTTCCATGATTGATCTTTTTTAAGCCGACCGGAAGGTCAGCTCGAAGCGCGCTCCGCCCCGGGGATCGTTCCCAGCGGTTATGCTTCCCCCGTACCGTTCCATGGTCCTCATGACCAAATACAATCCGAGCCCGGTGCCGCGGGACTCGCCGAAGGCCACTCCTTCCAGGAACACCCTCGACATGTACTCCTGCTTTATTCCGACGCCGTCATCCTTGACCGTGAGGACCAGCCGACCGTCGGCCGGCTTTATGGTGAAGGTCAACCGCTCGGCCTTGCCGTGGCGCTTGGCATTCCTGGCCAGGTTCTCGATGATCGCCTGTAAGGCGGGGTCGGCCAGCACCTTTCCGTCACCCTCGATGGTGTAGGCCATCTCCATGCCCGCCATGACCTTGTCGATGACCCCGCGCAGATCGGTGGCCGCCATGTCGCCCCGGGAGAACAGGAAGCGGTCCAGCTCCCTCATCTGATTGATTATGTTCTGCATCCTCTGCAGGGACGCCTCCGCCCTGAGCAGGTCCTTCTCCCGGTTGTTGATCTTGTACAGGTCCAAGGAGGAGCTGATCACCAGCAGTTCGTTGGCTATGTCGTGCCGCAGGATCTTGTTGGCCACGCCCAAAGATTCGGACAGACGGGCCATCCTGTCCTGGGAATCCCGCAGCTCCTGCATCAGGCGTATGTTGGAGAAGGCGATCTCCAAGGCGTCCGGGATCATGAGCACGGTGGGTAGAAGCTCGTCCAGGGAGCGGGGGCGCTCCACCCCGTCGGCGCAAAGGGTGCCCACGCGGACCCCCTTCTCCTTTATGGCCAGGGCGAAACCCTTCTTGGACGGCAGCAGCCTGACTATCTGGTCAGGAAGCAGGTGCGACCCGTTGGTCCACAGCCCGCGTTCGCCCAGGGGACGGCCGCCATCTTCCGGGAGGTAGCATATGGATACCGGCCGGAAGACCCCGGCCACCATGTCCATGACCGCACGCAGGGCTGATTCCCGGTCCTCGCACCCGTGCAGGGTGCGCAGGAGGTCCAGGAAAAGCGGGCGGCTTCGGTCGAGGTCTTGGTTATCGCTCATGATAAGCTTGGCCAACTATCCCCTCTGGCTATAAAATCGTTACATGTTCATTCAAGCTTTTGATATTAAGGCGAGGCGGGAGGAACGCAATCGGATATCCAATCCAGAAAGGGCCGGTGGCCCTCGGCGATGGCGTACCGCACGATGCATGGCACATCGTAAGGATGGACCTCCAGTATCGCCGAGCGCAGGGCCTCGAACCCCTCATCGGTCACCTTGAACAGCAGGGCCGCCTCCGGCTCGCGGCGAACCTCGCCCTGCCAACGATAGATCGAGCAAATCTCCCAGATGTTGACGCAGGCCGCCAGCCGTCTTTCCACCATCTGCCGGCCGATCTCCTTGGCGGTGGATAGGTCAGGGGCGGTCACCAGCACCGACGAATGCATGAACGATCATGGGCGAGGGGAGAAAAGGATTCTTGCTAAGGCCCTCAGCTCATCATGTCATTGAGGAGGTCGTGCACCAGCCAAACGTCCATTGGACCGACCAATCCGTCCTGCTTCTTCGGGCCTTCAGTACCCACGGGCAGCCTCTGGCTGACCCCCTTGAGCGGCGGGTCGGCGCGGATCAGGGAGCGGGTGACGCTCCCCAGCTGATACTCCTCGAAGAAGTAGTCCAGCATCTCAGGGTCGGGGATGATGGCCTGGCCTGCGCGAGGATGGCGGGGCCGCAGCAACCTGACCAGCAGAGAAGACATGTCGTTAGGCACACCATGGAGCGTATTTTAACATATCGTCCTCAGAACGACGGAGGGGGGAATGACTATTGCGGTGAGTGTCCCCTGAGCTTGTCGCGCATCGTAGCGCTCTCCTTGGAAACGCTGAGCACCGAATCCTTGTCCAGCCGGCGGACCGTGGGAAGCTGGCCGGGGAAGGTCCTAGCGAACTCCCGAAGCAGATAATCGTGCACTCCGCCGTTGCTACGGAGCCCTTCCAAGGACCAATCCTCTAGTGCCTCCAGGACCCCCTCCCGCCCTCCGCGGTAGAACAGTTCGGCCAAAATGGAGGTCACTATGGCGTTCTCGGTGACCGCTCCGACCTCCGCCTCCCTTAACGCCGAAAGGTTGCCGTTGAAGGCGACGGAAAGGCCGCCGCTCCTCCTGACCACCTGCAGCACCCGGGCGTCCGTCTCCCCGTCGCCCACGTACATGCAGTCCTCCAGGGGAACGCTCATGCGCTTGCATATCTCCACCACCGAGGTCGCCTTTTCGTCCCCGCCCACCGGGTTGACATGGCTGACCAGCTGGTAGGAGGAAAGGTCGGTCATCTCGGTCCAGAATATCTCGTCCAGACGGCGGAGGACCAGCCTATCGTCCGTGCTCAGGTCCCTGACGCTGCTGGCACCGTCCGGAACCTCCAGCAGCGGAAGCCGCACGATCTCCTTGACCAGGTTGCGCAGCGTTTCCGTTTCCCAGTCCTCGATCTCCAGCATGTCCATGCTCAGGCGGGTGCAGAAGGTGTTCTCGAACGGAAAGCCGATATGATCGCAGGCCGCCCCCACGTAATGCTCGTAGCTGGTGCTGACGATGAAGCTGGACATGAGCTCCTGAACGAAGCGCATGGCCTTGTCCGCCCCGGGTACGATGCGCATGCTCTCCTTGGAGAAGCGCAGGAGGGAGGAATCGGTCGCTCCGTACGCTTTTAGGAACGGCAGTATGAGGCGCAGGGAGTCCCCCGGCTTCACGCCTTCCTTCCGGGAGATGCTGGAGAGCACCCCCTCGTACCGCCGGATGGCCTGGAACAGCCTCTCCCCGTCCTCCACTATGGCGGCGGTGAGCTCGCGGGCGTTGTCGTTGGCGGTGACCGGTCCCTGCAGGTCGGAAACGAATATCTTCCCCTCGAAGGGGAACGCCTCATCCATTATGTCGAACTCCGTTCAGCTCACCTCCGTTCTGCGGTGTTGGCATAACGGAGGGTCCCCTTATCTAGATAACGATTATCGTTCAGATATCGAAGACGACCCGGACCAGCGGCCGTATAGGGTCGACGGACATCATGTGGTAGGTGATGGCCTTGATCTCCTTCTTCGGCTGGTGCCTCTGTGGATCATACTTTTCCCCCCAGGCCCGGCAGTGCACCTCCCCGCCGGAGAAGGTCACGGAGAACTTGGAGAAGACCATCCCCGTCACGTCGAACACGAAAAGGAACTCCGATAGGAAGTTGTAGAGCATGGACTCGTGATCGTGCCCCTCCGTCACCATCCGCCGCTCCTCCCGGGGTCGCACCTTCCCGGCGTCCACCATCTGGTCCATCAGGGCGTAGGCGGCATTGGCGAAGCATTCCTCCAGGGTATCGCCGAAGGCCTCCACCATCACGTCCGCGGTGTGGTCCAGGGTGCGGTACTTCATGGCTGTGTGATGGATGGTGGCGTTTAAAATAGCACGCCTGCCACCTTTTCCCGACACTATGCTGGGACCGGGGGACAAGGTTATATCGGGGTTTGGCGATTAAGCGCCGATGCGACTCCTCATCATCGGCAGCGGGGCCATAGGTACCACCCTGGCCGAAGCAATCCAGGATATGGAAGAGTTCGATATATTCTATATCACCGACAAGAACGAGGACCGGGCTAGGAAGATCGCCGCCAATTGTAAGAAGGCCAAGTTCATCTCCCCTACCGACGAGAGCATCAAGGCCCACCTCAAGAACGTGGACCTGGTGGTGGAGGCCGCCTCCCAGGAGGCCGTGCAGCATTACGTGCCGATCGTCCTGGGAATGGGCGTGGACGTACTGGTGATGAGCGTCGGCGCCTTCGCTGACGATGATACTAGGGAAAGGTGCTTCAACGTGGCCAAGCGCAAGGGCGGCCGCCTCTTCGTACCGTCGGGGGCCATCTGCGGCACGGACGGTCTGCATTCCGCTTCGGCGGACGTCATCCACAGCGTCGAGCTGACATCCACCAAAGGTCCCAAGAGCTTCCACGACAACGCGTACCTGCTGTCCAAGGGCGTGGACGTCAACGCCCTCAAGAAGAAGACCGTGCTGTTCGAAGGGCCGGCCAGGGAGGCCGTGCAGCATTTCCCGAAGAACGTGAACGTGTCCGCAACCATATCCCTGATCGGCATCGGGCTGGACAAGACCATGGTCAAACTGGTCTGCGACCCCCTGTGCGACTGCAACACCCACCGCCTGGAGGTCAAGGGGGAGTTCGGGCATATCGTGTGCGAGACCGACAACCTGCCGTTCCCGTCCAACCCCGCCACCAGCTATTTGGCGGCATTGTCCGCCATAGCCGCCATCAGGCGCATAGCCGGTAACGTTTGGATAGGCATCTAGGGATTTCCTAAATACCGCCAACTCCTTTTCGGCCCTCGTGATAGGGATGAAGGAGCGAGTCAAGTGGATATTCTCCAACTGCCCGGGCGATCTGGACGCCATCGTGATAATGAACGGGGAAGAGCCCCTTTTGGATGTGGCGTTCCCGTACGTCACCGGCACCCGGGCCGGTCTTTTCGAGGGGTGTCTGGGCGTGATCACGCCTGACGGGCGCTCCACCATCATAACCTCCGCCCTGGAGGAGACGTCCGCCCGCGGCGGGAAGGCGGAGGTGCTGACCTTTAGAACGTCCCAGGACCGCAAGGACATCGCCACCGACCTCCTGAAAGGCTTTCGGAAGGTAGGGGTGAACGGTCAGGGCATCGTACACTCCAACTTCCTGGAGGTGCAGAGGTTGGCTTCCGACGCCGAACTGGTGGATGTCAGTAAGGGGTTGGAAGCAGCCCGTCTCATCAAGGACCGAGAGGAGGTGCAGAGGATGCGCAGGGCCTGCGCCATCGCTTCCCGGGTGGCCGACGAGATACCCGGAATTCTGAGGAAGGGGATGAAGGAGTACGAAGCGGCCGCTGAGCTGGATTACCGGATGACCAGGATGGGCGCCGCCGGCGCGGCCTTCGGCACCAACGCTTCCTTCGGCGCCAGCTCGGCGGAGCCGCATCACGGGGCGGAGGATGTTTCCCTTGGAGAGGGGGACACCACCCTCTTCGACTTCGGATGCAAGGTGGAGGGGTACTGCTCGGACATCACCCGCACCTTCTTCTTCGGGGAGCCGAAGGATTGGCAGAGGCGCATGTACCAGGTGGTCACGGAGGCGCAGCAGGCCGCCCTGCGGGTCATCAAAGCTGGAGTGAACGGCAAGGACGTGGACGCGGCGGCCCGGGCGGTCATCGACGCCAGCGAGTTCAGGGGGCTTATGGTCCACTCCACCGGGCACGGTCTTGGCCTGTCCGTCCACGACGGCGGGAGAATGGCGCCAAATCATGATTTTCCGCTGAAGGCCGGCATGGTGCTGACGGTCGAGCCGGGCGTATACATCCGCGGACAGGGCGGGGTGCGCATCGAGGATGACGTGCTTATCACCGAGGACGGTTACGAAATGCTAACCGACGCGGACAAGGAGATGAGGGTGATACAATGATGGACGAGCTGCAGCTTGCGGTCGAGAGAATGAGGGCGGAGGGAGCGGACTTCTGCGACGCCCGCTATCAGACGATAACCACTAACGGCATAGCGGTGGTGGACGCCGCCGTCCGCCGCATCTCCGAGGACCGCATCAGGGGTGTCTGCCTCAGGGCCAGGAAGAAAGGCTCCTGGGGCTACGCCACCACGGTCGACGCTTCGAAGGACGTTGTCCTGGAGGCGGCGGTGAAGGCGGCCAGGAACGCCTTGGCCGGCAACGCTCCGGGAAAGATCATCCCGGACACCGGCGAGGCCAGGGTCGAGCTGAAGGCCAACGTCAAGTTCCATCCCTCCCAGGTCCCCATGGAGGAGAAGGTGCAGGCGGTACTGGACATGGACAGGGCGCAGAAGGTCGAGGCTCGCATCGTCAACACCAACTCCGTGCTGAGAGAGGAGATCAGGCAGAACATGCTGGTGAACAGTCATGACCGGCAGCTTAGCTGGGAAGAGGTCCGAACGACGATAATGGTGCAGGCCGTGGCCTCCGAGGCCGGCCGCACCGAGTTCTTCTACGACATAAAGGGAGGCGGCCTGGGATACGAGGTCGTGAAAGGGACCGACCTGGAGGCGTTCGGAAGGGAGGTCGGCAAGGAGTCCCTGAAGATGCTTGCGGCCGAGAAGGCGCCGTCCGGTCTGCTCACCTGCATCACCGACCCCAGCATCTCTGGTCTGCTGGCCCACGAGGTAATGGGCCACGCCTCGGAAGCTGACGAGGTCGTGAAACGACGGTCGTTCCTGACGGACATGGCCGGTAAGCAGGTCGGCTCCCCGCTAATAACCATGGTAGACGATGGCACGGTGCCCGAGGCCAGGGGAAGCATTCCCTTCGATGACGAGGGAACGCCGTCCTCGCGCACGACGATCATCAAGGACGGGGTGTACCAGGGGTACATGCAGTCCCTGGAGACCGCGGCGGAGATGGGCGTAAGACCGACCGGCAACGGTCGAGCGCAGAGCTACGACCGCAGGGTGTGGGTGCGCATGACCAACACCTTCTTTGAGAAGGGCGATCAGAACCTGGAGGAGATGATGGCCGACGTTAAATATGGCGTTCTCACCGACCGCATGATAAGCGGCATGGAGGACCCGGTGGGCGGCGGCTTTGAGGCCAAGGCGTTGCGGGGATACCTGATAGAGAACGGAAAGGTCACCAAGCTGCTGCGCTCCTTTACGCTCACGGGAAACGCCCTGGAGATACTGAGGACCGGGGACGCCGTCGGCAACAAGGTGGAGCTGGACGGAGGCTCCTGCGGAAAAGGCATCGAGGACTGGGTGCCCGTGTCGTCCGGGGGACCGCATTGCCGCTTCAAGATCGTGCTTGGGGGTGACTGAATGGACCTGGAGCGCATATCCAAGAAGTCGGTGCACAAGGTCCTGGAGGAAGGAGCGAAGGAGGTGGAGTCCTACCTGGTCCGGGTTCGTACGCTGACCGCCTACATCGATGACGATAAGGTCAAGAATTTGGAGGAGAAGCTGGACCAGGGCGTTTCCGTGCGCGTGTTGCTGAACGGGAAGATGGGTCAATCGTCGTCCACGTTGCACACCACCAGGGACCTGGAGGAGTGCGGGGCCAAGGCCGTCGCCCTGGCCAAGCTGTCCCGCCCTGACCCCTACTTCAAGCGTTTTCCCGGGTTCTCCCAGCCTGTCGGCAACGTTGACGTCCGGCAGGAGGATGTTGTGGCGGCCACCACCGCCGACCTCCGGTCCAAGGTGGAGGAGATCGTCAAAGCGGCCGGGAACGAGGTCAAGGTGCCCCGCGGACTTCTCAGAGTGGCCCTGGTTGAAAGAGCGCTAGCAAACAGCAACGGCGCCAAGTTCCGGGAGGTGGGCACCATGACCTATGCCCACTTCACATCAATGACCAAAGGTCCGGAGCCGGGGGAGGGGTGCGAGTGCTACTACTCCTCCGGGCTTTCGGCGCTAGACGCCCAGGCCATGGGAGACCGTTTGCGCCAAAAGGCCATGGACGCCCAGGGCGCCGAGCACTTCAAGGGTAAGATGACCGGTTCGGTCGTTCTTCCCCCGGACGAGCTGGCCGAAATGCTCCTGGCCTCCGTCGGCTACTCCCTGGACGGAGAGAACGCCCTGCGCCACCGGTCGCCGTGGGCGGAACAGGTGGGCAAGGAGGTCGGGAACGAGCTGGTGAACTTGCGGGACCAGCCCTGGGACCCTCGTTCCTCGCTGTCCTGCCGTTACGATGACGAGGGTTCCCCGACCAGAGAGAAGCCTCTGGTGGAGCGCGGGACGCTGAGGTCGCTGCTATACGACAGCTACCATGCCCAGATGGGCAACGTGGCCGCCACCGGCAACTACATCCGCCGGGACCCTTCCGACGCTCTGAACCTTTACCGGAGGGGCGGCGCCACGCTCCCGGTGAACCTGGCCTGGAAGCCCGGCACCCAGAACCTGGATGATATGATCTCGGACATGAAGGAGGGAATGGTCATCGAGAAACTGGCCGCACCGGACGTGAACAGCGTGACCGGGGGCTTCGCCCTGGAGGTCCGCTGTGCCAAGCTGGTGCGCGACGGGGCCGTGGTCGGCCACGTCGACCAATGCCTTCTGGTCGGCAACTTCTACCAGGCCCTGAAGCGCGTGGGGGCGGTAGGGAACGACGTCACCGTGCACCGCAACTGCATCATCCCCTCGGTGAGGTTCGACGGGCTGGATATCGTGGGAAGCGAGTGATCAATCCAACCGTTCCAGCGTCACCCTGGTGCGGTCCGACAGGTCGGCCATGGTGCTTACGTCGCTGAGCACCCGGCCTATCGGCGTCACGGGCGAGTAGGCTTCCGGCTTGGAGGTGGTGGACGCCGGGGTCTTTCCGAAGAATACGCAGAAGGCGTTCCCTTCCGGCCAGAAGGCCACCTCGCCCTCGTCCATTATCTTTCTCCCGTTCTCCAGTTCGCAATCCACCGGCACAGCGAAGTACAGTTCCCCGCCCCAAACGTTGATCTCCTTCTCCAAAGGCAATGCCTCGTAAAGCTTGAAAGCGGCCAAGGTGTCGTTCAGCTCGATCTCCCACCGCTCGTAGCGGGTGCGCATAAGAATACGGTCCATGCCCTTTCCCCGGTGAGGGAAAGGGTGGAAAGGTGAAAATGTTTTGCTTACTTCTTGCTCTCGAAGAGGGCCCGGATCTCCGTCCCCACCTTCTCGACCTGGCTCTCGCCCTCGGCCTTCTCCAGGGACCTCATGCGGGGCATGCCGTTCTTGGCGTCGTCAAGCCACTCCTTGGCGAACTCCCCGGAGCATATGCGGTCCAGCATCTTTTCCATCGCGGCCTTGCTCTCCTCGTTGATGACCAGGTCCCTTGTCGTCAAACCACCGAACTCGGCGGTGTTGGAGACGCTCCTCCACATGTTCATCATGCCGCCGGAATAGATGAGGTCGACAATGAGCTTCACTTCGTGCAGGCACTCGAAATAAGCGATCTCAGGCTGATAGCCCCTCTTGACCAGGGTCTGGAAGCCGGCGTTGATTAGGGCGGTCACTCCGCCGCAGAGCACCGCCTGCTCGCCGAACAGGTCGGAGGTGGCCTCCTCGCGGAAGTTCGTCTCCAGCACACCGGCCTTGGTGGAGCCTAGGCCTTTCGCCAAAGCCAGGGCGATGGATTTCGCTTTCCCGGTGTAATCCTGCTCCACGGCGATGAGCGCGGGTACCCCGAAACCTTCCAGGAACACTTTGCGCTCCATCGGACCGGGGGCCTTGGGGGCCATCATGATGACGTCCACGGTCTGGGGCGGCTTGATCGTTCCGAAGGTTATGGCGAAACCGTGGGCGAACTCCAATGCGGCGCCGTCCTTCAGGTTGGGCTCGATCTCCGCCTTGTACACGTCGCCCTGCACCTCATCGGGGATGAGGACCATGACCACGTCGGCGCCCTTAACGGCGCCGGCCACGGTATCGACCTTCAGACCGTTCTTCTTGGCGTCGACCCAGGACTTGCCGTCCTGGCGAACGCCTACGGTCACGTCGAGTCCGCTATCGTGCAGGCAGAGGGCCTGCGCCTTTCCCTGGCTTCCAAAACCGATGACCGCGACCTTCTTGCCCTTCAAGACGTTGAGGTCGGCGTCTGACTCGTGATATATCCTTGCCATGAGATCACCATTGAACGCTTTCACGCATTTTTTCTTGATTATTTACAATGTTCGAATCTATCGGGACTATTGGTTCCAGCGGCAGCGGTTGCGTATAGTTCCATCCAGGCTGCTCACTCCCCCGGGGACCATGGGTAGCATGTCCTCCTCCGGGTCGGTGCGTATGTCCAGCACGAACGGAACGTCCGAGGCGAAGGCGGTCTTGAACCCTTCGGCCAGCTCGCTGGAGCGGGTAACGGTCATTCCGCCGGCGCCGAACGCCTCCGCCAGCTTTACGAAATCGGGATTGTTCCGAAGCTCGGTGCCGCAGTAGCGTTTGTTCCACATCAGCTTCTGCCACTGCTTGACCATCCCCAGCCAGCCGTTGTTGAGCAGGCACACCACCACCGGCAGGTCTTCGCTCATGGCCGTGGCCAGCTCCTGGAACACCATCTGGAAGCTGCCGTCCCCGGCTATGTCCACCACCTGCTTATCGCGATGGGCGTACTTGACGCCTATGGACGCCGGGAAGCCGAAGCCCATGGTGCCCATTCCGCCAGAGGTGACGAACTGACTGGGATGCTTAAGGCGCATGAAGTGCGCCGCCCACATCTGGTTCTGTCCCACTTCCGTTACAACGAAGGCGTCGGACGCCAGCACCTTGCGCAGCTCCCATATGGCCTTCTGCGGTTTCACCGGGTCCTCGTCGATGTCTATGTTGCACTCGCAACCTTCGTAAAGCTCCTTCACCCGGCGGCTCCAAGCTGTTTCGCCTTTATTGGAGCGCCCCATGGCCTTTATGACCATCTGCAGCCCCTTCTTGGCGTCTCCGACCAAGCGCACCTTGGTGCGGGCGTTCTTGCCGGACTCCATGGGATCGATGTCCAGATGGATGACCTTGGTCTCCTTGGGAACCTCACTGTCGAAGCCGATGGTGCGGTCGGAGAACCGGGCGCCGATGGCGAATATGACGTCCGCCTCCAGAAGCGCCTTCCGGGAGCACTCGCGCCCATGCATGCCCAGCATTCCGAAGGAAAGGGGATGCTCCTCCGGGATTATGGCCTTGGCCATTATGGTGGTGACCACCGGGGCGACCAGCAGCTCGGCCAGTCTCAGCACCTCGCTAGAGGCGTTGGACCATCTGGCCCCTCCGCCCACCAGCAGCACGGGGCGCTCAGCGTCCCTCAGTACCTTCACCGCTTCCAGCACCGAGGAGAAGTCCTCGTATGGCGATGGAACGGGGAAGTTCTCCAGCAGCTTGGCGGGATCGATCTCGCCGCGCAGCACATCCACCGGCAGGTCGATGTGCACTGGGCCCTTCCGTCCGCTGTTGGCGATGCCCATGCCCCTCTTGATGGCCTCCGGAAGATCGCTCGGTTTGAGCACTCGATAGTTGTGCTTGGTGATGGGCATCATCAGGCTGAAGATGTCCGCCTCCTGGAAGGCGTTGTTCCCTATGGCGGCGGTGGCCACCTGGCCGGTGAGCACCATCATCGGTGAGGAGTCCGCGTACGCCGTGGCCACGCCGGTGACCAGGTTGGTCGCTCCCGGTCCGGAGGTCGCCAGGCACACCCCGGTCTTGGAGGTGGTGCGGGAGTATCCGTCGGCCATATGCGCCGCGCACTGCTCGTGACGGACCAGGACGTGGTGGATGCTCGAATCGATAAGCTCGTCGTACAACGGGATGGTGACCCCGCCCGGATATCCGAACATGACGTCAACCCCCTGTCCTTCAAGCAGTTCCAGTACGGCCTTGGCACCTTTCATACACTAATCCCTCATTTTCCGATCAAGGAGGATGGTCGTTAGACCTCCTCTTTCACAAAATAACAACCGAAGTGAGCGATGGCAAAAGCAATGATGTCCTCTCACCCGTGTTGTTATATGACACGGATGGAGTTCATGCCGACCATGATATTTAAGAATATCTCAATCCATCAACCCCGAAGGAACGCTGGAGGCTGGTGTGCGATGGTCGTCGGGGATACGCCCGGTAACGAGCTGGACATAGTGGAGTTGAGCGATCATGATCCTAAATGGAGGGACCTTTTTCTAGAGGAGCGGACGTCCCTCGGACGAGCCCTGGGTCGCCTGGCCATGTCCATAGAGCATATAGGCAGTACTGCCGTCCCTGGCCTGCGAGCCAAGCCGGTGATCGACATCCTGGTCACCGTCGAACGCATCCGACTGGAGGACGTGGAAAAGCGTTTGGAAGGGATCGGATACGTCCACGTGCCCATCGGCGATCCCGAACGGCTGTTCTTCCGCAAGGGGATGCCGCGCACCCACCATGTGCACGTGGTCCGCCATGGCGGGAAGGAGCATCGGAAGCACGTCCTCTTCCGTGACCGGCTGATCGCCCATCCTGATGAGGCTGCGGAGTATGAGCGACTGAAGGAAAGGCTGGCCATGCGCTTCAGGGAGGACCGCCAGGCCTACTCCGATGGCAAGGACGAGCTCATCGCGATGATACTGGACAGGGCCGATAAGGAGAGCTCCGCGGGCGCCTGAACGTCGGGCAAGGGACGCCAAAATCATATATTGCCAGTAAGCGTTCCCTTGCAGGTCAGGAGAGTGGCCTTACGAACGCAGAGGAGATTATGGAGAACGGGTCCCGCAGCAAGCTTTTGAACGATCCGTTCGTAAAAAGGGTTTGGGAGCTGATCATGGGAGAGTCCCTCTTCAAGAAGAGCCCGGCGGAACTAGCGTCTCTCAGGGAATCGCTGCGCCGGGAATCGCTTCAGTACTTCGCCCGCCACAGCCCCTATTACCTCGACCTGTTCGAAAGGTTGGAGATAGACCCGGCCAAGGCCACGCTGCATGACATAGCCAAATTGGCCATACCATCGGACATGCTGCGCGGCGAGGGGCAGAAGCGCTTCCTGATCCAGGACCTGGAGGAGGGAGGAGAGACCTTCTCTTCCAGCGGCACCACCGGCAAGGACCCGGTGCGAGTTTACCGTTCACCAGTGGACCTGGCCATCATGCTCAAGGCCAACACCGACCTGTTCGAGCATGTTTACGGGGATGTTCTGAAACAAGGAGAGGGCATCGCCCTCTTCATGGCCGCCCCCGAACTTCGTTACAAGCTGAGCTTCGTGGCCTTTGTTGACCTGACGTTAGACAAGAAGGGGATCGAGCTGCTATACGGCATGGACCTGGAGGACAAGTCACAGGCCGGAACGCCCTGGCAGAAGCTGACGACCAACAAGGAGAGCCTCATGAAGTTCCTGAAGTCCAAGAAGGAGCCGAAGCTGTTCTTCACCGCCCCGGCCGGGGTGCACATCCTGGGCCAGAAGTTCGAGACCATGGGCTTCGGCCAGAGGACCGTCTACAAATTGGCCACCGGAGCTCCGCCGATCAAGCTGGGCAAGGGCGGCATCGTGGTCACCGGTGGGGGCAGCAAAGGCTTCGCCGATCTCCCGGAGTATCCGCAGCTGGTCTCCAACGCTCAGAAGCATTTCATCAGCAAGGACGTCGAAGGGAAGCAGGTGGACACCCCCTTCATGGACGTGCTGGGAATGACCGAAACGCTCACCGCCCTCATCGACCGCTACGGTGTGATGGACAAGGTGCCCCATCCGCTGGCGGAGGCGTTCCTGTTGGACCCCTTCACCTTCGAGCCCATAGAAGAGGAGGGGAAAGAAGGGATACTGGGGATATTCAACCCCTTTACCACCTCCTGGCTGGAGGTCTTCTACCCCGGGGACATCATGACCTGTCATTCCTCCAAGGGATTCTACGGCAAGGAGTTCGTGTACAAGCGCCGGTTGAGCGTCAAGGAAGGCTGGGACCTGCAGCGGGCCTGCGGAGGCACCCTGGAAGAGATGATGACCAAGCAATGAGGGCATGGTTTAATTTGCGGGAAGGACATCCAGAGGGCCATGTGCCCCGTCTTGGCCCCGCTGCTGTTCGATCGCGTCTTGGAGACGGTCCCTTCCGTCGGTAACCCCCAGGTGATGGAGCTTTCTCCGTCCGCCCTCAGGGAGCTTGTATCTTCGGCGGGAAAGGTGCAAGCGGAGCTTTCCTCGATCCCCATCGATGATAGGCTGCAGGTGATCGAACATATCGCCCGGAGATGGAAGCAGAAGCTGGACAACGGGGACTTTGAGGAATTGAAAAAGGAGATGTCCGCCTCCACCGGCTACTCCCCGGCGCTCATGGAGACCGAGCTTTCGTTCGTACCGGCGGTCCTGGGGGCGGCGAACATACGGAAGAACTTGGACGCCTCGGTGCAGGGAGGGGCCGACGCCCTTCACAAGTTCGTGGAGATGGACGAGACGGAGATGTTCCGCCACGTACCTGTCGGTCCGGTTCTCATCATCAGTTCAGGAAATTCGATAGTGCCGACGCTCATCCCCACGGTGGTCTCCCTGGTCACCGGGAACCTGACCGTTCTGAAACCGTCGATCGCCAACTACCGCGGGGTGTGCGAGGTCTTCCAGTTATTGGCGGAAGTTCCCGACTCGAGAGCGGCCCGGGCCGTCCGTTCCGCCCTGGTCGTATCGTACTTCGGTCACGACTCGCCCTCCTTGAAGGAGGCCCTGGAGGAGCTGCCCATGGGCATGGTCAACTTCTGGGGAGCTGAGCCGGCCCGCACCGTCGTGGCCAACATGGTCGGCAGGAACCACAACCACCCGCGCTTCTTCGTCAACGGACCGTTCACCGGCATGGCCATCATTGAGGAGGGAGTTGAGATTTTGCAAGCGGCCGATGACCTGGCATTGGACGTGGTATTGTACGACCAGCAGTTATGCTCCTCGCCCACCACCGGCGTCTTCATCGGCAGCTACGAAAGAGCGAAGGAGTTCCTCAAGGTCGCCGGGGAGAGATTGGATGAAACGGGAGCGGAGTTCCCCCTTCCCCCGGACCAGGACCGCTTGTTCGTTCTGCAGGGAGCCCGCCGTTTCATCCAGATGGACGGGGGCATGGTGCTCTCCTCCAAGGGCCCGGAGAACCCCTGGACCCTGGTGCTCTCCAAGGGAAGGAGCTCCCTCGGAGGCCTGGCCGCTCAATTCCCCGCGTTCAACCTATTCGCCCGCCGGCGCTTCCTGGAGATCGTGGTGGTGCCAGATGTGGAGGGGGCGGTGGAGCTGCTGCGTTCTCTCCCCGATCACCCGGCGTTCAAGGGCATCGACGGGGTGCAGAGCGTCGGACTGGCGGTCACCGATGGCTCCCGTCAAAGATGCGTCGACCTGCTGGTCGGCGCCGGAGTGCATCGTATTCTCCCCCTGGGCGACATGTTCATGCGCGGAGCGGTCGAACCGTACGACGGGGTGACCATGTCCTCCCTCTTCACCCGCATCGTCTACTGGCGCCAGGCCAACGCCGCCCTGGAGGGGCAGCTTTGAGGGTGCTGGTCACTGGGGCGACGGGATTCCTGGGCGGACATCTGATAGAGGAGATGGCCAAAGGCCCGCACGTCCCGGTCTGCGCCCACCGCCAGGGAAGCGACACCAGCAGCATAGACCGGCTGGGATTGGAGAAGGTGATGTTCGACCTGACCGACCGGGGGTCCATGCTGCGAGCGCTGAAAGGCGTGGACGCCGTGGTCCACCTGGCCGCGTATTACACCTTCACCGGAAAGAAGGAGATGTACGACAAGGTCAACGTAAAGGGAACGGGTGACCTGCTGGAGGGGTGCAAGGAGGCGGGCGTGAAGCGCTTCCTGTATTGCAGCAGCACCGAGGCCATGGGACCGATAGCCTCTCCACCGGGGGACGAGGATTCGCCGCTCAACCCGCAGTATGAGTATGGGCGCTCCAAGGCAAAAGCGGAGGAGCTGGTGAGATCGTCTGGCCTGGATTGGACCATCCTGCGTCCGTCGGGCATATACGGCCCGAGCAACGTGGACGATGTGGCTTATTATTTCATCACGTCCTTCAAAGGATTCGCCTCAAAGTTCATAATCGGGTCCGGCAAGAACTACATCCAGTTCGTCCACGTGAAGGACGTGGTGCAGGGATTCCTGAAGGCCTTGGACCGTCCGGAGTCCATCGGTGGAGTGTACATCATAACCCAGGCCAAGCCGTACACCTATGAGGAGGTGTACCGGGTCTTGGCGAACATATTCCAGCAGAAGGAACCGCGCTGGCGCATCTCGAAACCGCTGGCCAAACTGATGATGCTGCCAATAGAGGGCTTCAGCTCTCTGATCGGCAGGGAGAACTTCCTCTATCGCCGGGAGACGGTGGAGAGCGTCACCAGCGACAGGGCGTTCGTCATCGACCGGGCCCGGAGGGACCTAGGGTATGAACCTGTTTACGACCTCCCGGAGGGCATGGCGGAGACGGTGGCCTGGTATCGGGAGAACGGGTACCTGTAAGCAACAGTTAAATCCGTTTTCCGTTTTTAAGGTCGCGGTGAGTGGTTGGAAAAGTCGTTGTACCGTACCTTGCTGAACATGCTGAGGATCAGCTACACCCTGCCCTTCGTCATGGCCTCGGTGACCGGGGCGGCCTTCGCTCTTACCGTCACGGACGAATGGCTGCTGGCCTTATTGATCCCCCTGGACGTCTTCTTCTTCGCCCTGTTCGCCAACCTGAGCAACGACTACTTCGATCACAAGAGCGGCACCGACGCCACCCGCTTCGACTTCATGACCTCTGAGAGCAAGGAGGCCATCAAGGAGCTTTATGACGAGCGCGTCTACTGGGACGGGAACATCTTTGACAAAGGGGACGTCAGCGAGAGGACCGGCAAGATCGTCCTGGTGGCGATACTCGCCATGGCCCTGCTTACCGCCATACCGATAATAATGCACGGGGGCTGGCTTGTTATCGTTTTAGGCGCTATCGGTCTGTTCTTGGCCTACTTCTACACCGCCCCTCCGTTGAATCTAGGGGCGCGCGGTCTGGGCGAATTGGACGTTGGGACCTCCTTCTTCATGATGTCCTTCTTCACCTACTATGTCATAAGGCCGGAGTGGAACCTCCAGATGTTCCTGATCGCCCTCATCGTTGGAACGTCGGTGCTTCTGATGCGCTTCGTGGACCAGATGTCCGGCTACGAGGCGCACCTGAAGGGTGGCGAAAAGGACTGGACGGTCAGACTGGGACTGGAGAGGGCTGTTGGGGCGGTGGGAATCATCCTTCTGATCGTTCACGCCATGCACTTAGGTCTCGTTTACTTCCACCCGGTGTTCCTGATAATTCTGCTGACCATCCCTATGGGAAGGAAGATGATGAAGGGGCTTCGCGATGTGAAGGATGGCCTGAGGTTCATCCGGCCGGCCCCTCAGATAGTGAAGATGGTGATCCTCAGCGAGCTGCTGATCGTTATTTCGTTGATAGTCCAAAACGCCCTGCCATGGACAGTATGGTAGTGATGCTGCCCCTGGTTATCAGTGAGTATTCGCGCACGGCGTTGAAGCCACAGTGCTTGCACGATTCCCCTTTCATAGGGCAGCCATAGAGCTTGCTGCGGTCCGGCAGGACGAACTCCGAGGCCCAGAACGGGCATCTGCACGAATAGTCCTCGATAAGGAGCTCCTTCAGCGCCTTCTTGGAGTTCAGGATCGGATAGCCTTCCTTCTTGAGGGCCACTATTTCCTCAACCACCTTTCGCTTCTCATCCAAGCTCAGCACCTTAGCGTCCGGCGGCGGGGTAAGGAAATTGATCATGAGGCCGTTTATGCGCGGACTGTCCTTGACGATCTGCGCCGTCTCCCGGATCAGATGCTTGTTGTCGGGCATGACCACCATGTTGGCGAAGATGTTGGGATGGTCGACCTTGGCCAGGTTCTCCATCATTTTATCGAACACACCCTCGCACCGGATGGCGTCATGCACCTCCCTGGGCCCGTCCAGCGAGACCGAGATGACGTCGCTCTCCAGATAGAGCACGTTCGTGCCGTTGGTCGTGTATCCGGTCACGAAGAAGCCGATCTCCTTACCGGCCTTGATGAGGTCCAGAAGGGTGCGCTCGCCGTCGCTCCAGTGAGTTGGTTCACCGCCCTCAAAGAACAGCACCCTTGCGCCGCGCTCGTATGAGGCCTTCATCTCCTCCACCGCATCATCGTACGATATACTATGCGGCTGCGGGATGGATGGCAGATTTTCTGCTATCTGGCAGTGCTGGCACCTGAGGTTGCACTGATAGGTGATTATCATGGTGGTGGCCAGCGGCTTCTTGAACCCCAGCATCTCCTTGAGGAACCAGATGCCGTAGTAGGCGGTCTGGCCTACGGTCCTCGCGACGCCCATGAGCACCTCATCCCCGCCCGGATATTTCAAATGTGGCCGCCCCTCGTTCGTCTTCGACGTTGAACGAAATGCCAAAAAAAACGCCTGGCCGAACATGGCCCTTCTTTCCGTCAACACCACCCAGACATCTTTCTCTGTTTGTTCTGAATTCTGATAATCATTATATACTGACCAACCGGATTTATCTTAAACCAACTTATAAGGAGAGATACAATGGCAAGTTTAAAGTTAGAAGTCATGGACAAGATCGTGGCCTTGATGACCGCGGCCTTCGGTTTCGTCGCTGCGCTAGCCTGGAACGAAGCTATCAAAACCTTAATGGTTCAATGGTTGGGTGAGGGCGATGATCAGGTAATGGGTCTGCTCATTTACGCTGTGATCGTCACCATCGTGGCAGTGATCGCCATCGTCCTGATCTCCAGGGTGTACGGCAAGATCAAGTCCAAGGAAGAAGCAAGGGAAGCGGCCAAGGCCGCGAAGTAAACCCTTGCAAACCCTTTAATCTCTTCCTTTTTTTGTGATATTTCCACCATTGTTATCGTCACACCAAAACGATGATAACCGCCCTTGGCTATCCTGAAATCGTACAGGAGGGTTCGCATGAAGGTCAAGGTAGGGATCAACGGATACGGCACCATAGGCAAGAGAGTGGCTTGGGCTGTGAACAAGCAGGACGACATGGAGATCGTCGGGGTCACCAAGACCCGGCCTTCCTACGAGGCTTCCACCGCTTTGCGCGAAGGATGTCCGCTCTACGCGGCGCACGCTGAGGACATGGAAAACTTCGAGAAGGCCGGCATCAAGGTCCAGGGAACGCTGGACGACCTGTTGAAGAAGGTCGACGTCATAGTGGACTGCACCCCTGGTGGGACCGGGGCCAAGAACAAGGAGCTGTACGACAAGGCTGGGGTCAGATCCATCTTCCAGGGAGGGGAGGACCATGCCATGGCCGGGATATCCTTCAACGCCCTGGCCAATTATCATGAGGCCTGGGGGGCCTCCTCTGTCAGGGTCGTTTCATGCAACACCACCGGACTGGTGCGTACGCTGTTCCCATTGCAGCAGGCCTTCGGGATCCAGAAGGTGTTCGCCTCCCTGATCCGCCGCGGTGCCGATCCGGCCGATAAGAAAGGGGCGGCGCTGAACGCCATCGAGCCTTCGCTGAAGCTGCCGACCCACCACGGGCCGGACGTCAAGACGGTGATCCATGGCCTGGACATTCAAAGCATGGCCGTGGCCACCCCGACCACTCTGATGCACTTGCACTGCGTCGCGGTGGAACTTAAGAAAGAGGTCAGCGAAAAGGAGGTGTTGGAGGTCTGGTCTTCCTCTCCCCGCCTGCAGCTCGTCTCAGGAAAGGACGGCATAAAGAACACCGGCCAGGTCATGGAGCTGGCCAAGGACCTCGGACGGGCCCGCGGGGACATGATGGACATCGTGATCTGGAAGGACGGCATAAGGACCGTCGGCCCCATGCTTTACTACTATCAGGCCGTGCACCAGGAGAGCGACGTGGTGCCGGAGAACGTGGACTGCATACGCTCGATGATGAAGCTGGAGAAGGACAACCTGGTCTCCATCGAGCGCACCGACAAGGCCCTCGGCCTGCGCTGATCTTACTCAGGAGGGCTGAAAGGCCCTCCTCACAGACCTTTAAGCGACTTTCTCTTCAGTATGTAATTGGCGGTCAGCAGGAATACCACGGTGAAGGCCATCAACATCAACAGGTCCAGGGCCAATGGTATATCTCCACCGTTCCCCAGGGCATGGTTGAACCCGTCCACCAGATAGGTCAGCGGGGAGAGCATGGTGATGGTGCGGGCGGTCCCGGTCATCTCCGCCAACGGCACGAAGATGCCGCTAATGAAAATAAGCGGGAAGCGGACCAGGGCTGCCAACATCATGATGTTGCTGGGCACCGGTCCGGCCGGGGATGACAGCAGCACGCCCAGGGCGGCGAAGCACAGATTGCCCAGGATGAACAGCAGGGGAAGGGCCGCGATCGCCACCAGGGTCATGGTGAAGGGCATGAGCAACGCTCCAGCGGCAAATATCACCAGACTGATGATCAGACCGAACCCGGCCCCGGCCATGGTGTCCCCCAGCACCAATATGGGAATGTTCACCGGAAGCGACAGCAGGCGCTCGAAGGTGCCGGCCTGCTTCTCCCAGGGGATGATGAGCGGCCCGACCGAGGAGGCGGTGAAGAACAGGGCCATGGCCAGGAACCCGGGGTAGTACTTCTCCAGGTCCAACTGCCTTCCCACGAAGAAGGCAAAGAACAGAAAGGTGGGCAGGATCAGTCCGAATATGAACACCGGGGGCTTCTTGTAATATATCTTGATGTCCTTGACCGCGGTGGCCATGACCCCTCGGACCACGATCCTCAGGTTCACGCGCCCATCTCCGTGAGCTTCACGAAAACGTCCTCCAGAGAGGGCGCTAGGGTGTTCAGGGAGATTATGGTCAGCCCCATTTCGTCCCTCACCTGCATTATCCTGTCGATGGCCTCGTCCGGGTCCGAGGTGTAGAACCTGAGCTTGTTGCCCTCCCCCTCGGTCCTGGAAATGCATTGGGCGGAGAACAGTCCGCAGTCCACCACCCGATCGAATGTGACCTCCACGGACCGCGCTCCCTCGAAGGTCGAGCTCAACCTCTCAGGGGTGTCCAGGGCGACTATCTTACCATGGTTGATTATGCAGACCCGGTGGCAAAGACGGCTGGCCTCCTCGATGTTGTGCGTGGTCAGCACCACCGTGCATCCGGCCTTGTTCATCTTGTTGACCTTTTCCACGATCATCCGCCGGCTCTGCACGTCCAGCCCCTCGGTGGGTTCGTCCAGGAACAATACCTGCGGCTGGTGTATGATGGCGCATCCGATGCTCACCCGCTGCTTCATGCCCTTGGAGAACCTCTTGATCTTGTCATCGGCCCTGGCCCCGAGCCCTAGCTCCTCTAGCAGCGCCGAGGCCCGCTCCTCGCGAGTTCGTTTGGTCAGCCCGTAGAAGCGCCCGAAGAGCTCCAGGTTCTCCCGGGCGGTGAGGTCCGGGTAAACGTTCCCGACCTCCGGAATGACCCCCAGCCTCTCCTTGGCCAGCAATGGCTCCTTGTCCATGCTGATGCCCATTATGCTGACGCTGCCCTGGTCGGGACGGAGCACACCGATCATCATTCTTATGGTGGTGGTCTTGCCCGCCCCGTTCGGACCGAGCAGACCGAAGAACTGCCCCTTGGGCACCTCGAAGCTTACGTCGTCCACCGCTTTGAACTCCCCGAAGAGCTTGGTCAATCCGTTCGCTTCGATCGCCGGCATAAGTTCAACTGCCAGTTTGGGATGGCCCCTGTAGATATTAAACGATTTCAATAATTTTTTGAACGAAACGCCTTCTCGTCTTTCGGAATGCGTCCCAGAGAGATGGAACGACCTTGCGGTACCTCATGCCGCTGGCCTTACCAGGCAAATCATTTTTTATTGCATCACCATCCCTGTGCCATAGAATCACCGCTAGCGCTCGAAACGACCGCCAGGGGAATATGACATGAAGGACCACTTCACCATCGACGACCTGGACATCAAGGGGAAGACCGTCATCTACCGCGTGGACATCAACTGCCCGCTGAAGAAGGATACCTTGGACCTGGCCAATGACAATCGCATCCAGGAGATATTGCCCACCTTGCGGGAGCTTTTGAAGCGTCAGGCCAAGGTGGTCATCATCGCCCACCAGAGCCGACCGGGCGAGTGGGATTACATCTCTTTAGAAAGTCACGCCAAGCGCACCTCGGAGCTGCTTGGCGTGGAGGTCATCTACATCGACGACATCTACGGGGAAAAGGCCAAGAAGACCATCCAGCGCATGATGCCCGGGGAAGCGGTCATGCTCAGGAACGTCCGGGACGAGAAGGGGGAGATGGACAAGGCCAGCATGGAGCAGCATTCCCAGTCCCCGATGGTCAGGGAGCTTTCCGCCCTGGCCGATCTTTACATATCGGACGCCTTCGCCGCCGCGCACCGCTCACAATGCTCGCTGGTCGGGTTCCAGGCCGTGCTCCCGTCGGCCGCTGGGCGGTTGATGGAGAAGGAGCTGGAGGCGCTCCGTCAGGTCATCGATTCACCTTCCCACCCCTGCGTCTTCGTGCTGGGCGGCTCCAAGTTCACCGACGCCATAAAGGTGGTCGATCGAGTCCTGAGGGAGAACATCGCCGACAAGGTCCTGCTCGTCGGACTGGCCGGCAACGCCTTCCTGAAGGCCAAGGGCATATCCCTGGGAGAGAAGAGCGAGCATATCCTGATGGAGGAGTTCACCGAGGACAACCTCAAGGCGGCCAAGGCCCTTTTGGAGAAGTACGGGGAAAGGATCGAGACCCCGGTGGACGTGGCCCTGGACGACGGCGGCGTCAGGAAGGACGTTCCCCTCAGCGAGCTGCCGTCCGAACTGATCATTTCCGATATCGGTAAGGAGACGGCGGCCAGGTTCTCCGACATCGTCTCCAAGGCCTGCACGGTCTTCATCTCCGGCCCGGCCGGGGTGATCGAGAAGGAGGAGTTCTCGCTGGGAACAAAATCCCTGATGGAGGCCACCGTGTCCTCCGACGCCTTCTCCGTGATAGGGGGCGGGCACACCGTGAGCGCCGCCCAGAGATACCATTGCTGTGATCGTTTTTCGTACGTCAGCACGGGCGGGGGAGCGCTGGAGAACTACATCATGGGCAAGCCGCTGCCGGTCGTCGAGGCGCTCAAGGCCGCTTATAAAAGGGAAATGGGGAAGTAGTTTCTCAGAGGACCTTGGACATCCGTTCCAAAGCCTCCTCTATGCGCTCCACCGACTGGGTGGTGGCCATGCGTATGTAGCCTTCCCCGCTGTTGCCGAAGCCTATGCCTGGGGTGACCACTATTCCGGCCTTCAGCATGGTCTCGGCGAACTCGAGCGAGGGACCGTTCACCTTCAGCCATAGATAGAACGTTCCCTTGGGCGGGTCGACCTTGAAACCGAGCTTGCGCAATCCGTTCACGAGAACGTTCCTACGCTCCTGGTACACGGCGATGTTGTCCTTGACCATCTGGGGCCTCTCCCCTTTCCGGTATTCCCCGAGGGACATGGTCACCGCCTTCTGCAGGAACTTCGGAGCTCCGGAGTCGATCTGGGACTTGACCTTTTTCAGTCCAGCTATAAGATTGGCGTCCCCTACCGCGTATCCTATGCGGTAACCGGTCATGTTGAACGTCTTCGACAGGGACCCGAACTCGATGATGCCATCATTGTGGCCCACTTCGATCGCCGAAGGTGCCACGTAGTCGTCGAAGGTCATCTCCGAATAGGCGTTGTCATAGCAGAAGATGGTATTGGTCTCGTTGCACCACCGGTGGGCCTTTAGCAGGAAGGACTTGTCGCACACCGCCCCCGTGGGATTGTTCGGATAGTTCAGGTATATCATGCGGGCGTCGTCCGGTAAGGATTCCATGTCTGGGAGGAAGCCTCTCTCGGCCAGCAGCGGGAAGCGCACCGGCATGGCGTCCGTCAGCAATGCCGCCCCCTGAGCATATACGGGATAGGCCGGGTCGGGGACCAGAACCTTCTCGCCCGGGTTCACGAATGCGCGGCAGATGTTGGCCAGCCCCTCCTTGGAACCGATGAGGATGGCCACCTCGCCGTTAGGATCGACGTCGACGTTGAAGCGTTCCTTGTACCAGCGGGAGATGGCCCGGCGGGTCTCGGCCTCCCCGGCGCTCGACGGGTAGCGATGGTTGTCCGGGTCCTCCAGCTCGCGCTTGATGAACTCCACGATCGGCCGGGGGGTCGGAAGGTCCGGATCCCCTATGCCGAAATCGATTATGTCCACGCCTTCCTTTCTCTTCTTCTCCACCTTCTCCTCGATCTCCGCGAAGAGATACGGAGGAAGCATCTGTAGCCTGTTAGCGTAGTCGAATCCCATATCGGTCCCTCACATCTGACCTTCGAACACCAGTGTCGCCGGGCCGCGCATGGTCACCCGGGAAAGGTCTTCCGAGACCTTTATCCACAGGCTCCCGCCGGGGAGGCGCACCTGCACCTCTTTTCCCAACTGGGTTATGCCCAGCAGACCGGCCGCCACGGCCGTAGCGCACGCTCCGGTCCCGCAGGCCATGGTCCAACCGGCCCCTCTCTCGTACACCCTGACCTCCAATATCCCATCCACCGATTTAACGAATTCTACGTTGGTCCGGCGCGGGAAGAGCGGGTGGGCGTGGATAATAGGCCCAAGACGCTCGACCTCCTGGTCGGTCAGTTCGTCGAATATCATCAGGTGGGGGTTGCCCATGGAGACCGCGGTGGCGTGGAGCGTCCTTCCTTCGACCTCCATCGCCCGGTCGACGAACCTTCCTTCGCCGTTCACCGGAATTTCCCGGCAGTCCAGACGGGGAGCTCCCATCTCCACCGTGGCCGACATAGCCTTGCCGTTCTCCACGCCCACGGTGATGTCCATTACACCGGCCAGGGTCTCGATGGTCATCCGCTCTTCCTTCATGTGCCCCTGGTCGTAGATGTGCTTGGCCAGACATCTTATCCCGTTGCCGCACATCTCCGCTTCCGAGCCGTCGGAGTTCATGACCTTCATCGCGAAATCGGCCTTGGTGCTGCTCTCCAGGTACAGAATACCGTCGGCGCCGACGCCGAAGCGGCGATGGCAGATCGAACGGACGTGCTCAGGTTCCTTAGAGATACTTCCGTCCAAATTCTCGACCAGTACGAAATCGTTCCCCAGCCCATGGTACTTCCAGAACCTCATTGGCCCAGCCTCGAGGGTATCTTCTGATGACGGAAGAGGTCCTTTATGTCCTCCCGCTCCCTGATCAGGAAGGATTTTCCATCGACCACCAGCACCTCGGCGCAGCGCGGCCTGGTGTTGTAGTTGGAGGACATGGAGAAGCCGTATGCGCCGACGTCGTACACGCACAGGATGTCGCCCACCTCCACGCTCGGCAGGTAGCGCTCCTTGGCCAGATAATCACCGCTCTCGCACAGCGGCCCGGCCACGTCGTACTTCAGCTGGGCCTGCTGCCCGAACTTGTTGGCGACCGTCACATGATGATAGGAGTCGTAGAACGCCGGGCGGATGAGGGTGTTGAAGCCGGCGTCCACCAGTATGTACTCCTTGACCGGCGTGGACTTGACATCGTTCACCCTGGTGAGCAGGACGGTGGTGTCGGCCACGATGTACCTTCCCGGTTCGATGACCAATTGTCTCACGCCGCTGCCGGCGAGCTTCGCGGCCACCTCGGCGGCGATAGCGTCCAGGTCCGCCCGCAGCTCCTCCGGCCGGTAGGGGATGCTGATCCCTCCACCGATGTCCAGGAACTCCAGGTCGATGCCCAGCTCGCTCCGCACCTTCTCGAACATTCCCACCAGAACCTCCGTCACCCTTCCGAAAACCGCCGGGTCGCTCCCTCCAGAGCCGGTGTGGGCGTGCAATCCCTTAGGTGAAAAGCCAAGCCTGACCGCTTCCGCGAAGGCCTGGACGATCTCCTCCTTGGGTATGCCGAACTTGGCTCCCTTGGTCCCCGTGATCACCTTCTGCGAGTGTCCGGAACCTACGTCGGGGTTCACCCGCAGTGATATCGGATGATGAGCATCGATGGCGGCCAGCCGTTTCAGCTGACCGAGCGAATCAACGTTTATCGGCACCTTTCGCTCCACCAGCATGCGCATCTCCGCGTCCGATACGCTCACCCCGGTGTACAGTATGCGGTCCGGCGAGAAGCCAGCCCTCAGGCAGGACTCCACCTCGCCGATCGACACGGCGTCGATGCAGGAGCCTTCCTGCTCCAGCACCCTCAGTATGCTGAGGTTGGTGTTGGCCTTGCAGGCGTAGTTGATCCGGGTGGGGAAAGCGGCGTTGAAGGCCTTGTGTATGGCCCGGTAGTTCTCCCGCAATGCGTTCTCGTCGGTGACCATCACCGGGGTGCCGAAGCGACCCACGAGCTTGGCGGCCGAAACGCCGCCGATGAGCATGTTATCCTTTCTCTTCTGGAATTCCCTCATTCAAGCACCTATGTAGAGTTCGTGCAGTCTTCTGACCACGTCAACGGCCTTGGAGCCGCCGACCATGAAGTTGAGCGCTATGTCCGATGCGCCCTCGGATATCAGTTCCACGTTGGCCCCCACGTCGGCCACCGCGCCGAAGATCTTGGCGGAGACGCCACAGCTCTCCAGCATACCGTCCCCGACCGCACATATCAGGGCGGCGTCCTCCTTGACCTTTACGGCTTCCACCTGATCGCGGAAGCCCTTGAGACGGTAGCAGACCTCCTGCACCGCTTCGGTGGGCACGACGACCGCCAACGTCGACAGGGATGTCGACACCGCGTATATGCTGGTCCCGTCGGCGCTTATGGCCTCCAGTATCCGTGCCACCAGTTCCGGCTGGTACACCAGCTCTGAGGAGTATATCTTCACTATGGTGAGCCCGGTCTTTAGAGCTACGCTCCTGAGCAGGTCCTTGCCGCTGCGGTTCAGCCCGTGGATGCGGGTGCCTTGACCGAGAGGATTGAACGTGTTCTTGACCAGGACGGCGACGCCCTTGCGCTTGGCCGGTTCTATCGTCCGGGGGTGGAGGACCTTGGCCCCGAAGTACGCCAGTTCGGCCGCCTCGCCATAGTCCATCTCGGCGATGGTGCGCGCGCCCTTCACCACCCGGGGATCGGCGGACATGAAACCGTCCACGTCCGTCCATATCTCCACCACGTCGGCGTCCACGCCGTGACCGACCACGGCCGCGGAATAGTCGGAGCCGCCGCGCCCGAAGGTCAAGGGACGGCCTCTCCCGTCAGCGCCGTAGAAGCCGGTGATGATGGGGACCTTGCCCTCGTTGAGCAGCGGGGCGAGCGTACGGCGCAGGTTCGATTCGGTCGCCGGCAGCACGGCGCTGCCGTTCCCGGGCGGGCCGGTGGCCACTATCCCCACCTCCTCCGAGGTGAGCGCCAGGGAGTCCGCCCCGCGGCTGCGCAGGATGTAGGACAAGGTCAGGGAAGACAAACGCTCCCCCCAGCTGGCCAGGGCGTCCTGGAACATTATGCGGTCCTCGTCCTGACGATAAAGGTGGATGAGATGCCCCAGACCGGAAAGCCGTTGCTCCAGATGTTCCAGGTACTCGGGCATGAGCTCCTTGGATATGTTCCCCTTGGCGGCATCCAAATGCCTTTGCCTTAGCCAGTTCAGGTGCTCCGGCACCTCCTTCCGTCCGTCGTTCATCATCTCCAGCAGGGAGTTGGTGACCCCGGACATGGCCGAGACCACCACCGCCCTTTGGCAATCGTACGACATGATTATATCGGCGGTTCGGGACATGGCCTCCGCGGAGCCCACGCTGGTGCCCCCGAACTTCATGACCTTTCTCATATTCCGAGCACCTCGTCCATCCCGTGGACCTTGCCGTCCCGGAATGGCGCGATCCACCGAATCGCGGCGATGCAGCCCTCGGCGAAGGCCAACCGGGAATGCGCCCGATGCGTCAGCTCGATCCTCTCCCGATTGCCGGCGAAGATGACCGTGTGCTCGCCGACGATGTCCCCGGCACGGACGGCATGAATGCCGATCTCCCTTCCCCGGGCGCCGACCATGCCCTCTCTTCCGTGCACCAGGCGGTTCACGCCCGTCTCGGCGGAAATCAGCTGGGCGGCCTTGACCGCGGTTCCGGAGGGGGCGTCCTTCTTCCGGTCGTGATGCATCTCGATGATCTCCACCTCGTATTCGGGAAGAGCGCGGGCCAGCGTCTGGCATGCTTTCCAGAAGACGTTCACGCCAATGGAGAAGTTGGGGGTGACCACGGCCGAAGAGCCGCTGCCCCCGACCAGCTCATTGATGCGGCCCAGCGTTTCAGGGGATAGGCCAGTGGTGCCCACCACCACGTTCGTTCCGGCCCGCAGCGCCACCGGCAGGTTCCTTTCCACGGCGGCGGCGTTGGTGACGTCCACCAGCACCGTGCTGCGCTTGCACGCCTCCTCCAGACCGTCCGGCCCCACGGCTATTACACCGGGATAGAGCTCGGTTCCGGCCTTTCCGCCTTCCGCGGAAACTATGGCGCCAACTAACCGCATGTCCTTCTGCTCCCTGATGAGGGAGCACACCATGGAGCCCAGCTTGCCTGTGGCTCCGGCTACCGTTACGTCGATCATTTCTGGGAGCCTCCTGAACGCTCAGAGCAGCTTCATGTCTGCCAAGGTCTTCCTCAAGACCTCCGCGGTGGCCGGCTCCATGTCGCACAAGGGCAGACGGAACACTCCAGAGGGCCTCTTGAGCATGCGCATGGCCGTCTTCACCGGTATCGGGTTCGTATCCAGGAACAGGTCGTTGAACAGCGGCAGCATCTGGAAGTGCAGCTTCCGCGCCTTCTCCCAGTCCCCGTCCAAAGCGGCGTGGGTCATCTGGACCATGAGCTCCGGCACCACGTTGGAGGTGACGGATATCACGCCCTTGGCCCCCAAGGCCATCATGGGAAAGGTTAGCAGATCGTCCCCGGAGAGCACGCTGAAATCGGGCCCCACGCCGGCCAGGATGGCGTTGATCTGGGTCATGTTCCCGCTCGCCTCCTTCACCGCCACTATGTTAGGCACCTCGGACAGGCGCTTTATCGTTCCCGCGGCGATATTGGAGCCGGTGCGGCTGGGCACGTTATATACGACGATGGGAACGTCCACCGCTTTGGCTATCGCTTCGTAATGACGGAAGATGCCCTTCTGATTGGGCTTGTTATAGTACGGGGATATGAGGAGCACTCCGTCCACGCCCAGGTCCTTGGCCCCCCTGGAAAGGTGTATGGCCTCGTGGGTGGCGTTGCTGCCGGCCCCGGCGATGACCTTGGATCTTTTGGCCTCCTCCCTCACTATCCCTATGACCTTGAGGTGCTCCTTGTGGGAAAGAGTGGCCGATTCCCCGGTGGTGCCGCAGGGGACGATGGCATCAACGCCGGCCTTCTCCTGCATGCGCACCAGTTCCCGCAGCCCCTCCTCGTCTATCTCCCCGTCCTCCCGGAAAGGGGTGATCAACGCGGTGGCGCAGCCCTTGAACATCTTAATCAGCCCCGAAATGCTCTTTGAGGATCAGCCGCGTCCTGGTCGATTCCACGTTATCGTAGCGGCGGATGCGCTCAATGATCTCGTTCAGCTGCGGTGAGGAGGTGACGTCGATTATGGCCACGATGTCCTCCTCGCCGGTGACCTCGTACACTTCCGAAACGCCCTCGAAGCTGGCTATCTGGTCAGCGATCTCGGAGGTGTTGACGTTGACGTCGATCTTGACCTCCACCAGGGCCTTGACGTTCTTGCTGCTGGTCTTGATGGTGAAGGCCTGGATGATGCCCTCCTCGAACAGCTTCTTCACCCGGGAGCGGATGGTGCCCTCGGAAACCTCGAGCTCGTTGGCTATCTCCACGAAGGGGCGCCGGGAATCCTTCTTCAATATCTCTATTATCTTGTCGTCTAGGTGATCGATCAATTCTGCATCCTCCTAGGGTTGTTTTTTCCGATTTCGTATTCAAACCTCAGTTAATAGTAAAATATTATTAATATATTCCTAGAAAGCGCGCAAATAATGAATAGATACGCGGTAGAAAGGGCCTTACCTGACCTTTTGCAGGAAGTCCAACCACCGTCGTTCGTCAGAGACCTTGGTCATTAGCTCCCTGGCCTTGACCTCCCGGTCCTCCAGCTTGATGTCGCGCAGCTCGTCCACCGCCCTCAACAGCCCGAGCGCTTCGTGCATCACCTTGTAGGCGGTCTCCCTTTCCATCTCCTTCAGGCGCAGGTCCCTTTCCAGCGACCGGGCCTTGGATTCCAGGGACCGGGCGAGATCGTGAGCCCTGCGCACCGTATCCTCGTCGGGCTGCGGCTCGGTGATGAAGCGGAAGACCACGTCCCGCAAGGGGACCTTTCTGCCGTCCAGCTCCTCGGAGTCCGGCACGTTCTCCCCCACCCAGAAAAGCAATGAATGGAAGCGGGATAGTATCTTCGCCCTCTCCTCCGGGGTCAGACAATCATTGACGCAGCCGTAGTCGGTCATGACGCGGACCGCCTTTCTTTGGTGGCCAGACGATGGGCCATGACCAGGGGGTCCCGGGGAAGGGACGATACGACGCGGCATAGGGAATCCAGGCTGACCTGGTGGCCTATGGAGGCGAAATAGGCCCTCCCTTCGCGGGTACGGACCAGCCGGCCGGCCTCCTCCCCGTCCAATATCAACGAGTCCCCTTTCATCGCTCCAGCGAGGATGGTCTTGGCCACGCCCCCCACGGCCACGTCGTGCACCACTCCGAACTGGCAGGCCACCCCGGCCCGGCGCGGGTGGGCTCTCCCGTGCCCGTCGATGAGGTACAGGGTGTCCCTTCTCGGTTCGCCCATGACCGCCGAATAAGGTCGCATCTCCCTGAAGCCTAGATATCCTGGCACATAGGGAAAGTTGACCGTGCAGGCGGCGGTGCGCTCCTCCAGGACGTTGCCGGTCCGATCGATGACGACCATGGCGGCGAAGGCCTTGTCGCCGAAGTATGAGACGTCCAGCCCGGCCAGGCGCTCGAAGTTATTGGCGTCGCTTTCCGATGACGCGGAGGAGGCGATCTCCCTCTGAGCCTCGGCCATCCTGGCCAGGATAGGTTCCCCGGAGAACTCGGCGAAGACGACCTTCCCCAGGTCCTTCACCCGGTCTTCCGCTATGTCCACGCCCTCCGAGCGAAGAAGCTCTCTCTTCCTCTCCGCCCCCTGCCCCATTCCAGTGTACCAGCCGGTCCTCCCGTCGGAATATATGACCCGATGGCAGGGCACCGTGAAGGGACGTTCCCGGTCGGCGGACATGATCTGCCCCACGGCCCGGGATGCCGAAATATCGCCAAGCGCTTTGGCTATGGCGCCATAGGTGCTCACCTTTCCCTTAGGTATCTGGGCGGCTAGCTTGAACGCTTCCAGGTAGAGGTCGTGGTCCTGAAGATGGAACTCCCGGTCGATCATAACCTGTCCCGCTCGCCGTAGCGGTCCCAGTTGAACAGCTCCTCCGCCTTCTTGCGCCCCCGGGCGGGCGGCGTTTCATCGGGATATCCCAGGGCCATGCACACGGTAACGGTGCGATCGGCGGGAAGCCCGATGTACTCGGACATCCGGGCCTGGTCGAACGCCCCTATCCAGCATGTTCCGAGACCTTCCTCCACGGCCGCCAGCGACAGGTGGTCCAGAGTGATTGTCAGGTCCACCTTCGCCCATTTCTGCTGGGGATCGTCTATGCCGATCAGGAAGGCGGAGCAGTCACCGACGAAGGCCTGGTCCTTGCATATGGGCACCAGCCCTTTCAGCCGTAGGCGGTCGGTAATGACCACCAGTTCCCAGGGCTGTCGGTTCGCTCCGGACGGGGCGGTTCTGGCCATCTCCAGCAGATGGTCCAACAGCTCCGCCGGCATCTCCTTGCGCTTGAACTTCCTAATGCTTCTCCTGGCCTTTATCGCGCCTCTCACGTCCATGGGACCGCCACCTTGACATTGCCCATATTGTCCTAGAAAGGGATAGTCCTTTTGCCTTTTACCTCTCTTCGGCCTTTCCCAGGTCCCTTAACCATACCACCGACTGGGGGAATGGTATCTCTATACCATTGTTATCGAAGCGGCGGAGCAGCTCGGCACGGTAGTCTGAGGCCACCTTGAACTGCAGGTCCAGGTCCTTGATCCAGATGAAGGCGGTGAAGTTGAGCGACGAGTCGGCGAACTCGGAGAAGCGGATCACCGTCTGGTGGTCAGAGTCGTCCATGACCTCGGGGAGAGACTGGGCGACCTCCTTCATCAGACGCAGGACCAGGTCCACGTCGCTGCCGTAGGCGACGCCTACGGCGACGGCGATCTTCAATCTGCGGTCTGGCTGCACCATGTTGACGATCTTCTTGTTGGCGATGTCGTTGTTGGGCACGATCACCATCTCGTTGGTGAAGGTGTTGTACAGTTCGGTCGCCCGCATGCCGATGTGGCGCACCTCACAGATATCGCCGTTGTCCAGCCGCAGCAGGTCGCCGATCTTGAAGGGACGGTCGAACATCATCTGCAGCCCGGCGAAGAAGTTGGCCAGGGTCGCCTGGGCCGCGTAACCTATGACTATGCCCATGAACCCCAGGCCGGCCAGTATGACCGTGAGATTGTAGCCGAACAGGCTAAGTATGACCGCCAGGGCGATTATGGGTATGATGATCATGCCCATCTTTTCCATTATGGGCACGAGCACGTCGTCCACCTCGGAGTCGGTCTTGGCGGCCAGCTTGTGGCCGTAGTACACGATGACCCCGGCGTAGATCTTGTAGGTGAGCCAGGCCACGGCCAGGATGAAGGCAACGCTATACGCGAGTTCCAGATTGGCTATCAAAGCGCGATCGAGGTTTAGTATCTCCAGGGACCTGATCGCCCCGTAGAGGACCATCAGCAGCAGTATCGGGCCTCTGATTATATTGAGGATGATATCGTCCAGCTCGGTGGCGGTCCGGGAGGTGAGCCGGTGCAGGAGCGGGTCAGCCACCAGGATGACGAACAGGGCGATGAGGGCCCAGATGCCCACGCTGACCACGAACGCTCCAACGTTACCGTCAAGCGGCCAGGGAAGTTCGTTCTCCCATATTCCCAGTATCTTGTTGTCCCCGGCACCCACTCCGAAGAGCGGGACCACGTGCAGCTGCACGGTGCTGTCGATCGAGAACGAATTTTCCAGTTCGTTCATCTGAGTGATGTCGAAACGCACCTGGAAGACCAGCGTGGAATCCGGCATCTCCCTGACCGTGGTGACGGTCATGATGATGGATTCGGATTCCCCTGGATAGAGCGTCAGATAGCTCTGGTCGAACTTCACCGAGAAATCGCCGTTGATTGACGGATCGGACGAGGGGGTGATTACGTAAGGCACGCTGTCGTTGTTGTAGAGGATCCATTCGTAAATGGCAGGGGTCCCGGCCTCGGTCGTTAGTTGATCATCGCCGACCATGAAGGCGTTCACCGGGTCGGCGGAAACGGCGGGAGCCAATGCTGCAGTGAAGACCATCAGGCCGAGCATCATCAGCCCGACAAGGTTGAGAGCAGTCGTCCGCGACCTCATCGTTATTTCCCTGGCAAGCGACAATCTTACATCCTATATAGGATTTCTCGCCGGACCCGGTGGCAAACCATTAATCGTCGTACGTCCCATGACCGGCCATGGAAGAGCTGACCTGGGCCCGGATAGGACTGGCCTTCGCGGTCATGGTGGCCGCCTCGGTCTCCGATTGGCGGAGCCGGACCGCCTCGGACGTCCACTGGTACATCATGGGCGTGGGCGGTTCCATCCTGTTCGGCCTTCAGCTAATTGACGATGGTTCCCCCTGGATATTCCTGGTATGCCTGGTCCTGATCACCCTGGTCTTCGTGGACCTGCTGCGCGATCGTCCGGGACTTTTCGAGAACGGGGTGAACGTTCCGCCCCTGGTCCTCTATGCCCTCACCTTCATGGCCTTCGGCTATCTCAGCCTCGAGCACTTCGGTGGGGATGGATACTGGACGATGCTCTCCATACCACTTCTGATCATCTTCTTCTTCGCGCTCTATCAGCTGGACGTCATCAAGGGGGGAGCTGATGCCAAGGCCCTGATCTCCCTCTCTTTGGTCTTTCCATTATATCCTGAGCTCGCCGGCCTACCCATACTGGAATTGAACGACCCGGCCGCTCTCACCATCCTGCCCTTCCCGGTGCTGGTCCTATTCAACGGGGCCATATTGACCCTGCTGGTGCCCATCGGTATGCTCCTGGTGAACCTGGTGCGCAGGGATGTGCGTTTCCCCCTGATGCTCTTCGGTACCAGGATGATGCTCGAGGAAGCGAGAAAAAAACATGTTTGGCCCATGGAACGTGTGGTCGACGGCGCGGTTAGGACGACCCTGTTCCCTCGTTCGGACGATGAAGCGGATTGGGAATCCCTACGCCAAGCTGCAGTGGACCGACCTTGGGTCACTCCCAAGGTCCCGTTCCTGGTGCCGTTGACCTTGGCGGTGCCCTTCTCCCTTTTGCTGGGAAATCTTCTGCTCTACGTCATGGGCGCTTGAACCTAAAGGTCACCACACGATGTCCGTGACCCGCCCGCACCTCGAGCAGACCTTGTCCTTTATCCCAAGGACCTCGGCGGAGAAGCCGGTGCGGCGAACGAGCAGCGAACCGCATTGCGGGCAATAGGTGTTCTCCCCCCGCTCCGTGGCCATGTTACCGACGTACACGTAGTCCAGCCCGTGGTCCAGACCTTCCTTCATGGCCATGTCCATGGTGGACCGCGGTGTGGAGGGCACATCGCCCATCTTATAATCGGGATGGAAGCGGGAGAAGTGCACTGGTGTCTGAGTCCCCATGCGGTCCCTGACCCATTGGCAGAAGTCGGCGATCTCCTGTTGCCGGTCGTTCCTTCCCGGTATGATAAGGTAGGTGAGCTCGACGTGCATACCGATCTCCCGGGCCACTTCGCAAGCCCTGAGCACTGGTGCGAGCCGACCTTTGCACACCTCCCCGTAGAAGTCCTCAGTGAAACCCTTGACATCGATGTTCATAGCGTCGATGACGCCCTTCAAAGAACGAAGCGGGGCCTCCTGGATGAAACCGTTGGTGACGGAGACGGTGAACAATCCCCTCTCCTTGCATAGGCGGCTGGCTTCCAACATATACTCGTACCAGATGGTCGGTTCATTGTAGGTCCAGGCCACCCCTTTGGATCCGGCCCGCGCGCACATCTCGGGAACGTCCTCCGGTGGTATATATCGGGAGATGCTCTCATCCAGCCCGATCTGGGCTATGGTGAAGTTCTGGCAATGCTGGCAGCGGAGGTTGCAGCTCAATCCCCCTAAAGAAAGGACCGGTTCTCCCGGCCGGAAGTGGAACAGCGGCTTCTTCTCCAAGGGGTCCAGGTGCACCGAGGACACCACGCCGTAGCTCAGGGCCTTTAATGCGCCGCCGACGTTGCGCCGAACCCGGCATATTCCGACCTTACCATCCTTGATCAGGCAGGAATGGGGGCAGAGATGGCAGCGCACGGCCTCACCCTCCCTCTCCCAGAACTTGGCCTCTTTCAGATCAGCGCCGGAAATGCTCATATCCCTTCGGCTCCAGTTCGACGCGGGAACGTCCCCGCTTCAGGATGTTCTTCCTTCCCTCGATGGCACGGCCGATGACCTTTGCTTCGTTCCCTAGAGCGCCCGTGACGTCGTCCAAGCTCTCGGGCCGGACGGTGAACAGCAGTTGATAGTCCCCCCCGCCATGCAGGGCCAGCTCTAGCTGGTCCTTCTTAGCGATCCCAGCTAGTCTTTTCGCCTCCGGATGAATAGGAACTTTCGAGGCGTCAACTTCGAAGAAGACGCCGCCCGCCGTTCCCAGTTCGTGCAAGGACATTGATAGACCGTCGGAGGTGTCCATGCAGGAAGTGACCGCCCCTGTTGATGATAGTAGCGTTCCTTCCTTGATCCGGGGCTGCGGCTCGAATAGCGCTCTTACCGCTCCTTCCGACGCCACATCGTGCTCCAGCGCCAGCAATCCCGCGGAAGACAGGCCAGCAGTGCCGGTCATCAACAGCAGGTCTCCGACCCTGGCGCCATTTCTGGTAAGGAGCCCGGTCATCGGCGTGGATCCCAGCGAGGTCCCGGTCAGCACCAGCTCCGAACACTCCTTGGTGTCCCCGCCCAAGTAGTCCGTGCCGTATTGGTCGCAGCAGTCCGCGGCGCCCTGCACCATCTCCCGGACGCTTTTATCCTCAAGATGAGCGGGCAGCCCCATGGCCATCAGGAAACCCACAGGCTGAGCCCCCATGGCCGCGATGTCGCTGAGGTTGACGGCGGCGGCCATCCAGCCCTTCTGGCGCCAGGTCATGCGGGGATGGAAGTGGGTGGTCTCCCAGAGCATGTCCGTGCTGACCACCAGATAACGGCCGCCGAACTCGATGGCGGCCGCGTCGTCCCCCGGGCCCAGTCGGGCGGAGGCGCTGAGCATGGATGATATGGAGCGCACCATGGCCTTCTCCCCGACATCGCTCAGACGCACCATGTAACTTAGAGAGCCGCCAAGGCGAATAACCCTTTCCATCTGACACGGTTAGCAGGTGTAAGTGGATCATGACAATTCTTTAATAGTCAGTGAGCCAACGGTGGACCGGATGCTCCTCAAGCTGCCATACGGGGAAGGGGGTCTGCTAAAGGCAAAGGTCCCCGACGAAAATCTGGCCGGGATAGTCGGACCGCATGAGGTTCACTGCGCACCGGATGAGATCGATAGGGCACTTTCCAAGCCGTTCGGCCGTACCCTCGATTCGTTCCTGAAGGACGCCGAGGACATTGTTTTCCTGGTCAACGATGGGACGAGACCGACGCCCACCCCCAAGGTGCTGGATGTTTTGGAAGGCCATATGGACCTGAAGAAAGCACGCTACCTCATCGCCACCGGCGCCCACCGCGGACCGACCGAGGGCGAGCTGAAGTTCATATTCGGAGATCATCTGGACGATCTCCGGGAACGCATCCTGGTGCACGATGCCAGACGTTCCGCGTGCGTTCATTTGGGTGTTTCCAAGAACGGCACGGACATGGATGTGAACGAAATAGCGGTGAACGCCGACCGCCTCATCATAATCACTAGCGTGGAGCCGCACTACTTCGCCGGCTACACCGGAGGAAGAAAATCCTTTTTGCCGGGGGTGGCCTCGTTCCGAACGATAGAACAGAACCACCGGCTGGCCATGCGCCCTGAGGCTCAAACTCTCGTATTAGAGGGCAACCCGGTCCACGAGGACATGATGGACGCCCTGTCCGTCGTCAAGAAGGAGATATTCTCCATCCAAGTGGTGCTGGACCGTCACCAGCGCATCTACAAGGCCGCGGCGGGCGACCTCCACAAAGCGTTCCGGCAGGCGGTGGAGTGGGCCGATGAGGTATTTTCCATCACCATCAAGCAGCGCTACGACGCGGTCATCACCGTCGCCCCGTACCCCATGGACGTCGACCTGTACCAATCGCAGAAGGCCATCGATAACGCCAAATGGGCGCTGAAGGACGGAGGGACGCTGATACTGGTGGCAAAATGCCGCGAGGGCGTGGGCGAGGAGACCTTCGCCAAACAGTTGTCCTCCTCACCGGACAAGAAGAAGGTCCTCAAGAACCTGGAGAAGGAGTATAAGCTTGGATTTCACAAAGCGGCCAAGGTGGCCGAGGTGATGTGCTCTGCCGATCTGTGGGCGGTCACCGCCCTCGGTCCTGATAAACTGAAGGAATTGGGCATAGTTCCATTCGGCACATTGCAGGAAGCGGTCGACTCGCTCCTGAGGGAAAAGCCAAAAGCCCAGGTCCTCGTTCTGCTGGACGGCAGCGTGACCGTGCCGAAGGTGCGTATAGATGAGTGAGACGATCGAGGCGCCGAACCTCCGAAGAATGAAGAAGGAGCTGATGACCTGCACCTACTGCGGGTTCTGCAAGAGCGTCTGCCCCACCTTCCAAAGGGTGGGCTGGGACCCCTCCGTCGCTCGGGGCAGGATGGTCCTGGCCTACGGACTTCTGCAGAAGGAGATCCCGGCCGATCCGTCCGTTCTTGAATACTTGTATCAGTGCACCACCTGCAAGGACTGCGAGAGGAGATGCCCTTCCAAGATATCGGTCGTCGACGTGGTGGAGAGCGCCCGCCGCGATCTGGTCGCAGCGGGGCACATGCTCCCGAAACATAAGTCCATGGTTGAAAAGGTAATCGCCACTGGTAATCCGTACGGCGAAAGGAAGAGCGTGCCGGAGACGCTTGGGTCCCGACCAAAAAAGGCCAAGGTCGGCTACTTCGTCGGCTGCACCGCCACCTACCGCGACCGGGCTTTGGCTGACGCCACCTTGTCCATATTACGAAAGTTGAACGAGGATTTCACGCTGATAGACGAGAACTGCTGCGGTTCTGTTCTGCAGCGTATCGGCGTGGATGAGGGAGAGGTGGAAAAGCTCTGGGAACGGAACGTCAGAAGCATCCGCTCCCTAGGGGTGGAGAAGGTCATCTTCTCCTGCGCCGGCTGCTACCGCATGTTCAAGGAGGAGTACCCTAAGAAGCTCGACCTGGGGTTCGAGGTGCTCCACGTAACAGAATACCTGGCCTCGAAGGACCTGAAGCTGAAGCCGTTCGAGGGGATCATAACTTACCATGACCCCTGCCATCTCGGACGGCATTGCCACGTGTACGATGCTCCCAGGGCGGTTCTGGCAATGATCCCCGGAGCCCAGTTCAAGGAGATGCCTCGCCACCGGGAGACGGCCGCCTGCTGCGGAGGCGGCGGGGGTGTCCGTTCCGCTTATCCTGAGCTTTCAAAGGAGATCGCCGCCAGACGGGTGGACGAGGCGTCCTTCGCCGATCTGCTGGTGACGACGTGCCCGTTCTGCGTGAACAACCTGAAGGCCGGGGCTTCCGGACGTCCGTCCCCGGAGATGATCGACCTGGTGCAGCTTGTCGACAGGCTGCTGTGAGGGAACATGGCCAGAGTTAGGACCTATCACAACTACAATGAGGCGTGGGGGGAATGGCGCCGGCTGGGAATACCGGACCGGGCGTTCACCCGCTTCGATCTAGCCTCCAGGCAGTTCATATTTATTGACTCGGTCAGCAAGGAAGAGGTGAGCGCGCTCCAGGAGGAACTGGCGCCTAAGAAAGTGACGGTGTTGCCCTGCCGTGGGGACCGCGCTCTGGTCGCCATCACCCCCCTGACCCTGGAGAGCGTTCTGATGACCGGCGCCTCTCCGCGGGTCATGGAGATGGGCGAGGCGCTGCGCTTCCGCAATGACGTGGAACCGCCAGCCTTCGAGTGGTCCGGCGGTTCGCTCGATCTTTCCAGACCAAGGGTGATGGGCATTTTGAACGTCACCCCGGATTCCTTCTCCGACGGCGGACGGCATCTTGATGCGGATGCGGCCATGCAATCCGCCTTGGCAATGAAGGATGAGGGGGTGGACATCATCGACATCGGAGGGGAGTCCACCAGACCCGGATCGTCCCCGGTGACCCCGGACCAGGAATGGTCCAGGATCTCTGACGTCGTGAAAAGAGTGAGCGAGGAGGTCGGTCTACCTATCTCCGTGGACACCCGGCGCCCGGAGGTGGCCAAGAAAGCACTTCGCGCTGGAGCGGTGATGGTGAACGACGTTTCCGGACTTAAGGATGGTATGATCGAGGTGGTCCGGGAGGAGGGGGCGGCGGCGTTCGTCATGCACATGCGCGGGGAACCATCCAACATGCAGGATGACACCAGATACACCGACGTGGTCGGGGACGTCTACGCCTTCCTTGAGAAACGCGTAAGGGAAGCCGTTTCCGCCGGCATTCCCCGGGAGCGGCTGGGCATCGACCCCGGACTGGGGTTCGCCAAGGATGTCGACGGTAACCTGGAGATCATGTCCCGTTTGGACGAGCTCAGGTCGATGGGGCGCCCGGTGCTCTTGGGGGCGTCCAGAAAGGCCTTTCTTGGCAAGATCGCCGGAGGAGGCCCGGAGGACCGCCTGGATGCTAGTTTGGCCGCCGCGGCCGTGGCCTGCTGGCAGGGCGTTCACCTGTTCCGAGTGCACGATGTCAAGGAAACCGTTAGAACCCTCAAGGCGGCCAGTGCCATGAGGTCGGGGATCAGCCCAAGGTGACCGCTATGGTAATGGCGATGAGTATCACCGCCGCCAGGCCAAAGAATACCATGTTCCTGGTGCGCTCCTTCTTCGCCTCGTTTTCAGCTGCGACCTTGCACTCCTCAGAGCAGTAATCCTGATCCACATCGACCGGGTCGTCGCAGTGCAGGCAATGGGAGTGTTCGGGGAGCAGGCTCATGTTATCTCACAAAGGAAAGGGGAATGATAAGGGTTTAGGCGGGACGCAGGAACAGCGAGCCTGCTCCGGCGGCCATCAGCACCTTCAGGGCGTCCACGGTCACGAACGGAAGGACCCCGAGAACGAACACCTCGGTTACGCCCAGACCCATGAACAGGGCCAGCTGCGCCGCGCCGAAGGAGTAGATGATCAGCACGCCCAGGGACATGGCGGCCAGCACCTGGCTCATGCTCCATTCCTTCCGGCGCTCCACCATCTCACCGATGAACAGGGAAGCCAGGACGAAACCGAGCAGGTATCCGCCGGTCGGGCCCAGCAACGCGGCGAACCCGGCCATGCCGCTGAACCAGCCGAAGGCCGCCCCCATTCCCAGGTACATCCCCTGACCGAGAGCACCGTAACGGCCTAGGACCAATGCGCCGAGAAGCACTACCAGCACCTGTCCGGTGAACGGCACGGGAGTGAACGGCAGCACGATGCGCACCTGCGCCGCTAACGCCATCAGCAGAGCGAGAACGAACGCCGCGCTGACCTTGGTGACGACACTGGACTCCTCCCTCCATTTGTAAAGAGGTGCGGATGTCGTTCTTCGCCAACCGTGGACCGTGTCAAACACTTGCATGGGTCTTCCTGTATGATAGACGGCCAAATAAACATTTCCGAGGGATGACAAGCTTTAATTGCCAGCAGGGGGTTTTTGGCCTTCATGTGGAAGGTCTTCGGAGAGGAAGGAGTGATGGTCCAGTTCGGCCAGCTCTGGAAAGAAAGAATGATAGAGCTGTCCAAGCGCCGGAAGGACCGTGAACGGTTCCTTGCCCTTCTGGAGAAAGCGGACATCTCGCACTATCTAGACATACACCAGGCTCTGCACGTCTTCCGCATGGACCTGCCCACCGACTGCACCGCAGATGACGTGGAGTTCCTGAAGAACTTCGTGCAGCGCATCATAAAGAGCACGGAATATCACATGGTCGACCTGGACGATGAGGAGCAGAAGGCCGCCCTGATCATCTCCGCCGAGGACCCGGAGGACGAGCATCGCTCCCGCATGTCCGAATGGTACAAGATGAAGCAGGACGAGGACCGGAAGAGGCAGGGGAGCTAGGCCCTCTCCGCCATACCATCCAATCTTTCCAGCTTCCCGCCGGGATCGCCGGCGTTCTGGACCTTGACCCATTCCCTCAGCTTGTCCATTCCCTTGCCGCTCTCCAATATCTCAAGGGCCATGGCCACTCCCTCCTCCAGGGAGGGAGCGTTGCCGTTCAGGTACAATATGGGAGCGGTGTTCAGAGCCACCATGTCCCGGCGGGACCCTTTCTCATTTCCCATCAGGACCTGGATGAACCGCAGGGCTTCCAGGTCCCGGTCCAAAGTGCTCAGTATCTCCTTCTCCTCGCCCTGGACCAGCCCCATTCGTTGGGGGGTGACCTCATAGCTGCTGACCTCCCCGTCCTCGTGGAACTCGGCGATGATGGTCGTTCCTAGCGTAGAAAGCTCATCCATGCCCCTTTCCCCGCTGTCGTCCAGACCGTGAGCGACGATCCCCCTTCGGTAGCCCATCTCCCTCATGGTCATGGCCAACGGGAGCACCAGCTCCTTGGCGTAGACCCCTCTGACCCCCACTTCTGGCGAGGCCGGATTGGCCAGGGAACCGGCCACGTTCAATATCGTCCCGAAACGGACCTGGGAGAGGATGCGGTACAGCGCCTGCGGGTGCACCTTGGCGCTCATGCCGTTGAAGAGGCCGATGCCGGCCACCTCCACGCTGCGCTTGACCACCGAAACGTCGCACTCCACGTCCACGCCGAGGGTCTCCGCCATGTCCACGATGCCGCATTTGGACGTTATCGCCCGGGCGCCGTGCTTGGCCATGTAGGCGCCTCCGGCGGCCGCGACCACTGAGGCTATCGTACTTACGTTGAAGGTCTTGATGCGGTCCATGCCGGTGCCGCAGTTCTCCACCAGGAAGCCATCCACCTCCGGGCGCGCCTTCGCTGTGTCGATCTCGAATATAGCTTCCCAGCTGCCGGCGATCTCCTCCGGCGTCGGGCGGGCGGAGGTCAGGGCGGCTAGGAACGCCCCCTGCTGCAGGTCCGGCTGCTTGTTCAGCAGTACCTCCCGGAACATCTCCCTGGTCCTCTGCCTTCCGATGTGCTCTCCCCTGATCAGCGCGTCGACCGACGCTCCGAACTCCCTAAGCTCGATGTCCATGATCTTCCCTCTCTAAAACGTGATGACGGCCTTCTGGCCGGTGCGTCCGGAGGCGTGCCCGAAGGCGTGCCTTACATCATCCAGACCATATCTTCCGGTGAACATCCATGAAAGGTCCGCACCTTCCCGCAGGACCTTGACCGCCTCCCTGCCATGCCTGCTGGCGTTACCGTAGCTTCCGACCACGGTCAGCTCCCTGTAGTGAATCTCTCTAACGTCAATGTCCACTGGCGAATCCTCCCGGCGCGGACCGGAAAAGACGCACAACCGGCCGCCAGGGGCCAGCAGCTGGAACACGCTGCGCTCTAACCGGATGTTCGGAGTGCAGAGGATCAGGACGTCCGCCCCCGTACCGTTCGTGCCCCGCCTCACCATTTCCGCGAGGTCGTCGCCCTTGGGCTGCGATATACTATCGAAAAGCCCATTTGGTACGTTCCTCAGGCGTTCGAGCATCGGTTCGCTGAGCATGACGCTTTCCGCTCCCCTGCGTTTCGCCAGGAACGCGTTCAGGCATCCCATCGGCCCGCCCCCCAGGATGAGGACGGAATCGCCCTCGCCCACCCGGAGCTTCTCCTGAGCGTTGATGCAGCATGCCAAAGGTTCGGCGAGGGTCAGCAGGACCGGGTCGCTGTCGCCGATGGGGACGAGGCGGGACGGGTCGGCCACGGCCATCAATTCGGCCATGCCACCGTCCGTATTGAAGCCCATTATCTTCACCTGGGGGCACAGATGGTCGTTCCCCGTGCGGCAATGGACGCAGGAACCGCAGGAGGAGCCGGGCCAGACCTGTACCGTCTCCCCTATGCGAACTGACGCGCAGTCGCTATCCAGCACCTCGGCGGTGACCTCGTGCCCGGGTACACGGGGATAGGTCAGGTCGCGATGCCCCTTCTCCAACATCTTGATGTCCGTGCCGCAGACCGCGCAGGCCCGGACCTTGAGCAGCGCCCCTCCTTTCGGCAGGACAGGGTCGTCGACATGGTCCACGTCCAGGACTCCGGGCGATCGCATTAGGGCTGCCTTCACATAATCACCGAATTTGAGTTGGATATATCATCCAATTATATAATCGATGCGAACCTCTGCCGAAGTTTAGTCCGGGACCGCCTCATGTTGGAAGGCGAGGGATTTAAACCCGTAGCTACCTTGACCCGTGCGATGGTGAGTCGGACCTTCATCCCAGTGGTCATAGCCTTGCTGCTTCTGGCCTCCGGCATCATTATCCCCTGTTCGGAGGACGCCGCGGACGATGCCATACGCTTCACTTTCGGAACGGCCGGTTCTTCGGTCGCTGACATAAGAACTTCGGAGCTGGTCCCTTCCAACCTGTCCGTCCGGTCCGTTGACGGCCTCCTCTTCAATATCACCGTCGGCTTCACCTATGCATTGCTGGATATGAGGGAGGACTCGCCTTGCGCCGGCGCCTACGTCCAGCTGCGCCTGAACGGATTGGGTTCCTTCCAGACCGTGCGGTCCGGACATACGGACGGGGAAGGCGTGGTGACCTTCTATGGCCTTACCGCTGGCACATACATGGTCCGGATAGAGACGGACGACGATCGTTGGGTCAGGGTGGCGGACGGCTCTCAGAGCAACACGCCGACCTTCCACTGGAACACCCAGCAGTTCAGCGCGAACTCACATACGGAGATGGAGTACCGCATCACCGACCAGGCGCGCGGAGCCTGGGCAACCTACAACGACCTGCGGGATGGCGGGAAATGGCTGAGCGACCGCACCGGATGGGAGCGTTCCCAGGTCACCGTAGTATGGCCGGAGGGGGATTGGCCGCACTCCCATGGAAATGAGATACACCTGCCTTCGTCCGAGTTCTTCGAGGACGCCGAATGGAGAAGGGACATCTCCCTGCATGAGTACGCCCATTGCGTTCACTTCGAGCTTAGGGGCGGAAGCTTCCCGGACGGGGATGGACCCGACCCTCACTACATAGATAGCGAATCGTCCCCGGGATTCGCCTTTACCGAGGGCTGGGCGCAGTTCTTCGAAAAGGCGGTGGACGGGGACCCTGTGCGTTCGGACGGAAGCTCCCTGGAAAGCACCGTGTTCGCCGATGGCCCCTACGGGCACGGTGACGAGGGGGACATGGACGGCCTGATCGTGGAGGGAGCGGTGGCCAATGTGCTATGGGACCTGTTCGACGGAACGGACGCTTCGGACCGTCCGGCCGGAGGCGTCCGCGGCGATTTCGTGGATGGCGAGTTCTCCACCCTGTGGAACATCATGTACGATCTTGAACCAGATAGCCTGGAGGACATCAAGAGGGCTTGGCCCGTGCGGGACGCGAACATCACGGCGGTCTTCCGCAACTCCCGGGTCCCCATGGAACTGGAACCGCCTAGCAATCCGGACTCCTTCAGCTCATCGCATATGTTGGGAGAGGGTTCCCTGGACAGCACCATAAGCATCACCTGGTCAGGAGCCAGCGACGGCGGGAGCGGGGTGCTGGGCTACAGCATTCTGCTGAGCACCGATGCGAACGCGACGCCGGACCGGGTGATGGACCGCACCGTTTCCTCTTACACCTCCTACTCGCTCTCCCCTGGGACGTACTATCTGCACATCAGGACCGTGGACCGGGACGGGAACTGGGCCGAGGACGTCTATACTGTCGGCCCGTTCGTCATCAACGAGGGGGCGGTCCCCGAGGACGACCCGCTGTTCCCGGAGGGCGACCTTAGGCAGGCCATCCTGGGCCTGATGATCGTGCTGGCGGTGGTCGGTTCGCTCCTGCTGCTGGTGGTCAGCCTGGAAAAGAAGAGGCCTCAGCCGCAGCCTCCGGTCCAGGTTCCGAACAATTGCCCCTATTGCGGGCGGTTCGACCACGGCGGTCAGTTCTGCCCCTATTGCGGCGGAAGGATAAGGTGAGAAGATGAGGAAGGCGGAGAGGGAGATCAAGGAGCGGGAAGAGCTGGAGGATGTCATCCGCCGAGCGGACATCTGCCGGCTGGGGATGGTGGACCGCGGAGAACCGTACATCGTGCCCATGAACTTCGGGTATCACGGCGGCCGCCTGTACTTCCACTGCGCCAAGGAAGGTCGTAAGCTGGATATCCTACGGGAAAACCCCCGGGTATGCTTCGAGCTGGAGACCGGCGTTCGGCTGGTGAAAGGGGAGAAAGCGTGCCAATGGTCGACCAGCTACGAGAGCGTCATCGGCTGGGGGACGGCGACGATACTCTGGGAGGAGAAGGAGATCAGAGAGGGACTGGAGGTCCTGATGGGCCATTACACCGAGGGACCATATGATTTCGATCCGCGCCCTCTGTCGCTGACCGCGGTGATCAAGGTGGAAGTGGAAAGGATGACCGGCAAGCGGTCTAAGCGGTGACCTTGACCACCTTTCCGCCGTAGCGCTCCACGATGAACTCCTGGAGCGGGACCTTCTTTCCGCTCATCCTAAGCGCTTCGTGCACCAGACGCTGGAGGCCGCCGCAGCAAGGTACCTCCATACGGATAAGGGTGATGTCCTTGATCTCGTTGTTCTTGAATATCCGGGTCAGCTTCTCCACGTACGCCTGAACGTCGTCCAACTTAGGGCAGCCGATTATCGCCACCCTTCCGGCGATGAAGTCCCGTTGGACATTGCCTAGGGAGAAACCGGTGCAGTCGGCGGCGATGAGCAGCGAGGCGTTCTTGTATGCGGGCGTCACCTCCGGGGCCAGGTGCAGCTGTATAGGCCAGTTCCTGAGCTGGGAGGGATTGCCCCCGCTCACCGCCGGGACAGCGTCCGGCATTAGCATCATCGGCCGGGAGGAGCTGCAGGCCTGCAGTTCCTGGCCTTTGCTGGTCTCCACATGCTCCTTGGCCGCCTCCTCGTCGAACGGGTCCGCCTCCCTCTCCTCGATGGAAAGGGCACCTTCCGGACAGTGCCCCAGGCAAGCGCCGAGACCATCGCAGAACATGTCCTTCAATACCTTGGCCTTGCCATCCCTGATGACGATCGCGCCCTCCGCGCAGGACAGGACGCACTCTCCGCACCCGGTGCACCTCTCCTCGTCTATCTTGATGATCTTCCGCTTGACCTTGGACATGGCGGAAGTTCCATGGAGCTAGCCTTTTAAGCGTTTTGCTCCGCTCGCTACCAACGCCACGAAGAACATCGGAAATGTAATCTACCCGGTGAAGGTATGAATCGGGGATGGCCGCCGTTTCCTGGGAGCTGCTGTTCGCCATAGTCCCCGGACTGATACTGTTCCTCTACGGCATCGAGAACTTCAGCAAGGAGATCATCAATTCCGTGGGTGAACGGTTCCGCGACACCTTGGGGAAGTTGACCAAGGACCGTTGGAGGGGGGCCGCATTCGGCGCGCTGCTGACGGCCACCGTGCAATCCAGCGCTGCAACGACCGTCATCGCCGTCAGCCTGGTGAACGCCGGGACGATTTCCTTCGCATCCAGCCTAGGCGTCATCGTCGGCGCCAATATAGGGACGACGATCACCGCTCAGCTGGTGGCCTTCAAGCTCACCGCCTTCGGCCCTCTGTTCATCCTGGTGGGGTTCATTTGGGGTCTTGTAGGCGGGAGGTACAAATTCGTCGGAAAGCCGCTTTTCTACTTCGGGCTGGTGTTCTTTGGCCTGCAGCTGATCTCCGGCTCCCTCGATCCTATCAGAGAGGACCCCCAGATCATCTCACTCATATCCAACCTGGACAATTTCCTAATAGCTCTGCTGGTTGGCGTGCTCTTCACCACTGCCGTGCAGTCCAGCTCGGTGACGTCCGGCCTGATGGTCGTGCTGGCGTCCAGCGGGCTGCTCACATTGGAGCAGGCCATCCCCGTGCTGCTGGGAGCTAACATTGGAAGTACCACGACCACGCTCTTCGCCTCGGCCAAGATGGACCTGTGGGCCCGCCGGGCGGCCATCGCCCACCTGCTGTTCAACGTGGGCGGGGTGCTGATATTCATACCTCTGGCCGGATGGCTGGCCACGGTCGTGGTCGATCTGACGCCGGATGTGGGCCAGCAGGTGGCCAACGCCCACCTCATATTCAACGTCGTCACCGCGCTCATATTCCTGGCCATGATAAGGCAGTTCCAGAAGCTGGTAGTGAAGGTAGTTCCCGGTGAAGAGAAGGAAGTGCTCTTCCGCCCCAGTTTCCTGACCGAGGAACTGCCGGAAAATAACGACCATGCCTTCCGCCTGATCGAAAGGGAGCTCGGCCACAACCTGAACATCACCAAGGAATTGCTGGACATGTCCTTCTCCTCTCTTTCCGACGGGGGGACCAAAGCGACCCAGAAGGTTATCAAGCTGGAATCGTTGAACGACTATCTGGACGAGGAGATCGAGGACGCCATACTCTGGATGTCGCGCCGGTCCCTGAGAGAGGAGGAGGGGCAGCGCACCACCCTGCTGGTGAGGATGTCTAACCTCATGGAGAGGCTGGGGGACCAAGCCGAGGACATCGGGGACGTGGCCACCAGCTTCCGGGAGAAAGGGCGTACCCTCCCGAAGGCCCAGCTGGAGCAGCTGTCCAGTGTCTACGGTATCCTGAAGGGCAACCTGGAGCTGCTGGGAGAGGACGTTCTGGACGTGGATGAGGGGACCAGGGCGGCGATAAAGAAGGGGACGGTCGCCATGAACGCCCGCATCAACGCCATATACAGCGAACACTTGGATAGGATGAAGGACGCCAGCGTGTCCTCCGATTCCACCCTGTTGGAGCTGCTGACCATCATGGAATCGGCCAACGAGAAGGTGCGGGAGCTGGCGGCCATCGCATCCGAATATGCCAAGATATCTTCGACGGTCGATTAAGAATGAGGACCATCAAACGTACTTCTCGCGATACCTCATTAGCTCGTGCCAGAACACCGGGGTGAACAGCACTAGCACCGATATGAACTCCAGACGGCCAGCCCACATGGTGAATATCAGGACCAGTTTGGCGAGGTCGGGCATCCATCCGTACGAGCCGTAGGGGCCGATGGCCCCGATCCCGGGCCCGGTGTTGGAGAGCGTGGCCACAGCGGCGCTGAAGGAGGTGGTTGGATCGATCCCCAGCAGGATAAGCGCCACCACCGCGGCCAGTGCGGTGGCCATGTAGCACATGACCAGCGCCACCACGGAGGACAGCGCTTCCTGACTGAGCGGCCGGCCGTCGATCTTCACCGTGAATATCGAGCGGGGATGCACGGTCTTGTGCAGGGCCGATGCGATGAACTCTCGGGCCAGGAAGAATCGGGCGACCTTGATACCGCCGGCGGTGGCCCCGGTGCTCCCCCCGATGATCGCCAGTGCCACCAGGATGAAAATCAAGGCCTGGTCCCATCCGAGGTAATCATACGTGGCGAAGCCAGTAGAGGTCATCAGGCTGACCACATGGAACATGGAGGTCCTGACACCATACAATACATCGGAATACAGGTCGCCCCATAGGACCACGGTTATGATGGCCGTGGACAGCAAGATGAGGCCTAAGTATATCCTGAACTCCGTGTTCCGGAAGTATCGCTTCGGGTCCCGAGTGGTTATGGCCTGGAAGTGCAGATAGAAGTTGGTCCCGGCCAGGAACATGAACAGGATGACTATCCATTCTACCGCCGCCGAGGCGTAGTAGGCGATGCTCTCTGAATGAGGGGAGAAGCCCCCGGTGGACATGGTGGAGAACATCACGCAAAAGGAATCGAACACTCCGACCCCGGTGAGCAGGAGCAGGACCACCATCATGAGGGACAGGAAACCGTAGATGTAGTGGAATCTACGCGCCTCTTCCTGGATGCGGGCAGAGAAGTTCTGCACATCGAGTCCGGGGAACTCGTTCTTGAAAAGGTTGCGTCCGCCCACGCCAAGCATAGGCAGGATCGTAACGAATATCATGATCACACCGGCACCTCCCAACCACTGGGTGAAGCTTCTCCAGAACAGTATGCTTCTTGGCCAGGATTCAATGCTCGACATTACGGTGGAACCTGTGGTGGTGAACCCGCTCATGGTCTCGAACAGAGCATCAATAACGTTCATGCCGTGCATGACGAAGGGGATGGCCCCCATGACCGTCAACACAAGCCAGCCGGTGGCCACCACGAACATGGCTTCCGTGGGCCGAGTATTCTCTGGAGAGCGGTAGCGCATGAGCAGTATGAGCCCGATTATCAGGCACAGCAGCAAAGGGAACATCCAGGGGCGTGGGTCCTCTCCGTAGTAAAGGGATACGGCGTAAGGGAAGAACAAGGCGATGGACATATACGCCAGAAGCACCCCGAATATGTGTGGGATAGCGCTCTCTTTGCGGGCCACCTTATCGAATATGCTGGTCACGTCCACGTTCAGGCGGTCGAAGTAATAGGAAAGTTGGCCGAACCACCTCCTCGCCTTACTATAGAAAGAGGTCATCTGAGCTCCCCTAAGGTCCCATCGGTATGTTGGCCTTGAACATCCACTCCAGCTTGGCTATGGCCGATTGCAAGGCATAGATGAACACCTTGTCTCCCTCTTCGATGACGGTTTCGGGAGAGGGGATCAAGGCCTTGCCGTCCTTGACCACCAGAGCTATGGAGGACATCTTGGGCATGTCTATCTCGCCAAGCTTCTTTCCGATTATGCGGCTTCCTGCCGTGACCTTCAGATCGAAGAACTCCTCCGAGAACTTTTCCAGCAGGAGCATGACCTCGTAATTGTGCACCGTTTCCTTGATTATCTCGTTCGCAACAACATGATAATAACCGACGGAAGCGTCGATGCCGCTCATGCCGAATATCTCCTCGTACTCCCTCTTGGAGTACCTGGAAATGACCTTGGATACCCCAAGATGCTTGCCGATAAGGGATGCCAGGAGGTTGTCCTCCTCGTTCTCCGTAGCGCAGATCAGCACGTCGGCCATGCTCACGTTCTCATTGCGCAGAACCGACGGATCGGAGCCGTTGTCGTTGATTATGACCGTCTTGCTGAGCTTCTTGGCCAGGACGCGGCAGCGATCCTCGTCGTTCTCGATGAGCTTGATTGATAGCTTCTCTCTCTCAAGAAGTGTGGCCAGATGCTCCCCCACGATCCCTCCCCCGATGATGACCACGTCCCTGGTTTCCCTGAGTATGCCCAGCATGCGGTTGAAATCGGCCACTGCCTGGCCCTTTCCCACTATGGTCACCTGATCACCCTTCATGAGCACGTCGTTCCCGGTGGGGACGATTATCTGCTTCCCGCGGTGGATGATAAGTATCTTGCACTCCTCCGGAACAGGCAGTTCCCGCAGAGGCACCATGATCACGTTCTCCTTCTTACCGCTGACCTTGAACATGGCCAGCTCAACGCCCAGGGAGGGAATGCTCTCGCACCCTATGGCGTTCTCCAGCAGGGCGATGCGCATAAGTTTCTCGGCGGTGAGAAATTCCGGGGAGATGATGTGGTCGACGTTCAGGAACTTGGAGTACATCGCCCCTTCGATATAATCGGGATTGCGGACCCTGGCCACGGTGACCAGTTTGGAGTTGATCTGCTTGGCCATCATGCAGCAGAAAATGTTGGTCTCGTCCCTTTCCGTTACGGCCAGCAATAAGTTGGAGTCCTCGTTGATGACGCTCTTGAGCACTTTGGGGCTGGCGCCGTTGCCGTTAAGGGCGCCAACGTTGAGATGGTTGACCACGTAGTCATAGCGCTTGAGATCGTCCTCTATGACCAGGACGGAGTGCTGCTTGGAAAGCATTCTGGCAATCGTATAGCCCACATTCCCTGCCCCTACCACAATGACGTGCATCCATCTACGCTCCGTTTCCCTTTGGCCATCACTGAGATGAATATTGGATAAAGAAAGCATTCCCCATTAAGATATGTTTGGTAGATAGGAGGATGCACGGTCCTTGACCCTTGCATATCGGACGGGGAACACCAGTACGGACATTAACCGATCGACGACATGGTCCCGATCAAGAACTTGGTGAACTCCTTGGTCCCGGACCGGCCACCCAGATCCATGGTCAGCTTGTCCTTTTGACCGAGGATGGAGATCACCGCCCTCTCGATGCTCCCGGCTATCGCCGGTTCGCCCAGATACTTCATCATGTTGGCGGCGGACAGTATCAGCGCCAGAGGGTTCGCCACCCCTTTTCCGGCTATGTCGGGGGCGCTGCCGTGGGCCGCCTCGAAGACCGCCATCCCATCTCCGATGTTCGCTCCGGGGACCAGACCCAGCCCGCCTACCAGCCCGGCTCCCAGGTCGCTTAGGATGTCACCGTACAGGTTCGTCAGGACCAGCACGTCGAACTGCTGCGGGCGGATGACCATCTGCATCGCGCAATTATCGACGATTATCTCACCGTACTCGACCTCCGGGTACTGGCTGGCGATCTCGCGGCAGCTCCTCAGGAAGAGCCCGTCGCTCTTCTTCATGATGTTGGCCTTGTGCACCGCCTGGACCTTCTTGCGGCCGTTCCTAATTGCGTAATCGAAGGCGAAGATGGCTATGCGGTCCGATGCCTCCTTGGTGATGATCTTCAGGCACTGGGCCACGCCAGGGGCGATATCCTGCTCCAGGCCAGCGTACACGTCCTCGGTGTTCTCCCGGAAGATGACCATGTCCACATCGGAGAACTTGTCGCTGGTCCCGAAACGGGAATTGATGGGGCGGACGTTGGCGTAGAGGTTCAGTCGCTTGCGCATGGCCACGTTCACGCTGGTGAACCCCTTGCCCACAGGGGTGGTTATCGGTCCCTTTAGGGCCACCCCCACCTCTCTTATGGTATCCAGAACATGCTCGGGCAAGGGGGTGCCGAACTCCTCCAATGTGGATTTCCCGGCCTGCACCTCGACCCATTCTATGTTCGCTCCGCTAGCCTCGAGGACCTGTTTGGCGGAAGCGACGACCTCGGGGCCGATGCCGTCGCCGGGAATGACCACAATCCTATGCCTCATCGTCATGTACCATGTATGCGATGTGAATTTAACCTTTTACGAGCGCGTACTAATGAAAGCGTATTCCGGGCTCCGCATTCTCTGATGTACCCATGGTGCTGACAAAGGAGAAAGTGACAAAAGGAATTGGTGGGTCTGTCCGAATTTGAATCGGAGTCACCTGCACCCCAAGCAGGAAGGATTCCAAGCTACCCCACAGACCCGTTGTAAAGGGGTGAAAGAGGTTTAACCCAGGGGGATCAGCTCACCGAGCAGGTCCGAGTGGGAGATTATCATACGGCGGCAGCAGTACCGTTTGATGTCCAGATCGTCCAGCACTTCTTGGGGGTCCTCCCCCATCTGCACCCTCTTGACGAAGGTCTGGTAGGAGCTTCCCACCACCTTGCCGCACGTGAAACATCTTACCGGTATTATCATTTCTGCTCACCTGTACGATTTCTGCCTCTTCTTCCTGGCGCCACGACCCAGCGGCTTCTTCGGGAGCTTGCGGCGGATGTCGCTGATGAGCAGGGACCTGTCAAAGTGCTTGAAGGCCAGCTCCAGCTCCTCATCCTTGTAGAACTCCACGATGGCCTTGGCGATGGCGGTGCGGGTGGCTTCCGCCTGACCCATCACTCCTCCGCCGGCCACGCTGACGTCGATATCGACCTTGGAAGCCTTTTCGGGCACCAAGGTCAAAGGCTCGGCCATCTTCAGCCTCGCCAGTTCGGGGGTGACGATGTCCAGCGGCACGCTGTTGATGCGCACCTTGCCGGTACCCTCGCGGGCGACCGCTCGGGCCACCGCCGTTTTCCTCTTACCACTGGTATTGACAACTTCGGACATATCACTTCACCCTCGAGCCCAGGTACTCAGCTATCTGACCGATCGTGACGTACTGGGTCAGCCCGGTCTTGATCGCTACGTCGACCTTCTCCTTCTGCGCGTCGACGAACTCCTTCGGCACGCCCACGTAGACCTTCAGTCTCCTGTAGGCCTCCCTGCCGGAGGTGGTCTGCCAGGGAAGCATTCCGCGGACGGTCCTCTTCATGATGAGGTCGGCACGGCGAGGGAAGAAAGGACCGCTCTTGACGTTACCCAGGTCCTTCTTCTGCTTGTACGCGGCAAGCACGGAGTCGCGCTCGCCGGTGATGATGATCTTCTCGGCGTTGACGATCACGATCTCCTCGCCCTTCAGAAGCCTCTTGGCTATTACGGTGGCAAGTCTTCCTGCGATGTGGTTCTCAGCGTCTATGATTGCAACCATCTGCTCACCTCATTATCTTCACACCGGTCCCCTGGGGCATCTCCTTGACCAATTCCATGATGGTCAGGTTCTTGCCCCCGGCGGCCTCGATCTTCATCTTGGCGGACTCGGAGAACCCGTAGGCGGCTACGGTCACTTTCTTGTTGATCGCTCCAGACCCCAACACCTTACCCGGGACGACTATGACGTCGCCCTCAGAGGCGTATCGCTCGATCTTGCTCAGATTGACCTCAGCCCAATTGGCCTTGGCCTTTTCCAATCTTAGAGCAATGTCTCGCCAGATCCCCGCTCCGCTGGACCTCGACTCCGCCTTCAAGGCGGATATCAGGACCACGAGATTGGGGTCAGTCTTTGCATGTGTCATGTTCTGACTCTCCCGACATTGGTAAGCCCCTCTAATAGGGAGGGGTATTAAATACCTTTGCCATCGAATCGAGCGGTAACGACAGGCTCGCCGTATACCACTGGCTCCAGAGTATGGCGACGGTTTAAGCATCCCATACGACCCCGGGAAGCCCGGGGGCGGCTCGGCAGGCATTGAACGATGTACACTATAATATTAACGCCTTTAAATTAATTTTTAACAGCCCTTATATATCTCATAGGACATATCGTTTAGTTTGCTCGGGGTTATAGATGATTCGCTTTGGTCCAGCTGGTATTCCACTTTCTTGTAAGGGTCGCACTTTGAAGGACGGTATCGAGGACGTGCATGGCCTCGGCCTGAACGCCATGGAGGTGCAGATGGTCAGGGTCAACGTGATGCCGCGCTCTCCCGATGACGAGGAGGTCGGCCTGACCCCTCGCCAGCTCGACAGCGACCTGGTGGTGGAGATCCACCGCAGGAAGGGAAAGAAGGAGGTTCAGATCACCAATCTCGACGAGAAGATCAAGGAGGACGATACCCTGATCAGCCTCTCGTCCGGTCTGGCTCACAATTATGACGAGCTGCAGAAGCTGGGTGTCATGGGCAACGAACTGGACGTCGCGCTGTCCATGCATACACCTTACTACATCGACCTGGCTGGAGAGAGTGAGCTCACCAGGAAGAGCATGGACTCCATCCGCTGGGCCGGGCTAATGACCCAGGCGATGGGCGGAAACATGGTCGTCACCCATATGGGATTGTACGGCAACGTCAGCCGTCGCGAGGCCACGGAGAACATCGCCGACCGTTTGGAGGAGATCGTCACCTGGTGGGAGAAGAACAAACTGACCACCAGATTGGGCTTGGAGACCTCCGGCCGCAAGGAGGTGTTCGGGGGATTGGACGAGATCGTCGAGCTGTGCGACAAGTTCGATCGCCTGGTGCCGGTGGTCAACTTCGCCCACTTGCACGCACGCAACAACGGCATTTTACGCGAACCGGAGGACTTCGCCGAGGTCTTCGACAAGGTCAGCAGCTATGTCGGCGGTTTGCATTACACGCATTTCTCGGGCGTCGAGCACGAAGGCGGCAATGAAAGGAGAGTTACCCCGATAAAGAAGGGGGACCTGCGCTTCGAGCCCATGGCCGAATACCTTGCCGACGCCAACCTCAACGCTACGGTGATCTCCAGCTCGCCACTTCTGGAGCACGACGCCATGTACATGAAGGTCATTTATGAAAGGGTGATGACCAAGAGGGTGTCCAAGGACATCAAGGTCAAGAAGGGCAAGGGTGCCAAGGACGAGGATGAGGATTGAAAGAGACCACCGCCTACATTCTTGAAGAGGTCAGGCGGACCATCGAGCGGGTGGACGAGTCGGTCATAGATGAGATAGTCGATTCCCTGGCCTCCGCCCCCAAGATCTTCATCTACGGAGTAGGGCGCTCGGGACTGGTCGGAGAGGCCTTGGCCGCCCGTCTGGTCCAGATCGGGCTCCACGTTCATTTCGTCGGTGACACCACCACCCCCATAGTGGAAAAGGGGCACGTGGTGGTCATCATATCCAACACCGGGGAGACCATGTCCGCGGTGCAGACCGCCAACATCGTGCGCCGGCTGGGAGCGGTCGTGATAAGCATCACCGGCAGCACCCATTCGAAATTGGGCATAGCCAGCAACATCGTCATGGAACTCGTTCAACCTAGGGACGAGCGGAAGAAGAGGAACGCGCCCCTGGGAACCATCTTTGAACTGTCCAGCATGGTCATGATGGACTCCATGGTCCCGCTCCTGATGGCAAAATTGAACCAGGACGAGGCGTCGCTGCGGCGCCGCCACGCCATCTGGGTCTGATCACATTCTGATCTTCCGAGGTCGCACGCTCTCCCCGTAGTAGGGATTCTGGAACTCATCCCAGTAAACCAAGAACTTCCGGCGGCGCACTTCCCCGTTCGATAGGCAGAAGGCGTCCATCTCCTTGCGAACGGGATCGACCACCAGGGCGGTGTGGTAGGGCCGGTCGAACATTCCCTTCTGCGTAGAGATATCAGTGGACGACAGGAAGCAGCCATGCCCGGGATGTGAGTGGTACCAGCCCACGAGCACATAGCGGAATCGGGCGCACTCCAGCGAGGCGAACAACGATTCGAACCCTTCCGGATCGAACCTCACGCTGACCGAGGTGGCCTCCAGATCGGTGGTGGCCACGTCCCGTACCACAGTGTATTCAGTGCCCTGGTGGGTGAAGACCTCGCCGAGCAGGAAACCCATGACCTCCAGCCCCTGCTTGACCTGGGAAAGGGCGTGGTTGCGCACCTTCTCCTCGGCGGTCTTGAACAAGTACATCTCGGCTCCCTTGCGGTCAGAATACAGGGACATGGCCACCTTTGGAAGCCATTTGTGCGGCAGTGTCCTTTCCTCGTCCGGGGGGAGCATGTCCTCCACCTCCATGTCCTTTCCCCCCAGTATTACCGGCGCCCGTTTCATCGCCGGACCACCTTGGGAGCGGGGGCGACTATCACGGGCGGCATACGACGGGGCGAGGAATTGAAGTACTGGGCGGCGGCGGTGCAGGTGTCGGTGCCGAAGGGGCTGTTGCCATTGGGCGAAATTAGAAGCGATTCCAGCCCCTTGATGAACGTGGAGAGGGTGGAGTTGAAGGACCAATCCGAGAGAAGCTTGATGCACACATGCCCGCCGTCCTCGGGCATCATGATGTTCGGATGAAAGATCGGCGTCTCCCAGATGACCAGGGGCTTCTCGAAGGGATATTCACGACCGATTATCAGTTCCAGCTTGTGACTGTACCGATATCCCAGCTTGCCGTTCTCCATCACTGGGCCAGGGGTGCCTTCCAGGGCTACATCCACCTTCAGCGGGAATGCTGTCAGATGTCCCTCGCCGAGGTCGAAGTCCTTAGGAAGGTAATTGTGGCAGGCCTCCAGCTCGTTCCTCAACCTGATGTAAAGGATCTCCAGGGGCAAGGTCATTTGGTCCCGCCCTCAGGGTCGGGTATCAGTTCCAGCTCCTCGTTGGTCTGGATGTCCAGTTCCTGGACCTTCTGCTGCCCCCTGAGCAAACGCCGTCCCTTGCGAATGACGTAGGCGCCGGGGTCCTTTTCCCAGTAGGCCGAGACGCCCTCGATGATCTCCTCCACGGTGTTCTCCATCTCCAGTTCCATGTCGACCGTGGCCCCGGTCTCTGCGTTCCTGACCCTAACCCTTACCACCATTGTATCGCCCCGGGCAATCCCTGGGAAGAGAGTATAATCCTTTCCATTAGAGTTAGCATTATGATAATTTAGGCGAAGAATGGTTGGGGCATCCGGGATCGATGTCCAGGGAGAGTATATCGGTCGTTCCGGCCAGGCCGTCATAGTGCATGACATGCTCCATCGCCGTGCGTCCGGACAATATCTTCACCGCCTCCCGCACCTGGACCGCGGCTATGACGCTGGTGGTGGTGATCTCCGCCGCCATCTTCGGCTGGTAGAACACAGTGTCCTGGCCTGTGCAACTGAAACGGCGCTCCATGACCTTGAAGTGGCTGCGGTTCATGCCGCATTGCAAGCAAGGGGTGAGAGGGGGTACCACCGCCTGCACCCTGCCCCGGAAGCCATTGGTCCCCCCGTCCACGTAGGGAACGCCAGCGTGATAGGAATTGGCGTTCAGGTGCAGCCTGGCCGCCACGTTGTCCAGGCAACCCAGCATGATGTCGTACCCCTTCATCTCCTCAGACCCCATCGATTGGATCCGACCCTGGAAAGCGTTGACCTCGGCGGTGGGGTCCAGTTCCCTGACCCTTTCCGCAACTAGCGAGGCCTTGCCTTTCCCGGATGACTGGTCCCCCTCCCGGAACAGCACACAGCGGCTGAGGTTGGACCGCACCACCGTGTCCATGTCCATAACGTCCACGTGACGGAAACCGAACAGTATCAGGTCCTTTACCGCCTCGTTCCCAAGCGCGCCGGCGCCGACCACCAGCACCTGGGCCCTCTGCACCCGACCCATATCCACCCAGGAGAGGAGCCTGGTCCGGTCATGGCGGTCATCGTCCCTCTCCCCCGGGCGGATCGGCTCGGCCATGCTGGAGCGGACCGTTTCCCGACTATAAAATCATGGACCGTACCAGTACATATCGTGATATTCACGAAGGGATGGACTGGACGGTAACCTCATATATACGGGAGGTCGGATGTAATAGGGATACCCATGGCCGCCCGCAAGAGCAGCGCGGAACGTAGGACCAGTGTCCGTAACGGTAAGAGCAAAAAACAGTCCACGGACTCGCCCTTCATCAATCGAGAGATCAGCTGGATCAGGTTCCACAAGCGCATACTCGAGGAAGCCCAGGATCCGAACCACCCTCTTCTGGAAAGGGTCAAGTTCCTGGCCATCTGCGGCAGCAATCTGGACGAGTTCTTCATGGTCCGTGTATCCGGGCTGAAGAGGCAGCTCAAGAAGGGGGCGCTAGAGGCCCCGCCGGACGGCCTGACGCCCTTGGAGCAGCTGGAAGCCATCAACCAGGGCCTCCTGCCGATGCTAGATGCCCACGGCGAGCTATGGTACGACGACATCCTGCCCAAGCTCAAGGCGGCGGGGATTACCATACACCGCGTGAGGGACCTGGACGCGGAGAAGAGGCATGGTCTGCGCGATTACTTCGAGCGGATGATATTCCCGGCGCTGACGCCATTGGCCCTGGACTTCAATCAGCCGTTTCCGTTCATATCCAATCTCAGCATAAACCTGGCCGTAAGCGTGAAACACCCCCAGCGGGGTGACCGCTACGCCCGGGTGAAGGTCCCCCTGGACCTCTTTCCTCGCTTCGTTCCCATACCCGGAAGCTCTCCGGGAAGGACACAGGACTTCGTGCTATTGGAGGACCTGGTGGCCGACAATCTCGATCTTCTGTTCCCGGGAATGAAGGTCAAGAACGCACATCTCTTCCGCATCACCCGCGACGCGGACATCGAGATCACCACCGATGAAGCGGAGGACCTGCTTACGGCGATAGAGGAGAGCGTGGAGACCAGGAGGGTCGGTTCGCCGATCCGCCTGGAGGTGGACCAGGACATGCCGGAGAAGCTGGTCGACCTATTCGCCACCAAGTTGGGATTGCACCCGCTTATGGTCTTCCGTTCCCACGCCCCGCTGTCCATGGTCGGCTTCTGGGACCTACTGTCGCTCAATCGCCCGGACCTCAAGGACCCACCTTTCCTTCCCTACGTCCCGGCGGACCTGGCGCCCGAGAAGTCCGTGATGGCCGCGGTGGAGCACCGTGACCGGCTGTTCTACCACCCGTATGACTCCTTCGTTCCCTTGGTCACCTTCCTCAAGCAGGCGGCCAATGACCCCCAGGTCCTGGCCATCAAGATAACTTTGTACCGCATCGACAAGCACTCGCCGGTTATCGACGTGCTTATGGAAGCGAGGGAGAACGGCAAGGCGGTGGCCGCGGTCGTCGAGCTGAAGGCTCGCTTCGACGAGGAGAACAACATCGTCTGGGCCAGGGCGTTGGAGAACGCCGGCGTCCATGTCGTCTACGGCCTCATGGACCTCAAGGTGCACGCCAAGCTGCTGCTGGTCGTCCGGAAGAAGGGCGACAGCATCGTACGCTACAGCCACATGAGCTCCGGCAACTATAACGCGCAGACCGCCCGCATCTACGGGGACATAGGCTATCTGACGGACGACCCGGACATCGGGGCGGACGTGGCCGACCTGTTCAACTACCTGACCGGATACTCGCACAAGGATTCCTATCGCAAGCTGCTCGTCGCCCCGGTCACCCTCAAGAACGAGATGATCGCCCGCATAGATCGCGAAGCGGAAAGGCAGCGGGAGCATGGCGATGGATACCTGGCGTTCAAGCTCAACGGGCTGCTGGACCCGGATGTCATCCAGGCGCTCTACCGCGCCTCGCAGGACGGGGTGCGCATCGACCTGAACGTGCGCGGGCTGTGCGCCCTCCGCCCGGGGGTCAAGGGGCTGAGCGACAACATTAAGGTGAGCAGCATCGTCGGGCGCTTCCTGGAGCACGCCAGGATCTACTATTTCCGGAACGGAGGGGAGGAGGAGGTCTTCCTGGGAAGCTCGGACATGATGCCCCGCAACCTCAAACGGAGGGTAGAGGCGCTGGTCCCGGTCCTGGACGAGGGATACCGGCGCGTGCTGGTGGACGAGATACTTCCAATTCACCTCAGGGACAACGTCAGGTCCCGGGACATGCTGCCCGACGGCACCTACGTGAGGAGAAAGGTGGCCAAGGGCGAGGAGAGGGTGGACTCCCAGGATTGGCTGATAAGGAACCGCGGCTCATGGCACAGGGAGGAATGAAGCTGACCGACGATCTGTGCGCCTACGGACGGATGATCACCGCCCAGCGACTGGGCGCGCTCCTTGACGAGGTCGAAGGGGTGCGGAAAGGAGAGGACATCGAGCACGTGCACCGTATGAGGGTGGCCTCCCGGCGGCTGCGTTCCGCCTTGCGCATATTCGGGGAATGCTTCAAAGGGAAGCAGGGGAAGAGATGGAGGAGGGCGGTCAAGCAGGTGACCACCTCCCTGGGCGAAGCGCGGGACCTGGATGTCCAGATGGAGCTTCTGGAAGGCCTCGCCAAGAGCTGGGAAGGCGAGGAGGTATTGGGCCTGGCGCTCATAATCGAGATGCTGAGGTGCCGACGAACGTCGCTGCAGCCTGATATCAATTCGCTGATGGACCTTGTCGCCAGCGAAGGGCCGTTCACCGAGATGAAGGCCGACCTGACCGGGGCGGAGGAGTGGAGAGGGGACCCGTCCGTCCTCCATCCATACGCTTTCGCCCACGCCGCGGTGGCCGTGGAAGAACTGATGGAGCACTCCCATTCCGTCGCCGTGTACGAGGATTGGCAAGGCCACCACGCTCTGCGCATTGCGGGCAAGCACCTGCGCTACGCCCTGGAAGCGTTCCGGGACGCCTACCCTGATAGATTGGATGACGATCTAAAGGTTCTCAAGAAGCTGCAGGACACGGTGGGGGAGCTGCACGATTGCGACGTATGGCTGCAGAGGTTACCCGGCCTGCGGGAGGAAGCGCCTACCGCGATCAAGGCCATCGACCGCCTCCAGTCGTCCTTCGAGTATAAAAGGAGAGAGCTGCACGGGAAGCTCCAGGAGGAATGGTACGGCCTGCTGCAGGACCGTTACTTCTACCGGTTGCTGGACAAGCTGAAAGGACGTCCGCTGGTGGAAGCCTGCCCGGTCAAGGTGGCTCTCATCTCGGACGTGCATGGCAACGCCGCCGCCCTGGAGGCGGTGATGCGGCACGCCCGCAGCAACGGCGCCGCCGCCTTCCTGAACGCCGGGGACGCGGTCGGGCTCCCTCGCCCAAGGGAAGCGGTCCACCTGCTCAGGGAGAAGGAGGTCCTCAGCGTTATCGGCAACATCGATCGGGCGGCGCTCAGGGCCTCCTCTGGAAAAAAGATCAATGACCGCCAATGGGAGATGGCCACGGAGATGCTGGAGAAGGACGAGCTGGAATGGCTCGGCTCCCTGCCGGACGAGCTTCGCCTTGACATATGTGGAAGGACCGTGCTGGTCACCCATGCTTCTCCCGGGCAGGAGGGGGAGAAGCTCACCCCTTCCACCCCGGAGAGCAGGATGCGCTTCCTAGCCGAAGGGAGCAGGGCTGACGTTATCGTCACCGGGCATTCCCATGTTCCAATGGTCAGGGAGTGCGCGGGGACCCTGTTCATAAATCCGGGCAGCGTGGGTCGCCCCCGCGACGGTCCGGAGGCGTCCTACGCCCTTCTGGACCTCCCGTCCATGAGCGTCCGGTCGGTCAGGGTGGCCTATGATGCCAGGGGCGCGGCCGATGAGATGCGGGGGCAGGGCTTCAAGGACCTGCCCAAGGACGTGGAGAACGGACGAAGCAAGGACGCGGTGTCCGCCGCCGGGTCCTGGGCTGAAGGATTCCATGATGACCGGCCGCACGCCGAGCAGGTGAGGACCTTGGCCACCCTGATATTCGACCACACCAGGGGACTGCATCGCCTCGACCCCAAGGACCGCGAGCTGCTGGAGATGGCGGCCATGGTCCACGATGTGGGGATCGGTGAGGGGGCCCAGGGGCATCAGAGAAGGGCCTTGGACATCGTTATGCGGGCGGAACTGCCATTGGAAGAGGTGGAGAGGCGGATGCTGGCATGCATCGCTCGCTACCATGGCCAGCGCTCCCCGCGGCGGGAGGACGTGGTGTTCAGGGGATTGACCCAATCGGAAAGGAAGAGGGTGGTCAAGCTTTCGGCCATTTTGGCCTTGGCGGATGGACTGGACCGCGGCCACGCCTCCCTGGTCGGAGGACTGGATGTTGCCGTTGGGAGGAGGTCGGTCAAGTTCATCATCCACGGACAGGGAGACCTTTCGCTGGAAAAGGAATGGGGAGAGCGCAAGGGCGGGCAGTTCGCCCGGGCCTTCGGCCGGGAGGTGAGCGTGGATGACCGAGCCTGAGAAGGGGAGGGTGGTGGCCTTTCTGGACGTGGGGACCAACTCCGTCCGCCTGCTAGTGGTGCGCATCAATCCGAACCGTTCCTACACCGTCATCAGCGAGCAGAAGGAGATGGTCAGGCTGGGGGAGCAGGAGTTCTCGGACGGACTTCTCCTGGAGAACGCCATGGAGAGGGCGGTCCGCGTGGTGAAGAACTTCTGCGACCTCTCCCGAACGTACGGCGCGACCGAGTTCGTGGCCATGGCCACCTCGGCCACCAGGGAGGCATCCAACCGGGCCGAGCTGGTCGACAGGGTGAAGGAGGCCACCGGCCTGGAGCTGAAGATAATCTCCGGCATGGAGGAGGCCAGGCTGATCTACCTTGGCGTCTCCAGCGGACACCACATCGGCCGTAAGAACGCCCTGTTCCTGGACATTGGCGGGGGAAGCACCGAGCTGGCCTTGGGCGATCAGAACGAATACTCGTACCTGGAGAGCCTGAAGGTGGGGGCCATCCGCCTGACCACCATGTTCGTCAAGAAGCCGGATGCCCCGATACCGGACGACGCCCTAGCGAAGATGCGCAAGTACGTGAAGAGCTCCCTGGTGCGGGCGAAAAAAGAGATAACGCAGAGCAAGGTCTCCCTGGCCTTCGGCAGCTCCGGGACCATCGTGAACCTGGGAGATATGCTTCTCCGTCAGGACAGCAGCTCGCGCCCCGGGGTGATCAGGTATTCGCAGCTTAAGAAGCTGATCCCCTACCTGGCCGGGATGGACCTGGCGGCCAGGCGCAAGGTGCCAGGGATGAACCCGGAGAGGGCGGACATCATCGTGGCCGGGGCGATGGTCCTGGAAACCGTCATGGACGAGCTGCGGCTCAGCGAGATCGCCGTCAGCCAACGCAGCATGCGCGATGGCATGCTACAGGATTATCTGGGGGGATTGGAGGAGTACCCCGGCTTCCGCGAGCTGTCCGTGCGGGAACGCAGCGTCATACAGCTGGGAAGGGCCTGCTCGATAGACGAGGAGCATGCCCGCCGGGTGACCTCCATAGCTTTGGAACTGTTCGACAGCGCCTCCAAGAAAGGACTGCACACCATGGGCAAGAAGGAACGGGAAATGCTTCACCACGCGGCCTTCCTGCATGACGTGGGAGATTTCATCTCCTTCAACGACCATCATCTTCATTCCCATTACATCATCTGCCACGCCGAGCTGCTGGGGTTCTCCAGCCGCGAGGTTCTGCTGATCGCCAACGTGGCCAAGTACCACCGCAAGCGCGCTCCGAAGCTGAGGGCGGCCGACCTCCGCGAGCTGGACGAGAAGGACCAGCTGGCCGTGGTCCGCCTCTCCACCCTGCTGCGCATGGCCGAGAGCCTGGACCGTTCTCATTCCAACCTGGTGCAGAACGTGCGCTTCAGCAAGGTGGCCAAGCGCACGGTGAAGCTGATGGTCACCGCCAGCGGGGACCCCCAGCTGGAGATGTGGCGCATGGAAGAAGACCGTAAGGCGTTCAAGAAGGCCTACGGAAAGGACCTCACGGTGGTGCTGAACAACATCGAGGGCTGAAAAGTGGTAAAAGGGAAGTTAAGGGGTTTGACTGGGTTGTGAAAGTGACCTTACTTGGTCTTCTTCATTATCTTCATCCAGCCGCCGCTCTCGAACACCGCGAGACCTCTCTTTCCCAGGGTCTTCTCGAACTCGTCCCAGGAAACGATCTCCAGCCTCGCGTTGTTGCCCTTCGTGAACTGAACACCGTTGGTGCCCTTCACGCGGCCCGGCTTGAGACCTTTCTTCTTCGCGATGTCCTTGGCCTTGTCTAAGCTGATCTTCTCCATCACCATGGCATGACCTCCGCGATAATCGACCAATCTGGCCTGTTATCCAGTAAGTAATGGAAATAATCTATATATAAAATTTATCGCATAAAGGACGTCGACCAGTGTTTATTCCTCTTATATAGTATAGGCTGTTAACCTAATTCCGCACCCAGATTTTTATCCCCTAGAAGAGTATGCCGAAACGATGCTGGCCGAATGACTGGATGTGTCTGGAAGGGGCAGGGTTAAATGTCTTAGCAGGGATTACCTGCGGATAACATGGGCCTCTTCGGTTCCTCCGGCATTCGCGGTCTCATAGGGAAGGACATCGACGCCGAGCTTGGCGTGCGCATCGGCAGGGCGGTCGGAAGTCTCTCCGGAACGGTCGTCGTGGGAAAGGACCCTCGGACGAGCGGGGACCTGCTGGTCAACGCCCTCATCGCCGGGCTCATCGAGGCCGGAGCGGAGCCGTACCGGGCGGGAATGGTGCCCACCCCGACGCTGGCCTGCGCGGCCTCCCATTTTGATTGCGGACTGATGGTCACCGCCTCCCACAATCCCCCGGAGTACAATGGCGTGAAGATGTGGAACCAGGATGGCAGCGCCTTCGACGGGGAGCAGACGGAGGAGGTGGAAAGGCTGATCGCCGACGGGGGAAGGAAGGCCTCCTGGAGCCAGATGTTCGAGGAGCGGCCCTGGGAAGGCGCCATCGACGAGCACATTCTTAAAATCGTGGAGGAGGTCGGGGCGGTCGAACGTTCCATCGTTCTCGATTGCGGCTGCGGGGCCACCGGCCTGGTCAGCCCCCGTCTGTTCAGTGACCTAGGGTGCGATCTGGTGGCCTTGAACGCCAATCCCGACGGGAGGTTCCCCGGCCGTCCCTCCGAGCCTACGGAGGGCAACTTGAAGGACCTTATGTCCCTGTGCAAGGCCAAGGGCGTAGTAGGCATCGCCCACGACGGGGACGGGGACCGCATGGTAGCCGTCGACGAGGATGGCCGTTACGTAAGCGGCGACCGCCTTTTGGCGTTGTTCGCCTCGCTCATGCAGGTGAAGGACATGGCCGCTCCGGTGGACGCCTCCATGGTCCTGGACGATCTGGTCGGAAGGCCGATCGTGCGCACCAGGGTGGGGGACGCGTTCGTCTCCGAGGCGCTGAAGAAGAAAGGGCTTCCCTTCGGCGGAGAGCCGTCGGGCACGTTCATCTTCCCCTCAGTGAACTATTGTCCGGACGGAATGCTGGCCGGAGCGTACCTGCTGAAGCTTTTGGACGGCAGGCCCTTGAAGGAGGCGGTCGATTCCCTTCCCGTCTACCCTTCGTTGCGGGACTCCTTCCCCTTCGATCCCGCGAGGCGCAAGGAGACCGGAGATAGGCTGGCCGTAGAGATGTCCTCGATCGAGGGCGACCTGACCACCGTGGACGGTTTCCGAGTCGACATGGGGCACGGCTGGCTTCTCGTCCGTCTCTCTGGAACGGAGCCTAAGGTCCGGCTGACCGTCGAAGCCCGCAACCGGGAGGACCTGGATGAGATCGCCGAACTGGCCAGGACCATGGTCCGCAAGGCCTTGGGCTGAGCAGGCATTTAATAGCTGACAGCCATTTTCAACTTGAAGGATAGAAATGAAAGCGCTCATCCTGGCCGCCGGGGAAGGCACCCGCCTAAGACCCCTAACCAGTAACATTCCCAAGCCGCTCCTGACCGTGGCCGGACGACCATACCTGGCCCATCTGGTGCGGGCCCTGGGCGATGCCGGCATCAAGGAGCAGGTCATCCTGGTGGGTTGGAAGGCCAACCGGGTCAGGGAGTTCTTCGGCGACGGAAGGCAGATGGGCGTCGAGCTCAGCTATCTAGAACAGAAGGAGCGCCTGGGCACCGCCAACGCCATAGGGGTGGCGGAAGGGGTCATGGACGGCGACTTCGTCTGCGTCAACGGAGACGTGGTGATGTCGCCGGAGGCGGTGGCCGAGATGGTGTCCGCCTTCGACAAGGACCACACCCCGTTCATGGGAGCGGTGGAGGTGCCGGAACCGCAGAGGTTCGGGGTCGTGCAGCACGAGGAAGGGAAGCTGGTCAGGATCATCGAGAAGCCTTCCGACCCTCCTTCGAAGCTCATCAACGGGGGCTTCTTCGGCCTCACCACGGAGGTCTTCGAACATATACGGAATACCGGCCGCTCGCCCCGCGGGGAGTTCGAGTTCACCGACACCCTGAACATGATGGCCTCTCGAACCGAGGTTAGGGTCCGAAGGATAACCGGGGAGTGGATGGACGTAGGATACCCCTGGGAACTGCTGCGTGCTAACGAATTTCTAATGGGCCGCCTGAAGCGCGATATCAGAGGAACGGTGGAGGAGGGCGCGGTGCTCAAAGGCGCGGTGGTCGTGGAGGAGGGCGCCCTGGTGAGGAGCGGGAGCTACATCGAAGGGCCAGCCTACATTGCCAAGGGCTGCGACATCGGCCCCAACTGCTACATCCGACCGTCCACCTGCCTCGGGGAGAGCGTCCGCGTCGGCAGCTCGGTGGAGGTCAAGAACTCCATCGTGATGAAGCGGACGCACATACCGCACCACAATTACGTCGGGGATAGCATAATCGGCGAAAGGTGCAACTTCGGCGCCGGGACCAAGGTGGCCAATCTGCGCTTCGATGATAGGACCGTGCGGGTGACCACCAAGGGGCAGATCGTGAGCACCGGCCGCCGCAAGCTCGGGGTGGTCATGGGGGACGACGTGAAGACGGGCATCAACGCCATGATCGAACCGGGGACCGTGATATGGGAAGGCACCGTGGTCGGCATGGGCGCCCGGGCCCGCGGTAACATCGGGCCGAACAGCAAGGTCTTTTAAAGGTCGACGATCGGCAGCTGCATGCGCCGGCCTCGCCCATCATAAGCGCGCCAGCTCCCTTCGTCGTATGGAAGACATGTTATGATGTGTACGTACCCGTACCTGCGGAAGAGCTCCAGGTCCTGCCCTGAAGGGCGGTTGCTGTAGCAGGGATGGGAGTGCACGGTGCCGACGATCGAGTAGTCGATGGGCATCATGTGCATCATCAATATGGCCGAATCCTCCCCCTGCAGCGTACCCGGTAAAAGCAATAGCTCTTGGATCACGCCCTCCTCCGCCCTGAGCATGGCCACGAACTCGTTCGGTAACGAATCCCGCGCGGCCTCGTTGATCATATCCAGGAGGCCGCGGTCTATGCCGCGTACCTTCAGCATAGGGTCCCCATGAGCTTTTCCCTGGTCCTAGCGTAAAAACCTTTTCCGAAGCTGACGAAGCGTGCCCGGTCCGGGGCGGCCTTGAACTCCACCGTCTCATTGCCGGCCATGGGCAGCTCCTGCTGACCGTCCACCACGACCACGCACTCCTTGGGGCGCACGACCTGCACGGTTATGCGGCTGCTGGCCGGGACCACCACCGGCCGGGCGGAGAACTTGAAGGGCGCCATGGGCGCTATGACCAGGGCCTCCACCCGCGGATCGATGAGCGGGGCGCCCAGGCTCATGGCGTAGCAGGTGGAGCCGGTGGGGGTGGCCACCACGATCCCGTCGGCCCGCACGTTCATGGCCATCTCCCCGTCCACGAACACCTGGAAGTGGCGGATCTTGGCCACGTGGGCGGTGTGCAGCACCGCCTCGTTGATGGCGTCCAGCATGCGTTTCCCGCCCACGGTGGTCTGCAGCTTGATGCGCTCCTCCAGTTCGTAGTTCCCGCGGAGCACGTTGTCTATCCCCTCCTCCAGCTCCTCTTCCGAGACCACGGTCAGAAAGCCGAGGTCTCCGGCGTTGATGCCGAAGATGGGCGCCTTGTTGTGCTGCAATGCTCTAAGGATGGTGCCGTCGCCTCCCACGGTCACCATCATGTCCACGTCCATGTCCTCCAGGCGCAGGCCCTTGGTCTTGAACCTCTCGGCCATCTCCTTCTCCAGCAGCACCTCGTGCCCCTTCAGCAGGTCCAAGGTCATCTTGGCCATGCGAGGGGCGTCGGGTATGTTCATGTTAACGCTCATCCCGAACCTCATAGCAGCCACCTCAGCATAGCCGCGTCCCCCGCGGCCAGGCAGTTGGCCCGGACCTCCAGGTCCAGGCTCATGTCTAGGACGTTCCCGTCGAGATCGTACAGCTCTCCGCCCGCCTCCCTCAGTATCAAGGCGCTGGCGGCAATGTCCACCACCCTCAGCGCTCTCTGGTATACCTCGGAGTGCAGGTAGAAACCGTCGGCCAGCCCGGCCGCTACCAGGCACATCTCCAATGACGAACAGCCCATGGAACGGGTGCGGCGGGCCTTGCGCAGCACGCCGTTAGCGGTGGCCGCGGAAAACTTGCCGAGATAGACGAACAGCACCGAGCTGTCCACGTCGCACTTCCGCACGCGGATGGGCTTCCCGTTCCAGGTGGCCCCCTGGCCTTTCTCGGCATAGAACTGGTCGCCGGTGACCAGGTTCCTGACGATGCCATGGGTGGCGTCGTTCATGCTCCTGGTGCAGACGGCCAGGGAGACGCTGTAGAAGGGGACCCCCATGAGCGCGTTGTACGTGCCATCCACCGGGTCCATGACCAGAGTGCGTTCGTAACCCCGGTCCACGAACCCGGCCTCCTCGCTCAGGACGTTCAAGGGAACGTTCCTCTCGTCCATCAGTTGTAGGAGCAGGTCCTCGGCGGCCTGGTCGATGCGACAAGTGGGCGTTCCGTCGGCCCCCATTCCCACCTCGGCCGCCCTCTCGTTGAAGGCGCATTCCCGGTCGATCCCGCCGGCCACCGAAACGGCCAGCCATTCTAACGTTTCCCTCATCCCCCTGGATATTGGCGGGGGATTATTCATAATTGCGCCAGTAGAAACGGTATATACGGAAGAATGCGTTCCCTTCACGCCCCATGTGGCAGAGGGATCGTTTGGGCGAACATGTCATCTCGTTGGCGTCGAAGGGAGAGACCGGAGAAATAGGCGGGAAGGCCCGCAACCTTATGGACCTGATGGCCGCGGGATTCCCGGTACCGGAGGGATGGGTGGTCAGCACCTCTGCCTACGAGCGGTTCCTGGATAGGAACGGCCTGCGGCCCCGCATTTCGGACGCGCTCAAGGACCTGGATTACCGGGACGCGGTCAAGGTGGTCCGCTGCGCCGAGAGCATACGAGGCTGGATGATGGCCGGGGACATCGATCCCGAGCTTGCGGACAGGCTGCTCAAGGAGACCGAAGCCTTCGGCCCTTCGGGGTTGTGGGCGGTGCGCTCATCGGCGATCGCCGAGGACCTGGAGCAGGCCTCCTTCGCCGGGCAACAGGACACCTACCTTAACGTCACCCGCGAGAAGCTGGCTGAAAGCGTAAAGAAATGCTGGGCCTCCTACTGGAACGATCGGGCGATAGAGTACCGCCATGACCAGGGGATAGGACACCTGGACTCCGGCATGGCCGTGGTGGTGCAGCGCATGGTGAACGCCGATTCGTCGGGGATCATGTTCACCTCCGATCCCATAACCGGGGAGGAAAAGATAATCATCGAATCCAGCTGGGGGTTGGGCGAGTCCATAGCCTCCGGTCTGGTCACCCCGGACCGCTTCGTCTGCGACGCAGGTACCGGAGAGATCAAGGAGTCTAAGATAAACAACAAGACCCAGGCGATGTTCCTATCACCGGAGGGAGAGAAGGTCGTGGACGTCCCGGAGGCGGAAAGGAACCGCCCTTCGCTCACCAGAGGGAAGGTGGAGCTGGTTGCCAAGCTCGGGACCCAGCTGCACAATCACATGGGCGCCCCGCAGGACATCGAATGGGCGGCGGAGGTGGACAAGATCTATCTCCTACAATCCCGGCCTATAACCACCATCGGCGGGGACCTTACGCTTTGGACCCGCGGTTACGGGGACGAGTACTGGGCCGATGTTACGTCTCCACTTTTCTTTTCCATCCTGGGCCCGTGGCTGACCAAGTACGTCAACTGGGAGGGCAGCGCCATAATGGGGTACCGCGAGCTGACCAACAAGCCGCTACTGAGCATCCACAAGGGCCATGTGTACTTCAACGCCGAGGTGCTGGAAGGGATGCTGATGTACAATCCCAAGTTCTCCCGCACCAAGGAGCTGCTGAACTACTTCCCGGAGAGGGACCAGCAACGCATCGCCAATTCCGACTTCAGGACCGGAAAGCGGGTACTGGCCATGCTGCGCACGTCCGTCCTGGACTGGGACGGGAACATCCTGCGGACGGACAAGGCCTACAAGAGATGGGCGGTCCGATTCATGAGGTGGGCAGAGGAGTTCGATGCCCGGGACCTGACGGCCGTTCCTGATGACAAGCTGGAGGACGTGATCTGGGAGATGGAGGAGCAGCTGGTGAAGCATTACCGGCTCATCCGCTACGGTATGGTGGGGCATTCCATCGGCATGAACATGATCATGAAACGCTGGCTGCAGGACTGGATCGGGGATGACAAGGGCGTCCTCTATTCCAGGGTCATCAGCGGACTGAAGGGCAACAAGACCATCGAGACCAATATCGCCCTGAACCATCTGGCCGACGCCGCCCGGGGGGATGCTTACGTGAAGGAAAAGGTCCTGGGACTGAGCTCGGCGGACGTCCTGGTCCAAATGCGCTCGGATGAACGGCTCTCCGCTTACACCAAGGAGTTCGATTCCTTCCTTAAGGAGTTCGGGCACCGCTCGCACACCCGCGAGGTGTTCTTCCCCCGCTGGGGCGAGGACCCCCGGCTGGTGGCGGACATCGTTCGCTCCCTAGTATCCTCCCCTCCGGTGGACCTGGAGGAGCTGGAGAGGCGCAAGATCAGGGAAAGGGAGGAGGTGGAGAAAGAGATCCTGGCCAAGATACGCCAGATCAAACGGGGATGGCTCAAGGCCCGCATGTTCAAGATCATCATGGGCTTCGCCCAGACCTACCTCATGTTCAGAGAGAACCAGCGCTACTATCTGGACCATATCTTGTACAGACAGCGCCGGGTCTACGTGGAGTTCGCCCGCCGCTTCCTGGAGAAGGGCATGATCGCCAAGGAGGAGGACATATTCTTCCTGTCCAAGGAGGAGATCTTCGCATTGGCCAAGGGCCAGGGGAAGGATGCCCTGGAAAAGATACCGGAACGGCGCAAGGAGTTCGTGGACTGGCGCGGCGAGCTGCCGCCCAAGTTCCTAAAGGGGAACGTGGAGTTCGACGACACCGTGAAGTTGGTGGAGAACTCCGCTCAGCTCACCGGAACCTCCGCTAGCCCGGGGGTGGCCTCCGGACCGGTGCGGGTGGTCGATTCCATCGAACAGTTATCAGAGGTCCGAGAGGGGGAGATACTGGTCACCTCCAATACCGACCCCGGATGGACGGCGGTGTTCTCCAAGATCGCCGGCCTAGTCACGGAGACTGGCGGCATACTCTCGCACGGGGCGGTGGTCTCCCGGGAGTACGGCATCCCGGCGGTCACCGCGGTGAAGGGAGCAACGAAAATCTTCATAACGGGTCAGCGGATAACCCTTGACGGCAACGAAGGCCTGATCTACATCAGGGAAGGATGATTCCAGTGGAAACCGACATTATTCACGAGCAGGGCGAACAGAAGAACTGGAACGAAAGTTTCTATTTCAGCTTCTATGACCGCGGGAACGATATCTGCGGATTCATGCGCCTAGGCCTGAAACCCAACAAGAACGAGAAGATGCTGTTCTGCTTCTTCATGATGCCCGACGGGACCCTGGTGGGGACCAAGGAGAGCTTGGAGTTCGACGAGGCGACCTTGACGGCCAAGGGCCTTGCCTTCACCATGGTGGAGGACGAGAAGGTCTGGAACCTGACGTTCGACGGCGAGCTTCCGGCCCACAAGAAGGGCGAGGACACCGTGGCCAAGGTCAAGTTCGACCTGCGCTTCGAAGGCACCAACCCGATGTTCAACTACCGGGAGTGCGTGACCCCCGACAAGGAAGCGTTGGCGGCATCCGTCGCCTCCGAGCACCTGGAACAGATGGGCAAGGTGCTTGGGAGCTTGAAGGTCGACGACCGCGACTACTACGTCAAGGGACTGGGCGAGAGGGACCACTCCTGGGGCGAGAGGGACTGGACCGCGCCTAGAGCGTGGGTCTGGCTCACCTGCCAGATCAGCGAGGACTTCGGCTTCAACGTCACCAAGCTTTACATGGACAAGGGCGACATCGACGCTGGATTCCTGTACGTGGACGGAGAGAACCTTCCGCTGGTCAAGGTGGACATGGTGACCGAGTACGATGCGGACGGAAGCCCGAACACCCTGTTCATGGCCATGTACGACAAGGACGGCGTGGTGTACGGTGTGAAGGGCGAGGTCAAGAAGAAGGCCATCATGGAGTTCAAGGGTGATAACGACCGCGGCTCCATCATGTTCGAGACCCTGACCAAGTGGCGCATCGACGACGGCGAGGACGCCGGCTACGGTATCGCCGAGTACCTGTTCAGGAAGTGAACGGGCCCATCCCCCTGATCATCTGGGTCAGGGAGATGCTGGAGGTGTAGATGTCGGCCAGCTCCTTGGCCTCTGGGACCGGGACGCCGTCCCTCACCAGGGTCTGGTAGAACCGGCGCCCCTCCTGTTTGGCCCGTTTGCGCATACGCAGGTACGCGAAGCCCAGGCTGAACAGCAGCCCGGGAACGGCCGCGGCGATGTAGATGATCGCCTGGCCATCTTCCTTTTGTTTCTGTGTTCTGACCATCAATACCCTCAGTCGTCCTTATGGGCCGCGCCGCCCACTATGTTCTTGAGCATTCCCCCGAGGCTGAGGTTGGACATGTAGTCCTTGGTCAGCTCGAAGGCCTGGTCATTGCTCATCCCCGCGTCCCGCAGCGCCTTGTAGAACGCGGCCACCGACTCTCCGAACTTCGTACCCTCCTGCGCTCCATACAGCACCTTGGTGACGCTGTCCAGGAGCTTGGGCACCTGTTCTGAGAGCACGGTGAAAATCTGTCTCAACTGTTCCGGGTCCGGCATATCATCGTCGCTCATTTCCTCACCTCATCATCACTCTTATCTGCACCTGCGCCTCGGCCTTCTTGTCCCACGTCGCCCATGGTCTCATGCACCTACCTATGAGTGGTCACCCTACTTGGTCAGACCGAGCACCTGTGACCACCTCTTCACCAGGTCCTCGGAGAGCCGGTACGATCTCTCGTTTCGCCCTGGTTCCTCGACCACCAGCTTCTTCTCCGCCAGCTCGCTGAGCTTCTCCCTGACGATGCGTCTGGACGAGCTGCCCCTCCTGCCCTTCAGCTCATCGGTGAGCTGCGAGATGTTCAGGCCGGGGCGGTCCAGCAGTATGCGCAATATGTCCTTGGAGATGGGGTCCTTAACCTCCGGCAGGATGGTGTCGATGGACACCACGCCGTAACGTTGATAGAGGTCCATCAGCCGGAAGTACTTCCCCACGGTGTCCTGGAAGGTGGCCAGCTGGGCGGCCAGCTGCGAATAGGGAACGGAGACCTGGCGGATGGCCTCCTCCAGCTGAGCGATGCGCTCAGTGAGCTCCTGTATGCGCTTGGCCTCCTCGGTCCCAGCCACGGGGAAACATGAACGGTGAAACGCTTAATAATTTGTTAGTCATGGCAGGAGCATGGGCGAGGCCAAGCTTCCAATCGAACCGACCTCCTTCCCGGGGGTTTTCCGCTCCGGGGACATGGTGCTCACCAGGAACCTCGTCCCTGGCAAGCGCGTCTACGGCGAGAGACTGTTCTCCCAGGAGGGCGAGGAGTACCGGGAATGGGCACCGGACCGCAGCAAGCTGTGTGCCTTCATCCGGAAGGGCGGTTCGGCCTTCCATTTTCGCCTGGACTCCCATGTGCTCTACCTGGGCGCTTCCAGCGGGACCACGCCCTCCCATGTTTCAGACATCGTGGCGCAGGGCAGGGTATACGCCGTGGAAATATCCCCGCGCATGTTCCGCGATCTCGTAGGGGTATGCGAGGACCGCCCGAACATGATGCCCATACTTGGCGATGCCACCAAACCGGACGATCTGGCGTTCCTAGTGGAGAAGGCGGACGTGGTGTACCAGGACGTGGCGCAGAAGAACCAGGCGGGGATGTTCGCCAAGGCCATGAAGCGTTTTTCCGCGCCCTATGGAATGCTCGCCGTCAAAGCGCGCTCGGAGGACGTGACCAGGGAGCCGCGTGAGGTGTTCCATGACGCCGCCGCCTATTTGAGAAAGGAGGGTTTCAAGGTCATCGAGATAGTGGATCTAGAGCCCTTCGAGAAGGACCACGCCATGATCGTTGTGGAGCGAGGTTGATCACAGCCTTTTCTGGAAGCAGACGCTGTGCTCAGAGCTGGATCGTCCAGAGCATGGAACGCGCTCGTACCCCAGGGACGTATACATCCCGATGGCCTCCCTCTGCTGGTCGGCCGTCTCCAGGAACATTGCGGAATAGCCCAGCTCGACGGCCTTGGCCTCCAGCGCCTTCATCATAAGACGCCCGAACCCTCTGCCCCTCAGCCCCGGCGTGACGTACACCCTCTTGATGTGTGCGGTGCCTTCGTCCAAAGTGGTGATGGCCCCGCAACCTATCGCCTCTCCCTCGTGCCAGGCCACCAGGAAGGCCGCCCGGGGAAGCCGGAACTGCTCTAACGGCGGTGGGTCGATGGTCGTCTCCCCGTACATGACGTCCAGCTCCCGGCGCATCTCCCATTGCAGGTCTAAGGACTCTTGACAGCCTGGCTCTACCTGCCTGATGACCAGATCTACGGAGCTTCCGACGTCCCCCATACCAGCCATGCTACGGGATACGGGAATCGGATAAATAGGAATAGTCCTTCTCAGAGAACGTTACAAATGAAGCGGTGATCTAACTGCCCAACGTCTACGCCATCGGTTTCCAGGGAGACCGCTTTCTCATGGTCTACAACCCCAAGCGTGGGGGATGGGAGATGCCCGGCGGCAAGCTGGAGGAGTTCGAGACCCCTCTGGACGGAATAAGAAGGGAGTACCGGGAGGAGTGCGGCTTCGAGCTGGAAGTGCTCGATTGCCGGCCCATGGGACCGGTGGTGGTCTTCGCCGGCGTTCTCGGGAAAGAGACGGAGGAGGGGGAGATGGGCTGGGAGCTGATGGACGATCTGCCGCAGAACCTGGCCTTCCCGGAATGCGAGTATCGGGAGCAGATCGCCTGGGCCAGGGAGGCCGTGCGCAACAAGCTGGGAAAGGGTCTAACTCTTAAATAGTAGGAGTGAAATAGACGGTCACTTCGCCGCCACCAACGAAGTAAATCATTTACGATATCAACATAGGATGATGTTCACATGGCAAGAATGCACGCCAGGAGAAGGGGTTCCTCCCGTTCCAGGAGGCCCCTGCTGACCGAGAACCCAGAGTGGGTCCCGCTGTCAAACGAAGAGGTAGTAGAAATGGTGGTCAAGCTGGGGAAGGAAGGCATGACCAGCTCCAAGATCGGCATTGTCCTGAGGGACCAGCACGCCGTGCCCGGCGTAAGGTTGGCCACTGGCAAGACCGTCCTGGAGATACTGAACGAGAACGGCCTTTCCCCCAAGCTCCCCGAGGACCTGACGGCCCTTATGAGAAAGGCCATCAACCTGAACCTGCACATACAGAACGGCAACCGCGGCGATATCGCTAACCGCCGGGGCCTTCAGCTGGTGGAGTCCAAGATCAGGCGCTTGGTGAAGTACTACAAGAACAAGGATGTCCTGCCCGCCGACTGGAACTACTCCCTGAAGAACGCCGAGCTGCTCATCGAGTGAGTGGGACATGGACGCAAGCGTCCTGCCGGAAAACCTCTTAGTTCGTTTTTCCTTAGCCGCGGCCGCGGTGCGCGATTGCACCGAGGCCCGGGTGTTTTCCCATAACGACGCGGACGGCATAGGCGCCGCCAGCGTTCTCACCTCCATGCTGGTCCGGGCCGGAAAGGGCTCGCAGACCACCATGCTCAAGAGCTTCGACCTGCCAGCAGTTCAATCCGGATCGGTCCAAGGCGTCGACCTGCTCATCGTGGCCGATATGGGTTCGAGCAACCTCACCGCCCTGGAATCGCTGGGCGTGAAGGTGATCGTCCTTGATCACCACCGCCCGGAGAAGGACTCGGAGAAGGTGATGCACCTCAACCCTTCCATCTTCAAGGTCGACGGCGCCCGCTACGCCTGCGCCAGCACCCTCTCGATGCTATTGGCGGTCACGGTAAGCGAAAGCAACTGGGACCTGCTACCGCTGGCCTTCGCCGGTATGGTCGGCGACCGCCAGCATGTGCAAGGCCTCATCGGGGTCAACGCCCACCTCTTCAACGAGGGAAACAAGCGGAACCTGGTGCAGGAAAAGAAAGGGTCCTTGCTTCTGCCAGGACCGGTAGGGGACGGGTTGATGAGGACCACGCATCCCTTCATAAGGGGGGTGAGCGGAGATCCCCAAGGCATAACCAGGCTGCTGCAGGAAGCGAACGTTAGGGCGGAGAGCACCTGGGACGGACTGGACGAGGGAGGTAGAAGACGGTTGTCGTCCCTGATCTCCCTGCGCCTGCTGGAGCAGGGATGCTCCCTAGGCAGCCTGGAGGACGAGCTGGCGCCTGACTACTTCTTCCCCCAGGAAAACTCCCGGGCCTATCCGCTTACCAGGCTCATCAACGCCTGTGGGCGGGTGGACGAGACGTCCTTGGGACTGGCCATGCTGCTCGGAGAGAAGGAGGCAAGGGAACGAGCCGAATCGCTGGTCAGGGATTATGACGACATGCTGCTCGACGCCGCCAAGCGCACGGCGGAACGCGGGCTTTCCAAGGAGGTCGCCATCCAGCACTTCGAATCGCCATACAAAGAGGTTTCGAGCGAACTCTGCGGACTGGTGATGCAATGGGTGGGCGATCAGGACAAGGCCACCATCTGCCTGACGCGCATGGACAAGGAGTTCAAGGTGTCGTCACGGGGCACCAGGAAGCTGGTGGACAAGGATGGGCTGGACCTGTCCGTGGCCATGAGGGACGCCGCCGCTTCCGTTGGCGGCATTGGCGGCGGTCACAACATCGCCAGCGGCGCCACCATACCGCTGGGAAAGGACATCGATTTCCTTCAGGCGCTTGACGCCATAGTAGCAAAACAGATGAACCGGGTCAGCGCCAAGTGACCTCGACCTGGTCAGTTCGGAAGCGCTGGTCGACCGTGGTCGCCTCCATTGGATGTGAGATGCCGGCATTGTGCATGACCAGTCCGGTCCAAGCGATCATCGCCCCGTTGTCCATGCATAGCGTCCGGTCAGGAACGTACATGCGGGCGCCGCGCGCTTCGGCCATATCCTGCACCATGCGCTGCAGCCTCCTGTTCTGAACTACCCCGCCCCCTAGAAGAACTTCCTCCTTCTCCACGTGGGCCATCGCCCTTTCCGTCACTTCCGTCAGCATGGCGAAGCAGGTCTCCTGCACGCTGAAGCAGATGTCCTCGATCGTTTCCCCCTTATTGCGGTGAGCCACCGCGGCAGTGAGAATTCCGGAAAATGCCATGTCCATTCCTTTTACGGAATAGGGAAGGTCGAGCAGCTTGCCGCCCTGGGCGGCGGCCTTCTCGATCTTCGGGCCGGCATAGTAGCCCAGACCTATCTCGCGTCCGAGCTTGTCCAGCATGTTGCCGATGCCGATGTCCAGCGTTTCCCCGAATATGCGGTAGCGGCCATTGGCGAAGGCGATGACCTGGGTGTTGCCCCCGGAGGCGTAAAGCAGTACGGGGTCCTGGGCCTCGGTCTTGATCCTTCCGATCTCCAGATGCGAGATGCAATGATTGACACCGACGATGGGGACGTTCAAAGATAAAGACAAGGCGCGGGCGCCGGTGGCCACCGTGCGCAGGCAAGGCCCTAACCCAGGGCCCTTGGAGAAGCAGACCAGGCCGATGTCCTTGAACCTCAGTCCCGATCTCTCGATGGCCTGGCGGACCAAAGGGACCAGACGTTCAGCGTGATGGTTCGCCGCTTCTCGGGGATGGATGCCGCCCTCGGCCGGACGGTACATCTCCAGCTCGTTGGCCAGGACGTTGCCTTCCTGGTCCACGATGCCCACGCCCACGGTGTGGGCGGTCCCCTCGATTCCGATACAGTACATGCTTTTACTGGGCCTCAGGCCAGCTCCTTGAGCTTGTTGATGATGATGATAGCTCCCTCGAACACCTGATCGTCCACCACCAGTATGGGAAGGTTCTTGTTCAGCAGCTCGTAGTAAGCGGCCTCGGCCAAACCGTCGGCCTCTCCGGTGTTGACCATTCGCGGCCTAACGCCTTCCGGCAGATGGGACTTGACATACTCGCACTTTGGACAGTCGGGTTTGGTGAAGAGGATGATCTCCGTCATTTAGCTCAATTCATGCAACGTGCGGTCACTAATAAAATTTGCTTTAGAACTTAGCGCACCAGGCAATGCGTTCCTCTTTCCCATGTTACGAAAGGCATATCAATTAGAACAACTTACGGCCAATTCCAAGGGCTCATGGTCTAGCGGTTATGACGTCTCCCTGACACGGAGGAGGTCTCCGGTTCAAATCCGGATGAGCCCATCCA
>Ga0209269_1000133_pt1 | contig 111455 bp, 103 predicted proteins | sample MTBAKMMethaMetaG_FD_187455 | JGI IMG/M metagenome (GOLD analysis project Ga0209269, IMG submission 187455) | Enrichment culture microbial communities from Arthur Kill intertidal strait, New Jersey, USA, that are MTBE-degrading - MTBE-AKM (Arthur... | ecosystem: Environmental > Aquatic > Marine...
AAGGACTACTTTCTACAGCAGGATTAAATCCTAAAATCCTCTCAGTCTTTGCTGCCCACAAAAAAGTACTGTCTTAGACAATTTTCATGGTTCGGGTGTGATACCCCGATTCATACGCGTTTCTACAGAGCCGAAAATTGGGTATTTTTATCACTTCTCCTGACAACAACCTTTTTAGAGCGAGGATATGCCATGAAGGTGATCGGAATAAATGCAAGCCCCAGGGGCAAGGAGAGCAGGACACGGAGACTTGTCGAGGCGGTGCTCTCGGGAGCAAAAGAAGAAGGGGCAAAGACGGATTTTATCGACATATATTCACTCGACATCAAGTTTTGCACCGCATGCGGTGCATGCTACGCGAGTGGCGAGTGCACCCTGTTTGACGATATGCCGGAACTCTTCGACCGGATGCTCGATGCCGACGGGATCGTGATCGGGGCCCCGAACTACATCGATTCGATACCCGCACCCCTAAAAGCGGTCTTTGACCGGCTCGCAGACGCCATCCATTGCCAGATGTTCCGCGGGAAATACGGGTGTTCCGTCTGCACGGCGGGCGGGAGCAACCACGACGAGATCGTCAGGTACCTGAACCATGTCCTGATCTCTCTCGGGGCAACGGCCGTCGGCGGCGTGGGAGCCGCGGTCGGAAGCGACCCTGCAGCGCTTCCCAAGGCCGAAGAGGAGGCCGCCAGGCTTGGCAGGACACTGGTCGAATCGATCCGCGGAGAGCACAGGTTCCCCGAACAGGAGCAGATCCACGACGAACGGCAGAAGTATTTTTCCCGGCTCGTGAAGGCGAACAGGGATACCTGGCCCCACGAGTATGAATGGCACGTCCGGATGGGCTGGATTGAGGAATAAGCGCGGCTGGAGAGGAGAGGATCGGCAGGATGGAAAAAATATCCCTACCCGCCGGGACCGACATGGATCTTTTGATCCCGGCCTGGAACCTCTGTCTGCCGGACACCTGGGGACCGAAATACCTGCAGGGAATGGATAAGATCTCACCCCAAATACTTTTTGCCGAGCATCACCCTAGTACCACCAGGTGAAATCTGATACTATTACACGAATCGTACTGGTTGGCCTGCTTGCAGTATTTGTCATCTTCATGCTGCTCGCAGGATTCCTCGGCGACCTGTACTGGTTCATGGAAATCGGCTACGAGGATGTCTTCCTCTCCATCATAACCACTCGAATAATCCTCGGTATCGCGGGGTTTGTCGTATTTTTTGGCTTTTCGTACGGATGTGCGATAATCGCGGCCCGGACGGCGTCAGGATCGCTTGGCCGCCCGGCAGGCGGAAGGCAGGGTATTGCGGCTCTCGCTCTATTCGCAAGCCTCATCGCCGGCCTGAACCTCTCGGCGGCATGGGAGACGGTCCTCCGGTTCTTCGCGCAGGTCCCGTTTGGCGTATCTGACCCGATCTTTTCCCAGGATATCGGGTTTTACGTCTTCTCGCTGCCGTTTTACTCGCTGGTCCTCTCGTTTCTCCTCGGACTCTTCATATTCGCCGCAATCCTCTCTGCGCTGGCGTTTCTCTTCCAGGTGCTCGTGGTGAGAGTCAGGGGCGGACAGTTCCCGACATTCGATATCGAGGCGGAGACGGAACCGGTATGGGGGGTCTTCTTCAGCGAGTTCCTCCCGCAGTTGAACATCCTGCTCTTCCTGGTCTTCGTGGCGCTCGCAGCCCGGCTCTGGCTGTTCCGGTACTCCATTCTGTATTCGTCCACCGGGGCGGTCTTTGGCGCAGGGTACACCGATATCCACATCACGCTGCCGGTTACCACGATACTCTCTGTCGTGGCGCTGATCATCGGTATCGGCTTTCTGTTAAACGAGAAGATCCAGCGAAAAGAGGTGATTATATACAGTATCGCCGCGTTCGCGGGAATTGTCATAATCGGGATCGTCGCGGCCCTCCTCGTCCAGTCGCTGGTCGTCGAGCCCGACGAGTTCACCCTGGAAAAGCAGTACCTCGATTACAACATCCAGAATACGCTGGATGCATACGACCTCTCCCGGGCAGAGGAAGAGATATTCCAGGTCAATTACACCCTGACAGCGGAGGATATCAGGGAGAACCGGGCGACGGTGGAGAATATCCGGTTATGGGACTGGAGACCGCTCAAGTCCACCTACGAGCAGCTGCAGCTCTTCCGGACCTATTACCAGTTCTATGACGTCGATGTGGACCGCTACATGGTGGACGGCATGTACAAACAGGTGCTGATCTCTCCGCGGGAGATGGACATCGGAAGCCTGCCCTCCCAGGCTCAGACATGGGTCAACCAGCACCTGGTCTATACCCACGGATACGGCGTGGTGATGAACCCCGTGGACGTGGTCACGACTGAAGGTCTCCCCGCCTTCTACATCAAGGATATCCCCCCGACATCCCCGTATTTCACGATCGACGAGCCCCGGATCTACTATGGAGAGGGCGCTGCCAGTTATGCGGTGACCCGCACGAGCACCGACGAGTTCGATTACCCTGCTGGTGACCAGAACATCTACACCGATTATGACGGAACGGGCGGCGTTGCGCTGGACGGAATTGTGAAGAAACTGATCTATGCGATAAAATTCAACTCCGTCGAACTGCTGGTCTCCGGGTCGCTGACACCCGACAGCCGGCTGCTCTTCAACCGGAATGTCGCCGAAAGAACTGCACAGATTGCCCCGTTCCTCTCCTATGACGCCGACCCCTACATCGTTGTCGCAGACGGGAGGCTCTACTGGATCATCGATGCATACACGACCACCGGTGCATACCCGTACTCCGAACCGGTGATGGCATGGAATATCGGGTCGGGAGAGCGGTTGAACTATATCCGGAACAGCGTGAAGGTGGTCGTGGATGCCTACAACGGGGACGTTTCCTACTATATCATCGACCCGGCGGACCCGATTGTATCGACGTACGACAGGATGTTCCCCGGCGTCTTCCAGGGGATCGAGGAGATGCCGGACTCGCTCAGTTCACATCTCCGGTACCCTGAAGACTTCTTCCGGATACAGGCCCAGCTCTACACCATATACCACATGAAGGACCCGCGGGTCTTCTACAACAGGGAAGACGCCTGGGTCATCCCTGACGAGCTCTACCGCCAGCAGAGGCAGCAGATGGTGCCCTACTACATCATCATGAAACTCCCCGGCGAGGAGGAGGAGGAGTTCATCATGATGCTCCCGTTCACCCCGAGGAACAAGGAGAACCTGATCGGGTGGATGGCGGCCCGTTCCGACCAGCCTGTCTATGGAGACCTTCTTGTCTACCAGTTCTCCAAGCAGGAGCTCACCTACGGACCAATGCAGGTGGAGGCGAGGATCGACCAGGACACTGCAATCTCGCAGGATATAACCCTCTGGTCCCAGTCCGGATCCGATGTCGTCCGGGGAAACACGCTGATCATCCCGATAGAGAATTCGTTGCTCTACGTCGAGCCGCTCTATCTCGAGGCTAGCGAGAGAGGCACGCTCCCGCAGTTAAAGAGGGTCATCGTGGTATACAACGACCGCCTGACCATGCAGGAGACACTCTCCGACGCCCTCTCGGTCATCTTCGAGGAGGGAACCGGGACCCCGGAGGGCGGGGAGGAGCCGCGACCCCCCATCAGCGAGACCGATCTCGAACGACTTGCCCGCATCGCCGACCTGTATGACCGGGCGCAGCAGGCGCTTTCCAGGGGAGACCTCGGGCAGTACCAGAGGTATTTCGACGAGATCGGGGACCTTGTGAAGGGGTAGAGAGGACCCGAACCATCCCTCTTTTTCGATCTCCTGAACCATCACCATCTGCATAATTTATCATCTCCCGGTACAATGTCAGGATGGGAACGGAGACTGTATCCGGCTTTACCCCGGGATATAATCTGCCATGGATGAGCGGGGCCGGAATGGATCTCCGTCCGCAGGTGATACAGATATGAAAATACGCACAGGCATTGGCCTTGTTTTTCTCTTCGCACTCTGCCTCTCAATACCCGCAGCGGCAGACGACGGCATGGGGCCCATGATCGGGATGGCAGACCCTTCGGCGGTCTGGGCAGAGGAGATGGGATACGAATACCAGATCCGCACCAATGAAGACGGGAGCCAGTATGGCGTCATCATCCTCCCGGACGGATCGGAAGTGGATGCGTGGCAGCTCTACCGCGAGGCCCACCCGCCAGAGGATGAGCCCATGATCGGGATGCCAGACCCGTCTGTCTCGAGTCCGTCAAGTATCGTTTGTATCGATGAGCCCATGATCGGGATGCCAAACCCGTCTGCAGTCTGGGCAGAGGAGATGGGATATGAATATGAGATCCGCACCAATGAAGACGGGAGCCAGTATGGTGTATGCATCCTCCCTGACGGATCTGAAGTGGACGCGTGGCAGCTCTATCGCGAAGCCCACCCGCCGGAGGGGATAGAGATCCGAAGCCCTGCCGAGATCGCAGCGGCTGAACTCGGACATGAGGGTCTCTCTCTCCAGAGTGACGGGATGAACCAGTTCAGGACCGGAAACAACCAGAGGAGCCGCCTGAACCTGTTCCTTGGGTCTGACCAGGACGGAGAACCGGTGCAGGGACAGAGCAGGATCATGCAGCAGCTTGCACTTCGTTCGCGGCTCGTGCAGTAATGGCTCTTCGCGAGCTGGTGTGGATAGGATTGATGAACCGGATACATTTTGTGGAGGCTATCGGCCCCCACACCCCCATGTGCGATGCACGCCGCCGCCCCCGAAAATACCGCGAGGCTTCCGCCCTCGACCCGGGGTGACCTGCGGTCACCTTCAGATTCTTGAGCAATTGGGTATGAGGTATGTGAGGACGCCCCGGCGGCGGTTCAGTGACTGAATTGGTATGTAGATAACAATTCGATTCAGTCTCCCCACACAAAACAGTGAGGAGGCACATTAATAGAATACACCGGGAAACGGGCGATCGGTGAGAGGGATACTTTTCCTCGTAGATAGTGACCATCGCCCGCATCCCCCCTCTTTACTCCTGGATATACCTGCGCCAGTATTGCAGTGAGTCCTTTTTTGTATCAATACCGGATTGTGCGGGAAGACTCGAGGCGAATCCTTCATCTGCATCTCTGTGGAAACGCCCCTCTCCGGGAGGTAGCCACGGCATCGCCGGTGACGGCTTCGGGGGAGAAATTCCAGATCTGTCTCCGGTTCACCGATCGTTTCCTTGCAGCGATCCGGAGAGCCGGGTATTTCGGAAATCACGGGACAGGCTGAAGCGAAGCGATCTTTATTCACCAGTGCTGAAAAAAGGGTACTAAAGTACTGGAATACCTTCCATGAAACATGCAGAGGACCCTCCACGCATATTGTACCGTATCCTGTTTCCGGCATGGTGGGGTTGATGCGGGTACCCTGTAATGGAGAGCGGGAGACCCGAGATGAATGGAGAACCGGGAGCAGCACTCTGTCATGGCGAACAGCGGTGAGTTGATATGAGCCTTGTAATCTGTTTTTCCGGGAAGAAGGGAGCGATCATAGCAGGCGACATGCGGGAGATCCTCTTTGGCGGCGACGATGACGCGATTGCAGCCCTGGAAAAAGATCTCTATTCCGGTGCCGTCACCACCGAGGGGGACCTGCAGGAGCGGGCGAGGTCTCTCGGGGTCACGATTATCATCAGGGACGGCCGTGAGAAGGTCTCCCGCCGTGGAGATATCCTGGTCGGCGAGGTCGGCGAGAGGGAACGTGGCCTCGTGCGCAAGCGGTGTGTGTATGCAACCGCCGGTTCGTATGCCCTTGTCGAGATGCACGATTCACGCATGATATCGGCTGAACGGAGGGAGGGTGCAGGATTCGTGGTCCTCGGAAACGAGATCACCAAACGAATCGCCCACCAGTGCATCAGGGATTACTGGAAAGCCGGGACACTCGATGACGCCGTCCGCGTAATCGTCATGGCGATGGAGACTGCGTCCCGGGCGACGCCGACCGTGAGCAAACAGTACAGCCTGCTGCAGACACGCGGCAGGGGAGATCTCGTGACTCTCCTCGAAGAGGAGAAGCGATCGGGTCTGATCCCGCGGGAATCACCATAATCCGGTCTCTATCGTGAAAGTCCGGTATGGCAATGGCCCGTGTGAAGTTCGATTGTACACCTGAACGATACGGGCAGGAACCCTCCATAATTCATGTGAGGAATCCTTTCAAATCCGCACATTTTTTTCATCGGGACGCACAGTTCACTATCATGACGAAGACCGCACTCCTCATAATCGACATGCAGAACGACTTTATCAGGAAGGGAGCTCCTCTCCGGGTGAATGATGGGGAGGGGATAATCGGGAATATCCGGTCGGCACTCGATCTCTTCCGTTCCCGGAGGTTGCCGGTCTTCCACATCCTCCGGGTACAGCGGGCTGACGGGTCGGACGTGGAGATCTCGAGGCGGGAACTCTTCCAAAAGACTCCGTTTGCCGTGGAGGGAACTGTCGGAGCACGTGTGATCGATGAACTGGAACCACTTACCGGTGAGTACATCATCAGGAAGAACCGGATGAGTGCCTTCTTCAATACCGAACTTGACCTCCTTCTCCGGTCGCTTGCCGTGGAACGCCTGGTCATCACCGGGATACAGACGCCAAACTGCATACGGACGACGGCATTCGATGCGTTTGCCTACAATTACCAGGTATACCTGGTCGATGATGCCGTCGCAGCCCAGGACGACGGGATACACCGGGCGAATGTCAGGGACATGGCAAATATCGGGATTGATATCATACGAACAGCTGATCTTGGGCGGATTGTCGGGGAATAGCTGTTCCTGAAACGAGATCCATGGGCTGCAGCAATACTAATATTTTTATATTATGGAAGGTACTTTCCTTCCATAGGTGGTGATGGCGTAAGAGATGTGGTGTGTCATGTTCATATCCCGCCCTCGTGAGGGGCGGGGGAATTGTCAGGAAGATTGAGCGTTCGATTATGGAGGTGATCAGATGCTGAAACTGGAAGAGAGCAGACCGAATACCAGGCAGGGAGCCCCGCGTCCAGGGACGAAGAAGACCCGGCGGGGAGAGCAGAACGGCCCGAAAAGGTTAACGGCTGCTCCCGCATCAGAGTTTTGCTACATCATGTTTCACCAGGACGAAGTCAGCCTGTGGAGCGTGAGAGTCCTTGATGATGGGACATCTCTCTATCATGAGATGAATCTTTTCGAGTATGGTATCATGGAGGATGATCTTGTTGATGCGATACGCCTCGGGGAGAGTGACTATTTCGAATCGATGAATACGGCAGATCCACGATATTATCCGGTTTCATCCCATATAGAGAAGAAATTGAAGATATTGGATCCGTATTGAGTTTTCTTGACATCACTTTTTTTTCAGAAACGATTGCGAGTTCTTTGTTGTGATCCGGTGCATTACCGGAAAGATCATTGAAGGAATCATCCTTCCCCGGCCGATAATTGCGAAAAAGTTCGCAGTCAAAGCAATTTACTTCATCTTTGGAATGCCATCTCCTCCCAGTTGAGTTTGGTGATGCCACGATGACAGACAGGTGGGTAGTCGTTCTTGTTGTTGCAGGAGCGATCATAATCTCCGCGATTATCGGCTTTTCGGTACTGCAGGGAGATGGACCTTTTCTCTCACCCGAAAACGAGATCGGAAAATTTGCCGATACAGGCCAGCTGAAGAGCTATTTATCCGAGAACCAGAAGATCTCCCATTCTGGCTATGGTGTGCCGGAAATCGCACGACCGGATATGGGCCTGAAATCCGAATCCGGCATGCCGGGAGGGTACTCGGATTCAACGATACCTGTACCGGCGGCAACGGGTGGGGAATACTCGACGACCAACATCCAGGTTGCAGGAGTCGACGAGGCGGATTTCGTGAAGAATGACGCGAAGTATATATACATTATCTCGGGCCAGACCCTTGCAATCGTCGATGCGTTCCCGGCAGAGAAAGCGTCCATTGTCTCCCGCATTCCGCTTCAGGGCAACCCGGTAGAGTTGTTCCTGAAGGACGATCGGCTGGTGGTGTTTGCGAATATGCTGGACCAGGAATACATAACTCCTCCTTCCAGTGTCGCATCGGTGCCGGTCTCGAGACAGATGACCCATGCCTTTGTGTATGATGTCCGGGACAGGGAAGACCCAGAACTCCTGCGTGATATCGCGATCTCCGGATCCTATGCCAATTCCCGCATGATCGGGGAGAACGTCTATGTCATAACAACCGAGTCGGTCCCCTGGCACCGGGACGAACCGCTTGTCCCGGTCGTAAAGGACAGCACCGGGAAGGATACGAGCCCTGATATCTATTACTTCAAGTTCCCGTGGGACAATTTCGTATACAATACCATAACGGCGTTTTCCGTGACCGACGAGAGACCCGTCGAATCACAGACCTACCTGTCCGGCTATTCGACAACGCTCTATGCATCCGCCGACAACCTGTATATCGCCTACATCAGGCCGGCCATGTATCCCCGGCCCGTATGGGAGCCGGGCTCTTCCATGGAGGGGATTGCGTCGAGTGACCAACCGCGGGACGGCACCGTGATACACCGGTTCGCAATCGGCAACGGGCACGTGGCATACAGGGCAACCGGAGATGTGGCCGGCCACCTGCACAACCAGTTCTCGATGGACGAATCGGGGGGCTACCTCCGCGTGGCGACAACAGTCCAGGGATGGCAATCGGGTTTTGGTTCATACAGCTATAGTAACGTCTACGTGCTGGACGCCGATATGGAGACGGTGGGAGAACTCGATTTCATCGCCCCGGACGAGCAGATCTATTCGACACGGTTCATCGGCGACCGCCTCTACATGGTGACCTTCAAGCGGATAGATCCCTTCTTCGTGATCGATCTATCGGACCCGGAAAATCCTGGAATTCTCGGCAAGCTGAAGATCCCCGGTTATTCCGATTACCTCCACCCCTACGATTCGGATTACATAATCGGGGTCGGCAAGGAGACGGCGGAGAATCAGTGGGGCGGTGTATCGGTCGAAGGGCTAAAGATCGCCCTCTTCGACGTCAGGGACGTGAACAATCCGACGCTCGTCGACAGGGTAAAGATAGGGGATTCGGGGACCGATTCGGAAGCCCTTCACGATCACCGGGCATTCCTCTTTGACAAGAAGAAGAATCTCCTGGTAATTCCCGTCCGCGAAGTCGTGAAGGTCTATGCGTCGGGTGCCCCCGGGGCCCCATACAGCCACAAGACCTGGCAGGGAGCGTATGTCTTCGGGGTCACCCCCGATACCGGATTTGTGGAGAGGGGGACCGTCACGCACAGCGAAGGATACGACCCCTATTCCTATTACGGGTCTTCGGATGCAGTCCGGCGATCGCTCTACATCGATGACGTGCTCTATACCATATCTCCGGGATCGATCATCTCAAGCGACCTCTCTGACCTGGACAATCGGTTGGGAGAAGTGGTGTTGCCGGGTGGCGGGAACCGCTATGTGTACCCGGTGATGACGGAATAGGAGCTCCTTTTTTTGGAGAAGTTACACGTTCTGAAAAACTACTTCCAGTATGTTGACAGGGGGGCTGCACCTCCCCTTGGACCCCCCGCAGGCGATGTCAGGTTGGCAGGGCTTAGCAGTTGGATATGAGGGATCGCGTGTTTCAGCCTGTACTTGATCTATCGCTTTTCCTTGGTCACTGTAATCCAGTATCAGGCTGAGATGTTGACAGGGGGGCCGTAGCCCCCCTGGACCCCCGCGGGCGATGTCGGTGGGCAGGGGTGGACGTGCCATGAAGATGTCGCAGGGTTGATCGTTGGATATGAGGGATCGCGTGTTTCACCCCGGAACTTGATCTATTGCCTTTCCTTGGTCGCTATGATCCAGTATCAGTCTGGGATGTTGACAGGGGGGCCGCTGCCCCCCTTTGACCCCCCGCAGGGCGATGTCGGTGGGCAGGGTAGACCGGGTTTTTGAAGATTTCCACATCCCCAATGTATGTCCCATCGCCTTTTTGATTCGCCGTAGCGGCAGGGACAGGTAAAACGCCGTGCTCTCATCACTGTCCAGTATCAGATTTTAGGTGTTGATAGGAAGTGGGCCTGCAGTTCCCCCTGAATCCCCTACAGGCGATGTCGGTGGGCAGAAGGTAGGCCGGGCATGCCCAATACAGTCCTATTGCCATTAAGGGGACGCCCCAACGGCGGGGGTGAACGATAGTGAACCCCCAGGAGTGTCTTAGGGTGTAATGTTTGATCAGCATATTTTGTCTTTAGTATGACAGGGGGGGCTGCACCCCCCCTGAACCCCCCGCAGGCGATATCAGGTGGGCAGAGTGGGTTGCTAGATATGCGGAATCATGTGTTTCATCCCGATCCTTGCTCTATTGCCTGTCCTTATCTGTTGTAATCTGGTATCCGGCTGGATTGTTGACAGGGGGGTCTGCAGCCCCCCTGAACCCCCCGCTTGGCAATGTCAGGTGGGCAGAGTAGACCGTTGGATATTCACAGCAAGAGTCCAGAAGAGATTGTGATACTGCGGAATTGACGAAAAAATGTAGTGATGACAGGGGGGCCGCAGCCCCCCCTGAACCCCCTGCAGGAGATGTCTGTTGGGCAGGGTAGACCAGGTTTTTGAATTATCTGCATTCTCCGGACCGCGACACGTATTGGAAAAAAAATGTTGACCGGGGGGCCGGGTGCCTCCCTGGACCCCCCGCAGGAGGATGTCAGGTGGGCAGGGTGGACCGGGTTTTTTGAATATCATCACATCTCCATTGCATGCCCCATCACCTTAATTGATTCGCCGTAGCGGCAGGAGCAGGCAAAGCGCCGTTCTCTCATCACCGTCAAGAATCAGATTTTAGGGGCTGTCAGGGAGTTGTAACTCCCCTGGGCCCCCTGCAGGCGATTTCAGGTGGGCAGGGTGGACCGGGTATGCCCGAGAAAGTCCTATCGCCATTAAGGGGACGCCACAACGGCGGGGGTGAACGATAGTGAACCCCCAGGAGTGTCTCAGGTTGTAAAGTTTGATCAGCATATTTTGTCTTTAGTATGACAGGGGGGCCGCAGCCCCCCTGAACCCCCCGCAGGCGATGTCAGGTGGGCAGAGTGGACCGGGTTTTTTGAATTATCTGCATTCTCCGGACCACTTCACTTATTGGAAAAATAATGTTGGCAGGGGAGCCTGCAGCCCCCCCTGTACCCCCGCAGGAGGATCTCAGGTGGGCAGGGTGGACCGTGCGATGAAGATGTCTCAACTGTCTCCGCAGGAGGATGACAGGTACACAGGGTGGACCGGGTTATACCAGGAATAATTTGGATTTTTTGGAAGAGTTTCTTTCGTCTTTTTCCTTTGATCCGTTACTGATCAGGAGAGATTGTATTATCGCGTTCCCTGCTAAAAAACCCCGGATTAAGTGAAATAAAAAAAAATTACCTGGTAAGGCTGCTCGCCAGGTTTCCTTCCGGATCATAGAGATATGCAGTGTCGCCTGCATCGTCCCACATTTCATAAGGCCAGTAGAGCCGTGTCGGTGTGATCGTCCCTGATTGCCCGGAATAGATAGTCACGGTTGAATGCGGTCTCAAGGTAAAGGAAAAGATCGATCCGTCTGGATTCGTCCAGTCTATGAACCTGATGTTCTTTCCCTTCGAACTGCTGATCTTCCATCCGGTCATCGGGATACCCTGAGAACCCTGGTTGGTGAGTTTCACGTATTCGCCTGTCACGTCAAGTCCGCTGATATAGACCGGGGCTGCAGACGGATCCGGCGGAACTGGAGTAGGGTGCGGGGTCGGGATCGTCCGCGTCCGAATCGTGGAAGGCACATATGGGAACGGCCCGTTCATTCCGCTTCCGCTCCAGCCGGTATTTGATGACGGGAATAAACCTCCTCCCGTTGAATCGGTGTTGTAGCGAGCGAGACGCTCGAAGAGCCAGTCAGAGAGAGTAGTTTTGCTTGTCGTGTCGGCCGAAACCACATGAACCATGGGGACGAGTGTAAACATGAGGATGACTGCGATGTGGAGCCACTTATTGTCCATAGATAGACCCATGTATCTGAAATCGGCGAAATTTTGTTAATAAATGTGTTGATGGTCGCGGTTCAATTGTTCAATATCCGGGATAGGAGTTTTTTTGAAAACTTCAGCGAGAAAATTCCCATAAAACGCACGAATCTCTCTGCATACCAAAAAAGATCCCGCCTGGCCATGTAACCACTCGCGGTTGACCGGAAAAACCCGATCGTGATGGCAGAACAAGAACGTATCCATTCCTCGCCTGTCAGGTGTTCTCCTCTCACACATCAGATAAAGGCAGGGTATACCTGGCAATTACCAGAATCATCTCTATGAGACGGAGAAAACGCCGGAAGATCCGTCATAAAAACGTGCCCGTATTTCCCGGCTATGCCATGAATGCCTGAACCAAAAAAGGGATTCAGGCGAAGATGGTACTGAACTGGCTGCTTCCGCCAGCACCCGTTCCGGGGACGTATGGGAAGGGCCCTGACATCTGGCTCCCTGCCGGTGCAGCGCCCGAAAACGTATTCGTCCAAACAGAGAGGCCACTCGTCCGTGGAGTATTCAACCAGTCTGAAGAACTACTCGTTCGTGGTGTAATCAACCAGTCAGACGGACTGTTCGTTCTCGGGGTGATCAACCAGTCAGATGAACCACTCGTCCGGGGAGTATTCAACCAGTCTGAAGAACTACTCGTTCGTGGTGTAATCAACCAGTCAGACGGACTGTTCGTTCTCGGGGTAATCAACCAGTCAGATGAACCACTGGTCCGTGGAGTAATCAACCAGTCAGACGGACTGTTCGTCCCCGGGGTGATCAACCACTCTGTGAGCCTGCTTGTGCTGGGAGTGATCAACCAGCCTGATGAAGCTGCCTTGTCTGTCGTGTCAGCCGATACCATCTGCACCATGGGAACGAGTGCAAACATGAGTATGACTGCCATCTGAAGCCATTTTGTTCTGGTATCCGGGCTCATGAACCTTCCATCGGGGCACATTTATATAAATTGTATTGATGGTCGCGGTTCGATGAATGGTGGCAATGCGATGCATGATCTGCATATGGAAAATTTTACCCTTCAAGAAACCTGCAAAAAATAATGGGCTCCGAAGTCAGAGGATGAAACTTCGCCCGCTTCTCCACCCTCCAATCCAAGCAACGTGCATTGCGAGCACTCCCATAAAGAAATTTGCAGGAAACCACTCAGACCCTGCATGATTTCTGGTAAAGGTAATGGGATGACCGGATTTCTTCTGGTTCGCGGTCCAGAACCAGAAACAAGGCGATGGTTCAGCAGGACGACCCCTGGGATCCATGCCTGCTTGTAACCCCGGGAAATGCCAAGATTCAGGCCTGCGCCGGTAATCCCGTATATACAGCCGATGGCAATATCGGCAACCGCTATCGCATTATCGTGCACCTCGTACTACGGTAGATTATCCTTCTCCCAGATACCGATTCTCATGGCGAGGTTCCTGTTCACGATTGATATGAACAGTCCAACCCAGTGAAAACAAAATCCCATGAGGAGAACCAGTATCCCGTCATAATACTGGCGTATTGGGAGGCATGATTCATCTTTCCTCATCAGCTTATGATTCGTATAGTTTCCTCATCGGTGCAAAAAATAATGCCTGGGTCAGCCAGTGCACGAACTTTGAGAACTATGTCATCCCCCGCTTGAGATATCAGCCGACGTGGGTTTTCAAGGAGGATATACTCTGTTAAGGGAGAAATTCAGCTAAGTCCTAATCGCCCAGCCAGGAATTGTACGCTATCCTTTCGATTCACAGGGTTTACAAACATGGTCACTGAATGCAGGGTTGTTGACCGGGGATCGGCAGAATAGTGCAAAAAAAGGAGAGTAGACTATAACGGAAAAGCTGTTGGTATCTCGCCTGGAACCGTTATTTTCTTCGCTTTTTCTTCTGGTTGGCCGCGATCTTCTCTTTCGCAGTCATCTGGGCAGGTTTTGCCTGCGAGTCTTTTCCCTCAGGTCCTGAACCTGGTGTTTCATCCGGGCTCACCTCTTTCCGGCCTCTCCCTTTCGAAGATCCTTTATCTCTCATGTGCAACACTTCATCCGCTCAGAATATATATCCTCTTGAAATTTAACGATTCTCTGAATATTTCAGGAAATCTCCGCTAAATAAGAACAGGGTATGGAACCACTGCCACCTGTTTCCCGGCGACGGATATCACGAAATTGGAAATGAGTGGGAGATAGGATACGATAATATCCAGTCGTTGAGTTTCTTCCTTCCTTATCCAAACCCCCTCCTCAATCCTGCATCCCTTGCATAGCCAATCGCATTCCGGTATTCCTCGGGAGTAACCGGCTGTGATATGGACCGCTCGACCGGGGATTCGGAGAGCGCCGAGACCTTCCAGCATGGCCTGTACTGGTCCATCACGTTCACGTACGCATCCTTCGAGATGTCATCGGCGATGAACTTCATCACGAGATCGGTGCCTGCCAGGTTTTTTGGGAGGACCAGGTGGCGGACGAGGAGCCCCCGTGTCGCTATGCCGTCCACGATCTCGAGATCTCCGACCTGCCGCTGCATCTCGAGCATCGCCGCCTTCATGTAATCCACGTACATGGGAGCGTCGGAGAGCATCACGGCAACGTCGGAATCGCCGTATTTCGCATCCGGCATGTAGATATCGACTATCCCGTCGAGGAGTTCCAGCGTCCCGACCGAGTCATATGTCCCGGTATTGTAGACGAGGGGGATCTTTAAGCCCCCTTCTGCCGCGATAGAGACCGCCTGTACGATCTGGGGGACAAAATGTGTCGGGGAGACCAGGTTTATGTTGTGGCATCCACTGTGCTGGAGCGAGAGCATGATCCCGGCGAGCTCCTCGCAGGAGATCTCTGACCCGTAATCGAGCTGGCTTATCGTGTAGTTCTGGCAGAACCGGCACGACATGGTGCACCCCGAGAAAAAGATCGTCCCCGAGCCGTGCGTCCCGACGAGGGGAGGCTCCTCGCCAAAATGGGGGCCATAACTCGATACCTTCGGCAGAAAACCACCCCTGCAGTACCCTGTCTCGCCGGCCGTCCGGTCGATCCTGCAGGTCCGGGGGCAGACACGGCAGGGAGAGAGGAGATCCATCGCCATTGCCGCACGCTCTTTCAGATCATCCGTCTCGAGCAGGCGAAGGTATGACGCACCGGACATTGGAGTGAAGTATTGCCCCCACCTACATCAACCCATCGGCGAAGAAACGTCGGACTCCTCTCATCCATTTTCCAAAAGGACTAAAGTGATTGGGGACAATTTGAATATTTACGGCAATTCTGTCGAAAGATCCCAAGGAACAGGTGAAGATGATATGGTCAGGTTAAACGACGAGATGAAGGAGACATTCAAGAAGATCACGCTCTTTCCCGTGGCGACCGCGTCTGCGGGCGGAGTGCCGAACGTGGCGCCCATCGCATTCGTGATGCTTGTCGCCGACGATACCGTGTGGCTTGCAGACAACTTCATGAAAAAGACGCTTGCAAACGTCACAGAGAACCCGAAAGCAGCGATCTATCTCTGGGAGCCCGAGAGCAAAAAATGCTTCCAGGTCAAGGGCGATGTGACCGTGAAGACCCAGGGCCCGGACTACGAGAAGATGAAGACGATGGTCCGGGAGAAGAAGCCCGGGCTTCCCGCAAAGTCCCTCCTCGAGATGAAGATCACCGAGGTCTTCGAGTGCAACCCCGGCCCTGACGCCGGGAAAAAATTGTTGTAATTCTTTATTTTCTCTTTTTTTGCTCGACGAGCCGTGCCTGGAGCCCGTAGTACGCAGATACCCCGATCGCGTGGCACTGGTCGATTGAGCTGCTGTCGAACGAGACCAGGTCGCCGGAATAGATGCCCACCTGCGAGGATCGGCCAAGCACCCTGCAGCAGCCCTTGAATAGGAGGAGATCGACTTTTCCGCACACCCTCTCCTGCGAGGACTCGATGAAGGCGTTTAAGTCCCTGTACAGCGGTTCGTGCACGAGCCCCATGTACGCGAGTTCGGACCACCTGTCATCGACGATGTGCTTGAAGGAGAGTTCCTGCCTCGTGAGCGTGAGGTGCTCGAGGTCTTTATGAGCCGCGAGGATGACCGTCGCCGCCGGGTGCTCGTAGATCTCCCGTGCCTTCAGACCGAGGATCCGGTCCTCGATCATGTTGTTCCTGCCGATGCCATGCCGTCCTGCGATGGTGTTCAGCCGTTCGATGAGATCGTAGCCCGGCATGTCCTCCCCGTTCAGCGCAACCGGAATCCCTTTCAAAAACTCGATCTCGATCTTCTCCGGCGTATCGGGAGCATCCTCGAGCGATGCGGTCCATGCGTAGATCTCCTCGGGGGGGTGATACGCAGGGTCTTCGAGCCTTCCGCCTTCAATGCTCCGGCTCCAGATGTTTTCGTCGATACTCCAGGGACGCTCCTTTGCCACCGGGACAGGAATGCCGTGCTCCTGGGCGTACTCGATCTCCCACTCCCGCATGAGATTGAGTTCGCGGATGGGTGCGATGACATCGAAGCCTGCCATCCGGAAGACCACGTCGAACCGGAACTGGTCGTTCCCCTTCCCTGTGCAGCCATGTGCGATCGCCGTCGCTCCCTCGAGCCCTGCAATCTTTGTCACCTCCTCGGCGATCAGCGGCCGTGCAAGGGACGTGCCCATGGGGTACCCCTCGTACGAGCCATTGGCCCTGATTGCTGCGAAGATAAAGTCCGTCACGAACCGTTCACGTGCATCGATCGTGAAATGGGCATCGGCGAGCCGTATCCCCTTCTCGGTGACGGTCTGGATCTCTTCGTCACGCTGGCCGACATTGACGGCCACCGTCACGACCCGGTCGTATCCGTACCTCTCCTTCAGGAGCGGAATGCAGATGGAGGTGTCAAGACCCCCTGAATATGCAAGGACAATGGTTCCTTTTCCCATCATTTCCTCCGTTCACTGGCTTTTTCGAAAAAAAGCCGGAATGTACCTGAGTAATTGGGGAGGGGAAGGGATAAAAATGATGGGGTTTTCAGCCGCACTCCCATGACAGGCGAAGAGCGAATGATACGGAGGGCCACCGCGAGCGGGACACCGGGGAGATCTCCCTGGCCCGTTGGGCTGGAATCGACCTTAAAATACGGTAATTTCAGACCATTTTGAGGGATCTGGAACCGGAACTTATTACAAAGATAACCTGTATTAAACTGGTAAAGAGGTTCCAACGAATTTTTTGGAGAATTTTTTCATGGATAATGAGAGTTTGCCCGGGACGGTTGTCGATGTCAGGAACATAACCAAGATCTTCGGGCCCCGACCGGAAAAGATAGAAAAAATGCTGAAAGACGGACACAGCAAGAAGGAGATACTGGAAAAGACCGACCATGTCGTAGCATTGAACAACGTCTCGTTCTCGGTCCAGGAAGGAGAGATATTCGTTCTCATGGGGCTTTCGGGCTGCGGAAAGTCCACGCTGCTGCGGTGCATCAACCGGCTGATTGACCCGACGTCGGGAGAGGTGCTGATAGAAGGCGAGGATATCGTCTCGATGGGTGACGAGGACCTGCAACGGGTCAGGAGGGAGAAACTGGGAATGGTCTTCCAGAGTTTTGCCCTCCTCCCGCACAGGACAGTGCTCGAAAACGTGGGCTTCGGGCTCGAGATCCGGGGGATCGATGCCGCAGAGAGGGAAAGGAAAGCCCGGACGGCGATCGAACTCGTGGGCCTCTCCGGTTACGAGCAGAGCATCACGCAGGAACTGTCAGGTGGGATGCAGCAGAGGGTGGGCCTCGCCCGTGCGCTGGCAAGCGATCCCGACATCCTGCTCATGGACGAGGCCTTCAGCGCCCTCGACCCCATGATCAGGAGGGACATGCAGGACGAACTCCTGGATATCCAGGACCGGCTCGGGAAAGCGATAATATTCGTGACACACGACCTTGACGAGGCGCTGAAACTCGGTGACCGTATCGCCCTCATGAAGGACGGCAGGATCATCCAGGTGGGGACGGCAGAGGATATCCTGACAAACCCGGAGAACGAGTACGTGGAACGGTTCGTCGCCGACGTGGACATCTCGAAGGTGTTGACCGCCGCAGACGTGATGAAGCATCCCGGACCGACGGTGCACATCAACGACGGCCCCCGGGTCGCACTGCACCTGATGGAGGAGCACGGGCACTCATGCCTCTTCGTGGTCGGCAAAAACCGGAAGCTCGAGGGGGTCGTGACCCTTGATGACGCGATAGCCGCGGTCAAGAACCATGTTCCCATCACCGACATCATGCGGCGTGACCTCCAGGTGGTGACCACGTCAACTCCGGTATCAGAGGTCATCACCCACCTGGCAGGCGTTCCGCACCATCTCCCGGTGGTCGACGATTCCGGAAAGATTGCCGGGATCGTGCTTCCAAGCACGGTCATATCGGCACTCGCACGAAAGGAGGGATCAAACGGTGTTGCCTAAACTGCCGCTTGGCGAGGCGGTGGAATGGCTCGTCGACATGATCGAGCTCTACCTGGGATGGCTGCTCGACGGCATCAGCGCAATCCTCGGGTTTCTCGTCGACGGATTCCAGGACCTCCTCCTCGTTGCACCGCCCCTCGTGACGATCCTGGTATTCGGAGTCATCGTATTCCTCGTCACCAGGCGGGACTGGAAGCTTGCGGTTCTCACCATTGCAGGGCTCCTCCTGATCTGGAACCTCGAACTCTGGAAGCTCTCCATGGAGACGCTCGCACTGGTGGTCACCGCCACCATCATCGCGCTTCTGATAGGCCTTCCCGTGGGCATTCTCGCCTCGATGAACGATCACCTGGACAGCATCGTAAAACCGGTACTCGACTTCATGCAGACCATGCCCTCCTTTGTCTACCTTATCCCGGCCGTGATATTCTTCGGGCTCGGGAACGTTCCCGGGATCGTTGCCACCGTCATCTTCGCCATGCCGCCTGCAATCAGGCTTACAAACCTGGGAATACGCCAGATACCAAAGGAGTTGAACGAGGTCGCAGATTCGTTCGGGGCGACGACGATGCAGAAACTCGTAAAAGTCCAGCTGCCGGTGGCGATGCCGACCATCATGGCCGGCGTGAACCAGTGCATCATGCTCGCCCTCTCGATGACCGTCATCGCCGCGATGATCGGTGCCCTTGGTCTTGGATACCAGGTCCTCGTGGGTATCCAGCGGGTCGACATCGGAACAGGATTCGAGGCGGGCCTGGCGATCGTGATCATCGCCATCATCCTCGACCGGATAACCCAGAACCTGACCCGGTCGTCGGCATGAGGCAAATACTTTATAAAATGAGAGACAAAAAAGGGTTGGTCAAACTGGCCCTTCTTCTCAATTTCCCGAATTTTGAAGGTGATTTTAAATGTCTGAAAGAAAACTCACAAAAATATTCATCATGCTGGCAGTCTCCCTTGTCCTCGTCGGCGGACTCGTGGTATGCGGGTGCACGACGACGGAGGATACCGGGGCGGTTGGCCAGCAAAAGGAGATAACCATCGGGTATGTGACCTGGGATTCTGAAATTGCAAGCACCAACGTGCTCAGGCAGGCCTTCGAGCAGGCCGGATATGATGTTGAACTGGTAGCCGTCGACGTCGGCCCGCTCTACCAGGCGCTCGCAAAGGGAGATGTCGACTGCACGGTATCAGCCTGGCTTCCCGGCACCCATAAAACATACATGGATACGTACGGCGGCGATTTCGTCATGGCCGGAAAGAACCTCGAAGGGGCAAAGATCGGTCTCGTTGTACCGGAGTATGTGCCCATCGATTCCATTGAAGATCTGAACGCCGAGAAGGAGAAGTTCGATGGAAAGATCATCGGCATCGAACCCGGGGCCGGGATAATGAGGCTGACCGAGGATGCCATCGAGGCGTATGGTCTCGACTTCACCCTGATCTCGAGCAGCAGCGCAGGCATGGCGGCAGAACTCCGCTCGGCCATCAACGACGGAGACTGGATCGTGGTGACAGGGTGGACTCCGCACTGGAAGTTTGCACGCTGGGACCTCAAGTACCTCGAGGACCCGAAGGGCGTCTATGGTGGCGACGAGTATATCGCCACACTGGCCCGGACCGGTCTTGAAACCGACAAGCCTGAGGCATACACGATCCTTACCCGTTTCTCCTGGACCCCGGAAGACATGGAGTCCGTGATGCTTGCCATTGAGGAGGGAAGATCACCCGAAGTGGCTGCAAAGGAATGGGTTGATGCCAACCAGGACGTCGTGGACGCCTGGATAGCCTGAAAAATACATCATTTTTTGTCCTGTGGCGGATATCTCCCGGTGGGAGAGTGAACTGTCGTTGTTCCTGGCAATAGTTGGTTGATCACAAAATGTGCCGGTTCACATGAATCCGGGGTATGATTGCAGGGATCATTTTTGCATTCTCAAAGGCACAACGTGAAGATACCGTGCCGACTCGCGGTCCCAACTGGTAAAACCCCAGCGTCTTACGGAGGTGGCCAGGCATCGAGCGGGGGTGCAGGATAGACAGAAAAGCACCTTCAACATCTATCCGCCCGAATTACGGGAAAAATTATCAGTTGGAATGATAATGTGACAACGGCTCGATCGTGATCTTCTCGTGGTTCATGGCCTGGATGGCGAGGGCGGCGGCCCGGGCAGCCTGGATGGTGGTGATATACGGGACCCCGTAGTCCACCGCCGCACGCATGATCTGGTAATGGTCCTGGCGTGACTGCTTGTCCATCGGGGTGTTCACGATGAGACGGATCTCGCCGCGTCGCAGGAGATCGATCACGTTCGGGGACCCCTCCTGCACCTTCCGGATAAGGCTCGCGTCAATTCCTGCCTCGTTTAAGTATTCCACCGTGCCCTGGGTCCCGTAGAGGGAGAGGCCAATATCCCTCAATGTCTTTGCGATCGGGATTATCTCTTCTCTCTGCTCCCGGCTGACCGAGATGAATACATTGCCCTTGAGCGGGAGCTCGTTGTCTGCCGAGATGCAGGCCTTGTAGTAGGCCCGGCCGAAGTCATAGTCAATTCCCATGACCTCTCCCGTGCTCTTCATCTCGGGGCCGAGCACCGTGTCGACTCCCGGCAGCTTGTTGAAGGGGAGGAGCACCTCCTTGACCGCGACGTGGGATATCGAACGCTCCGAATACCCCATGTCCCGTAATTTCTTTCCGATCATCACCTTGGCCGCGATCTTTGCGAGCGGTATGCCGGTCGCCTTCGAGACGAACGGCACCGTCCTGCTTGCCCGGGGATTCGCCTCGAGGACGTAGACCACGCCGTCTTTAACCGCCAGCTGGATGTTGACGAGCCCTATAACCCCGAGCCCGAGCGAGATCTTCTTCGTGTAGTCCCTGACCCTCTCGAGGATTGCGTCCGGGAGGGACTGTGTCGGGATGACGCATGCCGAGTCGCCGCTGTGGACCCCTGCCTCCTCGATATGCTCCATGATCCCGCCGATGAGCACGTCCTCTCCGTCGCAGACGGCATCGACGTCCAGTTCCACGGCGTTCTGGAGGAAGGAATCGATCAGGACCGGGTGGTGCCGGCTCACCCTGACCGCCTCCTTCATGTAACTCTCGAGCTCGATCTCGTCGTGGACGATCTCCATCGCACGGCCGCCAAGCACGTAGCTTGGCCGCACCAGGACGGGGTAGCCGATCGCGGCCGCCTTTGCCCTGGCCTCCTCGAGCGAGAACGCCGACGTATTGGGCGGGCTCGGGATATCGATCCTTGCAAGGAGGGCTGCGAACCGGTCGCGGTCTTCGGCGACGTCCATCGAATCGGGGGAGGTTCCGAGGATCTTCGTGGCAAGTCCGAGCGCCGCTATGCTCTCGTGGATGGGGACAGCCAGGTTCACGGCGTTCTGCCCGCCGAACTGGACCATCACGCCGAGATAGTTGTCCTTCTTCAGGATATTGACCACGTCCTCGAGCTGCATGGGTTCGAAGAAGAGACGGTCGGATGTGTCGAAGTCGGTCGAGACGGTCTCGGGGTTGTTGTTGACGATATGGACCTCGACCCCTTCCTCCCGGAGAGCCTTCACCGCGTGGACCGTGCAGTAATCGAACTCGATACCCTGCCCGATGCGTATCGGCCCTGACCCGAGGATCAACACCTTCTGCCGCTCATCGGCCGTAATCTCGCAGTCCTCCTCCCAGGTCGAGTAGAAGTAGGGGGTCTTTGCCGGGAACTCGGCGGCACAGGTGTCGACCATCTTGTATGTCGGGTTTCCTACGATTGCCTCTATCTCATCCGGTTGCCTGCCGGTGAGCCCGACCAGTTCGTCGTTGGTGAACCCAATGGTCTTCGCACGCCTGATATCCTCGTCGGACGCCTTTTGCCCGAGCCGCTCCTCCATGCAAACGATATTTTTGATCTTTTCGAGGAAGAAGGGGATGATGTTCGTGAGCCCTGCGACCTCGTCCACGGAAAACCCTGCCCTGAAAGCGTCAAAAAGTGTTGCAAACCGCTCATCTGTCGGCCGGGAGAGGATCATCCGTATCTCGCTTGCGTTCGTGTGGAGATAGATATCCGTATCGAGCGACCGCAGTGACTTTTTGAATGCCTCCTCGACGGTGCGCCCGATGGCCATGACCTCGCCGGTGCTCTTCATCGCAGTGGTGAGCGTCCGGTCGGCGTTCTTGAACTTGTCAAACGGCCAGCGGGGGACCTTGACGACGATGTAGTCTATGGCCGGTTCGAACGATGCAGGCGTGCACCCGGTCACGGAGTTCGTGATCTCGTCCAGGTGGAGACCGATTGCGATCTTTGCTGCAACCCGGGCGATCGGATACCCCGTCGCCTTGGAGGCGAGTGCAGAGGAGCGGGAGACGCGGGGGTTCACTTCGATAACCCTGTAGTCACCGTTCTGGTACGCGAACTGGATGTTGCATCCACCCTGCACGTCGAGGGCCCGGATGATCTTTATTGCCGCACTCCGGAGCATCTGGAACTCGTCGTCGCGGAGAGAGAGGATGGGGGCGACGACAACCGATTCTCCGGTATGGACTCCCATGGCGTCGACGTTCTCCATCCCGCAGACGATGATACAGGTATCGGCGGCGTCCCGCATCACCTCGAACTCGATCTCCTTCCAGCCGACGACGCTCTCCTCGATCAGGACCTGGTGAATTCTTGACCGTGTCAGGCCGATCTCGACTATCCGGTCGAGCTCTTCCCTCGTGTGGGCGATACCTCCGCCCGATCCCCCGAGCGTGTATGCCGGGCGGATGATCGCCGGCAGCCCCACGGTCTCCATGGCTTCGTCGATCTGGTCCATCCGGTTCAGTATCATGCTCTTTGGAACCGGCTCACAGATCCGTTCCATGAGAGACCTGAACTTCTCCCGGTCCTCGCCCTGGTAGATGGCCTCGAGAGGGGTTCCGAGGATCTCGACGCCCTCGAGTGCTCCCCTCTCTGCAAGTTCGGCGGTCATGTTGAGGCCGGTCTGTCCCCCCATCCCGGAGAGGATTCCGTCAGGGCTCTCTTTCCTGATGATCTCCGCGATCACGTCCGCCCGGATGGGCTCAATATATATCTCGTCGGCCATCTCCGGGTCGGTCTGGATCGTCGCAGGGTTCGAGTTCACGAGCACGACGGATACGCCCTCCTCCCGCAGGGCACGGCATGCCTGCGATCCGGAGAAGTCGAACTCTGCCGCCTGGCCTATCTGGATGGGGCCCGACCCGATGAGGAGCACCTTTTTGATATTCGGCTTCACCGGCATCTCAGTCAAGCCTCCTGAACATGGTGTCAAAGAACGGTATCTCGGTGTCGAGCGGGCCTCCATGCGCCTCGGGATGGAACTGGACCGTGGTGATGTCGAGGTAGGGCTCTTCGAACCCTTCGAGCGTGCCGTCATTCACATTCGAATAGAGTATCCGTGCGCCCTCCGGGAGCGTGTCACCGGCAACCGCAAATCCGTGGTTCTGCGTGGTGATATAGATGCTTCCGTCCTTGTACCTGACCGGCTGGTTGGTGCCCCTGTGCCCGAACTTCATCTTGTATGTCTCTGCTCCCAGGGCAAGGGCGCATATCTGGTTGCCCATGCATATACCGTATATGGGAAGCGTTCCTGCGAGCTCTTTTACGGCCTGTATGGCGCCTCTCGCCTTGAGAGGGTCACCGGGTCCGTTGCTTATGAAGAGGGCGTCGGGACGACAGCTCCCGATCAGGTCGGGCGGCGAATCGTGGGGGAAGACATACATGTCCGCATCCCGTTTCCGGAGGCTGATGGTGATATTCTTCTTCATCCCGAGATCGATGACGGCGATCCTCTTTCCTCTGCCGGCGACATGATACGGTTCCCTGCAGGATACAGCCGGTATCAGGTCTTTATCGGAGATTTCGGGCACTTTCCGGGCACACTCAACGGCATATTCGCCATCATCGTCTCCGGTGACGAGCGCACACTTCAGCGTCCCCTGCAGGCGTGTCTTGATGGTGAGCATACGCGTATCCACACCTTCGATTCCGGAAAGCCCGTTCTCCCTGAAGTATTCCGGGAGGGACGGTCCTGCTTCAGGGGAGCCACAGATCTCCCGTGCAACACACCCTTCTGCCCAGACACGGGGGTGCTGGAAGTTCTTCTCATCAACGCCGTAGTTTCCGATAGTGGGGAAGGTAAAGAGCAGGATCTGTCCAAAATAGCTTGGATCGGTCAGCGCTTCCATGTACCCTGCCATCTGGGTACTGAAAACCAGTTCGCCTGAAATCTCCCCCTCGACACCGAACCCGCGTCCCCTGACATAAGTCCCGTCCTCAAGACCCAATACCGCCTTCATGATTCCATATATCATGTGATTGTGAACTTTTAATAGATAGCGGAAATGCACCCGGATCACGTGAATTTCCGGGTGAAAAATCGAAAACCATTGATGAATTTTCGAATCTTGACCCTGCAATCCGCATCCCCCCTCCGCCTGTTCATGAATGTGTCCATGGAGGGTTTGAATCCCAAAAATGCCTCCTCGCTGTTTTGTGTGCGGAGACTGAATCGATATACCAGTTCAGTCATTCATACCCTCGGCCGGGTCGTCCTCACAAAGCTCATACCCAATTGCTCAAATTTTGACTGTGAATCTGAAGGTGACCGCAGTTCACCCCGGGTCGGGGGCGAAAGCCTCACGGTATTTTTTCGGGCGGCGGTGTGGCATCGCACGTGGGGGTATGGGGCGGAAAAGCCCCTACACAAAGTATCCGGTTCGTCAATCCTGCCCACACCGGGTAGCGAAGAGCCCCAAAAATCGTTTCGAATTCGCCCAATATTATTTAATACACCTGAATTTAAAATTAAACCATTTTAATCCGTTTAAATCACGAATAAAAAGTTTTAATGTTGCATACATACAAAATTGTTGCCATGGTTGTTCCGACAAAGGTCTTCTTCACCAAAGGAGTGGGCATACACAAAGACCGCCTTGCTTCATTCGAACTCGCCCTTCGAAAGGCAAAGATAGAGAAATTCAACCTGGTCTATGTATCGAGCATATTCCCGCCAAATTGTAAGATTGTTACCGTTGAGGAGGGGACCGCCATGCTCGAGCCAGGGGACATCACCTACTGCGTGATGGCAAAAAACGATACACGAGAACCGAACAGGCGTATTTCGGCCGCGATCGGTCTGGCTGTCCCGAAAGAGGCCAGGGAGTACGGATACCTCTCTGAACACCATGCATACGGGGAGACCACAGAGATAACCGGTGAATATGCCGAGGACCTGGCCGCGACGATGCTTGCAACCACGCTCGGTATCGAGTTCGATATCAACAAGGCCTGGCAGGAGAGGGAACAGATCTACAAGGCCAGCGGAAAGATCTTCAAGACACAGCAGATATGCCAGTCCGCGACCGGCGACAAAAAAGGCCTGTGGACAACCGTGCTTGCGGCTGCAGTATTTGTTATCTGATTACCTAGATCTCATTTTTCTTTCCGTCGGCGAGCTTGATCACAACTTTTCCACCGTCCGATGGATAATAGGTGAGGGTCCGCCCGACAGAACCTCCGACGCACTCCGCCTTTACCGGGATATTTTTTTGTTTCAGGTTCTCTTTGATTGCGGTGATATTCCTCTCGCCGATGTTCAGGTTTTCGGACAATGTCTTGAACATGGCCGCCCCTCCGACCATCTTGGCCACCAGTGCGGTCTTTCTGCATCCCTGCCCGACAAGGATGGTAACAAGCGCATCTATTGCCGTGTCGGCAAATTTACCCGGTCTTTCGGTCCGGCCGCCTGAATCCGGGAGCATCACGTGAGCCAGCCCCCCAATACACTTTTCGCTGTCGTGAATGACCAGGCCCACGCAGGATCCAAGTCCGATCGAGGACATGGGGCCCGGTCCCACGGCGTGATCTCCGATACCGACAATGACAACCTGGTTCCAGTCGTTTTGGTTTTTTTCCATCGCAGAGGCTCCCTGATTCAGGGGGTTAACAGCTTGTCAAGCATTTCAAGTATATCAGTCAGCATCGGGGGGTTTGGGAGGAGGAAGAGGTTGCTTGTGATCTTGTGCTGGTCGCTCTTCAACTCTGTCCGGAAGAGGACAACTTCGTTGATGTCAAAGGCGTCCTGTGCGGTGATGATCGACTGGAATGCGGCATGAGGCATGTCCACGATCAGCGAGGGCGGAGAGGGAAGCATGATAACGTCCAGGAGACCGGCGGTTGCATCGAGAAACGCGGATACCATGATGTTTCCGATCTCGAGCAGCGCACTCTCATCCATCTCGGTCAGATCGCGATCAAGATCGGTCATACCCAGCATCGCATTGGTCAGGCGGATAACAGAGTTCTTGGGAATGTGCAGGAGCACGTAGCCCCCTCCTGAGACCTCCCCTGTTATCTGGAAGAGGACGAGAGCAGCGATCTCGTCGCCGACGTGTTCGTATACCTTCGATATATCTATCAGGTGGATTTCCGGGACATCCATCTCGATATTTGACATCAGCATCGTGGAAAGTGTTGTGGCGGCATGTGCAGCACCAATGTTTCCCAGTTCCCGCAATGCATCACGTTGTGTATGGCTCAGATCCATGTTCTTTACATCTCCTTTAGAATTGAATTCACGTCGAGTACAGGCACGACTTCTCCATCGCCGGGGATCGTCACACCGCTCACACCCCTGCACAGGCCGACAATCGTTGAAAGCGGTTTGATCACCACTTCCTGCTGACCTTCGATCATATCGACTGCAAGCGACCGTTTCCTGTTCTGGTTCTGGACAATGACCAGTATCTCGCTCCTCTCCGATCTTCCGAACATATCGTCGAGGCGGTCAAGGGCAAGCACTTCGTCGCGAACGACAATAGCCTCCTGCTGCCCTATCCTGTGGATCTTCCCCTCGGACAGGCTCGCAACCTCGACGACATTGTTTACAGGGATTGCACATCTCCTGTTGTTTATCCTTACCATCATGACATTGACAATGGCCATGGTGGGAGGCAGCAAAAGTTCGAATTTTGTCCCCGTGCCTTCGATTGAATCAACCCTGACGGTTCCTTTCAGTGATTCGATGGAGTTCTTCACCACGTCAAGGCCCACGCCCCTGCCACTGACATCCGTGATAACCTCTGCCGTGGAGAACCCGGGGCAGAAGAGGAGTTCGTATGCCTCTTCTTTGGAGAGTTCCGCAGCGGCTTCCCTGGTTATCAGACCTGCACGAACAGCCTTTTCTTTTACTTTATCAGCATTTATGCCGCCACCGTCATCCTCGATCGTGATGATGACGTTGTCGCGGTCCCTCCTGGCTGAAAGCAGGAGTGTGCCTTTCGGCGGTTTTCCGGCAGCCACCCTCTTTTCAGGGATCTCGATCCCATGGTCTATGGCATTGCGAATCAGGTGGAGGAGGGGGTCATTGAGGCCGTCCATGACACTCCTGTCGAGCTCGGTCTCCCCACCCTCGATGATGAACTCCACCTCCTTTCCTTCACGGTGTGCAAGGTCACGGACAGTGCGTGGGAACCTGTTGAATGTGTGATTGAGGGGGATCATCCGGATCTTCATCATCAGGTCCTGGAGGTCTGATACCGATCTCTCCACCATGTTCAGGGTCTCATCAAGCTCCTTGATCCGGTATTTTTCTGCGACCTGCGTGATTCGACCACGGTTTATCACAAGGTCCTCGATCAGGTTCATCATCCTGTCCAGGCGGGTTATATCTACCCGGATATTCTTGATCTCCTTGCTCTGGCCGGATTTCTCCGCTTTTCCACCAGGGGGTGTCAACTCCCCCTTCTTCTCGTGGGCTATTGGTTTGGGAGGGGGTGGGACTGGGGTTACGACGGTGTCCGCCTCCGTGATCTCAACCCGGTGGACGTCTGTACCGGTGGTTATTATCTCGAGGGCTTCCCGGCCTGCATCGGAGATGATCTCCAGTTCCATGACTCCATTGAAATCCCCGTCCTCGATGATGCTTCTCTCCGGGTTGAGTGACTCGATATGCCCTATCTCCTCCAGGTTCGAGAGGGTGATCATGCCTCTCAGGTTCTTGCTGTCGCAGCTGTCTGACAGCTGTATCCTGATATGGTAGCGATTGGACGAGGCACTTCCCATCCCCTCGTATGCTCCCTCATCGGGGATACCCTCCGACCCTGGCCCGGCAGCGGGCACGGAGACTGGTTCGGATGAATCTTCTCCACCAGGAATCCAGCACTTGAGCATCCGGACCTTGTCATCGATGTCAGGGGGAATGCCCTGGCCCCCGGCCTCGATATCATCGAGCATCGCCTCGATGTCATCGACGACCGCCAGGAGATCGTCAACCAGGTCAGGCCCCACATCCAGGCTTTCGTTCCTGATCTCCTGGAATACGTCCTCCATGGCATGGCAGAGTCGCTCCATTCCTTCGAATCCCATCGAGGCCGACATGCCTTTCAGGGAATGAGCCGACCGGAAGATCTCCCCGATTGCACCTTCGTCGCTCCCTGTCTCCAGGACCAGGAGATTTTTTACGATATTTTCATGGTTTTCCCTGGATTCGGCGATATACAGTGACCGGTATGCATCAAGTTCCGACATGGCTATCCCTTCATATCAGCAATGACCTTCGAGATCTCATCACCCATCCGATCGAGCGGCAGGACCTGGTCGACACAGTTCCTGGCCAGGGCTGAACGGGCCATTCCGTATACCAGGCAGTCCTCCTCCCGGCATATCATGGTCCGTCCACCCTGCTGCTTGATCGCAGCCATTCCCTCTCCCCCGTCATTTCCCATCCCTGACAGGATCACCGAGAGACAGCGTGGGCAAAATACCGCGGTTGCAGACTGGAAGGTCCTGTCAACCGCCGGCCTGACGTTATGAACGGGCGCCGCACGGGAATGCACGATTCTTCCGCCCGTCTTCTTGTTATCTGCGATAAAAGCAGTTATTATTGAATGAAACCCTGATTTGGAGATATAGACGTGCCCCGCATTCAGGGTGTCACCATTCTCGGTCTCCTTGACAGGCATGGAGGAGATCCGGTTCAACCGGGTTGCCAGCGATGCAGTGAACCCTCCTGTTGGCATGTGCTGGGTTATGACCATTGCAGCATCGAGCGGCGCCGGGATCGAGGAGAGAAGCACGTCCAGCATCGGGGGTCCACCTGCAGACGAACCGATCAGCACTGCCTTCTCTGCAACTGCAGTCGACCGGGGCACATCCTGGTTCTTGTATCTAATCTTCACTAAATTATGGATCTTGTCCTTGAGAAGCCTGTCCAGCCCCCTCACACCACGGACATCCTTTGGTTTTAAAAGAAAATCATCGGCACCCAGTTCCATCGCAATCTTCGTCATCTGCCCACCGGTCGTCGTGAGCGAAGAGAGCATGAGTGTTTTCGGAAAATCTGGTATCTCGGTCTTCTTCTTCAATACCGCAAGGCCGTCCATCTTCGGCATCTCGATGTCGAGCGTCATCACATCGGGAGACAACTCCCCGATCTTTTTGATGGCGTCGGACCCGTCATTTGCGGTTCCCACTACTTCGAATTCAGGATCCTTCTCCAGCATATCCTTGAGGATGGTCCGCATGAAGAGCGAATCATCGACGATGAGGATGCGGGTCATTTCAGGAACCAAGGACGTTCTTTATCTCTTCAAGCACCTTTGGGGCCTGGAAGGGCTTGACAATGTATCCTTTTGCCCCTGTCTTGATGGCGAGTTTCACCATCTGTTCCTGTCCGACTGCGGTACACATGACGACCTTTGCATTCGGATCGAAAGTTTTTATCCCCTTCAATGCCTCAATTCCGTTGACTTTCGGCATGACAACATCCATCGTGACCAGATCGGGTTTTAATTCCTTGTATTTGGCGATTGCCTCGTCACCATCGCCGGCTTCTCCAACGATATCATGTCCACCGGAAAAGAGAATGTTTTTCAGGAGGGTTCGCATGAAGAGGGTATCATCTACAATTAAAATTTTCCCCATTGTTCATCAGGTAATTTGTTGGCAATAAATACATATCTATTTAATGGAAGAAGAAACGCGCCTATTGCGATGGGGGTTTGACGGAATCTGTGATGAACCTGACCCCTTTGGGGGTCAATGTGACTTCTTTCCGGATTAAAACCACTTCAATAAGTCCCAGTTTGAGGAGATTGTCATATACCCTGTCCAGTTCCTTGTGCGAGATGGAGAGCATATTCTCGATCGCATGGGAGTCCATCCCCGAGTAGATGAGCATTCCCACCTGTGCAGAGACCGGGTCGAGTTCGTCTCCGGTCATCTCCATGTCCTTCGTGGCGTCGGCAAGGAAATTCATGAGGATCTGGAGGGTCGAGATCGGGCAGAGGACATAGCTCACGATCACCTCGCCGTCCTCCAGGTGTTCGATCTTCACCACATCTGCCTGCTTGTTCGTGACTTCCCTCTTGGTGAGTTCAATCCCGGTGACCTCACTTAATGGAACAGAGACCTGCTTGTTCTGGCTCACAAACCAGATACTCGTCTTCAGGACTGCAATCGCCCCTTTCTCCCACGTAGCATTGGTCGCCATGACTCCGCCCCTGACTGCGGGAGACATGAAATACGCCATCAGCCGATATGCACTGCATGACATGATGATGAACTTCTTCAGGGCATGCAGGACTTTTTCAACGCTCGCAACCTTCAGGACAACAGGAGGTTCGCCTTTCAGGGTTATGAAGAGGACATTCTTCTTCTGTTCCAGGTCGACAACTGATTTGAAGGGGACATTTTTGGAGAACGGTTCGGCGATGGTCATTCCCTCTTTCTGGATATCTATCTTTGAAACGACCCATTTCCCGTCTTTCTCAATTTTTACCGGAACAACTGCCATCCTCTCACATTCTCCCTTCTCGTGTACCTGCTGGTCAATCTTTTCGTCGTGTCACCTTCAGGAGTCCTTCAAGCTCTTTTTCAAGATCACTTGCAGGGACTTTGACATCCTTTAGATCGCGTAAAAGGCTTAAGTTCTCCTGTTTCTTGACTCCCTTTGCCTCGGACTTGAGGGAGGCCATCAGGTCGTCGTCCTGGCGGCTGCCGCTTCCAAACGAGATCATTTCCTCTTCATCCGACATTGCGGGCATATCCATCTTCGCCGGTGCGGCACCCCCCAATGAGGCTGCTTTGGCAGTTCCTGCACCTGCCGTGGATGCGGGGGAAGGCCCTGCTTTTTCAGGAGCCGGCTCTTCCCCAGCCATCTCTTCACCCATGTCGACCGAATTCAGGTCGATATCGCCAAAGTCACCCATATCGTCATCGAGGGAGAAAGCGTCCTGTTCTTCGCCGGAATCGTCCAGGACATCCTGGTGGGCTTTCAGGATATCTGTCACTTCATCGTCTTCCTCTTCATCGATGGCGATGGGAGCCTCATCCGCATCAAGATTGATATCCATCTTTGAATAGTCCTCAGGTGCAGCAGGTGACGCACCGGTGTCCATGCCGAATGCTCCTGCATCCAGGTCTTCGTCGTCAAGGAGCGGAATATCAAGATCGACATCAAGGTCCTCCATCGAATCGATCTTGATTGAGTCCTGTGCAAGTTCGCTGAACGGGTCATCGACACCTTTCTTCTTCTGCACGGGGACTACATCGGGAACTATATCGTCAAGGGAGACATCAGATTCGCCTAAAACGGATTTGCCAAGCATCTCGTCGATCTTCTTCTGCTTGGCGACCTTCTCCTTCGAGCTTCCCCGTGCTGACCGGAGATCACGCCCCAGCACCGAGAACGCTCCTTTCATGGTGGAGAAAAATTCCGAAATCCCGGATTTTGATCTCTTCCTGCCCGGCTCTGCGGCAGCTGTTTTTCCCTCTTTCTTCGCTGTTATTTTTGCTTGCTTTGCCGCTTTCTTCGCCTCTTTCGCCGCTATCTTCTCATCTTTCCCGGGCTTTGTCTTCCTCTTGTCCTTTGCCGGTTTTGCTTTCTTCTCACCCTTCTCCTTTTTCTCCCGTTTCGGAAGTCTTATTGCGCCAGTCAGGAAGAGGAGGAGTATCCCGAGGATGATCACCCCTGCCAGGAGGTAGAATACCGGGATATTGACAAGCATCATGAACGATCCCGCGACGATGATGACCAAGAATAATACGAGTCTCCTGGTTGAATCTTTCATATCATACTCCTTGGAACGTGGGGATACTGAAGAACATACCAACCATTATCGGTGCAAATATATAAATAACCCCCGTTACGGTCAACAATGTGCTGGCAAAGAAATAGAACATGTACCGGTCGCCACCCATGACGATCTTTCCGGCGATGATGTTTGAGATGGTGATGATGGTGAGTACGATAAGTGTGTATGTACCCATCGTCGCCTCCGGGAAGTTGACGAAGAGGTCGACCCCGCCACCGATACCGCCTCCCACGGTTGTGGGATCACTCAGTGCAGCACCCGTATCGAGTGACGTGACCACCGATGCGATCGCCTTCGACATTGTGACCATGATATGGTAGAGGAAGAGGAAGATCCCGACCATCATGGCGTGCATGGGGATGAGCAGGATCACGAAACCCATTGCCACGGTATTCCTCTTTTCCCGGAGCAGGACCTGCTCGAGCATCGACGATCCCACGATCTGGCCGATAACATCCGGTTTTCCGCCCAGCTCCACCGAATCCCGGAAGATATTCAGGTACTTGTAGATGAGGTTGCTTCCGCTCTCCCCGATGAACCTCTCCCAGGTTTCCTTCTCGTCCAGGCCAAGGTTGAGCTTGGAATAGACGCCGTTGATGAAGGGTTCAAGGCTTACAAGTGATTTCCGGTCAATCTCGGAGAGGGCGGTAGTGATGGTGATTCCTTTTCCCCCCATCACCGCACCAAGACTCCTGATGAAGGTCGTGAATTCGGCATCCCGGAGGATGATGTTCCGGTCGTCAAGGTACCCGATTATCCCGAGCGGGAGCAGCATCAGCCCGATCAGGAGCATGACCAGGCCGGCGTTCTGGCTCAATATCCCGAGGAGTAAACCAGCTCCCACGCTGATAGGAAGCACGCGCCTCTCAAGGCGGTGGATCATGGCCTGCTCCTTTGAGCCCCTTTCCAGTGAATGCGTCTTGTCATCCGAGGGTACCGAGCGGTACATGGTGGTGATGCCGAACACCGAGATGAAGATCACGATGAAATACGAACCTGAAAGCGTCTGGTTGATGTCGTCGGGGGAGAAGATCGCCACCGAGATCATGATGATGATCCCGACGAGCGCCCCGGAGAAGAGAAGTGCGATGTATGCGTCGCCCCATTTCTTGAGCATCTCCACTCCCTGTTCGTAGGTGTTTTGAAAGACGCTTCTGATCGTGCCGAGTTCCCGCGTCAGGAAATCCTCGTCGGGTACTCCCGACTGGATGGAGTTTGCGTACCGGTTCAACATGCTGCGGAGCATGGCATTGGACACCTTCTCGGCAATCGTCGTTAAGGCTTCCACGTAACTGAAATTCCATCTCTTCACGAAGAATTCGATCTTTTCGATATACTTCGTCGCCACGTACTCTTTCCGGGCGGCCGTATATGCGAATATCTCCGGCCTGGTTGCCTGGGCCGTCGTGATGGAGGCCATGTAGGTTATCATGAAGAGGAGGTCGGGCCCCATCCGCTTGTTCTCGGTGATCGAATCGATGCGGGCTTTTATCGATTTCCCGAGGTCGGCGAATGGGAGCTTGCCTGCATTCTTCTCTTTTATAGACTTCCCGAACCCTTCAAAGTTCATCCAAATCGATCTTTAAGAGACCCTGCTTCTTGACCTTGGTCGTCATGTGGAAGAGGTCGTAGAAGCCTGTGTAACCTGCCTTGTGAAGCCGCTCCAGGATACGTGCCCTCTTCTCGAGTTCCTGGTATATTGCGGCTTTTTTGTATTCGGGTATGCCGAGCATGGTGGCAATCTTGTTCTCAAGCAGGTAGCTCGAGCCCCTGCCAGGGAACTCGAAGAGATCGGTTGCAGGGTTCCAGTGGAACATCTCGACGAACGAGAACCCCTGGGTCTCGGGGTTGAATCCGACGAGTTCGCTTATCGAGAGTATCCGGCGGACCGTCTCCCCGGTGGGGCGTTTCACCGCACTCTGGATCACGACGATATTTAAGTTGTCCACGTAGGTCTTCGGGATGTTGATGGGATCCCCGACGAGACGCTGGATGAGTTTCTCCACCGATGCGGCATGGAACGTGGAAAGGACGGGGTGGCCGGTCTGCATCGCACTGAATGCGACGGACCCTTCCACACCACGAATCTCTCCGACCAGGATCTGGTTTGGCCTCTGGCGGAGGGCAGCTTTTAAGAGGTCGAACATGGTGACGTCGGATCCCTCCCCTTCGCCCTTCCCCTTCCCTTTCGACACTTCCCTGACCCAGTTCTTGTGCGGGACCTGCAGTTCGGGCGTGTCCTCGATGGTCACGATCTTGTTTTCCGGGGGTATGAAGGTGGTGAACGCGTTCAGGCTCGTGGTCTTTCCGCTGGCAGTCTCACCGCTCATGAAGAGAGACATGCCGTTTTCTATGCAGATCCAGATATATGCCGCCATCAGGTAGTCGCAGGTCTTGAACTCGATGAGCTTGAGGATGCTCAAGGGGTCGTCCATCGCCTTCCTGATGGTGAAATTGCTTCCTTTCCTGCTGATATCGGTGCTGTATACGATGTTGATACGCGACCCGTCGGGAAGCGTCGCATCGACGATGGGGTTTCGGTATGTGATCGGACGCCGTGTCCTCTCTGCGAGCTTTATCACGAAATTGTCGAGCTCGTCGGTATTGTCCCACCCGACGACGGATTTCAAGCCCTTGAAGATCTTGTGTTCGATGAATATCGGGCCAACTCCGTCTACCGTGATATCCTCGATATACTTGTCATTGATGAACGGTTTTAAGATCCCGACATCTATCTTGTCCCGGACCATCATGTATTCCAGGGCACGGTACTCCTGGGGGTTGACGATCAGCCTGCCGTCTGGGGTCTGGCGAATGTTGGAGAGTATGGCATCCTTTTTCGGGTTTTTCTTTGCGGTGAGATCCTTGTTCAAGAAATCCTTGATCTTGTCTCCCAGTCCCCCCTTACCCCTGTCCCCTGAAAGGAGCGCCACCTCCTCGCCTGGTTGCTGGATGTAGCAGGCCTCTCCAATAAGCCTCTTTAAGACGATCGTCCGCTCTTCGTCGGTTACCGGATCCTCTTCAAGCGCATCTAAAAGATCGATTATCTTGAGTTCCAGGGCCGGTGTCAGGTCCTTTACGCTGTGCATGAAGGAGGGGTCGACAGGGATGTAGTAGTTGCGGACGTCGTCGACATCGTGGAAGATATGGACAAAGACCGTGTCATCGGCAGGATAGATGAGGTTTGGCTCATCCATCGATTTTAAGTCGCGTTTCAGCTCCGAGAAGAAGAGGGGGATACCATACTCGTCGACGGGAAAGATATGGAGGTACTCGAGCAGGTGGGGGCTCTTCCGTACATATTCCTTTGCATTTACGGGGAGCATCCGGTAAAGGGCGCAGCTCTCGATGTTGTTTACGCAGTCGTTGTCCTCGGTGTTCTCCGCCTGCCGGAACGGGAGATTGATTGTTGCGGTTAAGGCACTCATTTCAGACCTTTGCCATCGATATCGGTATGATCTTCATCCCGTAGCCCGGGTGGACTTCGAAGCTGACCAGGTTCCCGGTGGTCTTCCGTGCCCCCCTGACCTTGACGACTTCCATCACCATCACGTACTTGTCGCCGATAAGGGCCTTCTTCATGGAGAGGTGGGCGTCGCAGATCGACCTGATCCTGATGAGGGTGTCCTCCTCGAATGCGTAGGTGTGCAGGGTGATGAGGATGGTCTTTCCCTGGTCGACCAGGTTCTTGCAGTTCGTGAGGAAAGTGAGAATCGAGTCCTGTGCGGTGTACTCGGTGAACATGGTGAGAGAGTCGATGATGATGACCTGTGCCGGGCTGCTCCTGATGTGGTGGACGATCCTCTCCAGGATACCTTTCATCTCCTCCTTGCTCCACTTGAACCCGACCATATGCAGGTGGAAGAGGCGGACGTACCCCCAGGCGAAATAGTCGGACACGTCAAGGCTCATGGACTCCATCTGGGAGAGGAAGCTCTTTGCGGTCATCTCGGTCGAGAAGAGGTCCACGCAGAGCCCCTGTTTCATCGCACCCCAGATGATCTGCTGGGTAAGCACGCTCTTTCCGGTGTCGTTTTCTCCCTCGATCAGGGTGAGTGAGCCCAGGGGGATGCCGTCGGCTATCTTCTTGTCTATCTCGTTGTTTCCTGTCGAGAGGATGTTGCTGTCCTCTCCACCCAGGAGTCCGGCAAGCCCTGCGTTCTTCGACGCCATGGATAATCAATAGTCTATTCTCTTTGTGGTTATTTATAAAAGTGCTTGACGGAAATAAAAATACGGGGAACGGGTATCGGGGTATGGTGAGGGGTTTTGGGATGGGTTTTACAGATACATATTCAGGGCCAGCATGCAGGGACCCCGTTTGGAGTGACAATTTTTATATTGGTGGCTGTACCTGTGTAACTGGTCAAATTGATTGTCATTTCCTCACCGGGATTCAATTGTTTCTTGGTAGGGGATGGGGGAATTATTGTCCAGTCTGATGGGTAGCGATAGAGGGTTGGCCCACTGGATGTATCCACCACATACACATCTAACTTATCAAAATCTCTTATTGGCTCGTTCCCATTGTTTTCTATAATGATATTTGGTTCAAGATACGTGACGTTAAGCGATGTCCCGAGCATCTCCACCTGGATCGCCGTCATGTCCTTCTGTGCCGCGACAACGGTCTCGCTCGCGACAAGCACGCCACTCACGAGTACATACGCGGTGACGATCAGGAGAATGATCCCGAGGGCGGTGGCGACAATCGATGCGAATCCCATCTTTAATTATCCTCGCTAGTCTGCAACAAATTCTACGGAACGCCTCACTCCAGTTGGAAGGACAATTGCGAAGTAAACAACATCTTCAGAACTTGGTCGAAATTCACTGTCAATATCATTTAATGGAATAGTAATGGTAAGAGTCTCTCCCTGGTCCCAGAAATTATTATCTAGCTCATAATAACTCTCAAGGAATGGTAAATCGTCAAAACTACCTGATTTCCCAATGAATATGGAAGACTCGTCGATTTCTGCTGTTCCCATCCTGTAAGTTCCTACATTTTTCAGCCAAATTTTTGCGTATGGATCCTCACCGGTAGTAATGCAGTAATAATTCACGATCTTGATATCCGTCCTCATCTGCACGTCGGATTCATGTGAGACCGATCCGAAGGTATCGGCGGTACGATAGATTGCAGGGAAGATGGCACTAATGAGCACTCCGGCTGCGATCACTGCACTGATCAAAAAGAGGGCAGTGACAATCGACTCGCTCGACATCTGGCTATGTCCTGTCCGGGGATCGGATATACTCGCGTTCGCTCTCTTCTTCTTCTGCCCTCGACGAGGAGAGGAGTTTTCGGCTCTCCCTGTCCTGCCGCTTCTCCATCAGGACTTCGATCATGTCCCGGTCGAGCGTCGAGTCCGAGGGATCCAGGATGTGGTTCAACTCGTAGAGCTCGGAGACGAACTCGTTCGCCTGGATCTCGTGCATATCCCCGATATTCTCGGGCATGAGCCGGGCCATGTCCTTTACCAGCTTGCACGATGAGTCCGTGATATACCCCATCGCGTGGTAGGCCTCGAGCATCAGGTCGACGCGGTCGTGGCCGAACTTGTTCACGTTCTTCGATGTCCATTCAAAGAGCCGGAAGACCTTCTGCAGCCGGACCTTGTCTGACGAGATCTCGCGTATCGCCTCCTTTTCGGGCATTGCCGCGAGCTGGGCCTTGAATGCCGACAAAAGATCGAGCTGGCCCGAGAGGTCTTCCCTGGCTGCCTGGCCCTGGACCTGCGGTTGTGCCTGTGCAGCGGCGGTTTCTGCGGGACCTGTGCTTACGGCAGGGCTTTCAGCCTTCACTTTCTCCGAATCTTCAGACTTTTTGGAATCGGAACTTGCCTTCAGGGCGCCGGCTGCGGATTCGACAGCCGATGACGTGTCCCGGAGCATGCTTGCCATCCTGGTCGAAGCCTCATCTTGTCCGTATCCTCCTCCGCCCTGCCCCACCACGATGGGGTTTTCCAGGTCGTTCATCCGTTCCCGGATGTCGATCAGGAGCTTCTTGATCGAGGTCTTAATGAGCTCCACCTCGTCCTGGAGCTTGAGCAGCTTCACCTCGGGGTCGTCGGCAGAGGCCGTGGAGATGATGTGGTCCACCTGTGCCTGATTCACTGCCATAGTACACTTACTTCTCTATTCGTTGTTATTATAGTTTATGTGGGGGAAGGGATCTTTGAGATGGTCGCCAGGTTTTGTTCTGGATACCCTTTTTTGGAATATTCATTTGAATGTTTTTATTCCAGTTTTGCGTATTTCCAATCACTTGACATTGGTGGAACAAAGTCAGGAGGAGGGGTTGCAGCCTACCTGAGTGTCTGAGTATATGAGCTGGCAGGAGGGGGTTGCACCCCCTCCTTGAACCACCCCCGCAATGCGATATCAGTTGGGCAGGATTGACCGGGGGTTAACTGAAAATGGTTCGCCATGGAGGAAAAACTACTTCGGATTGTGAATGGTTTAGAACTCACCCCTGATATAGTTACGATCGCTTTTTTGGGGTTTGCCATAGTGTGCAGGGGAAGCGAAGCGTAGTCCCGGAGAGTCTTTCGTTCTGTGATTCAATTTGAAAAAAGTAACAAGATGGCAGGAGGGGGTTGCACCCCCTCCTTGAACCACCCCCGCAATGCGATATCAAGTGGGCAGGGTTGACCGGGGTTAACATAAAATGGTTCGCCATGGAGGAAAATGAACTAGATCATACCCCCGATGCAGTCTCTATCGCCATTTTGGGGTTCGCCGCAACGGCAGGGGCGAGCGGAGCGTAGCCCCTGGGAGTGTCTTAGATTGCATGTTGATCTGGGGTTCATCCCCTTCCCTGTTGGTGATATCCATCGGGCAGGATTGACCAGGGGTTTGCAGATAATGGTTCGCCATGGAGGAAAATGAACTAGATCATACCCCCGATGCGGTCTCTATCGCCATTTTGGGGTTCGTCACAGCGGCAGGGGCAAGCGAAGTGTAGCCCACGGGGGGGTGTATGAGTAACTGGAGTTTCAATTGAAAAAGGTTTGTACCGCGAGCCACGCAACACTCTATATGATAGGCAGAGTGCAAGCACAAATTCCTCTCAAAAACATTCCGGTCGTCATCTGTGTCATGCACCAGAATGAACGTGGATTCCGTGAACCGCGAGTTGCCGGGAGTGGATCCAACTTCAAAGGGAATGTCAGGAAAAAAGGGTTAGATTTAGTTTTAGTAGAGCAGTGTCACGTTGGTGATTGACGGTGGAATCGTCCTCTGGACACCAAGGGATGCACCAATCTCTGGTTTAATCTCAAGGTTGAACATTGTCCTTGGATCTAAAGCTATGCTTCCTGAATCGACATAGATTGTCATCGATTCCTCGGCTTGGAGTATATTGTCAGTTTGGTCAGTTGGATGGCGCTCACCAATTCCCCACTTACCATCTCCCGGCTGAGATCCAGTTGTTCCGTTAAAGGTAAGCGATTGAACCTCATTTTCCGTACTCAAGGTAAATGCGGCTTGCTCCATATCAACGGGTAGACCGCCTGCTGCCAATCCAACGTCAAATCTTATTCTTTCAACTGACGTATTACCCGCATTCGCAATCCCGTACACTTCACCCTTCACCACAATATTCGAAGCTGCCTGAGTCACACCGGAGTGGACGACTTCCTGGCTCTTCTGGGTGGTGAAGAAACCTGCTCCCAATACAACATACGAGAACACCGCAGCGACGACCACGAATGCGATAAGCACGATGGCCGCTTCAAGCCCGGTGAACGCGTCTTCGTTTCTGATTACTCTCTTCATTTGCTACACCTCGCAAGCTAACGGATCCCTCCTGTTAGCCTGTAAATGTGAGATTGACTTAAACCTTTATAAATATATTGTTCGTGAAAGGGAAAACAGGCGGGTATCAGCACCCTGAGTGAATCATTTACGTATCTTTTGGAGGAGAGGACCTCTCCTCTGAGATGTTGTTGTCGAGCGCTTTCTGCACCCTCGGGTCATCGATATCCTCGAGGGCACGGATGGCCCGAAGCCGCACCCCGGAATCCTCGTCATTGAGCATCCCGATCAAAGGCTCGATCACCCGTTCGTCGCCGCACTTCGAGAGTGCACTCACAGCCCTCATCCGGACGCTCCGGTCCGGGTCTTTCAGTGCCTCGATGAGCGGCCTGACCACCGACCGGTCGCCGATCCGCCCGATCGATTTTGTCGCCTCTCTCCGGACGAACCGGTTCTCGTCTTTTAATGCATTGACAAGAGCCCCGATCGCCTCCTTGTCCCCGATGATCCGGAGGGCGATCGCCGCACCCATCCGGACATGCCAGTCCGGGTCCTCCATGGCCTCGATGAGCGGCTCCACCGCTTTCTCCCCCATCTCCCCGAGACCTTCCGCGGCACCTTCACGCCCGTACCGGTCGTCGTCCTTTAGGGAGTTGATGAGCGGCTCGATCGCCCGCTCGTCGCCTATCCGCCCGAGCGACTTTGCGGCCTCCCGCCGTACATACCGGTTCTCGTCTGAGAGGATCGAGATCAGCGGGCCGACCGCCCGCTGGTCGTTTAATTCTCCAAGAGCCCGTGCGGCCTCTTCCCTCACCTCCTCGTCGTCGCTGTGGAGCGCCTGTATCACGTCCTCGAACGCTCCCTCGAACTTCACCTTCGCCTTCTCGTTGGGGCGGCGGATGCTCTCCTCGAAATGCTCCCCGAGACCGGAATGGTCGAAAAATCCTTTCAGGAACGACTCGACAAGGGTCCGGTCCTTGGCATACAGGGCAAGGACGACGAATATGGCGATGTCCATCCCGGCATACAAAAGAGAGATAAAGGGGTCAAGAACCGTCCCCTGCATGTACAGGAAAACGGTGAGCACGAGGATGGCTGCTATCAGCAGGATGGTTATCTGGAGGCCCCGCTTCGGATACCACAGCGCCAGCAGTATGATAGGTATGAGATAGAGGTGGGGGATGAGCGGGTAGATCGAGAGGAAGAGCTCCCTGTCCATGAACCCTATCATGTATGTCGTGAGCACGAGGGAACAGATGGCAAAAATTCCGATAATAGCCAGTTTTATCGTGTCTTTCGAATCAGCAAAACTCTTATTTCCCTCGTGGCTGGTGCGGATATAGGGGGCCATCGGCAACAGATAGGTATGTCCCCGGAAAGCATTTAAACGGTATGGTTGGCATCCGCCACGGTGCGTTACAACCCGGTACCGGGTCCGGAATCGGGGAGATTGAGCGGTTTGAAACAGGTGGATGACAGCGTGGATCAGATCATACATAAGTGATGTGCGATGAATAGAGATCGAGGATCTACAGAATGGACATCATGAATATAAGGACGTGGATATTCTTCTATCTCATCTGCTTTGTCGCAATTCTCCTTGCCGCCACATTCATCGTGCAGGGCATCACCCCGCTCTTCTGGGTGAGCAGCACACTGATACTCATCGTGGTGGGATTCAACTTCATCCTTATATTCAACGAGATACGTGAACACCGGAGGAGGGAGGAGCTCATGCAGACGTTTCTTGACGAAACGGGGGAGAAGAACAGGTAGGTGGGAGGATACAGCATGGAAAAGGACCTGTTTTCCCCGCAGCCGGGTTATGAAGCGGAATTCTGGAAACGCTACCGGGTCATGAAGGCCATGCTCTCCCATCTCCACCAGCAGGAGATGCTCCTTTCCGGGCTGAAGCGTGAGCAGGCGATACCGGAATCAGCGAGGGACATGGCAATACGGGCTGTTGAAGGGGAAATATCGGCTAATAGAAAAGTATTCCATGACTTTCTCGTCAATTTCATAAATTACGGGGCACAGGGACTGCACAGGATGGATGTAGATATCGGGTTTGCCCTGATCTCCGGGGTTCTGGCTGAAAACAGGCATTGTTCACTGCATGTTGAAGGATTTGAACATACGCTTCCCCCGGATATCGGAACAATACTGATGGAGAAACTGGTAGATATGGCAGGCGGGAATGACAGGTCCCTTCCCGACCGGATAATCGAGGTGTATAAGAAGATAGAGGGACACTACGACATCATTTCAGGAGGAGACCTCGGAAGATGCTCCCTCTCTCTCACCGAAGAACTGTTTCCCTGCAGGTGTTACCACGTCAGGATACGGTTTCCCGCACGGATACTCCTGGAAGAGGACTTTATCCGGCTGCAGGGTCTTTGACAAAGATCTTCTCCCGCGGACGGTACGGCTTGAACAGGTGGGCAATCTCCTTTCCAAGAAATTCTGACATGCCGATGATGTAATATCCGCCCGGGGCGAGTGCCCCGTGGAACATGCGGTTGAGATCGTTCTTCTGCTCGTCCGTAAAGTAGATTGTGACATTCCGGCAGGAGATGACGTCGAGGCTCCTGCTGGCCGGGACCCCGCCCATGAGATCGTGGCTCTGGAAGCGCACCCGTTCCCTGACAGCGGGTTTCACCTCGAATTTTCCATCCGGCCGTTTTGTAAAATGCCTTCGTATCTGGCTTTCACTCAGGTTTTCGAGCGCGGGACGTTCATAGATCCCTTCTGCTGCTCTTTTCAGTATCTCACGGTCGATATCGGTTGCGATGACCAGAGCGTTCATATCCTTGTTGAAGAACGAGAGCTCGGAGAGAATAATCGCGTACGAATAGGGCTCCTCGCCGGACGAACAACCCGCACTCCATATCCGTATCCGGGACTTTTTCTTCAGGATAGATGGCAGAAGATCCCGTTTCACTGCCTCAAAAACCTCAGGGTCCCGGAAAAATTTTGTGACGTTGATGGTCAGCGCGTTCTTCAGCCTCTCCCGTTCATCGGGATTTGAGAGGAGATATGCATGGTAATCGGCATAATCCTTCTTATTTGTGGCATTCATCCGGGAAAAAAGGCGTCTTTTTATGTAATCTTCCTTGTACTGGCCACACCTGATACCAAGGCTCTCTTCGATAGCGGCAAGCAGCCGGCCAAAATCATCCATCAGATGCAGTCCTATTTCACGCTCAGATCGACGAGGTCGTGCAGTATCTTTTCGATATCGAGCCAGAGTATCAATCCGCTTCTCTCGTCGCTCTCCCGTGATTTCTTTAAGACCTCTCCCGATTCACTGCGGGTCTTTATGATGCCCTTGATGTAATGGCCACCGCCTGTCGATATCGTGCCTTCTATCTGCTCTATGGAGTCGACCGGGACCTGGATAACACTGAGAACGTCGTCGACGATGATACCGACATTTGATCCCCCTGACGCTTCAGGCACGAGGATGATGATCTTCTGGGTATTGTCGTCTTTCTTCTTCCTGATCCCAATCAGTTCGCTGATTGTAAGAACAGTGGTGATCTCCCCCCTGAGGTTGATGATGCCAGTGATATATTCAGGCGCCCTGGGAAGCGGAGTGATCGGTATCATCTCCACTATCTCACGGGCAAGCTGGATGTCCATGGCATAGAGTTCTCCACCGATCTCGAATTCAACCACATCTACTATATCGGTCATAAGCTCCCTACTTGACCGTGAATTTGGCTACCATCTCCCGGAGGTGGACAGCCATGCTCCGGATCTCATTGGAAGCGCTGGCAACCTCTTCTGTGGAGGCGCTCGACTCTTCGGCGAGGGCCGCGAGATCTTCCATGCTCTTCTCGGCGCCCAGTATGAGGCTGTTTATGAAGTCGACGTTCTTGGTGACGTTATTCGTGGCTTCCGCCTGGTCTTCCGTGGCCCGTGATATATCGGCAATGCTGTTTGCAGAGATGTTGACATCGGAGACCATCCGGTTGAGAGCATCGATCGATTCATTAACGCTGCCGATACCGGAGATTATCTCTTCGTAGGCCTTCTTCATCGCTGCAGCGGTATTCTCGCTGCTCACCGTGATCCCGCCAATCACATCCTCGATGCTCCGGGTGGCGTTCTTCGACTCACCGGCAAGGTTTCGCACCTCTCCCGCCACCACAGCAAATCCCCTGCCATGTTCGCCGGCCCTTGCGGCTTCGATGGCTGCATTGAGGGCAAGGAGATTTGTCTGGTTTGCAATGTCGGTGATCAGCTTGACGATGTTTGAGATCTCCCTCATCTTGGCGTTGAGGTTGTTGATCTCGTCCACAGCCTTCTGCGATATCTCCTGGACGTTCTTCATCTTGGCATTCGCCTCGTTGCCGACCCTCACCGCGGCATCCCCCTCTGTCGCAACATTGCCTGTAACGGTCTTGACTTCCTGCGCGGTGCTGGCAATCTCTTCGATGGAGGCGGACAGGTCAGATACCTCCTTTGTTACCTTCTCAAGCTCGATGATCTGGGTCCTCACGCCATCGGATGTCTTCTGCGCCGTCATCGCAACCTGCTGGGAGGCCTTTGCGATCTCGTCGGCACCTTTCCCGACGTCGATGACCGCATGTTCGAGCTGGTTGGCCTGCTGGAGAATCTCGCCAAGCGTGGATCCAAGTTCTGAAATCGTCTTGTTTAAGTCTGCCTTGACCTTCGAGAGCGGGTCGTCGGGATAGGTGACGGCAGGTTTTGTGAGATCTCCTGCGGCCACAGATTCCAGGCTGTCGGCAAGCTCTTTTATGCTCTTCTTGAGACGCTCTTCGAGTACGCTCTTCTCGGTGATATCATTGTACACGATGAGGACATTGGTGACGCTGCCCTTCTTGTCGAGGAGAGGGATGTAGTGCCACTCCAGTATATGCTCCCCTGAGGGGAACTCGATCGTTGCAACACCCTCGGTGCTCTGCTTGTTCTTCAGGGTGTCCTCCATCTTGCCCCCGACACTCTTGAGATACCTGAAATCTTTCAGCGTGAGGGTCTTTATCCGATCCCTGGAGTACCCTGTCATATCAAGGAATGCCCTGTTGACGGTTGTGATGTTCATCGCGGGATCGACGAGGACGATCGGGTAGGGATTCTCCTCGACAATCGCGTTGCTCCGCTGCTGGAGTTCCTTGATGGAATCAAGGTTCTGCATCTCTTCTGTGACATCGTTGTAGACAACCACGAGGTTTACCACGGTGCCGTCATGGTCGAGCAGGGGGAGGTAATGCCATTTCACGATCCGGACGCCGGAAGGGAACTCTATTGTAGCCATTCCCTCGGTCCGTTTCTTATTTTTCAGCGTGTCCTCGAGACGTCCGCCCGAACTTTTCAGGTACTTGAAGTCCTTCAGGCTGAGTCTTTTTACTTCCTTGGCAGTATACCCGGAGAGCTCCAGGAAGGCCTTGTTCGAGTTTTCTATCTCCATCGTCGGAGCGACGACGAGGATTGGATAGGGGTTCTCCTCGACGATTGCCTCCGAACGTTTCTGGAGGTCTTCCATGGCGAGCATCCTGTTCCGGAGCTCGGTGATATCGTTGTATACCACGAAGAGATTGACGAGATCGCCGTGAGCGTCTATTATGGGTATCCCGTACTGTTCAAGGATGTGGAGACCCGTTGGAAGTTCCAGGCTGATCTCTCCGTAAGAACGCTTTTTTGATTTGATGACGTCCTTTAGCCCTTCACCCTTCTGGGAAAGTATCTTGAATTCCCTGGCATTCATCGCGAGCAGTTTTTCCCTCGGGACACCGCTCATCTCCACGTATGCTTCATTTGTTGCCAGAATGGAAAAATTACTGTCAAAGACCAGGATGGGCATCGGATTCTGCTCCATCATCGTCTGTGCCCGCGTGTCAAGTTCGGCACACTTCTCAAAAAGATCGTCGATCAGTGATGCGAATTTTGTGCAGGTCTTATTCACGGAAGATTCGTCGATTGCGACTTCATAATTCCCGTGATCAAAGGATATTTTTGCATCCTCTATGTCCACCTTTTTCATGTATCCAGCTCCATTGCGGATTGCATCGGCACGATATGTAACCAGTAGGATCTAAACTGTTCATGCCATATAGATTTATTCGTATTCAGACGTATCTGAAAGATTTCACCCTGACACGGAAAAGACGGAAAAATGTGGGCCACTTTGAGTATCCCGATGCGTTCAGCGGGAAGAATCTGTTATTCCTCTCCGGCCTCATTCACCGAGAAGGTCACAGAGAAGCCGGTAGATGTCGATCCATATGAGGAGGGTCTTCTCATCTTTCTTTTCTGTCGACCCCCTGCCTGAAACCTGCAGGATCCCCTTGATGTAGCCGGAAAGCTCTTGAATACTATCCCCGAGATGTTCGGCATCGTCTTCGTGTATCTGGATGACACTGTGCACGTCATCGACGATGATCCCGATCTTTTCACCTCCGCACGCTTCGGAAGAGAGGATGATGATCTTCTTTCCGCCAATATCAGTGCTCGCTGATACACCGAGCATCTGGTTGATATCCAGGATGTTGGTGATCTCCCCCCGGAGGTTGATGATGCCCTTCAGATATTGTGGTGCCCGCGGTACGGGGGTGATCGGCATCATCTCGACTATCTCCCTGGCATATTCGATATCAAGGGCGTAGTTCTCCTTCCCAAGCGTAAATTCCACCACGTCATGAATTGCCCCGGTCGCCTCGTCGGCTTTTCCGGGTTTCAGGGATGGCCCCTTCACGTCTTTTGCTCCAGGCACGGCGGGTATGCCGGGAATGGTGCGATCATCCATGCCCGGGACTGTTCGTGGTCCGGGCCCGGGGAATATCTCCTGCACGGCTGCAGGTCCGGCTCTGGCAACATGTTCTGTTTCCGCTCCAGTGATCTGCCCTGTTTCTGGTCCAGGTGATGTATCGGCCAATTTTTCGCCGACCGGCTGCATTCCCTGGTCGCCTGGTTCCCGGGGTGATTCTCTCTTGAGATCGGGCTCCTGTTCCGGTAATGCAGCCGGTTCCGGAACCGTGCCTGTTGCGGATTCCTCTTCCAGCAGCCGGAGAGAGTACTGCAATTCCTGGACCTGGCTTTCCAGGATGCCTCTCTCCCCTATTTCAGTCGTCAGATCGACGAACAGAAGGACAAGCCCGGTGCCACCGTCTTCTCCCTCGAACGGGTTGCCGTACTGCCTGACAATCCTCGCCCCGGAAGGGAAGTTCATGGTGAGTTCCGCTGAACCTGCGGCTTTCTGTTCAAGGATATATGCGACATCTTCGCCCCTGCTCTCCAGTATGTCAAATGATCGATAGTCCGTACCGGCAAGTGCTTCTGCCGCGATTCCGCTCATCGACAGGAATGCTTCGTTGAAAGCGAGTATCTTCTGTCCGGAATCAATGATCAGGCCCGGGACCGGGATCTGTTCGAGAAAAGAGCGGGGAGGAACCCCAGAGCGAATTTCAGCTTCCACCAGGGGTAATGGTGTCTCCTCGCCGCCTTTCCTGTATGCGGAGATGTCGTGGAGGGTGAACAGGACGGCAAAGACACCTTTCTCATCACGCAGCGGAGTGCTCCTCTCCTCGATTATCTTCTCGGTGCCGTCCTTCTGAAGGAGTTTGATCTCCCGTGTATGCGGGTTTCCATCCCCGGCGACAAAAGAGGTCATTGATTCGCTTCCGATGCCCTCCTTTTCAAGCGGAGTGGCGGCGGACTCCTCCAGTTCTTCGTAGGAGGGGTTGTACAGGATCGTCTCTCCTCCCGGATCCTTCAGGATGAACGGAGCCGTCTGCTGATCGAAGATCTTCTTGTAGAGTGTTGCCTTCGACGCAAACTGTTCGATACGTGAAAAGAAACTATTCACTGACTCTGCCAGCCGTTCCCATTCCCTGTCGGGACCACGGGTGCTCAGCCTCCCGGAAAAATCTCCGTCGAGGCCCTTCTCCATGAGGGCATGGATCTCTCCCATCCGGGCCCGTGCAAACGAGTCGTCTTCAGGTGGCTCCTTCTCCGGGACACCCATGAACAGAGCCTTTCGCCCCATCTTTTCTGTCATCTTCTGCCACCTCCCATATCCAGATGAAGACTTTTCCCGTAATCAGTAATTCGATCCATCATCGCCACTCCAGTATTTCACTGGTTATCTGTTCATAGACCTTTGCCGCCTCACAGAGAGGTGCAAAGTGCGATATCGGCAGGCCGCCTTTCTGTGCCTGGTATACCGCCTGGTCAAACGGAACCGCAAAGACGCTTGGAAAATGTGTCTTCACTTCATTCTCGATTGTCGCCAGGTTCTCACGTTCCTCGACATCCTGTTCCCCTATCCCGAGAATAGAGAGGATCTTCGTGAACCATGGATTCTTCCCGTTCACATGGCTCCAGCGTGTCAGGATAGCCATATCGGGAGATATCTTTTCCCCCACCATCTCCTCGATATCATCGAATATCGTCATCAGTGTGTTCAGGCCATTCAGTGCAAAGACACCCCGGTCAAATGTGACGATGGTGTGGTCTGCGGCAATAAGGCCATTGATGACGAGCTGGCCCATGCTTGGCGGGGTATCTATCAGGATAAAATCATAGCGCCGTTTTATCCCGGTCAGCTCGTCTTTTAAGATACGGAACCGCTGTTCGATTGTGTAGAGGAATGGCTCTACTCCTACCAGGTCGAGAGTGGAAGGCGCGATATCGATCCCTGATTCGGTTTGAATGGTCACATCCCGTAGTGAAACACGCGGATACCCTTCCACGCTGCTCATGAAGACATCGTAGACCGAACGGCCGAGCGAGGACGGATTGACCCCGAGACCGGACGTGGCGTTCGCCTGGGGATCGATATCTATGACAAGGACTCGTTTTCCTGCTTTCTGCAAAAAACCCGATATATTCAGGCAGGAAGTGGTCTTGCCGGTTCCACCCTTGTGATGCGCAAAGGTGATGATGGAAATTATATACACCCCAGACGGTTTATCTCCGTTATGTAATTTCAATGTATCTTTGCTGTTTTTTGAAAGGGGCACGGCTACCGGTATCCGGCGCCGGGTGTGCCAGGACCATGCCCTGACGCCGTGATCGTTTTCGTGACGAAAAGATAACTATATAAGTACATTTTGAAGAATTCATCAGTGGAGGAGTTGGGGCGATCACATGGATGACGTGCTTGTATACGTGATAATCGGGGTCCTGATGTTCTTCATCGGCCTGATCCTTGGGTACCTGCTGATGAAGAGATACTACCATGGACGGTTTCTCACCGTGGCAAAGGAATGCGAGAGGGTTGACACCATCGTCCCCCTGATCGCAGAGATGGAGAGGGAGTCTTAGGCAGGGATTGGTGAAGAAAGAATGGTTGATATCGCATATTACATCATGATCAGTATCGTGACGTTCTGTTTTGGCCTGCTGGTCAGTTTCCAGCTCACACATATCCATTACGTAAGAAGACTGACACGCCTGGCAAGGCGAAGCGTGGATACCGGGACAATCGCACCGATACTCGTTGAGCTGGAAGCGGCGCAGAAGGGGAAGAAAGAATAGCCGGACCAAAAAACTGCTGGAAAGAATACCAGAAAGGCCTGGCAGGCTTTGTGCCGGTGTCGGGGAGACAATTCTCCGACAGAACATTTTTCGGCCTGAATTTCTCCTGGAAAAAAGAAAGGGTTACGGTATCATCTTTTGTTCGGGCTGCCCTTCATCATCAGGCGGACTATCGTCTCCCTGCACCCGCCATGAATTGATTCAAGGTCGATCCCTTCGAAGTCTGCAGCCCCGTCCTCTTCTTTTGTCATGTCGACGGCTTCCGCGATCTCATGATCGATCTGCTGGGCCCTCTGCCAGCACTTCATGGCATCTTCTCCTTTCCCAAGGCCGCCCTCGAGCGTGATCCCCTTGAATGCCCAGACATCGGCATTTCCCGGCACAATCTCCAGGGCTTTGTCGTAATACTCGTTTGCCTCTTCGTATTTACTCTCATGAGCCAGGATATCGGCTTTCAGGACCAGCTCATCAGCCTTGTCAAGCAGTTGATCTTTCCTGTTCCATGCAATCTTCTTTGGCATAAGCGGTCAATTTCCGGTTACCAGTGATGCGCTCCTACCCGATATAATGATATGCATGCGGGAGCATCTCCCGCGGTCAACCTCGACCGGTCTTTTCGGATATAGGACGCTATTCGTGAAAAGAATGATGGAAAACCAGTCGATTGAATCTAAAGGAATAAATAGGTGGGAACACAACAAAAAAACAATGAGACGATCCCGTACGCCAGGGGTTTGGGTACTGGTGATCCTCGTTCTCACGATCCTCGTCCTGGCTCTCTCCTCCGGCTGCGTCGCCCCCCCGAGGGAGGATCCCAATGGGGGGGGTGATCTGACCGGGACGCCGATAAAAACCACCGTGCCGACAGCAGCCACTCCCGCCATCATCGACACGCAGTTTCTGACCCCCGCGACACCCTATGTTACACCTACCATGACTGCAGGGACTCCCCGTCCCGTGGTTACCGAAACAACGGTCGAGCGTACGGAATACCAGAATATCTACTACAATAATCTGGACATGAACTACCAGTCGGTGGCCTACTCATATGACCTGTCAGATCCACCCATGATAATCGAGTTCTGCATCTCCCCGGAGATGATCACGAGAAATATCTGGTACGAGAGCAGGTACAAGGACAAGGATGACGTCACGGTGAGGAAGACCTATATCAGCCAGTCAGCATGGTTTGAGGTCTTGATCAGGGACAAGAGCTCCGGTGAGATCGTTGCACGTGAAGGGTTCGGAAAGACCTACAGCGTGGATACCAAGAAGACGATCACCATGCGCAGTTCCGGGCAGTATCTTATTGAATTTACCGGAAACGACGTTTCAGCTGTGATCCAGATACGGATACCGCTCCGGCAGGGCGATACCGGAGAGGTGTCAAAACCGCTCGTCTGCCCCTCCTGATCTCTCCGCACCAATCTTTTCCAGGTCTTCTACTTTGTTGATATTGGTGAAGGTGACGAGCTCCGGGTCGATGTGCCGCAGGGTCGATACATGGACATACAGGCAGTTTAAGTTCCTGAGCATCTGCCGGAGCGAGAAGGAGTCATGGTTTTGTAAGTATGCGACGAGCGCCGTCCGCCTGTATACTGCATGGAGGGGTTCGAGCATCCGGGCATCCCATGACGGTATCACCGCATCGTAGCCATCAAGTACCGAGAAGAGATATTCGACGACTTCGTGACTGATGCAGGGCATATCGCAGGCACAGACAAAGACGTCGTCACCGCCTACCGCGTCAAGTCCTGCCTGCAATCCCCCGATTGGCCCGAGTCCCGGCACCCGATCATTGACGCAGGTGACATTCCCTATATGGCGGAAACGCCGGCACTGTTCGGCGTTCTTCGCCACGAGCACAATTTCATCGACGACAGACTGGAGTGTTCCGGTCAGGCGCTGGATAAAAGTCTTCCCTTCGAATACGAAGAAATACTTCTCCATCCCGTTCGCACGGCTCGCCTCGCCTCCTACCAGGATAATCGCCGATCTCAATGGTATTCCCCGCTGGATTACTCCCCTCGCTTCAATAGCATGGGGAAAATGTTGCATGACTGATAACCCGCAATACTCGGAGACCTGATTGCCGGCAACGGTTCCGTCTCCGGTTCCCGTGTCCGGTCTCCGGTCTCTCCGGTGTTATCTTGATCTATGTGTCTTTCATTGGATTAAACGTAACTTTGTTCTTCTTCTCCAGGGCAAGAAGTGCCTCCTTTATATCGACCGATGGTGAAAACCCCCCGATCCCGTCGACAGATACGACCCTGTGGCAGGGAACGACGAGCGGGGTTGGATTTCGTTTCATGGCAAGCCCAACCAGCCGCGGGCTCGTCCCGACCAGCGCGGCGATCCCGCCGTAGGTCCTGGTCTCCCCGTAGGGTATATCCCGGACCTGCCGGTAGATGTCGGAGTACTGGTGACCAGGTTCCGTGGCCACGGAGTGGATGTATGAGAGATCGCCCGTCTTCCCTGCCAGGAAACGGACTATCCCGGGATGGACGGGCCCTTCGAGGGGGTGGGAGGAGAACCGCACCCTGAATACCGTGTCGTCTTTCCACCAGACATGGACATACCACAGGCCGAACCTGCACGAGCCCCCAGTCATCTCCATCGCGCGATCGCCTCCCGGAAAGATGCTATATCGCAGGCCTGCATCTCGCCCCTCATCCAGGCAGGCAGCCTGTCGTGGATCCGTCTCTCAAGGAATCTCTTCTCTCCAAGGACGAGGATACCCCGGTCCTCGGGTGTCCGGAGCACCCTGCCTATAGCCTGCTGTGCCCTGTTCATGGCGGGAAGGGTATAACTGATGAACTCTCCCTCGTCCCCGAACTTGTGCCGGAAATAGTCTATGACCATCTGCCTGACCCGGTTGAAGGGGGCAAGCGGAAGCCCGATCACCATGGCCCCGTTGAGGAGTTCGCCCCGGTAATCAAGCCCTTCACTCCATTTCCCGCCGCAGACCGCAAGCAAAAGCCCCGATCGCCCTGTTCGCGGCAGTCTCAGAAACTCGTTGAGCAGTTCCCGCGCCTCACCCGAATCCTTTGACTCCACGAACAGCCGCTTGTCAGCCGATCCGGATCGGATATCCCGTGAAAAGAGCTCGAGCATCTGGTATGACGGGAAGTATATGGCGATATTGCCCTTTACCCGGGAGAATGCCGTGATATATTGTGAGATGAGGGAGAGGTTGTGTTTGTCCTGGCGTTTGCTGAATGCCGTCGTGATGTCCCCGGCGCAGAGGAGCATGCGGTTCTCCCGTGGAAAGGTGTTTGGCAGCGAGCAGATAGTGACCGGGAGGTCTTCGAAGTAATACTTCCGGTAGCTCTCCACCGGGGAGAACGTGCCCGATATCAGCACGCAGGCGTGGTGCATGACCGCCATCTCCTGCATCTTTCGGGCCGGGTCGATATTCCTGACCTCGAGCACGATGCCGTCCTCCTCCCGCCGGTAGACCGTCAGAAATGACGGGTCGGACGACGACTGGGTGATCCGGAAGAGAAACTCGGTGAGGTTTTCTATGGCCGTCTCCCTGAAGTCGCCGGCCTTCATGTTCGACTCGCGGATCCCTTCACTGATATGCATGAGGTCGTCCACGATGGAGGAGATGTCCGGGTACAACGACTCTTTCACCACCATCCGTTCGAAGATGGCCGGATCGAACCAGTCCTCGGTCTCGTGGGAGATCTTTAGGCCCTCCATGAAGGCATCGATCCTCGGGAGGACGTGGTGGACGGCGTCGATCCCCTTCATGTTTCGCCGAAGGCCGCGGAGTTCACGCCGTGCCTGTTCGAGCGAGGTCTCCTCGAGGGATACGCTCTGGATTCCCTGCATCACCTCCCCGCAGTTATGCGCTTCGTCGAGGATCAGGCAGACTTCGGAGGGAGTGATTCCAAGTGATGCGTAGAGCTGGTCCCTGATCTCGTCGTGAAAAAGGTGGTGGTAGTTGAGCAGGATGACGTCCGCTTTCTGGGCGGCATGAAGCATCATCTCGTACGGGCAGACACTGCCGCTCATCCCAAGAAGGTCCTGCGGCCACACGCGCTCGGTTGTCACGCGCTCGGATTTTGTCCTGAGCATCGTCGAGGGGAAGATCTTCGGGCCTTTCTCGGTATCCAGGAATATCCTCGAATTGATAAAATACGGGCAGAGAAGCGGGTGCTCGGCGTCCATCTTCTGGATCTGCTGGCGGATGACGGGATCTTTTGACGGGACGAGCGATCCCTTCTGGGCCCTTTCGCGCATGAGCGCCATCGAAAAGGACTTCACTCCCTCGCATTTGCGGTAAATGTTGCCTTCTCCTGCGAGCGGGCACATCATCCGTTTCCCGATGAGATATGCCACCTTCAGGCCGGGTTTTTTGGAACGCACGAGTTCGAGTTCCCTGATGAACGTATTGAGCTGGCTGATGGTCCTGACGGCCACGACCACCTTTCGCCCGTCTCTCTCTGAAAGGAGCGCCGAAACGACGCTCGATTTGCCACTTCCGGTAGGTGCATCGATCATCACCACGCCGCCATCGCGGGCGCATGCAGCGGCAGTCTCGAGCATTTCGCGCTGGTATGGCCGGTAATTGGGATAGGGGAACCACCCGTCCAGTGTATCCATCACATACTGTTGGGTTTCACACCCCTTTTATTCTTGCAGAAACATGATCTTTGTGCATGGCAATCCATCCCATAGAATACCGCTACGGCAACCCCGAGATGAAGCAGATCTGGAGCGAGGAGAACCGGTTCCGGGCCGTCATCCGGGCCGAAGTCGCACTCGCCCTGGCCGAGTCGGAGAATGGAATGATCCCGAAAGCCGCTGCCGACGAGATCGCGGCAAAGGCGGAGGCGGCGTCTCTTGCGCGTGCAAAGGAGATCGAAGCCGAGATCAGCCACGACATGATGGCGATAATAAAAGCCCTCTCTGAAGTATGCGGCGATTCGGGGAGATGGGTCCATTACGGGGCGACATCCAATGACATCCTCGATACTGCCACGGGACTCCAACTGAAAGAATCGCTCGCAATATTCGAAGAGAGGCTTGGCAAGCTCCTCGCGGTCCTCCTGAAACGGGCGGACGAGACGAAGACGCTCGTGTGTGCGGGGAGGACTCATGGCCAGATCGGTGTTCCGACAACCTACGGCCTCCGGTTTGCGATATGGGCAAGCGAGGTGTCACGGCACATAACGAGGCTCCACGAACTCACCCCGCGTGTCGCGGTGGGACAGATGAGTGGGGCGGTCGGCACACAGGCGGCCCTTGGCCCGAAAGGCATCGCCGTACAGGCCCTGATGATGGAATACCTGGGCCTATCACCGGTCGATGTCTCCAACCAGGTCATCTCGAGGGACAGGTACGCCGAGTACTTCATGTTCCTCGCAAACCTTGCCACCACCCTGGACAAGATCGGAATCGAGATCCGTTCGCTCCAGCGGACCGAGATCGGGGAGGTCGAGGAGGCGTTCGGGGAGAAGCAGGTTGGCTCGAGCACCATGCCCCACAAGAGAAACCCGATAAAGAGTGAACAGGTCTGCGGGCTTGCCAGGATCGTGAGGGCCGCGGTGATCCCGGCGCTCGAGAACAACACGCTATGGGACGAACGCGATCTCACCAACTCATCGCCCGAACGCATCCTCTTTCCCGAGGCGACCATCCTCGCCGACCATATCCTCCGGCTCATGACAGACGTTTTGGAAAACCTGTACCTGAACCGCGAGCAGATCAGGCGGAACCTCGATCTTCTTCACGGCATCAACATGGCTGAATCAGTCATGATCGAACTGACAAAGAGGGGGATGGGCAGGCAGTCGGCGCATGAACTGATACGGACCTCCAGCATGGAGGCACTGGCAGAAAATCGGGCGCTTGCCTCCGTCCTTACCGATAAACCCGAGATCTCCGGGTACCTGAATGATCGCGAGATTGCCGGACTGCTTGACCCGGAGACGTATACCGGGACAGCGGTCATGCAGGTGGAGAGGCTTATTCAAAAACTCTCACCACTCTGTTCCTGAATAGGCGTGGGAAAAGACTGCCCGGGATTGTCGTTTCACCGGGAAAGAAAAAGAAGAAGGGTATTGGTCTCTTTATTTTTTTATAAAAGGGGAACAACGGGTTTTCCTGGTATTTATTCCTCTTCCCCGGGAGTCTCCTCTTTCTCGGGTCGCTTGAACACTTCCTTGAAGAGAATCTCGTCGATATCCGGGATATTTTCGAAGGCTTCGTGAACGACCCTGCTCCTCCACATGACCCAGCGGCGATCGAAATTGATTCCGGGGGGAAGCATGAGCGTGAGGACGCCGTCCTCGAACGAGAGTTCCATCTCCCGGCCCGCATACAGTTTGATCAGGCCCTGGACCTGTTCCTCGACACCGGTGACTTCTTCTTCGATCCTGTAGTTGTAGTGGAGGGTCTTTCCGGCAAAGGGATGGTTGAAGTCGACAAGCACCCGGTTCCCGATGATATCGACGACAGTGCCCTCACCCTTGTCGGGTATCTTTATCGAGACGCCCTTTCTCGGTTTTTCCCTGAAGGAATTCTTGTTGAAGGACTCGACCTTGCCAGGATCGTGTTCACCGAAGGCCCTTTCAGGGGAGATGTCGACCTCTCCTTCATCACCGATCTCCTTCCCCTCCATCTCCTCGTCAAGCCCGAGGATGACATGATGGCACCCCACACTGATGGTTACAGGCTCGTACGAGGCGGATTCGTTGTATATGCCCGCCTCTTTTGCGACATCCTCGTATGTCGTATCAAAGATATTGCCGTCCATTGTCCCGGTATAATTCAGTTTAATAAAATCTCCTTTCTTCACTGGCATTCGTGTCACCTGGTATCCTGATTCTCTGACAGCGACCGGCTGTTTGCACGGGCGAACGCCAGGGCGTTTGCTGTCAGGTTCTCCTTATATTATTACGAAACACCGGATATATACTTACTCCAGAGACGGCAGATGAACCAGAACCAGGGGCTCTCCATCGGATGAATCCGGTACATGCAGCTTTATTCCCCCTGCCGGTCAAGATACCATATCCGAGGGGAGAGATGGCCGAAAACCTGCTTGAGATAGAGTTAAAGGTCCGCGTCGGGGACATTGCAGCGGTTCGAACACGGTTGGCGTCGACCGATGCCCGATCGGAAGGGAACGTATTGGAGCGCGACATCTACTTCAACGCCCCCCACCGTGATTTCGGAGAGACCGATGAAGCGTTGAGACTGCGGTACCACAACGGGGCAGTCACGCTCACGTATAAAGGGCCAAAACGGGGCGAATACCGGTACAAGGCACGGACGGAGCTCAACTGCGGCATTGAGGCAGGGAGCGTGATGGAGGGGATACTCGAGGCGCTCGGGTTTGTCCGTGTTGCCGAGGTGAAGAAAGTCCGTGAGTATTTCCATTACCAGGGAGCGCTGATCTCGCTTGACAGGGTGGAGGGCCTTGGCACGTTCGTGGAGATCGAGGTTGTCGGAAGCGAAGGAGATGGGGGGCCGTCTGCGAAGATAGCAGCGCTTGCAGAAGAACTGGGTGTGGATGGACCCCCAATCCTTGAATCATACCTCGAATTGCTGCTCTCTACACGGTGAGCAGTTCAATATTGATGTCCTTTGCATCATTGCCGAAATGGATCATGGCGCACTGTCCCATGGCCGCCATCCCGGGGTTGACCACTTTCACACCGGCCTCATCCACGATACCCCTCTCCTCGTGAATATGAGCACAGCAGACGAGGTCAAAAGACTCCATGTATCTCCGGACGCTCCTGCTCCCGACATGTTCTCCTCCAGCCATGTCGAGTATCCCGTATGGCGGAGCGTGTGTGAGGAGGACATTGTGCACAGCCCGGTCCATCTTCGGGACGACGCCTGCGAGGATAGCGTCTATCTCCTCTTCAGTCATCTCGAAGGGTGTATTGAACGGAGTCGGGTTCGAGCCGCCGAGTCCGACGATATTGATCCGGCCCAGGTTGATCTGGGACCCGTGAAGGCATACGCACTCCGAGTGTTCGAGTTCACCGAGAGTCTCGACAGGATCGCAGTTTCCCGGGACGGCGAACGAGGGAACATCCATACGGGAAAAGAGGGGGCATATACAATCGGCAGGCCCCATGTTTGTGATGTCTCCCGCGATAAAGAAAGCATCCGGGCTTAAAGCCAGGAAGGAATCCAACTTCCCGAATTCACCATGCAGGTCTGCTAAAAGCAGCACATTCATCATTATATATCATTCCCCCGTTTTCGTCTATTAAACCTTGTCTCCGGGTCACTCCAGGAACCGGTCAGCCTGCCTTTCAGGGAGAGTTTTCCCAGCAGCCGTTCAGTCCGCGGCAGGAGAGGACGCGCAGATCTCCCTGCAAGTGGGGTTCCCGGGAGCGGGATGAACCTGTGGACATGCACCTGGCCCCGGTCGGCGACCCAGGCGATGAGATCACATGTCGATCCCTGGTCATCGTCAGTCTCGAAGGGAAACCCGACGATGAAGTCGACTATCGGTGTGAGGCCGTGGTCACGGCAGAGTTCGACGGCGTCGACAACATCGCCGATGCTGTGTCCACGCCCGAGCCGATCAAGGACCTGATCGCTCCCCGACTGGGCACCGAAATGGATCTTTGAATTCGCGCAATAGGTGGTGATCAGGTCGAGTGCCTCATCGGAGACGAATTCAGGCCGGACTTCGCTTGGGAACGTCCCGAAATAGATGTTGCCCGAAAGGCGGCGAAAAAGCCCCTCTATCTTTTCAAGCCTGGGTTCGCTCCCGTCGGATCCATAGGCAAGCGCATTGGGCGTCACGAACCGGAGATCGCGGTACGAGCGCGACCAGCGCACGATAGAGTCGATTGTCCTGTGCCGCATCGCATGGCCGAAGATACGCGGCGTCTGGCAGTATGAACAGCCGAACGGACACCCCCGTGATATCTCGATATATCCCCTGACACGCGAGAAAGGAGGGTACGCGTCGAGCAGAACGGTCCTGTCCTGCGGGACCAGCCCGTCTTTCGTGGCGACACCCGGAACCCGGGGGGAGCCTCCCTCCTCGATCCCGGAGAGGAGTGCGGGCAATGCATATTCGCCCTCGCCGACGATCACGTAGTCGGCCACCCTTGCCACATCCCGGTAACAGGCCGTTGCATGCGGCCCGCCGGCTATCGTGATGCAGCTGGCCTCTGCTATCTCGTCGAGCAGGGTCCCGGCGTTAATGGAGTTGATACTGTAGCACGTGACATCGTCTGCAGGTGCCCTGACCGGGTCGAGGATGAACCCCTGGTTCTCGCACGCGGCAGAGAGGGCGGCATACGAGTTTCTGGACGCGCTTGTGAACCGCCAGTTAACGTTCATCGGGACTCATCTCATCCTGCCGGAAAAAAGCGACAGGAGGGGCGGCGGCAACAGGGGGATCTATCCCCTCGTCCGGTAGGCAAGCATCCGGTCGATGATCGTGTACGAGGTGCCGTCGTTGTAGGCGACCGAGACCACTATCCTGTCGTCTTCCCGGGTTCCCGGTATCTTCAGTTCTGCAAGCTTCTCTGCCGGGAGTTTCTCCCGGATGACCGTGCCGTCGGATCGGGTCACCACCACGTCGATCGAGGTCACCGCCGCCTGGCCTTTCCCGCCGGAGAATATCACCGTAATCGTGCCATCGAGGCCGCTTTTCTCGATCTGGACGTCGATCTCGCGTTCGGATGGAAGTGTTTGTGTCGGCCCGGGCGAAAGACTCCCCGGAGACACGGAGCTTTCCGGGGGGGCTTGCTCCACCGGCCCGCTCACGCAGCCGCAGGCAACGATCAGTGCAAGGACCACGCACCCTGTTGCCAGTATGCACCTGTTCATGGCAGAAGATAGTCACAGAACGGTAAAAATTTTGTGAGATGGCTGGAGCGGCTATCCTGTACGGGAAGGGGGCGTGAGAAGCGGTGCCCGATGGACCGTTTGTCGTGTATGTTTACAGGGATACTGCACTCTTCCTCCGGAAGCCGGACCACGTCCTTCCTGAATCCCCGGCAGACGATATAAGGTGGGCAGAGTTATCTCCGCTTCCGCGATACAGCCCCCATCGCATTGTTGGGGTTCGCCGCAACGGCGAGGGTGAACTATAGTGAACCCCCAGGGGCGTATGAGATAATGGAAAGCATCCCTGTTCGTGCTGACGGGGGGTTGCACCTCCCGACCCCCCAGAGATGATATCAGGTGGGCAGGGTTGAACGGTATACTGTGGGTTTTGATCTCCACTCCCCCGATACAGTCCCTATCGCCGTTTTGGGGTTCGCCGCAGAGAGGACGCAGTCCGAGCACCCGAAGGGTGGCAGGGATAGCGTTGCGTTGCCCCTGGGAGTGCCTGAGATAATGGAAAGCATCCCTGTTCGTGCTGACGGGGGGTTGCACCCCCCGACCCCCCGCAGACGATATCAGGTGGGCAGGGTTTATCGTCATATCCCGATACAGTCCCTATCGCCGTTTTGGGGTTCGCCGCAATGGCGAGGGTGAACTATAGTGAACCCCCAGGGGCGTATGAGATAATGGAAAGCATATCTGTTCGTGCTGACGGGGGGGTTGCACCCCCCGACCCCCCGCAGACGATATCATGTGGGCAGGGTTTATCGTCATATCCCGATACAGTCCCCATCGCCGTTTTGGGGTTCGCCGCAACGGCGAGGGTGAACTATAGTGAACCCCCAGGGGCGTTTGAGATAATGGAAAGCATATCTGTTCGTGCTGACGGGGGGTTGCACCTCCCGACCCCCTGCAGACGATATCAGGTGGGCAGGGTTTATCGTTATATCCCGATACAGTCCCTATCGCCGTTTTGGGGTTCGCCGCAACGGCAGGGGCAAGCGAAGCGCTGCCCCTGGGAGTGCCTTATATTGCATGTTGACATGCGGTTGCAGCGTCAAATCCTCCGCAGATGATATCAGGTGGGCAGGGTTGATCTTCACTTCCCCGATACAGTCGCTATCGCCATTTTGGAGTTCACCATGACAGGAATAAGTACGAGCATCCGCAGGGTGGCGGGGGGCAAGCGAAGCGAAGGCCCCGGGAGTGTCTTACAATATGTTGTCAATGAGGGAATTGCCCTGTTTCAGAGGCAGGACTATGAATTTCCTTCACACCCTCCGAAAAAAGGATACGATTGGGCAGGTTAATCGGGAATCCTGTGAAAATCAATACCCGTCCTGCCGTCCCCTGCAGCCGGGTCTTCAACTTCTCTCTTCGCCGGGCTCATGTAACTCGAGTTCCCCGGTCTCCCCATCCACCCGGGCAATACCGCCATCAGAGAGGAGACTGATATCTATGTGATCAATCATCGGTATCTCCCCTATTATCGCACCCACTGCGATGATCGGTTCGGCCTCCCTGTTCACGATGGCTGCAGGGGCATGGCCGTTCCGGCTGAGTGCATAGAGGACATAGGATCCGACAGTTGACCCCTTTCCATGGTCAAAGGCAAGCACAGTCCCTGCGATGCATCTTCCCTCGATTGGATGGCCTTTCTCAACGACGATGCCCGTGTCGGGATCAACCCCCGAGAGAAACGAGATGGGAGCGTTGCTCACCAGTACTTGTCCCTCTCCGACACCTTTCGAAATTCCGCGGCCGGCAAGTATCAAAATCACACCTAATAAATGTAAGAAAATGAAGATATAATAGTGATATGGAAGAAACCGTAGCCAATAATCCTGGAAGCGATACGGAACTCAAATATCAATTAAGAATTCAGGACCAGGAGTCGCAGCTCCTCGATCTCAAGGTGAAGAACGAAGAACTCCTGAGAGAGAATGCGCAATTGAAGAGGGAAAATAACCAGCTGAAGCGGATGCCTCTTTTTGTGGCAGTGGTCGTCGACCTGCTGGAGTCCGGTGATGTGTACCTTCGCCAGCAGGGCAACAACCAGGAATACCTCACCCACGTCAATGATGACCTGTACAAGAAATTAAAGCCGGGTACCAAGGTTGCAGTGAACAATGCGCTCTCCATCGTGAAGATCGTGGGCAATATCTTCGACTCGAGGGTGAGAGTGATGGAACTCGAGGAATCCCCCGACATCACCTTCGACCATATCGGGGGACTCGAGCACGAGATAGAAGAGGTGAGGGAGGCCGTGGAATACCCGCTCACAAAGCCGGAGATATTCGAGAGGGTCGGAGTCGAACCGCCTAAGGGGATCCTCCTCTACGGGCCACCCGGCACCGGAAAGACGCTTATCGCAAAGGCGGTCGCCCACGAAGCCCGGGCCACGTTTATCAGGATGTCCGGATCCGAACTCGTCCACAAGTATATCGGTGAGGGCGCCCAGCTGGTCCGCGAACTCTTCGCGCTCGCACGGGAGAGATCACCGTCCATCGTCTTCATCGACGAGATCGACGCAGTCGGCAGCACGAGGACCAATGACGGGACTTCCGGCAGTGCCGAAGTCCAGCGGACGCTCATGCAGCTTCTTGCAGAGATGGACGGATTCGACACCCGCGGGGATGTGCGGATAATGGCCGCAACGAACCGCGTGGACATGCTTGACCCGGCCCTCCTCCGCCCAGGCAGGTTCGACCGGACGATATCGATACCGCTCCCTGACAGGGCAGCCCGCCTCGAGATCCTGAAGATCCATTCACGCCGAATGGTCCTTGAAGATGTGGACCTGGAACAGATTGTCGAGATGACCGAGAACACGACCGGTGCCGAACTTCAGGCGGTCTGCAGGGAAGCCGGAATGACCGCGGTCAGGCGGGAGGCGACAGGAGTATCGCACCAGGACTTCATAGATGCAGTGCGAAAGGTCAAGGCAGAGACCATCACCGACATGCGGATGTACACCTGACCATCCCATACATCCATTTTCCTCTGAACATGGCTCCGCCATTTTCACTCTGCACGGCTGTGTCCCGGGCAGGGAATCATGTTGTTTAGCCCGCTGACCTCCAGGAATGAACGTCCTTTTGGGACGGGAAAATGGCTTTGCCATTTTCACTCTGCACGCCCGTGTCCCGGGCAGGGAACCACGGGATCTTTCTTGTGAAGAGTTTTTAGCCCGGGAAGATAACAGATCATCACAGGATCCAGGAATGAACGTCCTTTTTCTCCCCCGTGAGGGAGTCGAACTATACCAGGAACTGCTCTCGTCGGAGACCAGCCGCGATGCCCTTCGGTTCTACCGGCCGGCTGAGAGGCATGGCGGCGTCATGGTGACGATGGCATCGCTTGGATCTGCCCTCTCGCTGGCATCAGACCTCCGGTGGTACGTCAGGAGATACATGCGGGATGTCCTCTTCGAGATCTCGGATGGCGTCTACTGCACGCACGATCTCGCACGCGAGATCTACTATGACCGCACGGTCAGCCCCGGGAAAGGATGGAAATTCCGCAGGGTGTACGTGATTCAGGCTGACCGGCTGGTCAGTGTCGAGAAGGTCTCCCCCGACAAAAAAGGGGATCTTTTTGGTGCACGACCCGGCGAGATCCGGCTTGAGGTCTGGTGTACCGAGGAAGAAGAGACGGCCGAATGACCGGGAAAAAATGATATCGCTCTATCTCATCTTCAGGCAAACATTGCCCCGTAATTGCTCATGTACTTGTGCCCGTCGAAGTCGAGCCCGATCTTTTCGATGGCGCAGAGGAAATCCTTGCGGGTTACCTTCTCATGCTCTGCCCTGATCGCAAACATGCCGGCCTCCATGCAGATCGCTTTCAGGTCCGACCCGTTCTTGCCCTCGGTAAGGTGAGCGATCTCGTCAAGGACAATGTCCCCCTCAAGGTTCATTCCCCTCGTGTGGACATCCAGGATGGCCAGCCGCCCTTCCACGTCAGGGAGGGGGATCTCGATGATGCGATCGAACCTGCCTGGGCGGAGGAGGGCCCTGTCAAGGATATCTATCCTGTTCGTCGCCCCGATGATCTTGACGTCCCCCCGTCTCTCGAACCCGTCCATCCCTGCCAGCAGCTGCATCAGTGTTCTCTGGACCTCGCGATCACCAGAGGTGGTGGCCTCGGTCCTCGATGCGCCCACTGCATCGATCTCGTCGATGAAGATGATGGTGGGGGACTTCTTCTTTGCAAGGTCGAAGAGCTCCCTCACCAGGCGTGCCCCTTCGCCGATATACTTCTGGACCAGTTCGGACCCGACGACCCGTAAGAAGTAGGCGTTCGTCTCGTGGGCGACGGCCCGTGCGAGGAGAGTCTTGCCTGTTCCCGGGGGCCCGAAGAGGAGGACTCCCTTCGGGGGCTCGATACCGACTTTTTCAAAGAGTTCGGGCCTTTTCAGCGGCAATTCGACAGCTTCGCGAATCTCTGTTATCTGGGGGTCGAGGCCGCCGATATCACCGTAACTCTCCTGGGGTGTCTCCACGACTTCCATCCCGTAGACCTGGGCATCATAGCTCTCGGGGAGGATGTCGATCACTGCGAGCGACTGCTGGTTCAGGGTGCACCTGACGCCGGGTTTCAGCTTCTCCGGGTCGATGCACATGGAACTGCGCACCATGAACCGTGGGCCTGCGCTGCTTCTGACAATGACCCTGTTTCCCTCGACGACATCGGTGATTGTTCCGATAACGAGGGGGGGACTTCGAAGCTGTTCGATCTCGCTCTTCAGTTTCCTGACTTCGCGCTCGTAGCGTATCTTCTGGGTCTCAATATATCGTTTATCGGATTCTATCTGTCGCAGTTGCTCCCTGAGCTCGAGGTTGCGTGTCTCCATATTTGTCACGCGGTCGAGCAGATACCTGTAGAGTTCCTCTGGATTTTGAGGTTCCTGGGGTTGCCGGGCGCTTTCTGCCATCTTACTCAATTAAATATATAGGGAAAAATGATTATAAAGATGTTTGCGAGGGAATATGCAGTGTGAATTGTGTGGCTCCACGATCCATGGCCCTTCACGGACCGTCAGGATCGAGGGGGCCGAACTAGAGGTATGCGCCCAGTGTGCAAAGTACGGAACCGAAGTCCAGAAACCACGAAAGGCCGCACCAGGGAGGGCAGTATCAGCACCATCCACACGGGCACCGGCAAGAAAGAGGCGGGATGTCTTCGACTTCATGGAAGGAGAGATCGTCGAAAATTACGGGGCGAAGATACGAGACGCACGGATGGAGCGGGGATGGAGCCAGAAGGACCTTGCAATGGAGATGAAGGAGAAGGAACTGCTCATAAAGAAGATCGAGAAGGAGGACCTCATCCCCGAGGACGATGTGAGGATAAAGATCGAAAAGACGCTTGGCATCCGTCTCATCGACACCGCCGAAGAGGAGGAAGAAACCCGCCGGAAATCGAAGATGGTGCCCACGATGGGCGATGTGATTTCTATTAAGAAGATCCAGAAGTAGTCTTTGTCCCCAATTTTCCCCCCCAAAAGTTCAATTTTTTTCTTGAAAAAAATCCATGCGAATTCGTTTTTTTTAAAATCTCCCGAAAGACCAGGAAGAGATCGGGATGCATGCTGGAAGATATGCGCGTGGATGTTCGTCTTCCACCCTGAGTATGACAACCTTCTTTCCCACCCAACAAGTCGGAACATCGACCCGGGCAGCTGACTCGTCACCGGTCCGGACTATCTTCTCCGGTGCCTCATAACCGTGGAGGAAAAATTTCTGAATCGGGATACCTGGCATTTTTTTAAAAACCTCTTTTTTATTCCTGATCTGAAATTACGCAGGGGATTTTCCATGTTACACGTCCCGCTCATACGTTGTTTGGAACCGAAATGTCGATGGATAATCCTTTGTCATTCTCTCCTGTCAAACACTTTTTTTGCTTCGATACTGGTTCAGCAGGCCAGGATCCTGGATAATCCCCATGTCTCCGGCGCAGGGGGGGAGACTCCCGGGGAAATGCCGCGGATAGTGGGGATATCCTTTATATACACCCTGCACAAATATGTGAATCATGCAAGGTGAGTGTTTTTTCACCGGTGAACGCTTTTATCACCCCTAGCCATGCCGCTTGCCTGTGCATACGAACTGTTGTGCATCCTTTGTGTCCCGGCATGAGCCATGGGCATGTACAGAGTAAATCGACCGGCTTTTTTGGTTATTTCCGGTATTTTTGGTATCAGTATTGATCTTTTTCCATTCCGGTTCAGCAGGATCTGATCTGGCGTGGAAGGGAGTGTATGTATGAGAGGAAAGGAAATTCGTCTTGAACGGATCATGGATCGAAACACCAGGAAGACCGTGATCGTCCCCATGGACCATGGTGTCTCAAACGGCCCGATCCCGGGCCTGATTGACATGGGGAGAGCGGTGGACATGGTGGCGGAAGGAGGAGCGAACGCGGTGCTCGGCCATATCGGTCTTTCACTGTACGGACACCGGCAGAGCGGACGGGACGTGGGGCTCATCCTCCACCTCTCGGCGAGCACGGCAATCGGGCCGGATCCAAACGACAAGGTACTGGTCAACTCGGTGCCCAATGCCTTAAAGATGGGTGCTGACGCGGTATCCATGCATGTGAACATAGGAGCCGATTCCGAAGCCCGGATGCTCTCCGATCTCGGCCGCATTGCCATCGAATGCATGGAATGGGGTATGCCTCTCCTGGCCATGATGTACCCCCGGGGCAGAAAGATCGAGAACGAGCACCAGGCGGACCATGTCGCGCTTGCGGCCCGGGTCGCCGCGGAGCTTGGAGCAGACATCGTAAAGACGGTATACACCGGCGATCCGGACAGTTTCCGGGATGTTACGCGTGGATGCCCGGTCCCGGTGGTCGTCGCCGGGGGATCGAAGACAGACGACCGCGCCACGATGGACCTCATCGAGGGCGCGATGGAAGGCGGTGCGGCAGGGATCTCGATCGGGAGGAATGCGTTCCAGCATGCAAAACCGGACAGGTTCACCAGGGCCGCCGCAATGATTGTGCATGAAGGAAAGTCGGCAGGGGAGGCCTGCGAATTTTTGGAGGAATAGGAGATGATTGGAAAAGAGATCAGGATGGAACGGATAATGGACCGGAACACAGGCCGGTCGGTAATCGTGCCCATGGACCACGGGTTCACACTGGGACAGATCGAGGGACTGCAGGATATGACCCGGATCATATCCGAGGTGAGTGAAGGCGGCGCGAACGCGATCGTGCTCCACAAGGGGATCGTCAGGTCCGGACACCGGAGGAGAGGAAAGGACATCGGGCTCGTCGTCCACCTCTCGGGGAGCACGTCTCTGAACCCGGATCCAAACGACAAGGTGCTCGTTTGCACGGTGGAGGAGGCTGTCCGCCTTGGTGCGGACGCAGTCTCCATCCATATCAACCTCGGGGCGCCGAACGAGTCGAGAATGCTCGAGTCGGGGGGAAAGGTCGTGAAGGACTGCAACCGGTGGGGCATCCCCCTCCTCGTCATGATCTACCCGCGGGGCAAGGGGATCGACCCGATCTCACCCCAGTCGGTCGGCCACTGCGTCAGGGTTGCAGAGGAGCTTGGTGCGGATTTGATCAAGACGAACTACACCGGGGACCCCGCATCCTTCGGAAAGATTGCAAAGGCCTGCTCGGTCCCCGTCTTCATCGCGGGTGGGGAAAAAGCAGGGGATGTCGAGACGTTGCTGGCCATCAGGGACTCGGTAAGAGCTGGTGGAGCAGGGGTCTGCGTGGGGCGAAACGCCTTCCAGCGCGACGACCCGAAGGGATTTGTCGAGGCACTCTGCCGGGTTGTCCACCAGGATATGGACCCTGAACGGGCGCTTGCGGGGTCAGGATGAAGGAGTTCTGGGTGGATGCCCGTCCCTGGATGAAGAAGATCGTCACGACGGCCATCGAGAGCGGAGCCGATACAATCGTCTCTGAAGAGGCCGCTCCTGTCAGGGCTCTCGGGAGGATCCGGGTCGTCGCACCGGGGGGCGATCTCGAGCCGGGAAGGGACGTATTCGAGATCACCATTTCAGACAAGGAGAGCGAGGAAGAAGCGGCAGAGCTGGCTGAATCGGGCCGCCTGGTGGTGGTCCATGCGACAGACTGGAGCATAATACCGCTCGAGAACCTCGTCGCCAGGTCAGGGAATATCATCGCGGCCGTTGAGAGCACAGAAGAGGCCGAAGTGGCCCTCCACGTGCTCGAGAAGGGCGTGAGGGGTGTACTCCTGAAGACTCTCGACACCGCTGCTGTACGTGACACCGCACGCCTTGTGAAGAAGAGTGGCCACGAGGTCGAACTTGTGCCGTTCACCATCACGGCCATACGCCCTGTCGGCATGGGTGACCGTGTATGCGTCGACAGCTGCACGATGATGGATGAGGGCGAAGGCATGCTGGTCGGAAACACCTCCGGCGCATTCTTCCTCGTCCATGCTGAGACGCTCGAAAACCCGTACGTGGCCCCGAGGCCCTTCAGGGTCAATGCAGGAGGCGTACATGCCTATATCCTCTCTACCGGTGGAAAGACCGCATATCTCTCGGATCTCAAGTCCGGCGATGCGGTATGGATCTCCGATTCAGGCGGCAGGGTGCGCGAGGCGGCGGTGGGAAGGGTCAAGATCGAGAGCAGGCCGATGCTCCTCGTCGAGGCAGAATCGGAGGGATCGAAAGCGAGCATCATCCTCCAGAATGCCGAGACCATCCGGCTTGTCCAAAAAGACGGTCGTGCGGTCTCTGTCGTCGACCTTGCCGTCGGTGACAGGGTGCTTGGCTGTTCCATGGAGTCGGGCCGGCACTTCGGCATGGCCGTCCGCGAAAAGATCATCGAGAAGTGAGATCGTGCTCGTCGGAATTATCGGAGGAACAGGCAGGATGGGGACCTTCTTCTCGAAGGTCTTTTCAGACGCAGGCCACAGCGTGCTTTCAGCAGGGCGAAACACCCGGGTCACCGCCGAAGACATTGCCCGGCAATGCGAACTTGTCATCGTATCGGTCCCGATCAGCGAGACCGTCCCTGTGATCGACTCCATAGCCCCGCTCCTGACAGAGGAACAGGTTCTGGCCGATCTCACCTCTCTCAAGGTGATGCCGGTCGGGGCGATGCTCAGATCACGGGCGAAGGTCGTCGGGATGCACCCGATGTTTGGCCCGTCGGCAGCGTCCCTCCTGCGCCAGACCGTTGTCGTGACACCTGCCCGCTGCGATGCACCAACGCTGGAGCGGATACTTGACATCTTCCGTGACCAGGGAGCACGTATCACGATCACCACCCCTGATGAGCATGACCGCATGATGGCAGTCGTCCAGGGCCTCACCCACTTCGTCACACTCGTGATGGCCGATACCATGCGGAGAGTAAAGACCACACCGGAGGAGACGCTGCCGTTCATGAGCCCCGTGTACAGGATGGAGATGAACCTTGCAGGGCGGCTCCTCTCGCAGGACCCGGGCCTGTACGGCGACTTGCTCCGTTTGAATCCGCATGTCCCGCCGGTTCTTGCAGCATGCCTGGAATCCCAGAGTGAGATTGCGGACTCGGTGACAGGAGGGTCTGAAACAGAATTTGAGGGTATCTTCAGGATGAACTCGGAATATTTCGGTGAATACAGGGATTGCGCGCTGGAAGAGACAGATTACCTCATCGAGTCGCTGGTGAAGAGATGACGATGCTCGTGCTCGGGCCGGAAGGGACATTCAGCCACGAGCTGGCGTACCGGGTATTCGGGAGCGATATAACGCTTGTTCCGACCATCCAGCAGATATTCTCCGGGGTCGTGAAGGGTAGATGTGAGGGGCTCGTCCCGCTCGAAAACAGCGAGGCCGGAGGTGTCGGCGCATCACTCGATGGTTTTCTCGGATATCCGGTCTACATCCGCGGGGAGCTCTTCATGCCGATCCACCACTACCTCGTGAGTTTCGTACCGCTCGACGCCGTCGACGTGATATATGTCCACCCCCAGACCCACGAGCAATGCAGCAGGCTGATAGAGGCGCTCTCGTACCCGGTCATCCATACCGCGAGCAACGCCGCCAGTGCGAAGGCGGTCCTTGAATCGCGGGGTTCTGCGGCGATAGTGTCGATGATGGCCGCCCGGCTCTACCAGATACCGGTCCGGCGCGAGTGCGTGGAGAACAATCCGCAGAATGTGACCCGTTTTGTGACGATCTCGTCGTCACCGGCGGCACCTGCCGGACCAGGGAAATGCAGCATCGTCGTCGACCCGCGCGAAGACCGGGCAGGACTCCTCCACGGCCTGCTCACCGTATTCGCGGAGAGGGGGATCAACCTGACCCGTATCGAGTCCCGTCCGTCAAAGCGGGGGATCGGGAGTTATGTCTTTTTCATCGACTTCGAACATACTCCTGCAGATAGTGAGGCCATGGAGATGCTGCAGGATCTCGCCAGGATGAAGTACCTCGGCTGCTATGGAGAGATTGAGGTTCCCACATGGAGATAACCGTCCGGAAAGCCAGGGATGTCGATTTCAGGGTGACCGCTCCGCCCTCCAAGAGCTATACCCACCGGGCATTCATAGCCGCGGGGCTGGCGACAGGAAAATCGGTGATCGTCAACCCACTCGAATCGGTTGACTGCACCATAACCAGGAATGCCCTCACGGAGATGGGGATACGCATCGAGCCTGGCGGGAGGGGGTATCTCGTATCCGGCACAGATGGGAGGCTCCGCTGCAGGGACAGTCTCGTGCTTGACATGGCAAACTCGGGAACGAGCCTCCGCCTCCTCGCCTCGGTCGCACTTCTCTGCCCGGGGACGGTCACCCTGACCGGGTCGGAGAGGATGAAGGAGCGCCCGGTGGCACCCCTCGTCGAAGCCTTGAACTCCATGGGCGCTTCGATCCGGTACCTGGAGAAGAAGGGGTGTCCCCCCATCGCGATAGGGGGGTCGTACGGCGGCGGAAGGGTTGCTGTCGATGGACGCATCAGCAGCCAGTTTATATCTTCCCTTCTCCTTGCCGCTCCATACGCGGCCAGGGACACGGAGATCGTGCTGCCAGGCCAGCCATCATCACGGTCATACATCGATATCACGATCGAGGTGATGGAGATGTTTGGGGCCGATGTATCAAGGATGGAATACAACCGGTTCTCGGTTCGGAGCGGGAAACCGTATATCGGGAGGGAATACCGGATCGAGGGGGATTACTCATCGGCATCGTACTTCTTCGCCATTGCTGCCGTGTGTGGCGGGAGGGTCGTGGTCGACAACTTAAACCCTGATTCGTGCCAGGGGGACCGCGAATTTCTCTCGGCACTTGAAGCGATGGGGGCCTTTGTCCGCTACAGGCGTGACGCTGTAATGCTGGAACACGATGGTGTGCTCGAGGGCATCGATATCGACATGTCCTCCTCACCGGACACTGTCCAGACACTCTGCATGGTGGCGGCGTTCGCCCGTTCAAAGACACGCATCACGGGTATCGGGCACCTGCGGTACAAGGAGAGCGACCGCCTCGAATCGATCCGGCAGATACTCTCGGCCATGGGTACGGGGGTGTCGGTCGACGAGTCGGGGATCACCATAGTCCCGGGTCGCATGAGAGGCGCGACGGTCGATCCCGGAGACGACCACCGCACGGCCATGAGCGCGGCAGTGCTCGGTCTTGGAGCGGGGGATGTGACGATCATGAATGCGGAATGCGTAGGAAAGTCATACCCCGGTTTCTGGGACGCACTCCGGGAGGCAGGGCTCGTATGAGAGTGGTACTCACCGGGTTCCGGGGCACGGGGAAGACCGAGGCCGGAAGGCTCCTCTCCCGCCTTATGGGGCTCCCCTTTTATGATACGGATACCTGCGTCGAAGAGATGGCCGGAAAGGGCATTCACGATATCTTTGCCGATGATGGCGAGGAGGCCTTCCGGGAACTGGAGAGATCCGCGATCTCGGCCCTTCCGCCGGGTGATGCCGTCATCAGCACCGGCGGAGGAGCCGTTCTCGATTCCCGGAACGTCGCGGCATTGCGGGGCAAAGCGGTCGTGATACTCCTCCATGCCGACGAGAAGACGCTTGAGAAGAGGATAACCGGGTCCGGAAGGCCACGCCTCACCGATATGCCGCTTGACGAGGAGATCCGTCACATGATGGAGGCCAGGCGGCCGTACTACCTTGCCGCGGCGGATTACTGTGTCGATACGGCTTCCAGGAACGTCAACGAGGTCTGTCTCCATATCAGGAGAATCCTCTCGGAAGGAACCATTCTCCCGGCCAGGAGACGGGAATCGGTTCGTTTCATGCAGGATTCAGGAATAGATCCTCTTGATGCCAGGGAATTCGAAGAGTGGGTGCTTGGAGAGTCAGGAGATCAGCTCACCCGGTTTTACGGAATCGCCGGGTTTCCCTGCACGCACAGCAGGAGCCCGCACCTCTTCAACACGCTCTTCTCCGGCCTGCACATCAACTCGTACTATGCCCGGTTCCAGTCAGAGGACTTCGATCGGCTGATGCATATCGCACGAGGGATGGATGTCCGGGGCCTCTCCGTGACGATACCGTTCAAGCACCGGGTCATGGACTTTCTCGACTTCGCAGACGAGCACGCCGCGGCCATCGGGGCTGCAAACACGGTCGTCTTCTGCGGGGGAAGCGCATATGGGTTCAACACGGACTGGATCGGGATCAGGGAACCTCTCTCTGACCTGCATGGTGAAGGTGCCGTCGTCCTTGGGGCGGGCGGGGCTGCAGCCGCTGCGGCATACGCACTCCGTTCCCTCGACATGGAGGTGACCATACTGAACCGGACGGAAAACAGAGCAGAGGTTCTTGCCCGGAGGTTTGACTGCGCTCATGGCCCCCTGGAAGCGTTCGACGGACTCTCTCCTGCCGTCGTCGTAAACGCGACGTCCATCGGGATGCATCCCGATACCCGGAGCCCGCTTCGGAAGGACCAGCTCGTCCGGGGCATGACCGTCTTTGACCTGGTATACACGCCGCCTGATACGCCGCTCATCCGGATTGCCCGGAACGCCGGTTGCCGGACGATTCCGGGGACCGAGATGTTTGCACGGCAGGCTGCCGCACAGTTCTGGTATTTCACCGGGATCAGGGTGCCGCTTGATACAATCAGGAGGATACTGCAATGAATACATTCGGAAGATCGTTTCGCTGCACAACGTTTGGCGAGAGCCACGGGAAGGCCATGGGGGTCGTCATAGACGGCTGCCCGCCGGGGGTCGAATTGTCAGAGTCCGATATCCAGCCCCTGCTCGACCGGAGACGGCCGGGCCGGTCCGATCTCTCCTCGCCACGAAAGGAGCCCGACCGCGTCGAGATCCTCTCCGGCACCTTTCAAGGGAGGACTACCGGGGCTCCAATCGCCCTGGTAATACGGAATGTCGAATTCCGGTCCGCCGACTATGACCACATCGCCGGGATATACCGGCCCGGGCATGCCGATTACACCTGGCAGAAGAAGTATGGAATCCGTGATCACCGGGGTGGCGGAAGGAGTTCGGGGAGAGAGACCGTTGCGAGGGTGGCGGCGGGCGCCGTCGCGATGAGATGCCTCTCCCGGTATGGGATTGCGATCGACTCGACGATCGTCGAGATCCATGGAAAGACCATCCCCTGCGACATGGAGGATGAGATAAAAAAAGCCATAGCGGCAGGGGATTCCGTGGGAGGCGTGGTCGGGATCCGTGCATGCAACTGCCCTCCTGGGCTTGGCGACCCGGTATTCGGGAAACTGGACGCATTGATCGCGCATGCCATGATGAGCATCGGTGCCGTGAAAGGGGTGGAGATAGGGGATGGGTTCACCGTGGCAAAGATGTATGGCAGCGAGCAGAACGACCAGATGGGAGAGGGAGGGTTTCTCTCCAACCACGCGGGAGGAATCCTTGGCGGGATATCGAATGGGTGTGATATCGTCGTCCGCATAGCAGTCAAGCCGACGCCCTCCATCTCCAGTCCTCAAAAGACCCTCGATATCAACGGAAGAGAGACTGAGATAATGATCGAAGGCAGGCATGACCCCTGCATCGTCCCGCGGATAGTTCCTGTCGCAGAGTCCATGCTTGCCCTCGTGCTGATGGACGCCCTGCTGGAACAGGAGAAGTATGCCGGATTCTCTGCCCCCGTGTGACGGGAGGGCACATAACGCTTTACCGGATCTGTATCCGGATACCGGGCGGAAAAAAGATTCTTTTCCTTCCCGGGAGATGTATTTTTATGGAGAATGAAGGAGAATGAAATTCCTGGAGCGAAGGAGAAAAGACGATGAAGGGCTTCATTACCCCTACATAGTTCTCTTTCTCTCCCTCATCGTCGTGATCTCGCTCTCCCCGCTATTTGCCAGTCCCGGTATCGGAGCCGTCCTGCTCACCGGCTTCATGTTCGTCATCCTCTTTACCGGGATCTATGCGCTGTGCGAGCGCCGCATACCGGTGCTTGCCGCCACCTGCATCGCCATCGGGTCAGTTGCAGGCGGGATCCTCTTCCTCGGGTTTGGAATTTTTTCAGGATTTGTCCTGCAGTACGCCCTGATGATTCTCTTTTACTCGTTCGTGGTCTTCGTAATCCTCTTTGACCTGCTCAGGAGCGACGAGATCTCCAGCCGGACGATCTCGGGGGCCGTCTGTGTCTACCTCCTGGTCGGGTTCGTCTTTGCGACGGCATATTTCCTGGTCGAGAACCTCTGGTCCGGCTCCTTCGCGTTTGAGGGGACACTCTTTTCGGAACCGCTGCATGCATATCCAAGACTGCTCTACTACAGTTTCATCACGCTTACAACGACGGGAACAGGGGACATATACCCGATGGTCGACGGAGTGCGAGCCCTTGCGACACTGGAAGCAATCCTGGGGATATTCTATATCGCCATATTCATAACAGGGATGATAAGCATCCTGACTGTCCGGGGAAGGAAGAAGGAGAAGGGATGATTTGCGAGAATTAGAGTGATAGTGGCAATGAAACGAGGATCTTTTCAGCCTCCTCGCTGTTTTGTGTGGGGTGACTGAATCGATTTGTTATCTACATACCAATTCAGTCATTGAACCGCCGCCGGGGCGTCCACACACAACTCATACCCAATTGCTCAAAATCTGAAGGTGACCGCAGGTCACCCCGGGTCGAGGGCGGAAGCCTCGCGGTATTTTCGGGGGCGGCGGCGTGGCATCGCAAATGGGGGTGTGGGGGCGACTAGCCCCCACAAAATGTATCCGGTTCATAAATCCTGCCCAAGCCAGGTAGAAAAGAGCCTCTTTTTCAAGATTGGGATAGGAGGGGTTTTTCACCCGCTCCCGACCCTCTTCCTGTGGGCAGGGTTGATCTGGATAGGATAACATCATTCTCATCAACCCGAGCATTTTTGGGGTTCGCCGCAACGATAGGGCGCAGCCCGGGTCCCCGGAGGGGAAGGGGCGAGCGAAACGCTGCCCCTGGGAGTGTCTTAGATTGCATGTTGACCTAGGGTTTCACCCCCTCCCTTTTGGCAACACCTGGCGATAGGATTGATCTCCACTCCGCCGGACACAGTCCCTATCGCCATTTTGGGGTACGCCCAGCGGCAGGGGCGAGCGAAGCGCTGCCCCTGGGAGTGTCTTAGATTGCATGTTGATCTGGGGTTTCAACCCCATCCCTTTTGGCAACACCTGGCGATAGGATTAATCTCCGCTCCCCCGATGCAGTCTCTATCGTCGTTTTGGGATTCGCCGCAACGATAGGGGCAAGCGAAGTGCTGCCCTTTGGAGCGTCCGTATCTCTCTGTGATTCAATTTGAAAAAAGAACAAGATGACAGGAGGGGGTTTCCACCCCCTCCTTGAACCTCCCCCACGATGCGATGTCAGGTGGGCAGGGTTGATCTCCGCTCCCCCTGATACAGTCTCTATCGTATTTTTGAGGTTCGCCTCATCGGTGGGGTGAACAGGAGCGAACCCCCGGAGCGTATCAGGTTACGTGCCGACAGGGGGTTGCTTGCACCCCCTGAACCCCCGCAGACGATATCCACTGGGCAGGATAGAACGGAATTTGAGTAAGATCAAATCACACCCCCTGATACAGTCTCTATCTCCGTTTTGGGATTTGTCACAGAGCGGGCGCAGCCCGGGTCCCCGAAGAGGAGGGGGCAAGGGGGTTCGCTGCCCCGGGGAGCGTATCAGGTTACGTGTCGACAGGGGGTTGCACCCCCTGAACCCCCGCAGACGATATCATGTGGGCAGAGTTGATCTCCGCTCCCCCGTTGCAGTCTCTATCGCCGTTTTGGGGTTCGTCACAGAGAGGACGCAGTCCGGGTCCCCGGAGGGTGGCAGGGGCGAGCGAAGAGCTGCCGCTGGGAGCGTTATCAGGTTAAGTGCCGACAGGGGGTTGCACCCCCTGAATCCCCGCAGACGATATCATGTGGGCAGAGTTGATCTCCGCTCCCCCGTTGCAGTCTCTATCGCCGTTTTGGGGTTCGTCACAACTATAGGGGCAGGCGGAGCGCTGCCCCGGGGAGTGTCTGAGAACCCTGGGATCTAAGAGTACAGGGTTGACTGGGATACCATGGAACTTACAGATAAGGTATGCAGACAGGGGGCTGCCGCCCCCTGAACCCCCGCAGGCGATACCAGGTGGGCAGGGTTGAACGGGATTTACGAAGATCAACACACTCCCCGATACAGTCTCTATCTCCGTTTTAGGGTCCGACACAACTATAGGGGCAGGCGGAGCGCTGCCCCGGGGAGTGTCTGAGAACCCAGGTATCTAAGAGTACAGGGTTGACTGGGATATCATGGAACTTACAGATATGGTATGCAGACAGGGGGTTGCTTGCACCCCCTGAACCCCCGCAGACGATATCCACGGGGCAGGGTAGAACGGGATTTACGAAGATCAACACACTCCCCGATACAGTCCCTATCGCCTTGTTGGGGTGTGCCTCAACGGCAGGGGCAAGCGGAGCGCTGCCCCTGGGAGTGTCTGAGAACCCTGGGATCTAAGAGTACAGGGTTGACTGGGATACCATGGAACTTACAGATAAGGTATGCAGACAGGGGGTTGCTTGCACCCCCTGAACCCCCGCAGACGATATCCACGGGGCAGGGTAGAACGGGATTTGAGTAAGATCAAATCACACCCCCTGATCCAGTCTCTATCTCCGTTTTGGGGTCCGACACAACTATAGGGGCAGGCGGAGCGGAGTGTCTGATTCTATCAGATGAAAAGGGGGCTTTCCCCCCCTGAATGGAATCCTGTGAAACGGAGAGGGGCAAGTGTAGTTAGCCCAGGGGGCGTCTGATCCTATCAAAAAATGTTCTTCTCGCAAGCATCCGCACAAATGGATTTGTTCACCTCAACTCATCGAGCAGGGATCTTGCCTCCCTCACGTGATACTGTCCCGGGGAAGCAGGCATCCCGACGTACGAGAATATGATCTCTGATCCGAAAAACGCCATGATGATTCGTGCGAACCGGAACTCCTCGCCCATGACACTCGTGATGACCGGTTTTGGGGAGTGCTCGGTGAAAGAGAGGAGAGAGATCAGATCCCTGGTATCACGCGGTTTGGGGACAATCTTTGGGATATGCCCGTAGGTGCGGAGTGCGTTTCCGATGGCATCCAGCTCTCCTGGTCCGGGCATCTGGCTGGTATGAAACGACGCTACCACGGTCTTTCCCATCTCCCGCACCCGGGGGGCATACCGGGCGAACGGCTGCTCGATGTCGACCATCGCCGCGACCGGGAGGAGCGGCTCCATCGTCTCCCACCACGTTTCTGCATCACCACCGAACCTGCCCCCTTCATCCGTGCTCCGCAGCGTGAGCAGGACCGGGATATCGACGCCCTTCAACGAGGATACCAGCCGTTCATGCCGGACCCCGCCCATCAGGTCGAGCCGTATCTCGATTAGATCGGCCCCATGCGCTACAGCCTCCCGGATGAGACCAGGATCCGAGACAGATGCGGCTATCTTCATTGAAAGGTGATATGGGGGTGCAGTAGTATTTAATCTGATTCCGAATCAGTACATTTTACCCATCTTATACCCTGGATACAGGCGAAACGGCACATGGAGGAGAGACCGAATACGATACCCGAACTGCTTGCCCCCGCAGGTTCGATGGCAGCCCTTGTTGCAGCGGTGAATGCCGGAGCGGATGCGGTCTATCTCTCCGGGAGGGAGTATGGCGCGAGGAAGTATGCGGAGAATTTCTCCCTGTCCGAGATCGCCGATGCTATCGATCTTTCGCACATGCACGGGGTTGCCGTCCATGTCACGGTAAACACCCTTGTAAACGACGACGAACTCGCAGGTGCAGCCCGATACGTGGCCGATCTCTATTCCATCGGGGCGGATGCAGTCATCGTCCAGGACGTGGGCCTTGCACGGATGATCAGGGATATCGTCCCGGATCTCCCGCTTCATGCCTCCACGCAGGCCACGATATATTCGCGGGAAGGAGTGATGTGGGCCAATAGAGCCGGTTTCGAACGGGTTATCCTTGCCCGTGAGACAACGCTCCCCGAGCTCGACCGGATACTGGCCCTCGATCCACGCCAGCGGCCTGAAATCGAGATATTCGCTCACGGGGCATTGTGCTACTGTTTCTCCGGCCAGTGCCTCCTCTCGTCGGCCATCGGCGGCAGGAGCGGGAACCGTGGCATGTGCGCCCAGCCCTGCAGGAAACCCTACACCCTGCTGGGATCCGGTATTGACCGGTATGGCCGTCCCGTCGGGGCGGAGGATATCCCGCTTTCTATGCGGTACCTCCTCTCTACCCGTGACCTGATGCTCTATCCCTTCCTCCGGGAGATAACCCGCAGGGATATCGCCGCCCTCAAGATAGAGGGGAGGATGCGATCGCCTGAGTATGTGGGCACCGTCGTCTCGGCCTACCGGAACGCGCTTGACCGGATCATAGAGGGCGCCTGGAGTCCCTCGACAGAGGATATGGATCAGATGTCCATCATCTTTTCCCGGGGATTTACCGGAGGTTACCTGGCAGGAGAGACAGGTACATGGTTCATGGGGAGGGAGAGGCCCGACAACCGGGGCCTCTTTTTCGGGGAGGTCGTCTCCTGCGATCCGGCACTCGGCAGCTTCACGGTGCTCCCCAAGCACGGGTACGTGCCGGTGAAGGGAGACGGCATTGCGGTGGAGGATCCGCGGTCAGGACTGGTCTCCGGGTATATCCTCACACAGGACGGCATGCTCCGCGGGAACCGGCTTGTCATCAGCATGGCCGGCCTCCCCCGGATGATCCGATGCAGGAAGGGCCTTTTGGTCTATGTCACAAGCAGTCCGGGTATTGGAAAGAGAGCTCAGGTGCGGACCATATCACGCCGGTTCCGGATTGCTCTTGATCTCTTTTGCGATCTTTCGCCGGGCGGTCCACCAGTTCTGGAAGGAACCATCCACATCGGTTCCGGAGACATTGTCGTGTTGCACCAGGCGGATTTTGTCCCGGAAAGGGCCCGTACAGCCCCTCTCTCGCAATCACAGGTAGAAGAGCAGCTGCGAAAGACGGGCGATCCCGTCTTTGAGATCCAGGGTTGTTCTGTCAACTACACTGGCGATCTCTTCATCCCGCTGGGCGAACTGAACCGCTTCAGGAGGGAATTTTATGCGAAGGTACGGGATGCGTTCCTGGACCGGTTCCGGCCGGATGATGCAGACATTGCCGGCATAGCCCGCAGGCTTGAGTCTGTCTCCTGTGCTCCGTGTGCAGGTGCCGGGGAGAGACGGGTTTTGGGAGACCTGCCCGTCATCTCCGTGTATGTTGATTCGGTGGCGTCCGCCAGGGCTGCCTGCGAATCCGGGTGCAGAATCCTGTATTTTGAGCCTGCAGCCCGGGATCCGGGGGCCATTGCTGACGGGATCTCCCGGGTGATCCCGATATGCCGGGCTTCCGACGTGTTGCAGGTCTGGAAATGGCCTCCTCTCCCGCCGCCGGAGTTCATCGACCATGCCCTCCCGATCATTGCGCCTGCCAGCGAAGAGGGCCTCCATGGGATCATGGCAGAAAACCCTGGACTCGCAGAGGCAATCCGGAAAGAGAACCAGGAGATCAGGCTGTATGGCGGACAGGGCCTGAATGTCTTCAATCACGTGACAGCCGACTCGCTCTCCCCGCCCTTCTCGTGCCTGACACTCTCGCCCGAGCTCTCGGGTTCGCAGATACGATCGCTTGTGTCGGTGCTTGGGGATCGTGGTCCCCGGGTGGAAGTGCTCGTGGAGGGGAACCTCCTTGCCATGGTGAGCAGGGACGATCTCCTCGGAACCGTCCTTCCGGGGAGCGGATACAGCCTGGAGGCATTCCCTGCATACGGGTTGCGCGACAGGACGGGGAAGGTCTTTCCCGTGGACAGGGACAGCCTGGGCCGGACCCGTGTCTGGAATTCTGCCGAGACCTGCCTTGTCGATCACCTTCCGTTCCTGGCCGATGCAGGGATACACTCCCTTGCGATCGACGCGAGAGGGCGGGATGAGGACTATGCCCGCGAGATGACCGCAGTCTACGTGGAAGCTCTTGCACTGGTCGCCTCTGACGGCTACCGGGATCACCGGACCGTGGATGATTACAAGACCCGTGTGAAACAGATGGCCCGGGGCGGGATTACTGCAGGATACTTCGCCAGGGGACTCCTTGACTGATGGAAGGTCGATGAGCCGTCACCGGTCGGTCAGGGCTTTGTTGCCTTCTTGCTGTTTTGTGTGGGGAGACGGATTGTTATCTCCATCCCAGTTCAGTCACTCACAACCGCCTCCGGGGCCCCCCTCACAGAACTCATACCCAAAATGACCGTGGATCAGCCTCGCGATTTTTTTCGGTGCGGCGGCACAGCATCGCAGATGGGGGTGTGGGAGCGGATAGCCCCTACAAAATATCCGGTTCATCGATTCCTGACCACATCAGCTCGCGAAGAGCAATTGTTTTCAAAAACCGGATCCGCGGGAACAACCTTCTTTAATCCAGACGCGATATCTCTCAACCACGGAAGTGAAATGCAGATGGCAGACGCGTTCATTCTCATCAACCTGAAGACATACACGGAAGGAACAGGGCAGCGTGCTCACGGTATCGCCGGTGCGGCGCAGCAGGTGGCCGAAGAGAGCGGAGTTATGATCGGGATAGCCCCGGGGTTCATGGATATCCACCCCATGAGTGTCCATTACGACATCCCGGTCTATGCCCAGCACATCGACGGTTCCGATCCGGGAGCCCATACGGGCCATATCACGGCATATGCGCTGAAACAGGCCGGAGCGACAGGCTCACTTGTCAACCATTCCGAACGCCGGCTCACGCTCGCAGAGATTGACTCTGCGGTCGCCTCGCTCCGGGACGCAGGGATGGTCTCGGTAGTATGTTCCAACAATGTTTCGACAAGCGCAGCCGCGGCCGCCCTGAACCCTGACTTTGTCGCCATCGAGCCGCCGGAACTGATAGGAAGCGGTGTCTCGGTATCGAAGGCTAACCCCGAGATCATAACAAAGTCGGTCGAGGCGGTATCCGGGGTGAATCCAGGGATAAAAGTCCTGACCGGTGCCGGGATCCAGTCCGGCGAATGCGTGAAGATCGCGCTCGACCTCGGGACGAGCGGGGTCCTCCTGGCATCGAGCGTCGTGAAGGCGAAGGCACCGATCGCGGTATTGCGTGACCTCGTGTCCCTTCTCTAGTGGTCGGCGATCAGCGAGATGAGGTCGTGCTTGGTGATGACCCCGTTCACCTTTCCCGACTCCATCACAAGCACCGCGTGATTGTTCTGTAGGATGCTGACCACGGTCTCGATATCTGTGTCGGGCGAGACCGTCGGAAAGCCCGGCTCCATGTAGTGCCTGACAAGGGAGTGGGTCCGGTGCGGCGCGGGCTGGTTCAGGGCATCCACGATTGCCGTCTCTGATATGCACCCGACCGGCACACCGTCCTCGATGACCGGGATCTGGGAGATGTTGTCCCGGTCCATGATCTCGATGGCACGGTTGATGGAATCCTCCGGGTGGACAGAGATGACCGGCCTGTTCATGACACAGGCGGCCGTCACCTTCGGCCGGACAGAGGCATTCAGGACGTTCACGATCTTTTTTAAGGTGCTGACTCGGGGGTCGACGTTTCCTGCCTCGATACGTGCAACCATCGACTGGCTGATACCTGCCCTCCTGGCAAGTTCGGCCTGGCGAATGCCGAGTAATTCCCTCTTTGCCCTGAGCTCTTCGGGAGTTGGGATGAGCATCTGGATTACTATGATGCATAATATCTGATATAATTATGTCAAAAGAAGTATAGCCTGCACGATGTATACGAGTGGGAGGAGTAAGCCCCCTTCTGTTCGGTGCGGCATTCAGCTATGCGCCATACCCGGGCGGTGACTGAGCGACCTTTGTGCCCTGTTTTGGCTTGCACCCGCAGGGATTCACCGTTTCATCGCTTCCTGCCCCCATACTCAACGAGTTATCTCGTGCTCGCGCACTTCTCGCCCGGGATCCGGGCTCGGTCGTATCATCGCGATGGGCAGGCCGTGTCGTTTCTGTGCCATTGCCGTGACTCTCGCCACCCATACTTGCATATGGCTGCGTGCTCAGCAGGTGGGGGGACTTTCCTCAGCAGCGTTACCGCCGCCGTCAGCCGCACTCTCCCTCTCCCTATATAATAGGGGAGCTCACTATTTACCCTTGATGATGGAGACCCTCACCCGCGAAGAAGGAGAGATGGCCGTGTCGCTCGCACGTGCCACGCTTGAACGAACCATCGGTGGAACGGAGGCGAAGGTTCCGGCGCTCACACCGGTATTTGCGAAGAAACGCGGTGTTTTCGTGACTCTCACGAAAGCAGGCCAGCTGCGGGGGTGCATCGGGTTTCCCTACCCGATGGTCCCGCTCGGAGAGGCGATACGCGAGGCCGCTCTCTCGGCCGCGCAGCAGGACCCGAGGTTTCCTCCCGTACAGGCAAGAGAACTGGTTTCGATTACCGTCGAGGTCACTGTCCTGACACCGCCGGAGCGGATAGATGTATCGCCGCTCGAGAGGCCGGCAGAGGTCGAGGTGGGACGGCACGGCCTGATAGTCAACGGCTATGGGAGATCCGGGCTCCTGCTTCCCCAGGTGGCGCCGGAGTACAGCTGGGACGCCCGGGAATTCCTCGACCACACGTGCATGAAGGCCGGGCTCTCGGCCGGGTGCTGGAAAGAGCGGGAGATCGAAGTCTTCCGGTTCGAAGGCCAGATATTTCGTGAATAGAATATTTCATGCCGCTTCCATTTCTTCCCAGGTGCGCGAACCGTGGAGCACCTTTCACAAACGAGCTCTCCTGGCCCCGACGTCTCCCCCGGACATACTTTATTACCCGACGGGCCCCTAGATCATGGAGAAATTTCCATGCCTGTCAGATTCGAAGTGCTCGACAAGGACATCGCCGGGAGGATCGGCCGCCTCACGGCAGGTGACCGGACGGTGCGGACACCGCTCCTCCTCCCGGTCATCAACCCGCATTTCCAGCTTGTAAAACCATCCGAGATGAAGGAGATGGGTGTCGATGCGCTGATCACCAACGCCTACATATTCCACCGGAGCAGCGAGTACCGGCAGCGGGCGCTCGACGAAGGGTTGCACAGGACCCTCGACTTCGACGGGATCATCATGACCGATTCGGGATCGTTCCAGCTCTCGGTCTATGGCGACGTCGAGATAACCAACATGGACACGCTCCGGTTCCAGGAGAGCATCGGAAGCGACATCTGGGTCCCCCTCGACATCCCGACATCCCCGGATACCGGCCGCCGTCAGGCGGAGGAGGAGCTTGCCACTACAATGGACCGGATCAGGCAAGCCGCAGGCGAGCTCGGAGAGGACGCCCCGCTCGCAGGGCCTGTCCAGGGAGGGATCTTCGAGGACCTCCGCGAGAGGGCGGGACGGGAGATCGGGGAACTGGGAATCCCGTTCTGCCCGATCGGTGCCGTCGTCCCGCTGATGGAGGCCTACCGGTACCAGGAACTGGTCCGGGTCGTCATGGCCGCAAAACGCGGCATCCCTGCCTCTGCATGTGTACACCTCTTCGGTGCCGGCCACCCCCACATGTTCGCCCTTGCCGTCGCCATGGGCTGCGACGTCTTCGACTCGGCCGCATACGCACTCTATGCCAAGGAGGGGCGGTACCTTACCGCATCGGGCAGCCGGAAACTCAACGAGTTAGCGGAACTGCCCTGTTCCTGCAGGGTCTGCCGGAGCCACACCGCAGCGGAGCTCTCTGCATCGCCTGACAAGGAGCGGCTCCTGGCTCTCCACAACCTGTACGTCAGCCTCGGGGAGATCGCGACCATCCGGCAGGCAATCTCGGACGGGACCCTGTGGGAGCTCGTCGACGAGCGGTGCCGGAGCCACCCGATGCTCCTCCGGGGATACCGGGAACTGTTGGCGTTCGGCGACGAACTCGAGCGCCACGACCGTGTCTCGAAGAGGCGGTTCTTCTACCGGGGATCGGAGAGCTGTGCGAGGACCGAGGTATTGCGGTACCACCGGGTCATCGGCAGGGTCGCCACGGGAGAGAGGGTCCTCATCGCCGCGGACGGGAAGAAGCGGGAAGGCTTCGACCAGGTCTTCTTCTTCAAACCTCCCTTCGGCCCCTACCTCCCTGAACTGAAAGAGACGTTTCCCATCGGACAGTCCGAGGTCCCGGACTGGGACGAGGATATGGTGTCGAGCGGGTGCGAGGGAATACGAAGCCTGGCACATGCCCACCCGGAGTCGGTCTTCGCAGTCTCCTGCACGGGTGCATGGGAAGACCAATTCAGGCGAATGCTCCCCGGAATCGAGGTGATCTGCGACCATGTTTGAGGGAAAGAAGAGGGACACGCTGGCACGGATCGGGATCTTCACCCGCGACGACCTGAGTATCAATCTCCCGGACGCAATTGATCCTGCAGAGATATTTCCCGGACTGGCGGGTTCCCGCTGCGAGAATGTCCCGCTCTCCGCGGACCCGGAGTTCGCAGCACGATACCTTCCCGGCGGGAAAGACCCGGTCCCTGTGCACCCGGCAGTACCGGTCCCCGTCGAATCCGGATCATGCGTCATGGTGCCCTGCTGGCACACGGCTTTTTCCAATCCGCGGAACTACGTGAAGTGGCTTGTCGCGCTCAAGGACAGGATCCCTCCCGACACCGCCTGGTACGCTCCCGGTTCTGCACTTCCCTCGAATATGTACATCCTCTGCTACTCGGGATTCGACCTCTTCGATTTCACCGCAGTGGACCTTGCATCGGCACAGGGCCGCTTCTGCACCCCCGAGGGCGAGTTCCCGGCCGATCTGATGGACTCGGGCATATGCACCTGCGAGGGGTGCAGGAACGGCGATCTCGTGCAACACAACCGGCTCTCTCTTGTCCGCGAAATCCGGCTCGTGTCGTGGTTCATTGCCGAATCGCGACTGCGCGAGCTCGTCGAGGCCCGGTGCAGGCTGCACTCTTCGCATGTCGCCATACTCCGGCATCTCGATGATCACGGGGAATTCATGGAGCGCCATGCCCCCGTCGCACGAGCGGTACCGCTAGGGGCCACCACGGGGGAGGTGCTCCACCGTGCAGAGGTGGTACGGTTCGCAGACAGGGTCTGCACCCGGTACACGCCACCGGAAGGGCGATGCGTCGTCCTGCTCCCATGTTCGGCACGAAAGCCGTACTCACTCTCCCGGAGCCACAACCAGCTGAAGGGAGCGATCGGGGGACGGGCGGTTGAGCTGATCGTCACCTCCCCGCTCGGCCTTGTCCCGCGGGAACTCGAGATGGTCTACCCTGCCGCCCATTACGACGTCCCGGTCACCGGCTACTGGGACAGGGAGGAGCTCGCGTTCGCGGCAGGCGTCCTCTCCAGGTACTTCGAAAAGAACCCGCCAGAACGGGTGCTCGCCCACCTGGAGGGGGGAGCGCTTGAATCGGCCCGCATGGCTGCCGATAAGGCGGGAATCGACCTCGAGGTGACCTGCACCCGTCATCCCCTCTCCCCGGAGTCGCTGGCAGGACTCGACGAGGCGTTATCTGGAGAGAGGAAAGTTTTCCATGATATTGTCAGGGGCACTGCTAGCTGGCAGTTCGGGTGCACTATCGACACGTCAGGCCTTCGTTTGAGGGGCAGGTATCCACGGCTCATGGCCGTCGCAGACCGGAGGCCGTATTTCTCATTCGATACAGAGACCGGCCTCCTTCGACCGACCCTGGACGGCTGGACCCTGGTTCCCGGTGTCTACCGGGTCACCATCGCTGATTTTGTTCCGAAGGGTGACATCCTTGCACCCGGCGTTACCGGTGCCGACCCCATGATCCGTCCCGGAGACGAGGTACTCGTAGAAGGGCCGGGTGTCAGGGCCACGGGACGGGCCATGATGTCTGCTGACGAGATGCTCGCCTCGAAGCGCGGGGTGGCGGTCAGGGTGCGTAAGATAAAGAGAGAGTAGATACAACAAAATTGCAGGAATATACCGGCCGTCAGAGGAGTGAAACGGTTGTACAGGGTCGAAAAAGCAGAAAAACTCGCAGACAAAGTCTTTCAGATGTGGGTATGCGCACCACACGTCGCCCGGCACGCACGGGCGGGCCAGTTCCTGATCGTCAGGATCGACCAGCAGGGAGAGCGAATTCCGCTCACCATCTCGGCGGTAGAGGGCGATTCGGTGAGGATTATCTTCATGGCCATAGGGAAGACGACATCTCACCTGTCTGAACTGAAAGCCGGGGATACCATTCTCGATGTCGCCGGCCCCCTGGGAAAGCCAAGCGAGATCCCGTCAAACGGGACCTGTGCAGTGATCGGGGGCGGTGTCGGGATCGCCAGTACACCGATAATCGCCCGCGCTGCAAAAGCCGCAGGCAACCATGTGATAGGAATCATTGGGGCCAGGAATGCCGATCTCCTCATACTCGAAGACGAGATGCGGGAGATCTGCGACGAGCTCTACATCACGACCGATGACGGGAGCAGGGGGACTCACGGGTTTGTCAGCGACGTCCTGCGGACCCGGCTCGAGGAAGGACCGATGGACTGCGCCTGGATCATCGGCCCCGCGATCATGATGAAGGTCACGTCCCAGGTAACAAAACCCTATGGTGTGAAGACCTACGTGAGCCTGAACCCGATCATGGTCGACGGGACAGGAATGTGCGGCTCGTGCAGGGTCGTTGTGGGCGGAGAGACACGATTTGCGTGCGTCGACGGTCCGGAGTTCGATGCGCACCAGGTCGATTTCGACACCCTCATGCAGCGGCAGCGGATCTATCTCGAGGAGGAGCGGGAAGCCCTGGACGTGTATCACAACGACAGGTGTGCGTGCCGGGAGAACGGGCTGCATGACTGACCGTCCCGCAGATGAACGGGTACATGACTTCCAGGAGGTCGACCAGGGCCTGACGCCCGCCACCGCTGTCGTGGAAGCAGAACGGTGCATCCGGTGCAAGAAGCCCACCTGTGTCGGGGGATGCCCCGTCGAAATCGATATCCCTGCCTTTCTTGCAGAAGTCGCCTCTGCAAATTTCAGGGGGGCGGCAGACATCATCAAGCGGGACAACCTCTTCCCGGCAATATGCGGGAGGGTCTGTCCGCAGGAGATCCAGTGCGAGGGCTCCTGCATCCTCGGAAAGAAGGGTCTCCCTGTCAGGATCGGTGCACTGGAGAGGTTTGTTGCCGACTGGGAGAAGGAACAGGGCATATCCCTTCCGGATGTGGCCCAGCCGACAGGAAAACGGGTGGCGGTGGTGGGATCGGGCCCTGCAGGGCTTGCAGCGGCTGCAGAACTCGCCCGGGCAGGACACAAAGTGACAATATTCGAGTCCCTGCACAGGCCCGGAGGCGTGCTTGTATACGGGATACCCTCCTTCCGGCTTCCAAAGGTCGTCGTCGAAGCCGAGATTGCACAGATCGCCATCATGGGAGTGGATATCCGTCTCAACCATCTCGCCGGCCAGAGCGTGACCGTGGACGAACTGCTCTCGTATGACGCGGTCTTTCTCGGAACCGGGGCAGGACTCCCCTTCTTCATGGGCATCCCCGGGGAGAATTTAAACGGCGTCTATTCTGCGAACGAGTTCCTGACCCGGGTGAACCTGATGCATGCCGACCGGTTCCCGGAGTTTGACACGCCGGTTGCCCGGGGCAGCAGGGTTGTCGTGGTGGGTGGGGGAAACGTTGCGATGGATGCCGCCCGCACCGCACGGAGACTCGGGGCCAGGGTCACACTCGTCTACCGGAGACGGGAGGATGACCTGCCGGCCAGGTGGGCAGAGATCATCCATGCAAAAGAGGAGGGAGTCGAGATCGTCTGCTGCGCAAACCCGGTCAGGATCCTCGGTGATCCCGAGGTGACCGGTGTCGAATGCGTGAGAATGGAGATGTGCGCAAACGACGTGAGCGGGAGGCCGGAGCCCCAGCCGATTCCCGGAAGCGACTTTACAATCGATGCCGATGTCTGCATCGAGGCGATAGGTCAGGGCCCCAATCCCCTTCTCATACGGCAGATGCGGGGGGTGGAATACGGCCCGAAGGGAAACATCGTCGTCGACGAAGAAGGGAGAACGGCCATGCCACACGTCTTTGCCGCCGGTGACGTGGCTACCGGTGCGGCAACGGTGATCCTGGCGATGGGTGGGGGAAAGACCGCCGCAAAGGCGATCGACAGGATGCTCCGCGAAAAATAAATTATTTCACACGCCTTTTTTCACGTCCTGCTCTCAGGATGCGGGACGGAGACATTCTTTTCATTCATTTATGTAAGACCGGATGAGCCCGGCGAACACATCGCATGCGCCCTCCAGCGACTCGATGGAGACACGCTCGTCTATCGCATGGAGCAGGCTGATATCACCGGGGCCGTATTCTACGACAAAGAACCCGGCTTTCCTGAGAAAACGCGCATCACTTGCCGCCCAGGAGACAATCGGGGACCCGGAGGAACCGTAAACCCTGGCAATCTCGTGGAGCGTTCTCTGGACGACCCTGGTGTCAGGGGACGTGAACGAGGGCTCGGCGCTGTCCCCCGACGAGATCTTCGCCCCCGGCGCCGATGAGACGAGATCCTCTTTCAGGGCAGAGATCGAGCATCCCCACGGGAGCCTGATATCGAGCTCGAGTGTGCAGGACTGTGCGACGATGTTGGCCTTCTCACCCCCTTCTATCCTTCCCGGGTTGAACATGACCCGTCTCAGGACATGTTCACCATCAGCCAACCCGACCTCTTCCTCGAGCACCCGCGACGACTCCCCGATGATTGCGGAGAGTTCCGGGCCGGGATCATAGTCCTTTGAATGGATATCCTTCAGGCGTTCAAGCAGGCCGTATGCCTCCATGATAGCGGATACTCCCTTGAGCGGGTAGAGAGAACTGTGGCCCGGTTCACCCCTGAATTCAAACCTGATACGCATCAGGCCTTTCTGCCCGATATTCGGGTGGAGTGCGGGGGTGGGTTCTGCTATCAGGCAGTCGCAGGGAGAGAGAAGCCCTTCTGCCAGGAGATGCCTGATCCCCAGGGTCCCGCTTGTCTCTTCGTCACAGACGAATGCCAGGTCACAGGGAAGTTCTTCCCCGGAATCGACGACCTCCCGGCATGCCGAGAGGATTGCTGCACAGCCTCCCTTCATGTCGGTTGCACCCCGTCCCCAGACGAAACCGTCACGGATATCTCCCGAGTATGGATCGACGGACCATCCCTCTTTTAATGCCGGAACCACGTCGACGTGGCCGCAGAGGAGAAGCGGGTTTGTTGTGTGAGCACTCACGAGATTCGTCCGCCCGTCCCTGTTGCTCGTGATCCTGGTCGGGATGCCGAGAGCCTCTGTGAAGCCTCGTATGTATTCGATGACCCCGCTGGTGTCGCCCGGCGGGTTCTCACTCCTGATTGAGACCAGGTCCTGGCAGAGCTGTGCGACGTTCATGGAGGCGGACCATTCTTTTCTTCAGGCCTTTTGCTTGAACTCCTCGATGAGCTGACCAAGCGAGGCGTCGCTATAGAGCGTTTTTAAGAAATCCTGCGTGAAAAATTCATCGATGAGCTGGCGGAAGACGTGAGGGCGAATGGGGTTCTTGCTGTCCCGCTCAAAGACGATGCGGAAACTCAAGTACATCGCCTCGTCTTCGGTATCGTAGATCTTTCTCCAGAGCGTCGGTAGCGCTTCGAAGCGCTCGGGATGTTCTGCCCGGAGCCAGTTGATGAAGGCAGGGAATTTCTGGCGGTCACCCACTTTCGCCTGGTCGACCCTGCACCTGAGATACTCGCCCGTCATCATCACCCGTGGAGACTTGTAGTGATAGGCCATGAGACCGACCGTGTAGTCGAGGTGGGCAAGAGCATCCATGAAATAAAAAGCAAGGACCGGATGCCACATGTTCTCGTCCTGCAGGATCAGGGATTTCTCGTACATGTGTTCCAGAACATGGATATATTCCTGGTCTGAAGCCATGTTTCCTATATTCGTCCCGTGCAGGGATATAAATTTGCAATGAGGCCGAATCGGAAAAAAACCTCTTCGCTGTTTTGTGTATCGCATACCAATTCAGTCACACATATCCATTGCTCAAATTTTGACTGTGAATCAGCCTGGGGACGTCCTTCAGGCGGCGGTACGACATCACGCATGGGGGTGTGGGGGCGGATTGGCCCCACAAAATGTCTCCGGTTCATGAATCCTGCCCACACCTGGTAGCGAAGAGCCAAAAAAAGATCCTCCCCGTTCATGGCCCACTGTTGTTTCACGTGGGAACGCCTCCGTGCGGAGGATACCAGCGAAAAAATGAACAGGTGTCGCTCCACCACGTCGCCGTGGGCAACGCACGTTGATGGTGATGCGGGTGGCGCCCAGCAGCCTGTACCTGCTCCGTCCGTCACCCTCATGACCCGGGAAGGAGGGCCTTACTTGTAGAAAGGTTCACGCCGCCGGACGGCCTCGACGAAGAGATCACGAAGTTCCTGTCCGCTTGCACCCCTGATATCGACGTGGTTGTCGGTCCGGAGCAGGCAGGGTTTTAACTTGCCGTCCGATGTGACACGGAGCCTGTTGCAGTATGCACAGAACTCGGTGTTGTGCAGTGGTCTAACCACTTCCACCTCGGCCCCGTCCATGCAGTACTTCCTCCGGTGATGCATTCTCCGGGTGATGATCTGCTCCGAGTTCGCAGCCAGCATATCTTCCACGCCATTCAACTGGCTGTGATGGACACACCCGCCCATCTCCATCAGCTCGATGAGCTGGAGGACGAGGTTTCGGTTTCCCTTCACGTAGTTGATGAGATCGCCGACCTCGTTCTCGTTTATGCCCTGGAGGACGACCATGTTGATCTTGACCGGTGTCAGCCCGGCATCGACTGCCGCCTCTATACCTTCGAGGGCGTCTGATAGGCGATCATGACCGGTTATCCGCCGGTATGTATCCCTGTTGAAGCTGTCAAGGCTGACATTCACCCGTGACAGCCCTGCCGACTTGAGGTCTTCCGCCATCCCCGCCAGCAGGACGCCGTTGGTTGTCAGCGAACTCTCCATCCCGTCCGGGACCGATCGGATGATATCCAGGAGGTCTGACCTCAGGAGCGGCTCTCCGCCGGTAAATTTCACGCTTCTAATCGAGAATTCGTTTGCGACGTTCAGGATTTCGACTATCTCGGCTGCACTCATCCGGTACCGGGACGAATCCTCGCCCTCAGAATGGCAATAGATGCAGTTCAAGTTACATGCCGGGGTAAGACTGATCCGGATATTTGTTACCGGACGGTTATAGGGGTCCTTCAGAATCATACTGGCAGCCCGTGAAGTTTTTTGCAATGATGTAGATCTCCGAACTTCCTTTGCGTGACGCTCTGCACCGGAACGTCTTTACCGAGAGGAAATATTTCCTGACCTGTGCAAGAAGAATATGAAAATCCTCTCCCTGGAACGATTTCAGCACGAAATTTCCGCCTGTTTTCAGGACCCGGCAGGCGAATGCGAGGGCATCTTCACCAAGGCCTATCGCCCGTGCCTGGTCATAGCTCCGGTGTCCCGAGAGTTTCGGGCTCGCGTCAGAGAGGACGATACTGACCTGGCCGAGGAGACTCCTGGCCTTCTCCCGTGCATCGTCCCGCGTGAAGTCTCCGACAATGGTCTCCACCCCCTCGATCGGGAGGATGGGGTTTAAGTCTATTCCGACGACCTTTCCCCTCGTGGCCTGCCTCGCAACCTGGAGCCAGCTTCCCGGTGCCGCACCGAGATCCACCACGTTGTCGTCATCACGCATGATATGATGACGCTCCTGTATCTCCAGCAGCTTGTAGGCGGCCCGGGACCGGTATCCCTCGCGCATTGCCCGTATGTAATTCCGGTCTTTACTCCACTGCGAACCCATCTCTCCTCTCCAACACCGGTCGCCCGGATCACGTGATGAAATCAGATATCATTAAAAATATGGTGGTGTAGTTAATATTACATATATACGGGGTGAATGATGTTAAAAGCAACGATTGATGCAGATATTCTCAAGGAATCCATCGATGCAATATCGGCGCTGGTGACCGAGTGCCGTCTGCATACCGACGAGACGGGCATGAGCACCCGGGCAGTGGATACCGCAAATGTCGCGATGATCTCGCTCTCCCTCAAGAAGGAAGCTTTTGAATCCTTTGAATCGACGAAGAACGAACTCGGGATGGATATTGCCAAGATGAAGAACATCTTTGGCATGATGGGAAAAGACGATCTCATCATCCTCGAGCTTCCCGACGACGGGCACAAACTGAAAGTGAGTTTCGAGGGATACCGGTATTCCATAACCCTCCTTGATCCGAACACGATACGAAAAGATCCAAACCCCCCAAACATCGACCTTCCCGGGAAAGTCGTCCTGTCAGGAAGCGAACTCAATAATGCGATAAAGGCCGCATCGGTAGTCTCCGACAAGATAGCCCTTGGAATCGACCCTGCGAACCAGCTCTTCTACATGTCCGCCGAGGGAGACACCGATCATATCAGGAGAGAGTTTGGGAAGGACGAGGTGAACTACATCAACAGCTCGGAGGTACGCTCGCTCTTCTCGCTCGATTACTTAAAAGACATGGGAAAGGTCATGAACAAGGCGGAGGAGGTCGAGGTATCGCTTGGCATCGACCATCCGGCCAAGTTCTCGTTCTATATTGCCGGTGGAAACGGACACGTGGAGTATCTGCTTGCACCCCGGATCGAGGCAGACTGAAATGAGGGTCTCCCTCGAACTGAAAGACTTTGCAAAATACCCTTTTTTAAAAGAATCCCAGCAGTTTATTGCAGCGTATTCCCAGGGAGTGGAACAGTTCATCAACTCGAACCCGGGAAAGGTGGCCCTCAGGTACGCGATGGAACGCGTCGAGGGAGCATTGAGATCAGCAGAAAATATCGCGGATAAGGACCCGGAAGAGGTGCCTTCAGACAGTTTCGGAGTGAAGATGTCCGTATCCGGGTACGCACTGGCACGGGTCATCGTCTCCTGCACCAAGGAACGAAACGTGATGGAGCGTCTCTCCCGGTACGAGGCGAACAGGGCGTATCGTTACCTGATCGACGAGGAAGAGTCTAAAAAAGCCTTTATCGCATCGAGCGTCGGAGTTGAGGTGTCCGGAGCGGCCATCCCCGTCACGAGGTATATCGAGATCGTGAGCCGGCTGAAAGATGAACGGTGGCGGCTCGTAAACCGGGACGTCGATGGCGGATTCGTGCATGTCGGGTCGCTGGAGATGGACGAGCTCGTGCGGGAGGCGATCCGCGTCCTTGTCTCATCCCAGCTGCCGTTACCGGTTCCTGACCGGATATGCAGCCTCATCTCACCGTATACAGAGAAGATATCCGGGATTTACCAGACATACCTGCTGGAACAGTTCGGGACGGTGGAAGAGGACTGTTTCCCCCCCTGCATGCAGGCACTTATCGCGGCACTCACGGAGGGGAAGAACCTCCCCCATACCGGACGTTTTGCCCTGACCGCATTCCTCCACAATATCGGGATGGACAGCACGCAGATCATCGAACTCTACTGCAGGGCACCTGATTTCGACATCGAGAAGACGCAATACCAGGTGGAGCATATCTCGGGAAGGGGCGGGACGGAGTATACCGCACCGTCGTGTGCGGCGATGAGAACAAACAGCCTCTGCGTCAGAAAAGACGATATCTGCGAGCGGATAAACCACCCGCTCAGTTACTACCGGTTCAGGAAGAGAAGAGAGAAGGCTCCCGCTACGCAAACTTCGTATTAATCAGGTACCCTGCTGTGCTCATCACTGCGATGAATACGACGATCGCGATTATGTATGCAATACCGGGATCCATCAACCCCGGCAGGATGATGAGCAGTGCGATGAATAGAAGAAAACTCACCACCGCAGAGATTATGTCCATGAGCCGTGCGTCCATGTTCTAGTATTTTTTCGCTGATTCCCTATATCTGTATCTTTTTTTCGCCGTACCCTGCCGTGGCATCCCCGGCATCGGAAAGGGATTTATGTCTGCGTGCGGCATACGGTAATCATCATGAGCAGGAAAGATCGGGAAGACCTGGTTGCGGTGCTGAAGGCCGGGGTGAGCCGCCTGGAGGAGTTCATGAGCGCGGACCTCATCCCCGAGGTCGGCACAAACATCGCATACGCGCTCCCGAATGCCCGGACGCCGGATGACGTTGCGGCTGTTGAGGGGAGGATAGTACGCCTCGCAGGAAGAGCGCATGCCGTCGGCGACGTCAGGTTCGGGGCAAGCGATCACATCGCACGAATCGTCCTCACCGCCATGAAATTCGATCCCGCGGTCAGGGCTGCCGCAAATATCAGGTACAGCCAGGAGAATGTCTCCCTGCTCGATGATATGCTTCTTGAAGTGTGCTCGTTCGACCGGACAAAGGAGCCCCCTGGAATACGCACGATGGACTGGGGTGTCGCCTCGTGCTGCAGGTCAGGGGTTCCCGACGTGATATATGACCGCGGAGGAATGGGAAAGGAGCCGATGATCCGGATTCTCGGGGAGGATCCGGAGGTCATTGTAAATAATATTATTAAGCTATCAGCACGCATAATAATAGAATAACCGAGGAATGGAATACATGGGAATAAAACCGACCTATATCAAGGCAATCGGCATCGAGCTCCTCTCGTCATACGGGAAACGTTTTACCAACGATTTTGATGAGAATAAACTGATTGTAGCAGAAGTCACAACTATTGACAGTAAGAGAGTACGCAACCGGGTAGCCGGATACGTCACAAGAAAAATAAATACCGGAAGACACTCATAGACCTAGTGTATGTTTGAGGGTGTTCTTCCCGCAATTATTACTCCTTTTCGTAGAAATTCAGCGATGGATGTTGACCTGGAGGGTCTCCGGTCAAATATCGAGTTCCTGATCGGGCAGGGGGTACATGGAATCGTGCCCTGCGGTTCGACAGGAGAATCAGCAACACTATCATTCGAGGAGCATGACAGGGTGATATCGGAGACGATCGATGTCGTCAACGGTCGCGTCCCTGTCCTGGCAGGTACAGGATCGAACAACACCGCCGAAGCGGTCGCTCTGACAAAGAACGCAAAAGAGCTCGGTGCGGACGGGGTACTCGTCATAAGCCCCTACTATAACAAGCCGAACCGGTCGGGCCTCGTAAAACATTACACGATCCTGGCCGACCTGGATATCCCTGTGGTCATGTACAATGTGCCCGGGCGCACGGGCCAGAATCTTCTTCCCGACATGGTCATCGAACTGGCTTCCCACCCCAATATTGTCGGGATCAAGGAAGCCAGCGGGGATATCGGCCAGGTCTCGCGGATCATCGAGGGAACGCTCGACGAGGACTTCCTGGTCATATCAGGCGATGACGGCATCACACTGCCGATGCTTGCCATAGGGGGTGCCGGCGTGATCTCGGTTGCAGCCAACGTGGAGCCGGGCCGGATGGTCTCCATGTTCGAGTACTTCTGCGATGGCGATCTCGAGATGGCCCTGGATATCCACTACGAGCTCTCCCCGCTCTTCCGGGCGATGTTCATCGACACCAACCCGATACCCGTGAAGAAGGCCGTAGAGCTTCGTGGTATGGCTGCCGGTCCGGTCAGGCTGCCACTGGACGAGCTGGATGCACAGAAGACTCACGCCCTAAAAGAGGTTCTTGATTTGTATGATTAAGGTTGCAGTATGCGGTGCACTGGGCCGCATGGGTTCCACGGTGGGCCGCATGGTGAACGAGTCCTCCGACCTGGAGCTCGTTGGCGGAATCGATGTAGGGGCCGGATCCTTCTTTGGTATCGAGGTTGCAGAGTCAGGACGTATCGATGAGTTCTTCGGCAAAGTAAAGCCGGATGTGGTCATCGACTTCACTACGGCCAGTGCCGCAGTCGCGAACGCAAGAGCCGCGGCAGCCCACAAGGCGGCTCTTGTCGTGGGGACTACCGGGTTATCTGTCGACCAGAGGGCCGGGATGGAGAAAGCAATCGTGGGGAATGTCCCGGCGGTGATTTCCAGCAATTTCAGTATCGGTGTCAACATCTTCTGGGAGCTCGTCAGGCAGGCTGCACACATGTTGAGCGAGTACGACATCGAGGTGATCGAGGCCCACCACCGGTACAAAAAGGACGCTCCCAGCGGAACAGCGAAGACAATTCTCCAGATCCTCGACGAGGAGGCAGGCGAGAGGGAGAAGATGTTTGGCAGGGAGGGAATGACCGAACGGGGCAGGGAGATCGGTGTGCACGTGATACGCGGTGGAGATATCGTGGGTGATCACGCGGTGCTCTTCTCCGGTAATTTTGAGACGATCAAGCTCTCCCACAGGGCATACGACCGGTCGGTATTTGCCCAGGGGGCGTTGAAGGCAGCCCGGTGGGTGGTCGGAAAGAGTCCGGGCATCTATGGCATGGGTGATGTTTTGGAGCTGGAGAGCGTTCGTCCGTAAATAGCAAGATAGAAACCTATTTCTTTTTTCTGTTGCAAAATTTAGGTGAAGTGAAATGACAGCAATCGTTGATAAAGAGAAGTGTACCGGCTGCGAAACGTGTGTTGATGAATGCCCTGCGGCGGCGATTACCATCGTAGATGAAAAAGCAAATGTCGATCCCGACCTCTGTGTGGATTGTGGTTCCTGCGTGGATGTCTGTCCGTCAGAGGCGATTACGCTGGAACAATAAATCAAACGATTTAATAACTCCGGCGTGAAAATCTTTTTCATCCATGATCAACGTCGGAGTGCTTGGTGCAACGGGAGCTGTTGGTCAGCGGTTTGTCCAGCTCCTGGCAGAACATCCATTGTTTCATTTGAAAACGCTGACTGCCTCGGATCGGAGTGCGGGGAGACTGTATAGGGATGTCGTGAACTGGCGGCTCGACGTTCCTTTTCCGAAAAACGCGGGTAATATCACGGTAAGCCGGACCGATGTCGATAGCCTGAAAGATGTCGACCTGGTCTTTTCAGCGCTTCCTGCAGAGATTGCAGGAAAGATAGAGACCGAATGTGCAGAAGCCGGGATTGGAGTCTGCAGCAACGCAGCTACGCACAGGATGGAACCGGATATTCCGCTGGTGATACCCGAACTCAATCCCGATCACCTCGGGCTCATCGATGTCCAGAGAGACAGGGGCCGTGACGGGTTTATCGTGACAAATCCGAACTGCTCCACCATCGTGATGTGCATGTCGTTTGCACCCATCCGGCAGTTTTCATTCACCGATGTCAGGGTGGCCACGCTCCAGGCCATATCAGGGGCAGGGTTTGCAGGGATTCCTGCGATGACCATCTTTGACAACGTCGTCCCGTACATCGGCTCGGAGGAGGAGAAGATGGAGAGAGAGACCCAGAAGATCATGGGATCGCTCGATGGCAATTCGATCCGTCCCGCACCCTTCTCTGTCAGTGCCTGCTGCCACAGGGTTCCGGTCATTGACGGGCACACCATGTCACTCTGGCTGGACATCAAGGAACCGGTCGAGACGATCAGGGAGGCGTTCATGAATTATTCTCCACCGATCAGGGATCTTCCTTCCCAGCCACCGTTCTCTGTCCAGTTCATGACGGAGCAGGACCGGCCTCAACCAAGACTGGACCGGATGCGTGGAAACGGAATGACCGTCTCTGTGGGCAGGCTCCGGGAGGGTATCCGTTACGTTGCCATGGGACACAACACCATCCGTGGGGCGGCTGGAGCATCAGTGTTAAACGCAGAACTCATTCACAGCAGAAAATACCTCTAAAAGGTGATCAGAGCATGTTGAAGGACAACACAGTATTCGTGGGAAACAAACCGGTTATGAACTATGTTCTCGCAGTAGTGACCCAGTTCAATAACGGAGCACAGGAAGTCGCGATCAAGGCACGGGGCAAGGCAATATCAAGGGCGGTGGATACGGCTGAAATAGCGCTGAACCGTTTTTTAGACGGTGTTGTCAAGAAAGAGATAATGACTGCAACCGAGATCATCGACACGGACAGCGGTAAGACCAACGTATCAAGCATCGAGATTGTCCTCACATACCAGTAAGAGATACAAGAGGCGATTTATCCGACATTTTTTTTCTGATCTGTTTCCATCGTATCTGTTTGTAGTGTTCAAAAAGTACACATTGTTGTTATACCTCCTATCAGCCGCAGATTTGAACTTTATTTACGAACCTTCTGCCACCATAAAGGATTTAATGGGCTATACCTCATAGTATAATGGATGAGAGGCACGACTATCGCAGTACTTCTGATTGTCATTGTAGCCCTGGCCATTCCGGCCCTTGCCGCAGACGATGAGAGATACGGCTATATAAAAGTCGAAAATATGGATATCATACTCGATAAGGATCGGGCCAACATCAACCTGGAGTATACACTTGATGAGCCGACCAGGGTTATTGTGTTGCTGCTTGGAAAGCAGGACCTGAAGAACAGGATCTTAAAGATTGTCAATTACGAGGATGCGAAGGTGACCAGTATCGATATGGATCGTGCAGAGCTGGTCGTTGAGGACATCTCATACAATTACGGCCGGGGGATATACTGGTTCCCTGATCACCAGTTCAATGTCATCATTCCCACCCTGCGGATCATTACACCCCAGACGTCCAAAGAGTTCTCTTCTACAAGTAAAATAACACACGGAATGGGTTATTTCGATAATTGAGATTTTTTTGATCCTTATTTTTCAAAGCCCCCCTGACGATTGAGCAACAGCAATCCTGTGCACATGGAGAGAAACAAGCACAACAAATTGTTCTGCGCCCGCGCGGCACAGCTTCGCAGGATAGTGTTTGCATCGGTTTTGTCCGGTGCGGGGCGAAAATTGGGCACATGGTCCTCATCGGGACACACGCATACAAAAATTGCCTCCTCGCTGTTTTGTATGGGGAGAATGAATCGAATTGTTATCTTCATACCACAATTCAGTCACCGAACCGCCGCCGGGACGTCCTCACAGAACTCATACCCAATTGCTCAAATTTTGACTGTGAATCAGCCTCGTGGTATTTTCGGCGGCGGCGTGTATCGCACATGGGGGTGTGGGGGCGGATAGCCCCCCACAAAATGTATCCGGTTTATCAAACCTCCCCACACCAGCTCGCGAAGAGCCAAAAATAATGCTGGCGCAGCTCCATCTCCATGTGAACATACCATGAACTCCCACCCCCGGGATTCCGTATAGTCATTATGAGAGGTGGTGGAAGCGGGTATGGCCGTCCGGGGGTTTCTTTTTACGGGTACGGTGACGTTTCAGGATTCAATCAGGCCGCATCCGGGAGTTCGGCCGTTCGGCGGGATGCAAGGTATTTCTGGACCAGGTACTGGATACCGATACCCGCGAAGGCGCAGATGAGCCCGCCGACCGTACCGATGAGGATGTATTGGAGAGCGTTTTCAGCTGTATATGGAAATTCCGGTATATTGCTCGCAGTAATTGCGTAAATGCTCGCCCCGTACGTGATCAGCCCTATCGCGCCGATAAAGAACGGGAAGACAACGACCTTGGCCAGGTTCTGGCGGTCGTAAAAGTAACTGTCGATTATTATCCCGACTGACGAGACCACTCCGGCTAGGGCGAGCCAGAGCACGGCTCCAAACACGAAGATGAGAAGATAGATGAGTATCCCAACCTCGGCGTAGTATACCAAAACGTTCATGAGACCCATCACAACCCCGATGATCACCAGGAGTACACCGGCAACGTAGGTTACAAAGGAGAATTTTGCCCTCCGGAGTGATGTCCGCAACGCATTGACGAATCCTTCAAAGAGCTCGTCAATTCCGAGTCCCCGGTACAGGAGATAGATCCCGATTCCTCCGACGACCACGATCGTCGCTATCTGGGGTCGGTTCATGAGGTAGGCGACTGCCCAGAGCATCATTGCGAGGCCGAGCGGTGCGAGGAACAGGCGTGCGACCTTGGGGTCGTTCAGGAGTTTCTTGATGATGTAATAGGTCCCCTCGAGGTTCGGGATCTGGTTTACCACCACCCTCCTGATACTTGATACGGCAATCTTTGACTGGACGATGGGGATGACGAACTCGTCCTCTGCTCCGTCTGTGACGACGATACAGCTGGATGATCCGGTCTCCATGACGACCTTTTCGAGGGAGGACGCGATCTTCCTGTCGCCTTCTATCATGTGCATGTGATTCCCGGTCACGATCGCGATCTCGACATCTTCGCCTTTCCCCTGCAATTCATCGTAGATCTGAACTGCCTGGAAGATTGCGTTCAGGTCTGAATCTTCCGGATCGGCAAGACCAAGGCTGTTGGCTGCGGAAAGACACGCCTCCCTGCCAATGACAGGGCACTCTATCTGTGCCTTGAACCCCAGATCATCGTCACGATCGACACTCAGGACAAGCGTCCGTCCCTTCTGCATCACAATAGAAATCGCGATTAATCTATTAAATCATTACTTTGCCTGGGGAGTAAAAAGGGTATATTATATGAGTTTTGAACGCTGGAGTAGCAGGATGTCATCAGTGGTGAGCTTCTCTCCCGCCCGGAACATCTTGAAGAGATGTTCGGCTTCCTTGCGCACGGCCTTCTGTTCCTTGGTGACCTTGGTCTTCTTGGTCTTCTTTCGCAGGCCGCTTATCACCTTGTCATAATCCCTCAGTTCCTTCTGGCAGGCAATGAAATACTTGTGTTCGGCGTCGGCCGATTCCTGGGCTTCGACAAAATTTTTGTGGGCGTTATCGGCTTCTTCCCTTGATTTGTCAGCTTTCCGGTAGAATTCGACCATCATGTCATGATGTTTCTGGGCCAGTTCAGCCATCTCGGTGACCTTGGCATGGAGTTCGGAGGCTTCTTTGCGCAGGTCCCGGGCACTGTTGATCTTGGCCTTGATCTCCTTGTTCTGCTCAAATTCGGCCTCCTGCTCCTTCATTGACTCCTTCATCTGCTTGATCTTGTCGATCAATTCCCGCTCTTTGTCGGTGCTGATGACCTCGGTCTGCTGTCGGAATTCCAGGTGCTCGATCTGTTTCTGGAGCTCCTTTATGCCCCTGTTCTTGATTCCGCCGTGATCTTTTTTGAAGGCCTCTATCTCTTCGAAGAGAGTGTTGGCCTGTTCGTTGATCTCGTTTCGCTGATCCTTGAGACTCTGGACCTCGTTGTTGTAGTGGTCGCGGAGTTCCTTGTTCTTCTGAGCCTCCTCGACATACTCACGGGTCTGGCCGTTTAAAGTGTTCCTCTCGCGTGCGTGGGAACTGGCGAGCGCGTTCAACTCGTTTCTTCGGTTTTTGTGCTGTTCAGACTCGGCAAGAATCTTTTTTCGTTTCTCAATTAGTTCGTTCAACATGCATTACCATCCTCGACAGGGTCGGGTCGGATATCCCGGTAAAGCGGAGTTGATACGTGAATGAAAAACAGCATGAATTGGACGAAAATGGACCTGAATAACACGAGCCGGGACAGTGACGATCAGTCCATGCAATGAAGAGAATTGCCGGTTACCGGCTGATATACCGGATTTTTGGTTGTTTTGCCCCTTGTTCATCTGTCTGTTCATTATGTTCAACTCCCGATACCAGAAGGGTTTGGAAAATCTTGGTGTGTCTGGCGCCCTTCACTCCAGCACTCCTTTCGTGAGGGATATTCCAAAGATTTTCTATTATGTAGAAGACACCGATCCTATTAAGGATTTCGGGGGATCAGAAAAAAAAGAAAATCAGGTGGCGAAACCTGATTTATGGCGTTTTTGTATCGGCAAATGATTGGTGGCACGTTTACCGATGCAGTTGTGAATCAAGGTGTGTGCGAAATATCGCAAATGACTTACTTTACCCTACCCATTCCAGTAAATTTCCTCCACTTGTAAATTCACGCGCCTTCCTGTTCTTGGGAAGTTGCGGAGCCCTGGGGTGCGAGGTCTTGGTCTCGATATCTTCGAGGACCGATTTGTAGGAGCTTCTTGACCCCAGTATCTTTCCACTCTGGACGCCCGTCATGATGGCCATGACGCGCACCTTACCCTCCATCTCATTGCGGACCCGGGCACCCCAGATGACATCGGCCTGGGGGTCGAGTTCGTAGGTCAGGGAAGATGCAATCTCCTCGGCATCCTGCAGTGTCAGGTCGCTTCCACCGGTGATGTGGATCAATCCGCCGGTTGCACCACGGTAATCGATGTCGAGCATCGGGTTGCTCAGGCATTCGCGGACAACGCTCTCTGCCTTGTTCTGCTGTTTGCTCTCACCGACAAGCATGACGGCTACCCCTCCCTTGCTCATGATCGCCCTGACGTCGGCGTAGTCAATGTTGATCAGTGAAGGCTCGGTTATGGTCTCACTGATTCCCTTGACTGTCTCTCCGATCAGTTGATCCATCACTGAGAATGCCTGTCCGAGCGGGAGGTTGGGCACAAAATTTTTGAGCCTGTTGTTATCGAGGACGATCACGGAGTCTGCAGCCTGGGCCAGTGATTCGAGACCCTCTTCGGCCCGGATAAGGCGGGCTTTCTCTACCTGGAATGGGTAGCTGACCATTCCGACGACGATCGCACCCTGCTCTTTCGCGATCTGTGCGACGACAGGGGCGGTGCCGGTGCCTGTTCCGCCACCCATACCTGCGGTGATGAAACAGAGATCTGCGGACTCAAGGAGAGCCTCCAGGGTTGGCCTGGCCATCTCGGCTGCTCTCTTCCCAACGTCCGGATAACCGCCCGCACCGAGGCCCTTTGTCAGGGATTTTCCGACGAGTACCCTCTTGTCAGCCTGGATCATGTCCAGGTGCTGCTTGTCGGTGTTGATGGCGATGGTCTCCGCACCGGAGACACCCATGTGGTGTAACCGGTTGACGGTGTTGTTCCCGGCACCTCCGCATCCGATGATGACGATGCGGGGCTGGCCGATGAAGTCATCATCGAGCATGCTCGATGAGTTCTTCATATCCTTTTCAATTTCTGCGTTTTTCAACGCTTCATTGATAATACTCTGCATGGTTTAACCCTCCTAAACCTTGAATGAAATCTGGTCACTCTCTTTCAGGACACGACCTGCTCGTCTTTCTATGAGTTGTCGGACTGCATCACGGACTGCTTCGGAGATAGTTGGAAACTCCCCCGCCTCCACCATCTGCTCGAGAAGTTCGATCTGCTGGTCTGGTAGTCTGAGTGTAATTCGTTTCATTTCTGTCCCCTGAAATATGACAATTGTCTGACATTTGTCTGACATTTGTCAGTCATAGAGCAACTTTCCGTCTGACTTAATCAGATGAATCCTACTTACACATTATTCTATATATACCTTTTCCCGGATTGGCCGGGAAAATGTGCGGTTATTTATGAAAGACCGGACAAGTATTGAATACGAAAAAGGGGAAGGTAAATTGAGCCGGAATGGGATGAAAAAGGTAATACACGGCGGAAAAGTGAAAAGAATCATGGAGGAGAGACATTCCGGCATCCTTGATTTCAGTGCCAACTTAAATCCCCTTCCTCCGAAACTTGAGATGAAATTCGATGCGGAACGCCTTGGATATTACCCTGACGACAGTTATTTTACCCTGAAATCTGAAATAGCCCGTCTATTTCACCGGAAACCCGGGGAGATTACCGTGGGCAACGGCTCGGTCGAGATAATCCGCGTCTTTTGCGCGTCTGTCCTCTCCCATGCAGATCGTGCATACATCCATCAGCCGACGTTTGGAGAGTACGAATTCTCTGCGACTCTCGCCGGGGCAGGGATCACAGGGGATGAGAGCAAGGCGGCAGTCTCGTTCCTCTGCAATCCCAACAACCCGACCGGTGAGCTCCGGTCCAGGGAATTTTTAGAGAGATATGCGGATGAATGCCGCCGGGACGGACGCATCCTGTTCCTGGACGAGGCGTTCATCGAGCTCTCGGATCCGGCACAGAGCATGGTGGAGAACACGGACTCACACCTCTTCGTGGTAAGGTCGCTAACCAAGAGCTTCTCGGTCCCGGGAATACGGTTTGGATACGGCTTTGGAGACCCGGACCTGATCGAGAGGATGGAGGCGATGCGCCCTCCATGGACGGTGAACTCGTTTGCAGAAGAGGTCGCACTCGAGGCATTCCGCCATTACAGCGACCTCGAAGCGTCCCGGGCATATATCAGGAAGGAGAGGGAATGGCTCTGTGATGCCCTGGCCGGATACTGCAAAGCGATATTTCCATCCTCGGTCAACTTCCTCCTCCTCGATCTCGGCCGCGATGTTACCGGGATATGCGCAAGGTTTGAAGCGGAAGGTATCCTGGTCCGCGACTGCCACTCGTTTGGTCTTCCCACCTGTATCCGGGTAGCGGTGAGGACGCATGATGAAAACATGAGGTTAACAGAGGCGTTTTCGACGTGCGTGCATTGATCCTGGCCGGGGGCTCCGGGAGCAGGCTCTCTCTCGGGGAGAAACCGCTTGTGATGGTGGACGGCGTCCCCATGATCAGCCGGATTATTACCGCGTTTCAGAAGGCCGGCTGCGAGGTCGTGGTTGTCCTCTCTCCACGGACGCCGTTTACAAAAAACTGGTGCCGGGCCCACGACATCCTCCATTACGTCGCTTCAGGCACGGGGTACGTGGAGGATATCGTCGAGACGGTGGAGGCTCTCGGTGAGACTGCCCCCGTCTTTACCTGCGTCTCCGATATCCCCTGTCTCGTGCCCGGGATTATCACTGATGTACTTGAGCAGTATCATGCATCAGGCAGGGACGCCTGCTCGGTCTGGGTCCCACTCTCCTTTCTCGACAGGAACGGGTGTCGTGCATGTTACGTCGAGGAAGTGGACGGAATCGACGCGTGTCCTGCAGGAATCAATATCCTGAACGGCTCCCGGATCAAGGAACCGCAGGATGAGATCCGGCTTCTTGTCAGGGACCGGCGGCTGGCATTCAATATCAACACCCGGGAGGAGCTCACCCGGGTCAGGCAGTTCCTGGAAGGCTGATTGAGACTATCCCGCAGAGAGAGTCCAGGGCGGATGGGCCGGGGATGCAGTGTATCCTGAATAAGCTGCTTATTCTGACTGAAAATACGGATAACTGCCCATATCTCTCTTCATTTCCTCGAAACAATATTATGGTATCATCACCGATCTCTACTCATATGCAGGTTTCCAGGGAAGTGGAGCTCGAGGGACATATCATCGACTCCGGCATCATGACGAAGGTATTCGATAAAATCATGGATATGGGGGGAAATTTCGAGATTGTTGTCTTTAACGTAGGGAAGAAGAAGACCGATCCGAGCTATGCGCGTATCCGGGTCAACGCCGATGGCGAAACGCTGTCGGCCGCGATCCTGTCGGAGATCCACCGGTACGGCGCGCACCTCGTCGAGGTCAGCGATGTCGAGGTGATTCCTTCCGAAGGCGACATGATCGTCCCAAAGGGATTCTATTCAACCACGCATCACCCGACGTTCGTGAAATACCTGGGCTCATGGCTTCCGGTCAAGCATATCGAGATGGACTGCCTGGTTGTAATCGACCCTGCACAGAAGGAAGCCCTGTGTATCCCGCTCTCCAAGCTGAAGAAGGGTGACCTCGTGGTGGTCGGAGAAGACGGGGTTCGTGTCGATCCACCTGCACGGCCTCGGAAGGTCTCGAGCTTCGAGTTCATGCACGGCACCGTATCCCCTGAGAGGCCGAGTGAGACCATCATCGCCAGGATTGCAACCGAGATGCTCGAAGTCAGGAAGAACGGTGGAAAGATCGGTCTTGTCGGCGGCCCGGCCATCATCCATACGGGTGCCGACCGTGCGCTGGCAGCGATCATCAGGAAGGGTTACATCGACGTACTCTTCGCGGGAAATGCGCTCGCTACCCATGATATCGAATACAACCTCTTCGGGACCTCGCTTGGAATGGATATCTGCACGGGAAAACCGGTAACCGGCGGCCATAAACACCACATCTATGCGATCAGCGAGGTCATGCGGGCAGGCTCGATACGGGAAGCCGTCGAGGACGGGACCGTCACCGGGGGCATCATGTACGAGTGCATCATGAATAACGTCCCCTTCATCCTTGCAGGATCGATCCGGGATGACGGGCCACTGCCCGACGTCATCACGGACGTGATGGTGGCCCAGGACCGAATGCGTGAGCACATCGAGGGACTTGGGATGGTCCTGATGGTCGCGACACTCCTTCATTCGGTAGCGGTGGGCAACTGCCTTCCCTCCTATGTCAAGACCATCTGTGTCGACATCAACCCCTCTTCGGTCACCAAGCTGATGGATCGCGGAACCATGCAGGCGATTGGAGTGGTCAGCGATGCCGGAACATTCCTCCCCCTGCTCGAAAAACAGCTTGACCTGCAGAGCGAGGAACAATTCTCATGTGAAGAGGCAGAACCCCTCCAGTGATGGAAGATATTCCCGGGAGATTCCCGCACTGGAAAACCGGGAAATAATCCGGATCTACATTCCAGTGATCCGGCATATCTTCTTTCCAGGAAAACGATCTCTTTTGTCCCCGGTACGTGACAGGTTCTACCGTGTAAGTGGCATGCAGTAGGGCTTCTCCAGCGATAATACAGTCTCCCACTCGTTTTTGCAGTGGCAGCTGGTGTGGAAGAGACTGTCAAGCAGGGCATGGTCGCCCGAGAGCGAGTAGTCGCGGATACCTTTCACGATATCATAGTCGCAGGTGCCGCAGTTATGAGGACCACGGGCGTGTCCCCCGCCGACAGGATCGCAGCCCACGTACACCGGTGAATCACGAAGGACCTCGAGCACGCTCCACAGGTAGGGCGGGCGGTATGCACCCTGCTTCCAGAACCGCTCGACATCGGTGTTGCGCTGAACGGTGCAGGGGTTCATGGAGATCATGTCCACGGTTCCTGCGATCGCCTGAATCGAACTCTTCATATCCGATATCGCCTCGCTCTCCGTGAGGAAGGGCGGTTTCATGAGGAGGTAGGCCTTTATGCCTGCACCGCCCCTGGAGGCCTCCCCTGCCGCGGATTGAAACTGCGCCATGGAAAAGCCCTTGTCGATGCATTTCTCCCGAATGAAATCGTTCGTGGTCTCAAGACCTATGGCGACATAGAGCGGCGTCTCCCATCTCGCGGAGTCAAGATGGGATATGAACCCGGCAACCCGGTCGCGGTCCACGTGTTCCGGCCGTGTCTCGGCGATCACGACCTTTCCCGAGAAGAGACGGGCGGTCTCTTCAAATGCCTCCGGCGGAACTTCACGCGGGTCAAAAAAGGATCCCGACGTATAGATCTTGACCATATCGACTGTATCGAGTCTTTGATTCGCTTTCACCCAGCGGAGCTGGCCGAGGATGAGATCGTTTGATTGTTCTTCACCTGCGGTTGAAAACCGGACGTTCCGGTAACTGCACATGCGACAGCGGTTCCACGTGCACCCGGCGGTCTTGAGAATGACAGTGAGGGTGGATACCACCTCTTCTTCAAATCTGTCGCTTCCCTTCCAGCAGGCAAGTGGTTTTTCGGGAGAGATCGGGTTCATCTTCAAGGGATTATATTGGTCCTGTTTGTATATACAGAGATCTCCCTGGGGAATGACGGAAAGACCCTGGGGGATCGGGGGCAGTTGAATGGAATCCCCCGATTCTCCGGGCTGATCCGGATGGTGAAGGGAAAATGAGACCGGCGCGGGGAGGGTTTTTGCATACGGGCGAAAACCCCGGATCAGGGCATCCGTATCCAACAACGTATTATATTGGCAAAAAGAAAAAATATACACAATATCACCCGTTTTGTGGTGTTTCTCCAATCTTTTCCGGATGTGCCAAATGCGAAAGAATACGTGCAGAAACCGTTGCGGTGCAAGAATCCTGATCTTTGCAGCCATATGCATGATGATGCTTGCCGGGTCCGCTGCAGCATACGAGATCATCATCGATGCCCCGATGAAGGTCCAGAAAGGTATACCCCTGGTGGTGAACGGGACAAGTAATCTTCCTGCAGGGATCAGCGTCGACATCGTGCTGTACCGCTCGGATTACGTGACCCAGGAGGTCGAGAGGAAAACTGTCACCCTCCAGGGAAACAAGGACTTTTCGGTCATCTTCGATACCAAGGACCTGATGAAGGGACTGCATAAAGTCGAGGTACCGGGAATCGCCGGGTACTCGTACCTGGGAAATTCGGTGACGATCCGCGTGGTCGAGATCATTGACCGGACTGACGAGGTCGTCCTTCGATCTCCGACGACCCAGGAGTTGGACGGAAGCATGGAGATATGGGGCCATATCAAGGGAATCTCCGATGCCGGTGTCCAGATCGAGGTGATAGGGCCGGGAGACCAGGTAGTGTCCGGTCCGGAATATATCCCGACCCAGTATGACGGATCGTTTACGAAGGAGGTCGCCATAAACGAGACCGGGACCTACGAGGTCAGTTTCACCGACGCGAAAGGGTACATCGGGACCGTTGAGATAACCGTGAACGAACCGTTCGTCCGTTCAACGACCGTTCCCACCACTGCCCCACCGGAGAGGACCATCATCTCGGCCAAAGCACAGTCCAGCAACGATGAACCGGCGGAGTTCCTGATGACGGCCGATGCCGGGAGCGTAAAGGTCTACACGTCGTCGGGTGAGGACTGGGTGATCGAGTATACCGATTCGGCCGGGGCGGTCCAGAAGATCAACAACAAGGGGCGGGTCGAGGGCGAGGAGACCGTGATCGAGACCGACGGCGGAACCACGCGTATCAGGGTCTATCCCTACGGGCTCTCTGCGAGCGGGGAAGTGACGCTGTACGCAGAGGGGGCGACGAGCATCGAGGCCGGCGGGCCTGCAACGGAAGGGACCACGGGAGCGACGGAGACCTCCCCCGATTCACCCCCCTGGATATTTCTCCCCATCGTCGCGATAACGCTCCTTGTCGTGTGGCGGATACGGAAGCGGTAGATCTCCTCCCTTTTTTGGCTCATCACTGTTTTGTGTGGGGAGACCGAATCGAATTGTTATCTGCATACCAGTTCAGTCACTCATAACCACCGCCGGGGTATCCTCACAGAACTCATACTCAATTACTCAAATTTTGACTGTGATTCAACCTCGCGGTATTTTTTCGGGCGGCGGCGTGGGATTCGCACGTTGGGGTGTGGGGATAGTCCCCATAAAATATATCCGGTCATCAATCCTGCACAACATCAGGTAGAAAAGAGCCCTTTTTGGCTCCCGGCAGGATACGGTGGGGCGTGGCCGGGCTTTCTGTTTTTGATCGGGATTTTTGGTCCGGTAATCCGCCTGTAAAACCGCACATTTGGATAGGTTTTTCTCATTCCGCCGACCATTATTATATCCGGGCCGGGGTAGTCTAGTCCGGAAAGGCGGTGGCCTTGAAAGCCACTGGTGCCCTGCACCTCAAGAGTTCAAATCTCTTCCCCGGCGCTCCTTTTTTGGATTCCAAACTCGTTTATCGTGTAGTTTTCCGGTTTGGATCGGGTTTTAATGACATACATGACGTCGAGATGCATGTTGGGTCTGGCGGCTTGGCACTCCTGCGTCTGCTACACCGTTTTGACTCCTGAAAAAGATAGAATAAAAGGTTATCTGCAGGAATTATGGAATATCGGCATTTCTCGCTTTTATGCTGTCAGATCCTGATAAAAACGGAGAAATAAAAGTCAAATGCCATACCTGATTTTTCCGGATGATGAATTGATGAGGGGGCATTCCTGTTCGTCGCTCCATGTCCTTTCAAATCGCCTGAAATATCCTTTTTTTTAGAATACGGCACTTTCGACAGGAATCAGTAAAAATGTCAGGACCTTTTTTAAATTTCGGGACAGTGAAAAGAAATGTTTCGAGGATCTATGGATATGTCTGATCCGGCGAGTTGCCGGAAATGGTGCCGCCGTACCTGTGTAATGCGCTGCCGCCGGCACTGTAAATTCCGCCACCGTGGTAATTTCCTTCCGCCAGATTTGCAATATTTTCAATAATTGCGGAATCATCATACATGTTTAAAATGCCCCCATAAGCATTGTATACTCCGCCACCGTTTTGGCCTGCGGTATTCCCTGATATCTCCGAATCTTGACTCATATCCAGTGTGGCGAGATTATAGACGCCTCCGCCGTGGTATGACACCGTATTGCCCGAAATTGAACCGGCTCCGTTTACTGTAAGCGTGCCGCCAGCATTGTAGACTCCGCCACCGTTGGTTGCCGTATTATGGGTAACGGAACTGTCACCGTTCATCGTCACCGTGCCACCGGAATTAACAATCCCCCCGCCGTTAAACGTTGCGTTATTATCGGAAATTGACGACCAATCATTCATGTTCACTATGCCCATCCGGTTAAAAATTCCGCCACCATTGGTTGCCGTATTATGGGTAACGGAACTCTCACTGTTCATCGTCACCGTGCCACCGGAATTAACAATCCCCCCGCCGTTAAACGTTGCGTTATTATCGGAAATTGACGACCAATCATTCATGTTCAACGTGCTTCCATCGTTGTAGACTCCGCCACCGTTGGTTGCCGTATTATGGGTAACGGAACTGTCATCGTTCATGATAAAAGTGCCCCCTTCTGTATTGTAGACACCTCCACCCGAGTCTCCCGCCTGGTTGTCCGCAATTGAAGCACGATCATACATGTTGAAGGTACCGCCCCGGTTGTAGACTCCGCCGCCGCAAACCTCATTTGTATTATCCGAAAATGACGAAAGATCATGCATGTTGACGTTTCCGCCATCATTGTAGATCCCGCTGCCGGTATTGGATCTTATGGAGCTTGCTCCGGTCATTGTGAACGTTCCTTCATCATTGTATACGCCGCCGCCAGCTCCAGCTGCATTCTGTGAAACCCTGGATCCTTCGTTCATGATGACCGTTCCGTGATCATTGTAGATCCCGCCGCCCCGATCTGCCTCATTTCCGGAAATTGTGACATCATTCAGTGTGAGTGTGCCCCCCTGGTTGTAAATCCCGCCACCTCTTGTCTCGGGACCCTGGAACCCATCGTACGTATCTCCACATCCATTCACAATCGTCAACCCCGTCATGACAACATCAGCATAATCGATGGTGACAACCGTGCCGTCACCGGTTCCATCGCCATCCGTATCACCGCTGATGACAGTCTCGCCACCGCCATATCCCCCGAGTATCGCCAGGTCGTTGTCGATTTCCACGTTCTCGTTCCAGGTGCCGGACCTCATGATGACGATACATCCGTCCACAGATTCGTCAACTGCCTGCTGGAGGGATGCACCGCAGGATCCAATCCCCATTGCAGAAGTGGCAAGGAAGAGTATCAATAACAGAAAATATCTCGAAGCGGTCACAACTATCTTTCTCCGTTATTTCTGGTTTATTTGGTATGTATTTTAGGTTTTTTGGGCTCTGTAGAAACGCGTATGAATCGGGGTATCACACCCGAACCATGAAAATTGTCTAAGACAGTACTTTTTTGTGGGCAGCAAAGACTGAGAGGATTTTAGGATTTAATCCTGCTGTAGAAAGTAGTCCTT